>Ga0209006_10003083_pt1 | contig 15127 bp, 11 predicted proteins | sample JacPin_JW_Ref_O2_FD_188567 | JGI IMG/M metagenome (GOLD analysis project Ga0209006, IMG submission 188567) | Forest soil microbial communities from Algoma, Ontario, Canada - Jack Pine, Ontario site 1_JW_Ref_O2 (SPAdes) (version 2) | ecosystem: Environmental > Terrestrial > Soil > Boreal... | reverse complement strand
CTCAGTCGCCGACGGGTTGGTCGATCGGTACGGCCCGGACGTGGAAGCCGCCGACCCGTGGTTGCGGCGCGCCGTCCTCCGACGCATCCGCCTCCTGCTTCTCGGGGTCAGCGCGTACCGGGACGGCCGGCTGATCACCGATGAGCTTGACGTGCCCCGCTGACGCCTGCGGAGTGCCATTCCGCGCCGTCGATGCGGCCAGGTGCTCCAGTTGCCGTTTCTCCTTGCGACGACGGAGGGGACCGCCTCGCGACGTCGGCACGTCACCCTGCCCCATGGGCCGAGCCTAGGGGCTGGGGTCACCGCCGCGGTGGCATTTCCGACCTGGTGGCGTGCCCCGCGAGCTTTCTGTCTGGGGGGCCTACGCCATCGGATCGATGTTACGCCGGCCGAGGCGACGGACCGGCTGGAGGCGCTGCTGCACGAGACCATAGGCAGCCATATGATGGCCGATGTGCCGCTGGGCGCCTTCCTCTCCGGCGGCGTCGATTCTTCGACTGTTGTGGCGCTCATGCAGGCGCAAAGCGCCCAACCGGTGCGCACGTTCTCGATCGGCTTCAAAGCGGACGGCTATGACGAGGCGCAACATGCCGCGTCGGTGGCCCGACATCTCGGCACGGATCATACGGAATTCTACCTCGAGCCCCACCATGCGCGCGACGTCATCCCGCGTCTGCCGGAAATGTTCGACGAACCGTTCGCCGATTCTTCGCAGATACCGACCTTCCTCGTCTCGCAACTCACGCGCAAACATGTGACGGTCGCGCTGTCGGGCGACGGCGGCGACGAGCTGTTTGCCGGCTACAATCGCTACATCGTCGCCGATCGTCTGTGGAAGCAGCTCGCTTACCTGCCGCAACCGCTGCGGCGCGGCGTTGCGGGCGCGATTCATCTCGCCTCGCCTCAAGCCTGGGATCGCATGTTCGCCCATCTTCCACAGCGGCTCGCGCGACCGCAGGCGGGCGACAAGCTCTACAAACTGGCGCGCATCGCATCCGCCTCGCCAGCGCAATTGTATCCGCTGCTCGTCAGCCTGTGGGACAACTCGCCGGATCTCGTCATAGGCGGCGCCGAACTGCCGGATCTCGTCGCCGATTCGTCCGCTGACAATATCGCGCCCGACCTCGCCGAGCGCATGCAATATCTCGATCAGAGAACCTATCTGCCCGACGATATTCTGACCAAGGTCGACAGGGCCAGCATGGCCGTGGGGCTGGAGGCGCGCGTGCCGCTTCTCGACCACCGCGTGGTCGAATTCGCCTGGAGCCTGCCACGAGACCTGAAGCTGCGCGGGGGCAGCACGAAATGGCTGCTGCGCCAGGTGCTGTATCGTCATGTGCCAGCAAGCCTGATCGAACGACCAAAGATGGGTTTCGGCGCCCCGGTCGAGTCCTGGTTGCGCGGACCGTTGCGGGAATGGGCGGAGACCCTGCTCGGCGAGAAGAGGCTCAATCGCGAAGGCTATCTCAACGCAGCGCCGATACGCCGCCGATTGACCGAACACATGTCAGGGGCACGAAACTGGCAACATTCGCTTTGGGCGGCACTGATGTTTCAGAGCTGGCTGGAGCGTCAGGCGCATTGATAGCGCCGCTCCCAGTCGCAGGGATGTATCCGTGTTTTGATGTTTGCTTGCCGAGCGTGTTTGGTTGTCTTCAGGCAGACCGGTGCACGGCGACACCTGGCGTTAAGGGACGGTGCGAAATGTGCGGCAGGACGTGCAACCAATGAACGTCACTTATTATGTCGTTGTCCCATTCGATTGGGATGATGTGGGCGTTTTGAGTGCGGGGCAGGCTCAAGAAGCGTCCAATGCTGGCACTTCACTCGGGTTTCGTTGGAGGACTGCGACTCCATTATTCTCCGGCATTCTGAGAGGCAACAGCGCGACCAGACTAACAAGAAGAGAATTATACACTAAATCTAAGTATGATATCCGGGCGCGAATCCTTGACGCTGCCGAGACAGCAGCCGGGGATGAAGATTTTGGCGAAACGAAGCCAATCAAATCTACACGCTTTGACACGCCCACCCGTATGACGCCGAGCCCAACTCATTCTTCAAGTCCCTGGCGGATAAGGGTTGACGCGATCGGGCGCTGCGTCCAAATCGACAGCCCATGAATCATTCTGACAAGCTCCTCGTGACCGGCGCCGCCGGGTTTATCGGCTTTCATGTCGCCGAACGGCTGCTGCGGGACGGGCTCGATGTCGTGGGGCTCGACAATCTTAACGATTATTACGACGTCGCGCTCAAGGCCGACCGCTTGGCCCATCTGACGGCCTTTCCGAACTTTCGCTTCGCTAGGCTCGATCTTGCCGACCGCGCGGGAATGGCGCGGCTGTTCGCCGACGGGCAATTCGCGCGCGTCATCCATCTGGCGGCGCAGGCGGGCGTGCGTTACTCGCTGGAGAATCCGGCGGCCTATGTCGATTCGAACCTGGTCGGCTTCGCCGAGGTGCTCGAAGGCTGCCGACGCAACGGCTGCAAGCATCTGCTCTATGCCTCGTCCTCTTCGGTCTATGGCGCCAATACGACGCTGCCCTTCGCCACCGATCAGAACGTCGACCATCCGCTCAGCCTCTATGCGGCGACGAAAAAGGCAAACGAGTTGATCGCGCATACTTATTCCCATCTCTTTCGGCTACCGACCACGGGTCTGCGCTTTTTCACCGTCTATGGGCCCTGGGGCCGTCCGGACATGGCGATGTGGATTTTCGCCGACAGGATATTTCGCGGCGAGCCGATATCACTGTTCAACCACGGCCAGATGCGGCGCGATTTCACCTTCGTCTCAGATGTCGTCGAGGCGGTCGTACGGCTGGCAGCGAAACCGGCCGAGCCCGATCTCGCCTGGTCGAGCGACAGCCCGGCGCCCAGCTCGAGCAATGCGCCCTGGCGTCTCTACAATATCGGCAATCACAGCCCTATCGAGGTCGAATATGTCGTGCAGCTCATCGAGCGCGAGACCGGCCGCACCGCCAAGCGTGAATATCTGCCGATGCAGCCCGGAGACGTGCCGGCGACCTATGCCGATGTGAGCGACCTTGCCAGAGCGGTCGACTTCGCGCCGCGAACCTCGATCGAAGACGGTGTCCGCAGCTTCGTCTCGTGGCTGCGCAAATATAAGGGGTTTTAATTTGGCCGCGGTAGCGCACGGGCGCAATCTGGCGATCATTGGCCTCGGCTATGTCGGCCTGCCGGTCGCCACGGCTTTCGCGCGTTCCGGCGTTCCGGTCGTCGGCTTCGACATCGACCGGGGTCGGATCGAAGAGCTGAAGGCCGGCCGCGACCGCACGCGCGAGGTCGAGACGGCCGACCTTGCGCTGCCGTCGCTGCGCTATAGCGACGATCCGGCCGATCTTGCAGCCGCCGATTTCTTCATCGTCACGGTACCGACGCCAATCGACGAGGCGCGCCGGCCCGATCTCCGCGCACTGCTCAAAGCCTCCGAAACCGTCGGCCGTGTGCTAAAAAAAGGCGACGTCGTCGTCTATGAATCGACCGTCTATCCCGGCGCGACGGAAGAAGATTGCGCACCGGCGCTGGAGCGCGCCTCGGGGTTGAAGGCCGGTTCCGATTTCAGCATCGGCTATTCGCCCGAGCGCATCAATCCCGGCGATAAGGAGCACCGGTTCGAGACGATCAGGAAGGTCGTTTCCGGCCAGGACGCCGCAACGCTCGACATCGTCGCCGCGGTGTATGGATCGGTCGTCACGGCGGGCATCCACCGCGCCGCCTCGATCAAAGTGGCGGAAGCGGCCAAGGTGATCGAGAACACCCAGCGCGATCTCAATATAGCCTTCGTCAACGAACTCTCGGCGATCTTCCAGCGTCTCGGCGTCGACACTGCCGACGTTCTGGAAGCAGCAGGGACCAAATGGAATTTCCTGCACTTCTCGCCGGGCCTTGTCGGCGGCCATTGCATCGGCGTCGACCCCTATTATCTCACTCATCGCGCCGAACGCGCCGGCTATCATCCCGAAGTTATCCTCGCCGGCCGGCGCGTCAATGACGGCATGGGCGCCCGCATCGCGCGCGAATGCGTGCGGTTGATGCTGCAGCGGGGCGCGGCGCGCGGCTTGGTGACAGTGCTCGGCCTGACCTTCAAGGAGAACGTTCCGGACATCCGCAATTCCAAGGTTGTCGACATCGTGCGCGAATTGGAGAGTTTCGGGCTGCGCGTCCAAGTGCACGATCCCCTGGCCGTCGCGTCGGAAGCCGAGCGTGAATACGGAATCGAGCTTCTACCACGAGAAGCGCTGGCGCAGGCGGATGCTTTGATCCTTGCGGTGCCGCATGCCACCTATATCGATGGCGGCTGGGCCCTGGTAACAGGGCTATTGCGCGACGGCGGCGCGGTGATCGATGTCAAGACCCGGTTGGACCGCAACGCCAAGCCCGACAATATCGATCTCTGGCGACCTTAGCGGATGAATCCGCGCCTACTCTATGTCGTGTCGGAAGATTGGGCGTTCCTCTCTCATCGCCTGCCAATGGCGCGCGCGGCGCGTGCAGCAGGTTTTGCCGTCCATGTCGCGACGCGCATCGACCGTTGCGGAAGCAAGATCGAGGCGGAGGGCTTCGCGACGCACCACATCCCTTTTTCGCGCGGCAGGATATCGCCGCTGGCGACGCTGCATACGATACGAAGTCTCACGCAAATCATCGCCGCAGTGCGACCGCATGTGACGCACCATTCCGCCTTGCAGCCCTCGATCCTGGGCTCAATCGCGGCGATCGGCACGCACTCGACCTGCCTCAACGCCATCAACGGGCTCGGATTCGCCTTCACCTCCGAAACCGCCAAAGCACGCTTGCTGCGGCCGGTCCTGGGGGTGGCGATCCGTCTGTTGGTCAACAGGGCGCGCGCCCGCACGCTGGTGCAAAATCCTGACGATCGCGCCGCGCTGATCCGGCTCGGCGTCTCCTCGGGATCGATCGCGCTGATTCCAGGTTCCGGAGTCGATGTCGAAGCTTTGACGCCGCTGCCCGAGCCCGATGGACCGCTGACAATCGGCTTCGCCGGACGCCTGCTCGACGACAAGGGCGTCCGGCCGTTGGTGCAGGCGGTGCGAAGCATGCGCGCGAAGGGCGCCAACGTGGTTCTCCTGATCGCCGGGACGCCCGATCCCGCGAATCCCAGCTCCATTCCACTGGCCGAGATCGAAGGATGGCGCGAAGCCGGCGCGATCGAATGGCTGGGACAGGTGAGCGACATCCGCGATCTCTGGCGGCGTTGCCACATCGCGGCTTTGCCCTCGCGCCGGGAAGGCCTGCCCAAGGCTTTGCTCGAGGCCGCCGCGTGTGGGCGCGCGATGATCGCAACCGACGTCCCGGGATGCCGGGAGGTGGCGATCGAAGGGGAGACGGGGCTGCTCGTCCCAATGGACGACGCCGGCGCCCTCGCCGACGCCATTGAACGTCTCGACAAGTCCCCGGGGCTGCGACGCGCATTCGCCGCGCGCGCCCGGGTTTTGGCCGAGACGCGCTTCGCCGAGACGATCATCGAACGCGACATCGGCCGCCTTTACCGCGAAATGCTAGCGACGACGGCGCTGCGCGACTGACCGCCGTCAGGCGCGATCACTCGATATAGCGCACGCGATCGGATTCAAGCACCGCCCGCGCGAAATCGGACATTCCAAGCCCGGCCTTCACTTTCGCCTCAAGCGCCGTCTCCGCTGCGCGAACATCCGCCAGGGCTTTCAGCACGGCCCCCGCCTGATCGCGCGGCACGACAACCACGCCGTCGCGATCGCCGATCAATATGTCGCCCGATTCGACGCGCAATCCGCCGATGTCGACGGGCTGACCGACGGTTCCCGGACCGTTGCGCGCCGGGGAATTGGGGGTGACGCCGGCGCAATAGACCGGCAGGCCGACGCCGAGCACGCCGACGATATCGCGCACCATGCCGTCGGTGACGAAGCCCGCGACGCCCCGGTTGCGCGCCATGCCCAGCATCAGGTCGCCGGTGACCGCGGCGCCGGCATAGCCGCCGGTCGCCGCGACCAGAACGTCGCCGGGCCCGGCGATGGAGAGCGCCCCGAACAGCGCGAGATTGTCGGCGGGGCCGCAGGCGCAGGTCACCGCGACGCCGACCATGATTTTGCCCGATGGCTCCAGCGGCTTGATGCGATAGTCGAGCGCGCCGCTGCCGCCCATCGCGTCGACGACGTTTCCAGTGGGAGCGCCTGCGAATGCTTCAACCATTTCCTTGGCCGGGCGGGGAAAACGGGCGCGAATGGTCAGCAGCGGCGGGTCGACGATCATGCGAACATTCCTGTTGTTGGATTCACGGCCGATTGAAACTCACAAATGAAGCGACCCGGCGTTTGACGCCCGGAACAATTGATCGGCGCTGATGTCGTCGATCCGCGTTGCGCCCATCAGACCCAAGACGCGATCGATCTCGCGGCCAAGGATATCGAGCGCATGGGCGACGCCAGCCTCGCCCGCCACCGCCAGGCCCCAGAGCTGAGGCCGGGCGATCAGACAGGCCGAGGCGCCGAGCGCGAGCGCCTTCACCACATCGGCGCCGCGCCGCACGCCGCCGTCGAGCAGGACCGGAATGGCGCCATTGACGGCGGCGATGATCGCCGGCAACGCTTCGATCGTCGCCAGCGCCCCATCGAGCTGACGCCCGCCATGGTTCGAGACGATCAGGCCGTCGATTCCGCGCTTCACCGCCTCCGACGCCTCGTCGGGATGCAGAACGCCTTTCAACAGAAGCGGACCTTTCCACAGGCCGCGCAGCCAGTCGACATCGCGCCAGGACATGCCGGGATCGAGGAGCGAGGCCATGCGCGCGGCGATATCGCGAATATCCGACGATTCTCCGGGCCGCACATAATTGGCGAAGGTGACACGCGGCAGCTCCCGGCTCATGCGAGCGAGCCAGGGCAGTTTGCCGGCCATCGCGGCGAGGTCGGCTGCGCGAAATCGCGGCGGGATGCTGAAGCCGTTGCGGATGTCGCGCTCGCGATTGCCGAGCAATTGATTGTCGGTGGTCAGCACCAGCGCGTCGTAGCGCGCCGCCGCGGCGCGCTCGACGAAGGCGCGCGAGAAGGCGCGGTCGCGATAAATGAATATCTGCATCCAGCGTGGCGCGGCGCCGGAGGCCGCCAGTTCTTCGATCGTGCAGACGGAAGCGTGACTGAGGCAATATCCCGTCCCCGCCGCGCTCGCCGCGCGCGCGGCGGCGATTTCGCCGCCGGGCCAGAACAGGCCGCTGAGGCCGGTCGGCCCGATCAGCACCGGCAGCGACAGCCGCCGGCCGAACAGCTCAACCGAAATATCGCGCTTCGCAGCGCCGTTGAGCGGGCGCGGGATCAGCGCGATATCACCGAAGGCGGACTCATTGCGCCGCAGCGTGCGCTCGTCCTCCGCGCCGCCGTCGGCGAAATCAAAGATCGGACGCGGCAGGGTGCGGCGCGCGAGATGGCGTAGCGCCGCCAGGCTGTAGCTTTGGCGGCGCCAAGCGGGGATGGCGGCGACGTTCATCGCCGGACGCCGGCCGCGATCGCGCCGACATGGGTCGGCGCGCCGCCGCCGGGGATGCGCACACGCCAAAGCGCGCCGCCGAAAGAAGGCTCGGCGCTGGAGGCGAGAACGCCCGCGTCCGTCACCCAGAGCGTTTCGCCGGCGAACGCGCAATTGGTGGGCGCGGCCCCGCAAGCGATGAAGCCTTCGATCGCGCCGTCAGGCGCCAGCACATGCAGGCCGGCGGCGACCAGGTCGGTCACATAGAGGCGGCCGTCGGCCCCGATCTTCATGCCGTCAAGCACCGGATTGGCGCCGGGCATGCGGCCGAGATCCTCGATCGCGCCAGCGGGGCGCCAACGTCGCACATGCCCGGTATAGGATTCGCCCCAGACGATCGAGCCATCGGCCTCGACGACGAGACCATTGGGGAAAACCGGTTCGGGAAAGGCGATCACGACGCGCGCCGAGCCGTCCGGCGCCAGGGCGAAGATATAGCTCATATCCGGATCGGCTGGATTATAGGTTCCAGGATCGGTGAAGATGAGCCGGCCGTCAGCGGCAAAGACGAGATCGTTCGGCCCGTTGAGGGCGATGCCCTCCACTTCGGTCAGCAGAATCTCGGCTTTGCCGCCCTCGCGCACTCGCTGGATTGAAGGAACGCTCATCTCGGCGGCGCGCCACGGGCCGACGGTGCCCCCGTTCTGGCAGAGATAGATTTCGCCGCCCGCGCCGAGCACGCAGGAATTGGGCGCCCCGGCGACATAGGCGAACAGGCGCGCCTCGCCATCGGCGTCGACGACGGACAACTGGCTGCGGTAACTCTCGACGAAGACGAGGCGGCCGTCGGGCAGCACGGTCGGCCCCTCCGGCCAGCCGAGCCCCGACGCCACCTGTTCCGGCCGAGCGGCCTGCTGGCTCATTCGGCGCCTCCCTTCATCGGACCCAAGCGATTCCCACGAGCGCTTTATTCGTGTCGCCGGCTATCGACCCCCGGCCTCGCGCGTGGCGACATTCATGACATCGCAAAAGCCACGCGCCAAGCGCTGGCTTCGAAAACGCCTTGCGCTGACGGCCGACGAAGCGGTCGAGCCAGGACAAAGAGGCGCCGAACTGTCCTTCAAGCCGGACAACGTCTTCGCGCGTCGCCGGGACTTTGGCGCGATCGCCGCCCAGCGCCTCGATTCGGTCATGTCGGAACGGCGATTCAACGATATCAATCCCTTGCGAGTCGATTTTGTTTCGCACGCGGTTGTCGCCGGAATCCAGGTCGTCTTCTTCAACCCGTTTCGTCCAAGAACCGCTCAACACCATATTCTGTGAAACAGAATAACTCAACATTTTGTTTTACTAAATTGGAACATTGAGCCGAGGTGAGGAGTTGTCGACGGACCGCTCTTGACGCTTCAGGGACCGTCGCCTAGATATTTGTTCTCTTTTTGTTCCAGGAGACCGGACATGCAGCCTCAACGGGCGAAATTGCGGGACTATTCAGAACGCGTCGTCGTCGCGCGCCAGCTTGGCGTGGCGTTCGGCGACGGGCTGGTGGCCCCTGATCGGCGGCGCGGACGCGGCGCGGCCTCCAATGAAACCGGACGATTCGAGCCGACCAGGCGGGAGGAGTTCGATGACGGCTGGGGCACGGACGAAACGCTGAAGCCCTTCAAGACGGAAGTCATCCACGAGCGCCCGCGCACCATCATCGCGCGCAACGAATCGCCCGATATTTCCTTCGACCGCTCGATCAATCCCTATCGCGGCTGCGAGCACGGTTGCGTCTATTGCTTCGCGCGGCCGACCCATGCCTATCTCGGCCTGTCGCCAGGGCTCGATTTCGAGAGCAAGCTCTTCGTCAAGGACGGCGCGGCCGTGCTGCTCGAACGCGAACTGGCCGCGCCCAATTATCGCGCCCGCACGATCGCGCTCGGCTCCAATACCGATCCCTATCAGCCGATCGAGCGGCAATATCGCGTCACCCGCTCGATTCTCGAAGTGCTCGCGCGCTACGACCATCCGGTCGGCATCGTCACCAAGTCCAATCTCGTCCTGCGCGATCTCGACATTCTCTCAGCCATGGCCGCCAAAGGGCTCGTAAAAGTCTATGTTTCGGTGACGACGCTGGACAAGGAGATCGCGCGCAAGATGGAGCCGCGCGCGCCGATTCCCGGCCGCCGCCTGGAGGCGATCGAGCGTCTGGCGCAAGCGGGAGTGCCGGTCGGTGTGATGGTTGCGCCGATCGTTCCGGCCGTCAATGATTCCGAGATCGAGACGATCCTTACGCGCGCCCATGCCGCCGGCGCCCGCGAGGCCGGCTATGTCATGCTGCGGCTGCCGCTGGAGCTGCGCGACATTTTCCGCGAATGGCTGCTGGTTCATTATCCCGACCGATTGCGCCACAGCCTGTCGCTGGTGCAATCGACGCGCGGCGGCAAGGACTACGATTCGCAATGGGGCAAGCGCATGGCCGGCTCCGGCCCCTACGCCTGGATGATTGGCCGCCGCTTCGAAATCGCCGCTGCGCGCCTTGGCTTTAACGAGAACCCGACGCTGCTGCGCTACGACTTGTTCCATCAGCCGGAAGGCGAGGCTAAGGGACCGAAGCAGTTGAGCTTGTTTTGAGGGGCGGGAAAGCTGACGTCGTGCCGCCCTCATCCGAACTTCGCTAACGCGAAAGCCAGCTTCTCCAGCTTCGCGAAAGAAGGCGCGCATCTTTCTTCTCTCGCGAAGCGGGAGAAGTCGTCATGCGAGCATGACAGATGAGGGGCGGCGCGACGTCGCAGAACTATTCCAGCTCCTCCGGCAGTATCCGCTCGATCAGCGTATCCTCCGCCCCCGCCAGATCGCCCGCGCCAAACTGCCCTTGAGGGTCCCCGGTCAGGCGCGAGGCGACATAGGCCTCGACGAGCGAGCCTTGCCGCCCGGCCAGCGCCGCGGCGGCGGCGAGGCGCGCAATGCGCTCGCAGGCCCGGCGCGCCAGGCGTTCGCCGCCGCGAAGGTCCGCTTCGAGATCGAGCGCCTCGGGCGGCAGGCCGCATTGCGCATGGAGCCGCGCGATCACCGCGCTCGCCGCCTCCGGCGTCCGCGCGGCGGCGCGCAGCACGTCTAGCGCCATCACATTGCCCGATCCCTCCCAGATCGCATTGACCGGCGCCTCGCGATAGGCGCGCGCCAGCGGCCATTCCTCGACATAGCCATTGCCCCCTAGGCATTCCATCGCCTCATAGACGAAATGCGGCGCGGCTTTGCAGACCAGGAATTTAGCGGCCGGCGTAATGAGGCGCGCATAGGCGGCTTCTTCGGGATCGTCCGCGGCCCGGTCGAACGCGCGCGCGAGGCGGAACGCCAGCGCCGTCGCGCCCTCGACCTCGAGCGCGAGATCGGCGAGCACGGCGCGCATCAGCGGTTGATCGACCAATCGCTTCTGGAAGACCCGACGATAACGCGCATGATGGGTCGCCTGCGCCAAGGCGAAGCGCATCAGCCCCGCCGAGGCGACGACACAGTCGAGCCGCGTCATCTGCACCATCTCGATGATCGTGCGCACGCCCTGCCCTTCCGGCCCGACGCGTTCGGCGAAAGCCGAGGAAAAGACGACTTCCGACGAGGCGTTGGAGCGGTTGCCGAGCTTGTCCTTGAGGCGCTGGAAGAAAATCCGATTCTTGGAGCCGTCGGGGCGAAAGCGCGGCGTCAGGAATGTCGTCAAGCCGCCCGGCGCTTGAGCGAGCACAAGAAACGCGTCGCACATCGGCGCCGACATGAACCATTTCGAGCCGGTAATCTCATAAGACCCCGCAATGGGCGCGGCGCGCGCGACATTGGCGCGCACGTCGGTGCCGCCCTGCGGCTCCGTCATGCCCATGCCGAGCGTGACCGCGCTCTTCTCCCACCAGGGGCGTAGTGCGGGGTCGTAGAGCCGCCCCAGAATCTTCGGCGTCCATTTCTCCGCGATCGCTGGTTCGTGGCGTAGCGCTGCGACGCTGGCGCTGGTCATCGTCAGGGGACAGATATGGCCGCTTTCGGCCTGCGTCGCCAGAAATAAGCGCGCCGCCCGCGCCGCTTGACCAGAGGGCGCGATCGCCGGCGGCTGGGCGCGATCCCAGATCGAGCAATGAAGGCCCGCCGCCATATTGCGCGCCATCAGCGCGTGATAGGCGGGATGAAACTCGACCTGATCGAGCCGATTGCCCCGGGCGTCGACCAGCCGCAGGCGCGGTGGGAACTCATTGGCGAGCCGCCCGAGTTCCATCGCCTCGGCGCTGCCGCTGGCCGCCCCGAAATCGGCGAGCTTTTCGGCGTCGGCGTCGACCCCCGCGGCGGCGGCGCCCTCCCGAAGGGCGCGATCTTCGAGAAAAAGATTGCGATTTGAGAAAGGCGGCGACTGGTTAGGCGCCTCCTCCGTGCCGAAGATCGGATCGTCGCGCATCGCCTGCAGCCCCGCCCGCCGCTTTGACCGCTGGCCGAACGAGGGCCGCGCTTATTCCCCCGCCAGTTGCAGGGCCGGTTTCCGCGCTTCGCGCTCGCGCAACCGCGCCTCGCGCTCGCCGACGTAGTCGCGTGTCATCGGCACGATATCCTGGCTTTTGGCGAGCTGGATCTGGAACACCATGTTGCCGTCGACGCGGAAGGAAGTTTCCGAACCGGCAAGATAGAATTCCCACATCCGGCAAAACCGCTCGTCATAAAGCGCCTTCGCCTCGTCGCGATGCGCCATGAAGCGCTGGCGCCAGGCCTTCAACGTCTCGGCATAGTGGAGCCGCAGGATTTCCGTGTCAGTCACATAGAGACCGGCGCGTTCAATCGAGGCGAACACTTCCGACAGCGCCGGAATATAGCCGCCGGGGAAAATATATTTGGAAATCCAGGGATTGGTCGCGTTCGGCTTGCCGCTGCGGCCGATCGCGTGCAGCACCATCACGCCGTCGTCCTTGAGCAAGCGCCGGACGTGCTGGAAATATTCGTCGAAACCGCCGATGCCGACATGTTCGAACATGCCGACCGAGACAATGCGATCAAAGCGCTCGTCGACGTCGCGGTAATCCTCCAACCGAAAACTCACCCGATCGGCAAGGCCGCTATCGACCGCCCGCTTGACCGCGACGCCATGCTGCTCCTTCGACAGAGTGACGCCGGTCGCGCGCGCGCCGGCGGTTCCGGCCAGATACAATCCCATGCCGCCGAAACCGCAGCCGATGTCGAGCACGCTGTGATCGTCGTCGACGAGCAATTTGGCGGCGATATGGCGCTTCTTGGCGAGTTGCGCCTCCTCAAGCGTCGCGCCGGGATGTTCATAATAGGCGCAGGAATATTGCCGATCCGAATCGAGGAACAGGTCGTAAAGCTTGACGTTCAGATCATAATGATGCGCGATGTTCTGCTTGGCGCGCATACGGTCGTTGCGCTGGCGGAACCGGCGCGTCGCGATGCGCGCGTCCTCGAGCAGCTTGAGCCAGCGCGGCCCGCCAAAGGCGGCAATGTTTCGCGCGCCCAGCGCGAGCACCTCATAAAGACCGCCCTTCGTCACCGTCAGGCGGCCGTCCATATAGAGTTCGCCCATCGCCAGCGAGGGATCGAAGATCAATTCCCGCTCTGCAGCGCGATCGGCCAGCTTGACTCCGACCTTCGGACCCGTTCTGTCGCCGAACACCTGGACAATCCCGTCCGCGGTTTCCACCTCCAGATGCCCGAGCCGGATGAGGGTGGACAAAAAGCTCCGAAAAAGCGTTCCCATAACAGCCCCCGCTGTTGGCGATCCGAGGGCTACGCAACCGGGGAACGCCTTATAGCTAACATGTTTAAACTATGATCCTCGCGCTGCGGATTCAAGGTTCTTATAAGAATTCGCTGTTTTTTGATCGAAAGGGGCGGATTTCTGGCCAAAAAATCCGCAGAAACTAGTAAAAGCCGCGCGCGATCAATTTATTTTGAGTTTGCCAATTCTCCCTGCGAGAACCCATGCTTCGTTTCTTCCTTTGCGTTCTGACGGTCAGCGCCGCCCTCTCGACCGCCGCGGCGCAGGAGGAAAGCCCCGTCTCGCCGCATTTTCTCAACCCCGGGCAGGTCGACCTGACAAAAATCCTGCCGGCGCCGCCGAAACCCGCCTCAAAGGCGCAGCGAAAGGACATGGCGATCAGCCTCGCCTGGCAGGTCAGGCGAACGCCAGCGATGGAGGCGCTCGCCAAAGCCGATTCGGATCGGTCGGTTTTTCGCTTCGGCGTCATTTTCGGCGATTCGTTCGCCAAGGACCGCCTGCCCGTCGCGGCGCGCTTCTTCGATGAAGTGGCGGGAGACGAGCGGATTGTCGGCGCGGCCGCCAAGACCTACTGGAACCGTCCCCGTCCTTTCGTCACTTCGAGCCGGATCCATCCCTGCGTCGAGCAGCCGCCGACCAATTCCTACCCCTCCAACCATGCGACGATTGGCATGCTCTATGCTCGGATCCTCGCCCGCATGCTGCCCGAGCAGCGGCTTCGCATCCTCGCCCGCGCGCAGCAATATGCACAGGACCGCGTCATTTGCGGCGTCCATTATGAGAGCGACGTCGAGGCCGGCAAGCGCGCCGGCGCCATCGAAGCCTCAGCCATGTTCCCCAATGCGACGTTCAAGCGGGAGTTCGCTGAGGCAAAGGCGGAGATCAGAGCGGTTCTGACCCCGCCCCGATGAGCAGGGATCGAAGCCGATTTCGACGGTTCGGCCGGCCGTCCCCCGCATTGACAAGGCCGGCGCCGCCTCCTATCTCAGCGGCGAGCGTCTGTCCTTGCGCGGCTAAGGTGGGTTTTGGCCCGTCGGGCCTGCGTGGCGTCTACGGATCGCCCCTGTTTTGGGCCTTCAAAGTCCGGACGCAGGCGGGCGCAATATCCGGAAGATTGACGGAACGCTTGGGCGCCCTCGCCTTCATCGTGCGGCGGCGTCCCGTATAAGGCGACATCCCTTGGGTTACGCTGATCACGCTGAATTGGGGCGGTTGCTTCCCGGGAAACGGCCGGAAATTTGAATTGGCGCCGGTCGACGGTCGGAAAGGTCGGATATGCTCGGCAATATGCTCAAGAAGGTTTTCGGCTCGTCGAATGAGCGACGGCTGAAGGGATATCGACCCAATATCGCGGCCGTCAATGCGCTCGAGGCGCAATTCGCCGCGCTCAGCGACGATGAGCTGCGCGCCAAGACGGTGGAATTTCGCGCTGCCCTGGCCGCCGGCAAGACGCTCGAAGACATCGCCGCGCCTGCTTTCGCGGCGGTCCGCGAAGCCGCCAAGCGCACGCTCAAGCAACGCCATTTCGACGTGCAATTGATCGGCGGCATGGTTCTGCATGAGGGCGCGATCGCCGAAATGCGCACTGGCGAAGGCAAGACGCTGGTGGCGACGCTGGCGAGCTATCTCAACGCGCTCGCCGGCAAGGGCGTCCATGTCGTCACCGTCAATGACTATCTGGCGCGACGCGATTCGGAGTGGATGGGCCAGATCTACGGTTTCCTCGGCATGAGCGTCGGCGTGATCGTACACGGGCTCGACGATAACCAGCGCCGCCAGGCCTATGCCGCCGACATCACCTATGGCACCAACAACGAATTCGGCTTCGACTATCTGCGCGACAATATGAAATATGACATGGCCGACATGGTGCAGCGCGGCCATCATTTTGCA
>Ga0209006_10003082_pt1 | contig 15128 bp, 15 predicted proteins | sample JacPin_JW_Ref_O2_FD_188567 | JGI IMG/M metagenome (GOLD analysis project Ga0209006, IMG submission 188567) | Forest soil microbial communities from Algoma, Ontario, Canada - Jack Pine, Ontario site 1_JW_Ref_O2 (SPAdes) (version 2) | ecosystem: Environmental > Terrestrial > Soil > Boreal... | reverse complement strand
TCGCGGTCGTCATTGACAAAGGTCTCAGCGGTGAAACACGCTCCGCCATGCGAAACGATGGATCACACTCGACCGTTTCAGTTGTCGTTGGTCTCGCGCCGGCGCGGCCCGCGCCTTCTTCCAGAGAACCGGCCCGGACGAATGCTGTTGAAACTTTTGTCTCCTATCCTGCACCTCCTTCCATATCGGAGGCCCGATCCACGAAATTGTGAACCTGCACAGCTATGACGGTGAGGCGACTTCGACAAAAGACATCACGCTCCAAAACACGCCGTCCACACGCAGAAGTCGCTCATCGACTTCGGTATGGCCTTCATATTCGGCCGGATTAGCGACAGAAGAGAGCGCGGGAATCCCCTCCCCCCTTGTGGGTTAGGGAGGGGGTTCGCGCCAACCTCTCCAAAGCCTCGCAAAGGCCCATTATCCGTGAGGTTAGCGCGACCCCCCCCTCCCCGGCCCTCCCCCACAAGGGGGGAGGGAGTTCGCGGTTTGTCGCGACCTCGACGCGCCACCAACACCGAACCCTCACGCGGCCGCGATTCCGTCCAGCGCCTTCACCGCCTCGCCCGGCAGCTTCAGCTCGGCCGCCGCCAGGTTCTCGCGCAAATGCCCGAGCGACGCAGTGCCTGGGATCAACAGCATGTTCGGCGCGCGCTGGAGCAACCACGCCAGCGCCACTTGCATCGGCGTAGCGCCAAGTCCCTTGGCGACGTCCGAGAGCGCCGTCGAGTGCAGCGGGGTGAAGCCGCCGAGCGGGAAGAACGGGACATAGGCGATGCTATCGCGGGCGAGATCGTCGATCAGCGCATCGTCGTCCCGATGCACGACATTGTACATGTTCTGCACGCAGACGATCTCGCAAATCTTGCGCCCCTCGGCGATCTGCGTCGGCGTGACATTGCTGAGGCCGATGTGACGCACCAGGCCCTGACGCTGAAGATCGGCGAGAACCGTCAGCGGCGCCTCGATCGATCCTTCGGCGGGGCCATGGACGCTGAACATGGCGCGCAGATTGACCACGTCCAGCACGTCGAGGCCGAGATTGCGCAGGTTGTCGTGCACCGCCTGGGTCAGTTCTTCACGCGAGAAGGCGGGAAGCCAGGACCCATCGGCGCCGCGCTTGGCGCTGATCTTGGTGACGATGACGAGATCCTTGGCATAGGGATGCAGCGCCTCGCGGATGATCTGGTTGGTGACGTGCGGACCATAGAAGTCGCTGGTGTCGATATGGTCGATTCCGTTCGCCGCCGCCTCGCGCAGCACCGCCAGCGCGCCGGCGCGATCCTTGGGCGGTCCGAACACGCCGGGCCCGGCGAGCTGCATGGCGCCATAGCCCATGCGCTTCACCGCAGCCGAGCCAAGCTTGAACGTTCCTGCCTTGCCGATCTCAGTCATAGCCGTCTCCTCTGAATGTCTTGTCTAGGTAGGCCGAATCGGCGCGTGCGATAATATCGTCTAATAGAAACAGGCTGTCCGGAAATACGGACAATGGGTCCCTGCGACCTCAGGGCGTTCGTCGCCCTGGCGCAGGCCGGCGACGGCGCGATGAAAACATGTGCTAACACTCTCAGTTAGTTTTCTGCACAGGATCACTCTTACATAATTACTCTTACGAGATCAATATGTCTTCGATCCGCCTGTTCATCCTTTCATCCTTCGCCGAGCTCGGCCCGATGCATGGCCACCGCCTCCGGCTGGAGGCCGAACGCCGCTATGTGCACTTATGGACCGACATTTCCGTCGGGGCGGTCTATGGGGCGATGAGCCGGCTCGCCGCCGAGGGGTTGCTGCGAGAATCGGGGCGCGAACAAGAGGGAAACCGGCCGACCCGTCAGCTCTATGAGATTACCGAGGATGGACGTCGCGCCCTCGGCGAGCTTCGCCGCGCGGGACTGAGCGAGGTCTGGTTCAAATACGATCCTTTCGACCTCGCATTCACGCGAACGGATCCGGAATTGCTCGAGGCATTGCCGTCGATCCTCGCCGAGCGCTTAGGAAAAGCGCGGGCGCTACTGGCGGAGAGCCAACGCGTCAGCGCCAGCGCACGCGACTATATTGGCCTCGCCAAGCAATGGGCGCTTCGTCACACCGAATACCGACTCGAGGCCGAGGTCGCCTATCTCGCCGATCTGCTGGCCGCCGCCGATGACATTGTTTCCGATGAACGCAATCCCCGTCCCCGCAAACTCAAGCCGTGATCATCAGAAATTGCGGGTTAGATCGTTTTGCATTTGAGTTGACGCAGAAGCGCGCCGCTTCGCTTGGCGACAAACCTTCATTGATCTTTTGGCCGCCATTTTGCGCGGAAGGAGATCGAACTCAACCCTCCTGAGCGTTGTCCGTCCAGGCGCCAAATGTTTCCATCTAACGCCAACACGCTCTAACGGTGGACGGGCGCCGCGCGAGATGGCGGCGACGCTTCGTTAAGCGCAAGCCAACGCCTCTGACGCTCGTCAATCGATAGCGGCGCGCGGCGCGCGAATCCATGTGTCTCGCAACCGCCTCGACCGGCTAACGTCAAACGTCAGGTTGCCGCCTGCCTCAGTTTGTCGCTGAAAGTCGAGTGGAAGGAAGTCGCCGCATCTCCCACCATCATTTTCTACGCCAGGACGGGGCTTGCGGCAACCCGGGGTCCTTGCGCCATGAAGATGGTCCTCGATGCACATCAAAGGAGCCACGAGCCTATGTCAGCTTCTGCCGGAATTTTTTCGCAATCATTCTTTCATGGAACGCGGGCCGATCTGAAACCCGGAGACCTGATTGTCGTCGGCCACCGGTCCAACTTTACTGGAGCGAAGCCCCTATCCTGGGTATATTTCGCGGCTACGTTAGATGCTGCGATCTGGGGCGCAGAGTTGGCCGCCGGCAGCGGGAAAGAGCGAATCTATGTCGTGGAGCCATCCGGTCCGATCATGGACGATCCCAACCTTACGGATAAGAAATTTCCCGGCAATCCGACACTGTCCTATCGCTCCCGCGATCCGCTACGCATCATTGCCGAAGTTACGAATTGGCAAGCGCATCCGCCCGAAAGGCTACAGCAGATGAAGGATGGTCTCGCCCGTATGAAATCGGACGGCTCCGATATCATCGACTAACATGATCGGGGAACGACGGCTTCCGCACTCCGATACATGAAACCTGTCGTTCCCCTTTCCACGCCAATCCTGAAATATAAGTTGAAACACCAGCTTCGCGGCGGCAGAGGGGGACAAGTCGCGCAAATCGCGTTAACTAGCCGCATGCGTTTCGGGAATGCCGGCTCATGACGGATTTGGCGTCGCGGAGCAGAATTGTCGCCCATGAATCCGCGCAAGGCTCATGGCGGATGGAGTTCCTGACTCCCTCCGAAAACCTCGCGCCCTTCGTCCAGCGCTTCAACGCTTACGCCGAGCGCGACACGGGGTTTTCTCGGCGGCGCGAACCGCCGTCGGGCCTGGCGACGCTGGTGTTCAATCTCGGCGAGGAATTGCGGGTGGAACATCCCGTCGACACGCGAACCGCCTATCACGCCGGCGGCGCCTTCTGCACCGGCCTCAGTATGCGCGAGAGGAATTCGAACTCGAGGACGTGACCGGGTTCATGACAATTGAGACGATCACCGAGGGCAGATTTCCTCATTGTTTGCATGGCGGAGCGTGTGCGCGAGAGCAATTCGAAGTCAAGGATCGCCTTTCAGGCGACCGCCGAAGGCGGCGAGCGCTTCGCGCTCGTCCTTGAGTTCGAATTGCTCTCGCGCATAATCGCCTCCATGCAATCAATGAGCTGCTGTCGCCACGAGCGGCGTCTCAAATGTCTTTGGACCCGGACAACTTCGAATTCCTCCCCCGCCCTGCTCCGCCGTGCAAACAATGAGGAGATTTGCTCCCGCTCGTTCGTCTCATATGACATGAACCCGGTCACGCACTTGACTTGCCCGCGCGCCATCGCGCTTTATCTCCCGCGCCTGCGTCGCAATCCTTCCGGCTCCCCGTCTGGACATGTTGGTCAAAGCGCTCATCGCCTGCGTCATCGGTTTGGTTGTCGGCCTGTGGGCGACAGCGGCGAGCCTGCGCAGCGGGCGCGGCTTCGACGCGGCGACGATCGGGGCCTGGACGGTGTCGGAGAAGGCGGGCGCCCCTGACGCCGATCCCTATACGCGCGCCAATCTCGAGCGCAGCGGCGAAATTCCCTTGGCTGCGGGCGAAGGGCTGCAATTCATCGCGCGCACGGACGACAGCGGCGCGACGCTCGATCCGCGCTGCGTCTATCTCGTCGGGCATAAGACGCCGCCCGCCCGCTACTGGACTTTGAGCCTTATCGACCGCCAGGGTTTTCCGGTCGAAAATCCAGCCGGGCGCTATGGGTTTCGCTCGAGCGAAATCGTGCGCGGCGCCGACGGCGGTTTTGTCATTGCGGTTTCGGCGAGCGCCCATTCCGGCAATTGGCTGCCGATCGGCGGCAAGGATCGCTTCGCTCTCGCGCTGCGCCTTTACGATTCGCCGGTCAGTGCGACGGCAGGCGCCATCGACAAAGCCGCGATGCCCCGCATCGTCAGGGAAAGCTGCTTGTGAATCTCAAACCGGCGGCGATCAATGTCCTGATGGTCGGGCTGGGCGCTGCGATGGTGGCGGCGCTTGTGCATATTGTCGCGATCCTCGTCATTCCGCTCTACGCGTCGCGCGACGCCTTTGCACGATTGAGCCCGCTCGGACCGGTCAATGCGACGATTGTGCTGCCGCAGCCTGGTCCGCAGGCGCGACTGATTCCGTTCGGCGATCCGGCGATCGCCAGCTCCTTTTGTCGCTATGACCTGAGCGCCGGCCCGCTGCGGGTGAAGGCGCCCGCCGACCCTTCAGGATTTTCCTCGCTGTCGTTCCATACAAGGCGCGGCAGCATCTTTTACGCGATCACCGATAAGGCGGCGACCCATGGCATGCTGGAGGCTCTGGTGCTCACCGAGGAGCAATTGCGCGCCTTGACGGCCAAGGATGACGAAGACGTTCCTGTCACCGACCTGCGCATCGTGTCGGCCACCAATAGTGGGTTTGTCGTGATGCGTTCGCTGAGCGAGCAGCCAAGCCTTTACCCCAGCGCCGAGAGCGCCGTGCGTGCGCTGAACTGTGCGAACGAGGCGATTCCGGAATGACCGCGCTTAGCCGGTGGACTCAAGGCCGGGTTGGCGCGATGCTCGCCTCATCGATCGCCCTCATCGCCTGACGCCGCCCGGATTTAAGCTGACGTGACAACGCTTCTCTTGACCCATCCCGCGAGCTACAATCATCAAATGGGCCCAGGCCATCCCGAACGGCCCGACCGGATTCGCGCGATCGAACGCGCGCTTGAAGCGGATATGTTCCAGGGGCTGGCGCGCGAGCAGGCGCCGCGCGTCGCACGCATGGCGCTTTTGCGCGTGCATCCTGAATCCTACCTCGCGGCGATCGAGGAGGCGGCGCCCGACCGGGGATTTACCCGCATCGACGCCGATACCTCAATGTCGCCCGGCACGCTGGAGGCGGCGATGCATGCGGCGGGCGGCGCGACTTTCGCCATCGATGAAGTGATGAGCGGGCGGTGCGCCAATGCCTTTGTCGCAACCCGCCCGCCAGGTCATCACGCGGAGCGCGCGACGCCGATGGGCTTCTGCTTTTTCAACAGCGCCGCCATCGCGGCGCGCCACGCGCAAGCCGCGCATGGCGCCGAACGGGTCGCCGTCGTCGACTTTGACGTGCATCACGGCAATGGCACGCAGGATATTTTTTGGGACGACGCCAGCGTCCTCTATGGCTCGACCCATGAAATGCCGCTTTATCCCGGCACCGGGGCGGTCGGCGAACGCGGCGAACATAATCAGATCGTCAATGCGCCGCTGCGCGCCGGCGACGGCGGCGAAATATTTCGCGAGGCGTTCGACACCGCGATTCTCCCGCGGGTTGAGGCGTTCGGCCCGGATTTGATCGTCATTTCGGCCGGCTTTGACGCGCATCGGCTGGATCCGCTCGGCCATCTCAATCTCGTCGAGGCCGATTATGCCTGGGCGACGCGGCGCCTGATGGCGATCGCCGACAAAAGCTGCAAAGGCCGCGTGGTCTCATTGCTTGAGGGCGGCTATGATCTCGACGGTTTGTCGCGCTCCGTCGCCGCCCATGTCGCCGCCTTGATGGAGGCGTGAGCGGCGAGCCGCACGCGACGCATTTCTTTTGAGAAACGGGAACGACCATGCCTCCTGCACCTGCCAAATCCTACGACGCCGCCAGCGCCGAGATTTTCAAACAGCCGATCGACGTCAGGACCCGCATCGGGCACGTGCATCTGAAGGTCGCCGATATCGAGCGCGCGCTTGGCTTCTATTGCGGTGTGCTCGGTTTCTCGCTGGTCGCGCGCTATGGCGCGGAAGCCGCCTTCATCGCGGCAGGCGACTATCACCACCATATCGGTCTCAACACCTGGGAAAGCAGAGGCGGATCGCCTCCCGCGCGCGGGACGACCGGGCTGTTCCATCTCGCGGTGCTCTATCCCTCGAGAGCCGCGCTCGCCGATGCTTTGCGCCGACTGGCCACAGCGGGTATCGCCCTCGACGGCGCGTCCGACCATGGCGTCAGCGAAGCGCTCTATCTCAGAGATCCCGACGAGAACGGCGTCGAGCTCTATTGGGATCGCCCTCGCGAGGAATGGCCGAAGGCCAGCGACGGCGGCATCCAGATGTATACGCGCCGCCTTGACCTGGAAGGCTTGTTGAAAGAGGTTTGACGCCAGCTCTGCGAGGCGCGGCTACAAGTCGGGCGCGCCCGTGCGCGAAGGCGCTTATCCGGCGGAAAGATCGGCCCGTCGACCGATTCTCCGCCATCGCCGCCATAGCGCCCCTCACAGCGCGCCGATCTGCGCGAGAGTTGTGCGCAGCGCCGATCTGTCGCCTTTCAGGCAACCAAGCCCGATCAACGTGTCGCGCACGGCAATATCGAGCGGCGTCGCCGGCAGGCTATCGCCCAGGAAGGCTTTGAGCCTGGCGCCATCCAGCGAAATGGTCTCGCTCCAAAGGTAGCGCATCTCAGCCATTTCGCGGAACAGCGGCACGAAATGCTGCAAAGCGACGACCAGCGGCCAGGGGAAAGGCCACGCGCGCAGCTTGGGATTGCCGGTCGCCTTGCGGATCGCCGCCGCCATTTCGCCCGCCGCCAATTGATGGCCGGCGAAGTGAAACATTTCGAAATCGGCAAGCTCGCCCTGCCGGTCGATCAGCCGCGCGATCGTCTCGCCGACATCGGGAAGATAGCCCCAGGCATGGCCGGCGCCGCGGCGCGCGGGCTCCACGATCCGTTGGACCGGTTTGCCGGGCTGAACCATCGCCGCCGAGAAATAGCTGTTGGCGGTGGTGTTCGGACCGAAGAAATCGCCGGCGCGCAGGATCAGAACCGGTGCGCCGGCCTTGGCCGCCTCCTGCAGCCGCCGCTCCATCTCGACGCGGATGGCGCCCTTGCGCGTCCTCGGGCGCTGGGCGGCTTTTTCGCGCAACACGGGGAAGGCGTCGGGGCCGAAATTATAGACCGTGCCTGGCAGCACGATACGCGCCCCGAAAGCTTTGGCGGCGGCGATCGTATTGTCGAGCATAGGCAGGACCTGCGTATCCCAATTGCGATAGCCAGGCGGATTGGCGGCGTGGACGATCAGGCTGGCGCCCTCAGCGGCGCGCAGGACATCGGCGGCGTTCATCGCATCGCCGGCAACCCAGGCGATTCCGGGCCGCGCGGGCTGGGGGCGGCGAGTCAGGCCGCGCACCGCCCAGCCGTGACGGGCGAGGGCGGCGGCCGTCTCGCCGCCGACGCCACCCGCGGCGCCGATGACAAGGGCGGTTTTGGTGCTGGATGAAGACATCGAACTCTCCTTCTGGCGTGTGGTCAATCGACCATGGAGCCCAATATCCGCCTTTCCCTGCCATTCGTGAATTGCCTAATATCCTGCATCATCTATACATATTTGTATGGCTGAGCCTGACTGGAATCATTACCGCGCGTTTCTTGGCGCGTTGCACGAAGGCTCCCTGTCAGGGGCGGCGCGCCTCCTCGGGCTCGCCCAGCCGACGCTTGGGCGGCAGATCGCCGAACTCGAAGCGAGTCTCGGCGCCGCTTTGTTCATCCGCTCGCAGCGCGGCCTTGTTCCGACCGATGTCGCGCGCGATATCGCCCCGCATGTCGAAGCGATGGCGGCGGCGGCCGGCGCGACGCGTCGCGTGGCCTCCGGCGCGACCAGCGAAATTGCCGGCACCATCCGCATCACCGCCAGCGAAATCATCGGCGCGGAAGTGTTGCCGCCGCTGCTTGCCGGGTTTCGCCGCGCCAATCCCGCGGTGAGAATCGAACTCGCGCTTTCCGATCGCGTCGAAGACCTGCTGCGGGGCGAGGCCGACATTGCGGTGCGCATGGTGCGGCCAAGCCAGGACGCGCTGGCGGCGCGGCGGATCGGATCGCTCGACATCGGGCTTTATGCTCACCGGGGCTACCTCGAAGCCGCCCCCGCGCCGGCGAATCTGTCCGCGCTGCTGGCGAGCGATCACGCGCTGATCGGCTTCGATCGCGAGACGCCCTTCTTGCGCGGACTGATGACCCGGATGCCGGTCACCCGCGATTCCTTCGCCCTGCGCGCCGACAGCGACCTCGCGCGGCTCGCAGCGATTCGCGCTGGTTTTGGCATCGGCTTCATGCAGCACGGCATTGCGCGCCGCGATCCCGATCTCGTCCCCCTGTTGGCGAGCGAGATCGGCTTCACCCTCGAAATGTGGCTCGTGCTGCACGAGGATTTGCGCGCGAGCCAGCGCCTGCGGCTGATGATGGACCATCTGGCGGCGGGCCTTGCCGAATATGTCGCGCGATCGCAGCGGTAGGACGCTTCGTGTCTATGTTGGCGCGCAAGCGCGTCGCCGCTCGGCGACAACCCTTCATTGATCTCTTGGCGGCCATTTTGCGCGGAAGAAGATTGGCGAGACCGCCTGGCCGTCATCGCGAGGTCAGGCGACTGACTCAATCATTTCTTCCTGGCGCCCCAGGCGCCGCCACCGATCCGCGCTCGACGAGCGGGCCGTCGACGCGGATGGTCGCGGCCGGCGCGCGCGCGCCGCGCGTCGCGATCCCGATCAGCAATTCCACCGCGCGGCGGCCCATTTCATAATTGGGCAGGACGAGCGTCGAAAGTGGCGGATTGGTGTAGCGGGCGAGCTCCTGATCGTCATAGCCCATGATCGAAATGTCTTGCGGCACGCGCAATCCCTTTTGCGCGGCCGCCTCCAACGCGCCCATCGCCATCAGATCGTTGGCGCAGAAAATAGCGGTCGGCCGCGGCGTCTGCGCGATCAGCTCCAGCGCGAAGCGATGGCCCTGCAGCGGCAGCCAGTCGCCATTGCGCACGAGCGCGGCGTCGAAGGCGATGCCGGCGCCGGCCAATGCCTGCCGATAGCCTTTCAGTCGATCAGCCGAAGCGTCCATCCAGGGCTCGCCGTTGATGAAACCGATGCGGCGATGGCCCTTGCCGATCAGATAGCAGGCCGCAGCATGCGCGCCGGCGATTTCACCCGGTACGACGCTGGGAAATCTGCGATCCTCGGCATAGCAATTGAGCAGGACCGTCGGCATTCCTTCCAGCCCGCGCGGCGGCGAGACCTTGCGGGTGAAAATGGTCGAATAGATGATGCCGATGACGGAAGAATCGCGCTTGATCGCTTGAATCGTAAACGCCTCCAATTCGCGATTGGAGCGTGTGACGTGAGCAGTGACCAGATGGCCTGATTCCCAGGCCGCATCGCGCGCGCCGTCGAGATTGACGACGGGATGCGGGCTGGTTGAAATTTCATCGACGAGATAGGCGATGGAGACGCGCCCGACCCCGATCAGCGAGGCGCGGCGCGCCGACGGCAATTCATAGCCGATACTGCGCGCCGCTTCGATGACGCGGACGCGCGTCGCCTGCGAAATGCGCGCGCCGACCATTTCGTTGAGCGCGAGCGAAACGCTCGATTGCGACACGCCGGCGATCTGGGCGACGTCGGTCATGGTCGGGCGGCGCGATCCCGTCGCCGCATGGGGCGAAGCGACCATCCCGCCGCGGTCGGCGGGCGAGGACAACGCGCGGCCGCGCCCCTCCCGCGCGCGACTTCGCCCCTCTGCGGAATCGTCCATCTCCTCCCCCGACTTATTTTGCGTTGCAACAAGAAATACCGCAATGCAATAGTCATATTTTTCGCTTGACTGATAATAATCTTATCCGCTCTATTAGCAACAGGTCGCCGAAAAAACGGCGACTGGGGAGACGATCAAGGAGAACTAAAATGGTATCTATTTCGCGCCGCATGGCGCTTCTGGCCGGCGTGGCGATTGCCGGTCTTGTCGCCACCGCGGCGATGGCCGATGGCCTGCCGCCGTTGAAGCAGAAAGCCACCTATAAGGTCGGCTTCGCGCAAACCGAAAGCAACAATCCCTGGCGCCTGGCGCAGACGGCGAGCATGAAGGCGGAAGCCGCCAAGCTCGGCTGGCAGCTTGTCTATACGGACGCCGCCGGCTCCGCCGCCAAGCAGGTGGCCGACGTCAACAGCATGATCGCCCAGGGCGTCGATGCGATCTTCCTTTCGCCCCGCGAAGAGAAGCCGCTGATCCCCGCCGTCATGGCCGCCAAGAAGGCCGGCATTCCGCTGTTCCTGATCGACCGCGGCGTCGACCCCAATCTCGCCAAGGCGGGCGTGGATTACGTGACCTTCATCGGCTCCGACTTCCTTCTCGAAGGCAAACAGGCCGCCGAATGGCTCGTCAAGAAAGTCGACGGCAAGGGCATTATCCTTGAAATCGAAGGCTCGACTGGCTCGTCTCCCGCCAATGACCGCAAGAAGGGCTTCGACGACGTCATCGCCCAGAACCCCGGCCTGAAGATTGTCGCCTCGCAAACCGGCAACTTCAACCGCGACGAAGGACGCAAGACCGCCGAGGCTTTGTTGCAGGCGCATCCGGAAGCCAACATCATCTTCGCGCATAACGACGAAATGGCGATCGGCGCGATTTCGGCGATCGAAGCGGCCGGCAAGAAGCCCGGCAAGGACATTCTCGTCGTCTCCATCGACGGCGAAAAGGATGGCTTGCAGGCGATCATCGACGGCAAGATGGGCGCGACCGTCGAATGCAATCCCAAGTTCGGTCCGGCCGCTTACGCCGCCGCGATCAAATATTCGAAGGGCGAGAAGATCCCGCCTGTCATGACCAATGTCGATCGCTTCTATGACGCCAGCAACGCGGCGGCGAGCATCGCCGACTCGTACTGAGGTTATCCAAGCTTATTGGCCTCCCCGGGTCCGCCCGCCACTTGACGAAACTCGTCGGCGGGCGGACCATTTTGTTGTTCAGGCTTGAGACGGGCTGATATGACGTCGGCGACCTCCCCATCGGTTTCTCCCCTTCTCTCGATGCGTTCAATCAGCAAGGCGTTTGGCGGCATTCCCGCCCTCGCCGCGGCCTCGCTCGAAGTCGCGCCGGGCGAAGTTCACGCCCTGATCGGGCAGAACGGCGCCGGCAAATCGACGATGATCAAGATTCTGACCGGCTATGTCGGTCGCGACGAGGGCGAAATATCCTTCGACGGCGCCGCCTTCGACGCGCGCTCGCCGCAGGACGCCCAGCACAAGGGCATCAGCACGATCTATCAGGAAATCAATCTCGTTCCCTTTCGCTCCGTCACCGAAAACATCTGCCTCGGACGAGAGAGCCGCCGCTTCGGCCTGCTCGACTGGAAGGCGATGCACGAACAGGCGCGCACGCTGCTGTCGCGTTTCAAGATCGATCTCGACGTGCGCAAGCCGTTGCTTCGCTTCAACACCGCGACGCAGCAGATGGTCGCCATCGCCAGGGCGATCGGCTTCAAGGCGAAACTCGTCATCATGGACGAGCCGACCTCCTCGCTCGACGAACGCGAAGTCGCTGTTCTGTTCGACGTCATCCGCCAGTTGAAGAGCGAAGGCGTCTCGGTCGTCTTCGTCAGCCACAAGCTCGACGAACTCTATGAGGTGTGCGACCGCGTGACGATCATGCGCGACGGACGGACGGTCAGGACCGCCGATATGGCCGCGATCGGCAAGCTCGAACTCGTCGCCAGCATGCTCGGGCGCGATATCGCGCAGGTCGCCAAAAGCGCGACCGCCTTCGGCGACCGACACGGCCGGATCGGCGATGTCGTGCTGACGGCCGACCATCTGAGCGCCGGTCACAAGGTTCACGATGTCTCTTTCAGCGTGAAGCGCGGCGAGATCGCAGGCTTTGCCGGCCTGCTCGGCGCGGGCCGGACGGAAACGGCGAGAATGGTGTTCGGCGCCGACCCGCTCCGCTCGGGATCCCTTTCTCTGGACGGCCAGCCTCTGGTGCCGCGCGAACCCATTGACTCGATCAGGCGCGGCATCGGCTTTTCCTCCGAGGACCGCAAACTGGAAGGCATCGTGCCTGAGATGTCGGTGTCGGAAAATCTGACCCTTGCTCTCATGCCGCAACTTACCCGCGCCGGCATTGTCGACGAAGCCAAGCAGCAGGCGATCGTCGAAAAATTCATCCAGCGCCTCGGCGTCAAATGCAGCGGGCCGGGACAGAAAATTCGTGAGCTTTCGGGGGGCAATCAGCAAAAGGTGCTGCTCGCGCGCTGGCTGGCGATGAACCCGAAACTGCTCATTCTCGACGAGCCGACACGCGGCATCGACGTCGGCGCGAAAGCCGAGATCCAGAGCCTGATCAAGGAACTTGCCGACCAGGGGTTAGCGGTGCTGATGATTTCTTCCGAACTCGAGGAAGTGCTTGAAGGCTCCGATCGCGTCTTCGTCTTGCGCGAGGGGCGCAGCGTCGCCGAATTCCCGCACGCCGAGGCGAGCGAAAGCGCGGTCATGACCGCGATGGCGCATGGCGACAGCGACCTGGTGGCCGAGAGGAGCGCTTCGTGAGCCAGGCCCGGACGCAGAGCCCGCCGCCCGCCTCCGCCGCGCGGGTCGACGCCATCGCCGCGATCATGCGTTTTTCGACATTGGGCGCGCTGATCGCGCTGATCATCTTCAATGTCTTTTTCACCAATCACTTCCTGGCGATGCAGACGCTCGACGTCAATCTGACGCAAGTGGCGACCATCGTCATCGTCGGCGTCGGCATGACTTTGGTGATCGCGACCGGCGGCATCGATCTATCGGTCGGCTCGCTGATGGCGATTTCGGGCGCGATCGCGCCGATCATCTTCCTCAACAAGGTCTTCAACATCGGCGAGGTTCATGTCGCGGTCGCCGTGGCGATGATCGTCGCCGTTCTGCTCGCCGGCGCCTTTGGCTGGTTCAACGGCTGGCTGATCACGCGGTTCCGCATCCAGCCGATCATCGGCACGCTCGTTCTGTTCATCGCCGGACGCGGCATCGCGCAGGTGATGACCAACGGCAATCTGCAGCCGTTCAAACTGGACGCGTTCCAGTGGATCGGCCTTGGCCGTCTGTTCGCGATACAGGATGTCTATCGCGGCCTGCCGATCCAGGTCGCGATCATGATCGTGCTCGTCATCGCCGCCGCGTGGGTGTTGAAACGCAGCCTGTTTGGCCGCCAGATCCTCGCCATCGGCGGCAACGAGCGCGCCGCGCGCCTCTCCGGAGTGCCGGTCGCGCAGGTCAAGCGCTGGGTCTATTGCATCAGCGGCCTTTGCGCCGGGCTCGCCGGCCTCGTCGTCATCGCGATCAATTCATCGAGCGACGCCAATCAGGTCGGCCTCGGCATGGAGCTCGACGCGATCGCCGCCGTGGCGGTCGGCGGCACTTTGCTCAGCGGCGGCCGCGCCACCATCACCGGCACGCTGATCGGCGCGCTGATCATTCAGCTCGTGCGCTACACGATGCTCGCCAATGGCGTGCCCGACGACGTCGCCAAGCTCGCCAAAGCGGGGTTGATCGTCGCCGCCGTCTGGCTCCAGGGCCAGGGGAGGGCCTGAGGCCTTGAAGAAAACGTCGTTCGTAACTTTTCTGTCGAGCCAGGGCGTGCTCATCGCTTTGGCGCTGCTGATCCTGTTTGGCTGGTCGCGCTACGATAACTTTCTTGGGCTTTTCAACATTACCTCGGTGCTGCGCTACAACTCGATGTTCGCGCTGGTGTCGCTCGGCATGTGTTTTGTCATCATGACCGGCGGCATCGATCTTTCGGTCGGCGCCACGGCGGCGCTCGGCAGCGTCGTCTCGGCCATTCTCAGCCCGCACGGCACGCTGATCGGAACGCTCGGCGGCGTCGGCGCCGGCCTCATCATCGGCCTCATCAACGGCTTTGTCATCGTGCGCCTGCGCATCCTGCCCTTCATCGCCACCCTCGCCGCGATGCTGGCGGCCAATGGCGCGGCGCTGGTGCTCGCCGGCGACCAGTCGGTTTCGGTCTCCTATGACAGCGGCTTCACCGATCTCGGCCAGGGCGACTTTTACAACATTCCGATTCCCGCCCTGATCGCCGCCGTTCTTTATGTCGTCGGCTCGGTCGTGCTCAATTACACCAGCGCCGGCCGCACCGTGCTGGCGATCGGCGGCAATGAGGACGCCAGCCGCCTGATGGGCCTGCCGGTCAACCGCGTCAAATTTCTCGTCTATGTCGCAAGCGGCTGCCTGTCGGGCCTTGCCGGCGTGATTCTCGCCTCACAATTTGGCGCGGGCCAGCCGATCGAAGGCGTCGGCTGGGAACTGGCCGCCATCGCCTCGGTCGTCGTCGGCGGCACGCTGCTGACCGGCGGCCTCGGTTCGGTCGGCGCGACTTTGGCCGGCGTCATGCTGCTCGGCTTGATTTTCAACGTGCTCAATTTCGAGAACGGCATGGGATTCATTTCCCTGTCCGCTTATTGGCAATCGGTCATCCGCGGCGTGTTCCTGCTGATCGTGGTCATCCTGCAATCGCAACTGATGGGACGCGCCGAGCGGGCGGAAGCCCAGTAGCCGCGCGACGCCAGACGATCAGGAATCGATCCCCTCGACCGCCGAAATCTCGATGCCGAATCCGGACAGGCCGACGTATTTGCGCGGGCTGTCGGTGCGCAGGCGGATCGAGGAGACATCGAGATCCCTAAGGATTTGCGCGCCAAGGCCGATCTCGCGCCATTGATTGGCGCGCGCCCCTTCGGAACCGGCCGGCTCC
>Ga0209006_10003081_pt1 | contig 15129 bp, 12 predicted proteins | sample JacPin_JW_Ref_O2_FD_188567 | JGI IMG/M metagenome (GOLD analysis project Ga0209006, IMG submission 188567) | Forest soil microbial communities from Algoma, Ontario, Canada - Jack Pine, Ontario site 1_JW_Ref_O2 (SPAdes) (version 2) | ecosystem: Environmental > Terrestrial > Soil > Boreal... | reverse complement strand
CAACCGGTCTTTGGATTCGAAATGGAAATAGATGCTGCCGGTCTTGAGTCCGGCCGCTGCCGCGATCGCGTTGATGCTGGTGCCTGCGACGCCACAGCGCGCCACCTCCGCCGCTGTGGCGTCAAGCAGCCGCTTGCGTGTCCGGCCGCCCTTGGACCCCTGACCGGATTCGGTGGCCGGTTGAATGTCGTCGCGTATCACCGCGGTCCTCGTCGTTCGAAAGTTCGCTTCGCTCAATTAATGCGCCGATCGTAGCCGTGCCAATAGGGTTCGCGCAGCACATGCTTGAGCACCTTGCCGGTTGCCGTGCGCGGGAGCGTTGCGACGAAGTCGACGCTGGTCGGACATTTGAAGCCCGCCAATCGCTGTCGCACAAAACCGATGACGTCGTTCTGGTCGAGCTTGGCGCCGGGCCGCGCCACCACGATCGCTTTCACGGTCTCGCCCCAGCGTTCGTGCGGCACGCCGATTACGGCGACCTCGGTGAGGAGGGGATGAGCCGCCAGAACATTCTCGACCTCAACCGGATAGACGTTCTCGCCGCCCGAGATCACCAGGTCCTTGGCGCGATCGACCAGGAAGATGCGGCCAGCCTCGTCAATGCGGCCGAGATCACCGGTGCGGAGCCAGCCGTCAGGCGTCAGCGCCCGGGCGGTCTGCTCCGGGTCGTTCCAGTATCCGACCAGGTTCTGCTCCGAGCGCGTCCAGATCTCGCCGATCTCGCCGGCGGGTACGTCGCCTCCTGTAGCGGTCGAGACCACGCGAACCTCAACCCAGGGGTAGGGCCGGCCTGCGGAGAGCAGCAGATGCGCCAGCGGTCCGGTAGGATCGTGTTCGTGGGCCGGCAATTGCGCGAACGCGCCAGTCGCTTCCGTGAGGCCATAGATCTGGACGAAATCACAACGCAGTGCGGCCATCGCTTTGGTCAGTGCGATCGGGCTGATTGGAGCGCCGGAATAGAACACCCGGCGCAAGCTGAGCTTTCTTGCCGCTATATCGGCCACCGAACAGATCGCCCCAAGCATCGCGGGCACGAAGAATGCGATGGTGACGTCGGCGGCCTGGATGGTGTTCAAGACCCCGGCGGGTTCAAAGTCACGGACGACGACGCAACGCGCGCCGCGTGCCAGACCCGCCAGCGCCCACGCCAGGCCGCCCATGTGGAACAGCGGTAACGCGACCAGGCTGATGTCGTCGGGCGTAAAACCCCATTCCGCCGAGATGTCATCGAGCAGCACGCGCAAATTGGTGCCGTTGGCGAACATTGCGCCCTTCGGCCGCCCGGTGGTCCCGCTGGTGTAAAGCTGAAACGCGATGTGACCCGGTTCCGGACCGACGCTGGGATCTTCGGCCGGGCCGCACCATTGTGGATAGGATATCCAGCTGGGGTGCGGTCCGAGCGCGACCACGGCCTTCATCTCCACCTTGATCGAGGTCACGACGCTGCTGTCGACGATTGCGATCGCGGCGCGGGCGTCGGCGATGATCGCGGCGAGTTCGTCCGGCGCCAGCCGCCAGTTCAGCGGGGTCAGGACGGCGCCGGCCAACGCACAGCCGAACAGGACTTCGAAATATCTCGGATCATTCTTGCCGAGATAGACCACGCGGTCCTGTGATCTGACGCCGTCACGCACCAAGGCGGCGGCAACCCGGCGCGCCTGCTCGCGCAAACCGGACCAGGTCAGCTCAGCGCCGTCGGCGCTGAGTACGACTTTGTCAGGCGCGTTTGCGACGCCAGCCTCGAGCAACGCACGCAAATTCTCCATCGTCGCTTCCTCCCAAGGTCTCGAGGGGTATCGTCGGTTACCGTGCGGTTGCGCGGCGATAGAGACCGATCTGCTTCATCAATCCGAGCAGGTCGTAGGTGGCGTAAAGCCGGCAGGCACGGTCGCCGCGGAAGTCGAACACCTCATGTCCGGCGAACTCGAACGCCCGCCCGGTGCCTTCGATGCCGGGCGGATCGATGCGACCGGTGAAGTGGCCGGTGCCGCGCCAGGTGAACGCGGCGCGCGCCATGGTGTCGGAAAACATCGGCGGCGCCGTCACCTCCCATTTGAGGTCCGGATAGGCGTTCAGCACATAGCGGATGTAGTCCATTGTCGCCTGATGGCCCTGCACCTGCCAGTTGGTGTGGCGCGTGGTTGGACTGTCGAGCACGAAATCCTCGGTCAGGATTTCCCGGACCCGCTGCGGCCGATTGCTGTTCCAGCAATCGATCCAGCCTTCCGCATACCATTTCACCGCAAACGCCCGATCCAGCGGAGCCGGGTCACATTCCGTCATGCGCATATTCACCAGCGTTAACTCCCTCACAAATCTAACTCGTGTTAGAATCTAAATAGTATTAGATTATGAGTCAAGCCGCGCCGGTATTTGCAGTTCGATGCGGTTCGTAATATAATCCGGCTGACCGTTTAAATAATAAGTCGCCAAGCCTCCTGGTCGACACCGGCCAAGCAGGTCGGGGCACGGTGGCTCGCGAAAACGAGCCTGGGACACGAGGATTACGGGATGGAACACCGCAACACTGCCGATCTCGCACGCGCCTTCTATGCCGCGCTCGCTGCCGGCGACCGGCCTCAACTGGATGCGTTGCTTCACCCGGAATTCACCGGCCGCACCGCCGAGGGAATGCCATTCGGCATCGGCGGTCGTCACGATGGTCCCGCCGCGATGCGTCGCAACGCCTGGGGCGCGATCGCCCGGCACTTCGACGCCCGCGCCGAGCCGGAACGATTTATTGATCTCGCCGATGGTGGCTTGCTGGTGACCGGCCGCTATCGTGGCCGGGGCAAGCAGGGCGGTGTCGCCCTCGATGCCGACTTTGCGCATCTGATGTCGATTGACCAGGGGCGCATCCGCACGCTTGAGCAATACACCGATACGGCGCGGTGGCGTGAGGCCGGCGGCCCGTTGCGCGCCGTGCTGCTCGATTTCGCCGATGGCGTCGCGACCTTGCGCCTTAACCGTCCGGAGCAGGGCAACGCGATCAATCCTGACATGGCCGCCGATCTCGCGGAGGCCGCGACCCAGATCGCAGAGAACACAAACGTCCGCGCCGTCCTGATCGCCGGCAATGGTGCGAATTTTACGGTCGGCGGCGACCTCGGCGTATTCGCCGGAACGGCCCGCGAACAACTGCCGAACCAGCTGCGCCGCATGATCGACAGCTACCATCTGGCGATCGAACGGCTGACCAGTATCGACGCGCCTGTGGTCGCGGCCGTGCGCGGCGGTGCGGGCGGCGGCGGATTGGGCCTGCTCTATGCCGCCGATATCGTGGTCGCGGCCGACGACGCCCGGTTCGCTCTCGGCTACGGCGCGCTGGGCCTGACCGCGGATGGCGGCAACACCTGGTTTCTTCCGCGCATGGTGGGAATGCGGCAAGCACAGCAGCTCTTCCTGCTTAATCGTCGCCTGACCGCGCAGGAAGCTCTCGCTTTCGGGCTGGTGTCGCGTCTGGCGCCAAGCGATGCCGTGGAGGCAGAGGCTGCCGCACTTGCAGTCACGCTCGCCGCCGGTCCGACGCGCGCCTACGGCGCCGTTCGCCGCATGCTTCGTCAGTCTTTCGAGACCGGTCTTTCCGATCAGCTCGATGCCGAAAAGGAATCGATCGTCGCCGCCAGCCGTTCCGACGATGCGCAAGAGGGAATAGCCGCCTTCGTCGCCAAGCGCCGCCCGCAATTTCGGGGCAGCTAGCTGGACTCATCAGCGTTGTTGGCAATTTGTGCCGCTGAGCTGGTAACCGCTACAGAGGTCGGACCAGGGATCTGGCCACCGGTGGTCTGGCTTCGTACGTCTTTGCGGACGACTCGGCCGGAAGCAATTTCTGAAAGTCCTCGAGAATGATAGTGCCGATCTCGGAGGCGGATACCGGGCGTCCGAAGAAAAATCCCTGCACTTGATCGGCGTCGGCCCCGTCGAGAAATGCGGCTTGTTTCGCTGTCTCGACACCTTCGACAGTTACCCGCATATCCAGCTCGCGTCCCAGAGCGATGATAGTCTTCACCACCGTTTCGGCGTCTCGGCCTGCGGCATCGAAACCTTGCATGAAGCTGCGATCGATTTTGATCTTGTCGAAAGGGAAGCGCCAGAGATAGCTGAGGCTCGAATAGCCGGTTCCGAAATCGTCCATGACGATAGCAATACCCATAGCCTTGAGGCTCAGCAGTTCGGCCATGACGGCGTCGCTTTTGCCAAGCAACAGGGTCTCGGTGATTTCCAGCTCTAGCCGACAGGGCGCCAAGCCTGTCTCCTTGAGGGCGCTCGCGACAATGGCACTAATGCTGCAAACCTCGAATTGTGCAGGCGACAAGTTGACTGCAACCGTCAAAGGTTCTGGCCAGCTGGCAGCGGCCTTGCAAGCTTCTCGCAGCACCCAGGCCCCGATCTTGCCGATTAGCCGCAAATCCTCGGCGACGGGAATGAAAGTCATGGGCGGGATCAGGGTGCCATCCTCCGCGGGCAGACGTATCAGTGCCTCGAAGCCGATGAGGCGTTGGCCGGATAGTTCGAACAGCGGTTGATAATGCAGGATGAAGCGCTCGTTCTGGACCGCGTCGCGGAGTGCTTTTTCGAGTTCAGTGCGAGCCTTTAACGCGGTATCCATCTTCGGCTCGAAGAAGCAGGTACAATTGCGGCCGTCAGCCTTGCTTTTGTAGAGTGCCAAATCCGCACTTTTCAAAAGCCGTTCCGGATCGGTTCCGTCTGCGGGCGCCAGCGCAACGCCGACGCTGACGGTCGCAACGATCTCCTGTTCCTTGAGCGTCACCGGCGCGGTCAACGCGGATGTGAGCCGTCGCGCGAAATCCTCGACCTGATCCTTGCTCTTAATGGCAGTCTGGACCACGACAAACTCGTCGCCCCCAAGGCGAGCCACAATATCGTCGGCGCGGGTTACTGCCCGAAGGCGTTCGGCGACCGTCTTGAGCAGGAAATCGCCACCGTCGTGTCCGAGGGTGTCATTGACCTCCTTGAAGTGATCGAGATCGATGAAATGCACGGCGAGACAACCGCCTCGTAAAGGGAGGATGGCAAGCGCATTCTCGAGCTTCTCGATGAGCTGGGCGCGATTGGCAAGGCCGGTCAGTGCGTCGTGGTGCGCGAGGAAACGGATGCGTCGATCCGCCTGCTGCTTTTCCTTGGTTCGGCGGTGCCAAGCGATGGTCGGGATGCCGACGGCCCCGCCAATAAGCAAACACAGGGCCAGCGCAGCGAGCGAGAAAGCCTGGCGGAAATGATCACGTTGTTCGCTCAAGTCGACATAGGCAGCCACGATGGCCTGGGGGCGCCCGTCGACGACGACCGGGAGATAGGCTTCCGAATAGTAGCTCGGGCGGAAAGGAGGGATGCCCTCTTTCACCGAGATGACAGGCCGCCCCAACTTGGCGGCGCTGGCAGCAGTGTCACTATGCACCGCTCCGCGAATGCTGGATATCTTGGAACCGTCGGAGGCGAGCTGCACGTTGCCATGCAAATTGATGATTTCAAATCCGAAGACATGACGTATTTGTTGCGTCCGAATGAGGAATGCCATGCTCTCCGCGGACGGTGGCTGCCCATCGGCGATATCCTCGATATCCGTAACATTTTCGGCGACGTATTTCGCCCAGCTCTCTGCGGCTGCGGTCGCATCCCAATAGAGCAAATAGTCGACGGTCGATTTGAGAACTTGTCCGACGCCGACGCCAAGCAGGAGCATAACCAAGCCGATGAGGGCGACTCTCCTGAAAGTTGATAAAGTAAGCGGATTGGACATCGTCACCTCGCGCGCTCACCTAATAAGATCGGTCTTAAGCAAACGATCGGCGAGGTCACCTTGATTGTAGACTTGGTCAACGCCTGACTAATGAATTCCGTCGAATTGTGCGTCGGATACACGGAAAGGCCGTTCGCGCGATGTACGCCTACGTATATGTGCGTGATCGAGCTACGCGGGCAAGATACGGCCGTGCCAGACCATTAAGACAGATGGTGTACCCCAGTCGGGCGGCGTGCGCTGCGAGAGCCCTTCCCGATGGAGAAGATCATGACAATGCGATGGTCGACGATCGTGGTGGCTTTTGCGGGGATGATCGCGGGCAGCATCGCCGCATACGGTCAAACGCCGAATTCGGTCAAGATCGGCTATGCGATTTCTCTGAGCGGGCCGAACGCGCCAGGCGCGGGCATCACCGTCCTTCCTAACTACCACCTCTGGGTCAAGGAGGTGAATGCCGAAGGCGGTATCATGCTCAAGAGCATTGGCAAGCGAGTGCCGATCGAGGTGATCGAATATGATGATCATAGCAATGTGGACAATGCCGTGGAGGCCGTCGAGCGGCTGATCACGCAGGACAAGGTCGATTTCATTCTGCCACCCTGGGGAACCGGCCTTAACCTGGCCGTGGGGCCGCTGTTGCATGATGCGGGATATCCGCATCTCGCAGTCACTGCGCTGAGCGACCGGGCGCCCGAACTGGGCAAACTCTGGCCAAACAGCTTCTGGCTTCTCGGTACAATGACCGGCGCTGCGCAGGGGTTCGCGGAGACCATCGCGAAGCTTCGTTCGGAGGGCAAGATCGGCAACACGGTGGCGATGCTCAGCGTGGCCGATCAGCTCGGCATCGGACTCGCGAAGGCGGCCCGCAGGGCACTCAAGAAGAGCGGCTTTGATCTGGTTTACGACCGATCATATCCAGTCGAACCGCAGGACATGACTGCGATCATGGCCGAGGTAAAGCAGCTCAATCCAGATTCGTTTGTGGCTTTCAGCTATCCCCCCGACACCATTGCGATCACCGAGCGAGCTCGCGCAATGAGTTTCAATCCCAAGGTTTTCTACACCGCGGTCGGGACCGCGTTCCCACTCTACAAACAACGCTTCGGCGCCGACGTCGAAGGCGTGATGGGGTTGGGCGGCTGGAATGCCGACGGTCCGGAAGGCAAGGCCTATCTAAAACGTCATTTGGAGATGACGGGCCAAGAACCGGATCGTTGGGCGAGCCCGGTAACCTATGCGTCTCTTCAGATGCTGCAGCAGGCGATTGAGCGCGTAGGCAAGATCGATCGTGCGGCCGTGATCAAGGAATTGCAAACGGGGACGTTCGGAACGATCCTGGGCCAGGTCAAGCTGGAGAATAACCTTTACAAAGAGAACTGGTGGGTCGGGCAGTGGCAGAACGGTGAGTTTCACGGGATTGCGCCCGCGACTCTGCCCGGGTCGCAACAGATCATGTTCCCGAAGCCGGCGTGGCATGACGACTGATCGGCGGTTTTGCCCAGCCGACGCTGCGCCGCCCCAGGCGCGTCGCGTGCTAGCCAGCATCGAACGGGATGCCCGCGATCACGGCGCGGGATTGCGGTGGCACGCGGTGCACGAGAGGGATGCCCATGACGGTGAGTGGCGCCGCGCCGTCGATCGGGGTGCCTTCGGCCACCTGTCGGGCCGCATCCTTCTGATTCAGAGTCAATTCTTAAGGCCCTAAGAATGCACCGGTTGCTCGGCACTATTTCAGTACGCCGCTCTACCGGACCCAGAATTCCAGACACTCGCCGTCCTGTGGAATGCGAAGCTGTTCGGAAGCAATGCCTTGCAACGTCGATTGCCGACGAAGATCGTCCCGACTGACGGTCGTGTGGTCCAACGCCTCCAAATGGGTCGCGACGACAGTCGCGCGCGGCGAGGCCTTGCATACCGTGATGGCTTGCTCGGCATCCATTGCGATAGGATCGCCCTCCCAGAGTGCTCCGCAGGGATGAATGACAATGACATCCGGGTCGGTGGTGCGGATGATCTCCTCAACGGCAGGATAGAGCACGGTGTCACCTGTCCAATAGACGGAGGGCTCATCCTTCGCTTCGATGCTGAAGCCCATCACAGATCCCATCTTCTCGACGACGGGTCCGAAACCGTGGCGGCCTTCGCGACGCGTGAATTTGATGCCATGCCAATCGATGGCATCCAGAAGTGGCGTGACGTGTTGGAAACCGGTTGAGCTGATCCTGGCTTCATCGCCGGGCTGGCAAATCACGGGTAAGTATTTTGGTATCTCAGATTGCGCCACCGAATCGAAATGATCCGAATGCAGATGTGAAACGACGACAAGCTCCACATTTTCAAGGATATCGTTGATGCTGACGGGCAACTCGACGAGCGGGTTTGGGGAACGTCCTGTGAAGGATGGCCTGCTGTGCTTGGGTGCAAAGAACGGATCGATCAAGACAGTCCGGCCCGCGACATTCAGCTTCAGGGTAGCGTTCCGCAGTAACCTTAGTTCCATCAGCTCACTTCCAGGTAAATCCAACGTCGGATGACGTCGCTGCGTCATCTCCGTCTTCCATCGCGGCCTCCTGTTCGGAGGATTCGAGGGGCGCTGTCCGAAAGAGCTAGCAGCTGCGAACGGATAAGAATTCGACCTCTCACTCTTGAACCTGAAGGTTTTCGTCTCAGTTGACTAGCGGCATGAATGACATATATCATAAAAATCATGCCAAGGCGTGCTGTGAAAACAAAGCGACAGACGCGCTTGACCAACAACCTGGTCGCGGTGCTCGCGTATGACGGTGTCAATGCATTCGAACTCGGCATGGCTGTCGAAGTGTTTGGCCTACCCAACATGGGTCCCGATTGGTATCGCGTCGTCGTCTGTGCCGAGCGGACTGGGGTGCCGCTCGTTGCCGGCGGCGGTGTCAAGATCATGGCCGATGTTGGCTTGTCATTCTTGCGGCAGGCCGGCACGGTCATCGTTCCAGGATGGCAGAACATTGAGGCGCTGCCGCCCGACGCGTTGCTGAATGGACTTCGTCGCGCGCACGCGCGGGGTACCCGGATTGCGTCAATCTGCTCCGGTGTATTCGTGTTGGCTGCCGCGGGATTGCTCGAAGGCCGGCGTGTCGCAGCACATTGGGCGAATGCGGAGGCCCTCGCGCTCAGATACCCTTCATTGCATGTGGACCCCGATGTCCTCTATGTCGATAACGGCGATATCATGAGCTCGGCGGGACGTGCAGCAGGGTTAGATCTTTGCGTCCATATTGTCCGGCGCGATTTCGGGCCCGAGGTTGCCAACGATGTCGCACGCCGCTTGGTGATACCAGCGCACCGCGAGGGAGGGCAGGCGCAATTCATTCCCAATCCGGTCTGGACTGAGAGCGAGCCTCTGGGAGAACTGCGCGATTGGGTTCAGAAGCATCTCGACGGCAACATTACGATAGCTGATCTGGCTGCGAAGGCTCGGATGAGCCGGCGCACCTTTATCCGGCGATTCGAGGAAGCGACCGGCCTTTCCCCTGGCGAATGGGTGCTGCAGGAGCGCACGGCCCGCGCGCGGAACCTATTGGAATCGACCGATATGTCGATCGAACAGGTCGCCGCGGCCGTCGGCTTTGGATCCGCGGATGCGCTACGCCATCACTTCCGCACGCGCCTTGACACAAGCCCGGCCCGCTATCGGGTCGAATTTCGCGCGTAGATTGCCTGCTCCGATTTTGCGTTGCCGGTGCATGTCTCGGATAATGGCCTCGCAAGATAAGAACCGCCGCTCGCAACGCGCAGCTCAGAGCGCTTCAATAAAGGTTGTTGTAAGCGGCATTTATCCTGGTGTCGGCCTCTTCCGCGGTAAGACCGGTTGGCTTAGCTTGCTCAACGATCATGCGACCGAGGGTGGGTAGTTGATTGCGTTCGATGCGATAATCGTCAGACCAGAGGCGTGCGCGCATAAGCGCTCGGGCACAGTGAAGGAAAACTTCGGTTACGCTCACCACAATCGCAAGCTTGGGTAGTTTACCGTTAGCTGCCATGCAGTCGAGCAGCGGCTGTGCGCGGGTCAGTCGCGCCGTTCCATTAATCCGCAAGACATCCCCAATCCCGGGAACGACGAACAGAAGCCCGATCTGCGGATTCTCAAGCAGATTTTCCATCGTGTCCAGCCGGTTATTGCCCGGCCGATCAGGAATCGCGAGATGATGTTCGTCAAGAACCTTGACGAATCCCGGAGGATCACCCCGCGGGCTCACGTCCATGCCGCGTTTGGGGTGGAGCGAGCCTATGACCACGAGAGGTGAAAGTGCAATGAACTTCCGGCAATGTGGATCAATCCAATTGATCTGCTTCTCTAACACCATTGGCGGCGGGTTGTGGTAGAGCGGGCGAAGCTCGCTTGCGTCGGTCAGATAGGCCATATTTTCGATCATGGTGTGTCGTCTCCGGATCCGCGGATGGGTCCTTGACTATGCGCGGGTATGTCAGTTTCGCGTTGTCGGCTTCTGCCAGATCAATCTCGATTGTGACGATTGGTGTATTAGCATTTGTGCGAGCCCGTTCTTCACCGTCCGGGCCGATGATCCAGCTCCCTCCGGCGAAGTTGCCGCCACGGCGATTGGCGCTAGCGACGAACGCTCCGGACGAAATCGCGGCCATTTGAGTGGCAACCTCCCATCGACGGTGCCCGCCAGTTGCGCGCGGTACAGCGATTATCTGAACTCCAGCATGACCAAGCGCACGCGGCGCCGCGCTGACCATGATCTCCGTGCAGATCAGCGTAGCGAGGCGCAATCCGTCATCTTCGATCGGTCCAACCGTTGGCACATCGTGGTCGAACCAAGTCGCCTCCCAACCACCTTCCTGCTCAGGCAACCACGCTTTGGATCGCCCCGGCTGCAAGCCACGTACTGCGGTCCACAAGAAGCTCTCGTTCAATCGTCTCTGATTGGTCTCGACGGCTCTGGTGCCGAGCACTCGCCGTGCGGAAAGCCGCTGCAATTGCGCGGACAACTGAGCATGCCGCCCGACGGCCTTCCGCCAGACCGCCGGATCGAATATCGGCTTGGTCCAGAATCCCTCAATGTCGGCAAGCTCGGGGAGTACCAGGAGGTCTGTGGACTCTACGTCGAGTACACATTTCAAGTGATCCCAAGTTGATTCGAACGCTTGTGCGTCGTCGGGAAACTCACAGACCGTTAGCCTCATGCACGCCTCAAGTCGAACGAATTAGACTGGTTCGGCTTCGATATTGAGGATGTCGACCATGATTGACCAGTAGCACGAATGACAGTTACCGGGGATTTTATGCCAAAATCGCGTCTCGAACTGGTTCCGGAGCGACCGAGCAACAACTGGTTGCCATTTCGGGGGTAAAGTCGATGCTCCACCTCCCGATGCATAGCTAAATTAGTCTAGAGCATTCGAGCGAAAGCCTGCCTCGGACTCGATGGGCGGTGGATACCGGCTCGCGTGAAGAAAACGCGTCAAAGATAGCGCCGGCTCGATCGCTCAGCCCGACAATCTGGAATCTACGGCAGGAACAATTTGCGCTGCGCCCGGACTTCTTCTGCGATGAACTCCGAGCAGAATCGGACGCGCGCCAGCTCTCGCATGTCGGTATGCACGATCAGCCAGAAGGAACGTATCAGCTTGACGTCCTTTTGCAGCACGCGCTTGAGCCGCGGCTCACGCGCGGCCATGAAGCATGGCAGGATGCAGAGGCCCGCACCTGCCAGCGTCATGTTGAATTGCGCGATGAGGTTCGAACTGGTGATGGAGGGGCCCACATCTTTCGAGACCAGGGGGATGTAGTCCAGTTCCTCCGCATAGATCATCTCTGGGATGTAGCCGAGCAGCGTGTGTTCACGCAGAGCTTCCCGATCAGGAGGCTCGCCGCACCGGTTCAGGTATTCGGTCGAGCCGTACAAGCCCAATTCGTAGTCCGTCAGTTTCCGCGCATGAAGACGTCCTTCCTCGGGACGCGCCAGCCCGATGGCGAGGTCGGCTTCGCGCTTTGTCAGATTGAACAGGCGCGGCATCGTCACCAGTTCAATCGACAATTCGGGCTGGGCCTCGCGCATGCGCCCGAGGCGAGGGGCGAGGAAGCTCGTGCCAAATCCATCGGGCGCGCCGATCCGGATCGTGCCCGCGACCTTCGAGCTCGAACCGGCGACGTCGCGCAGGACTTCCAGCGCAAGCGTTTCAACGGCCTGGGCGGATTGCAGGAAACGCTCGCCCTGTGAGGTCAGCACGTAGCCGCCCACGCTGCGATCGAACAATCGCGTTTGCAACGCGGCCTCGAGGTCCTTGATGCGCCGGCTCAGGGTGGTGTGATCAATGCCGAGCCGCTGGGCCGCGACCGTCAGACGTCCGGCTCTCGCGATGGCCAGAAAGGATTGCATCGAGTCCCAGTCGAACGTGGTGGGCATATGCGATTCCTTGCAACGAAACCGCGAATTTATCAGAAGTTACAGGCGTAGAATACCATGCGATCCGCTGCCCAAGATCTGCTGCCCAAGATCCGCGGCCCAAGACCAGATAAGAGCCCCTATGCCCCGCCCGGCTAGGACGACTCCTGGCCATGCGCGGCCTTGACCGCGGCGCGGTCGATCTCGCCTTTGTCGTTCTTGGGCAATTGGGCGACGAGCACGACGTGCTTCGGCTTCTTGTAGCGCGCGATCTGTCCGGCCACAAATTCGATGATCTCGTCGGGAGTAACGGTCGTACCAGCGCGCTGCGTGCATACGGCCTTGATCGCTTCACTCCACTGCGGGTCCGGCACGCCGATCACCACGACGTCGATGATGTCGGGATGCTGGCGGATCGCGTTCTCGACTTCCGCCGGATAGACATTTTCGCCGCCGGTCTTGATCAATTCCTTTTCGGGTGCGCGGCCGGCATACCAGAGATAGCCATCCGTATCGAAATATCCCATGTCGCCGGTATGGTGCCAGCCGTTGCGGAAGGTGAAAGCGGTATCGGCCTCGTTATTCCAATAGCCCTTGAACACCGTGGGACCGCGCACCACGATCTCGCCGGTCTGCCCGGTCGGTTTTGGCTTGTCGGCGCTGTCGACCACCGCGATGGTGCGCCAGAACAGCGGCCGGCCGGCCGATTTTGGCCGGTCGCGGTACGGCGCAAGCGTTGCGAGGCCGGAGGTTTCGGATTGCCCGAACGTGGCCCAGAACATGGCGTGCGGGCACATCGCCTCGAAGCGCTCGATGGTCGCCGGCGTATCCAGTCCGGTTACCGCGCGCAACGACGCCAGTTCATTGCCCCTGGCCTGATCCATCAGGCCGGCCAGCATCGGCGCGAACTCCGACATGACAGTCACCTTTTCGGTGGCGACGTCGCGAACCGCCTGTAAGGGATCGAATTTCGCGGCGATGATGCTGGAACCACCGGCCTGCTGCACGGTCAGCATCAGCCCGAGGCCGGCGACATGGAACAGCGGCAGCATGCCGAGATTGACGTCGTGCTCGGTCAGCCTCCAGGCTTCTACCAGCGAACTTTGCGCGGTCAGAAGATTGCTCTGCGATAGCAGCGCGCCGCGCGGCCGCCCGCCGACGGCGGCGGTGTGAATGATGACGAAGCCGCCATTCGGGTCGGGGTTGGTTTCGGGCAACGAAGCCTCTGCGCCGGCCAGTTCGGCAAACGGCGAGAACGGCGCGGCAGCCTTGCCGACTGCGAAAAACTTGCGGACCGATGGTAGCGTCGAAGCGAGGCCCGCAATGGTCTCGTGATATTCAGGTCCGGCGATCACCAAGACCGGCGCGCCGTCGGCAAGCACGAAACCGATCTCTTCGGCGTTGAGCCTGAAATTGACCGGCAGCAGGATCGCGCCAAGCATTGCCACCGCGCCGATCAGGTCGATCATTTCGAGCGAGTTCTGCGACAGGATGGCGACGCGATCGCCGGGCTTCACGCCCTCGCGCGCAAGCCCTGTCGCGAGCCGCCGGATCCGGCCCAGGTAATCGCGATGGCTGACGCGCCGGCCCTCGAACACGAACGCGGTGCGGTCGGGGAAAAATTCCGCATTGCGGTGGTAGACATCGGAGAACGTGAATCCGTTGAGAGTCATCAATCGTTCCAGTTTGCTGATCGGTCATGCCACTATCGCCGATGAATGTGAGGTTGGTCTAGGTGGGCAGGGCGATTATTCCAGTTATCGGCTGGCGATGGATGTTCGTCCTGCGTGGCATCGGCGCGATGCTGGTCTGGTTCCTGTGTTTTCCTACTTTCTGACAAGCCGCGAGGCGGATGCCGCAGCTACTGTCAGGTCTTCTGCGATGACGCCCATCACGGCCGACATCGCCGCGGACACGACACGGCGGGGATTGGTCACCCATGCGACCGAACGGCTGACGGCGGGATTTTGCAAGCGTCGCGCCCGGATGCGGCCCGCGGCCAGCGCCGGATGCAGCGCGATGCCAGGCAAGACCGTCACCAGATCGGTGGTTGCGACGACTTCGCAGATGGCCGAAAGGGTGTCGATCTCAAGTCTGGGAGCCAGGCTGAAACCGGCCTCAACTGCGGCATCGTCAAGGATTCGCCGAAGGCCATGACGTCGCGAAGGGATCACGATGTCGAGCTCGCGGAGCCGCTCGAACGACAGCGTCTTCGGCAGGCGGAGCCTGTTGTTCACGCCTTGCGCCAGCATCATTTCCTCGTCGAGGATGTGTTTGGACGTCAGCGCCGGTCGCCTTGCCGGCGCGTTGACGACGGCGATATCAAGCTGGCCGGCGATCACCCATTCCATCATGGTCTCTGAATAGCCTTCGCATACGAGCAGGTGTATCTCGGGGTATCGGGCGGCGATCTTCGCGGTGGATACCGGGAGCGTGCTTTGTGCGGCAGACGTAATCATGCCGAGGCTGACGCGGCCCGAAACCTTGCCGTCGAGTTGCGCCATCTCGTCCCTGGCGCGATCGATATCCGCCACGATCGGCGCCAGCCGCAACGCCAGCGCTTCGCCCGCGGCGGTCAGCGACATGCCGTGCGAACCGCGATAGAACAGCTGCTTGCCCAGTGATTTTTCGAGTCGGGCGATCTGCATGCTCAATGCCGGTTGAACGATGTTGAGCTGGCGGGCCGCGCGGGTGACGTTTCCTTCCTGCGCGAGGCAGAGGAAATACCGCATCTGCTTGATGTCCATGGCGGCCTCCGGTTCCCGGCTGCATCATTTTCGATGATGAACGATATAACAAGCAATTACTTGTGGTGATGATGGCGGCCGCTTACATTCGACGCATTTGCGGCTTTTGGCCACCAGGCACGCTGCACGGAGCATCCGGGTGAAACCCTTGGCATCGTCCCAGTCCCGTTTGATCGTCGGCATTTCCGGCGCGTCGGGGGTTATTTACGGTGTTCGGATCCTGCAGCTTCTG
>Ga0209006_10003080_pt1 | contig 15130 bp, 20 predicted proteins | sample JacPin_JW_Ref_O2_FD_188567 | JGI IMG/M metagenome (GOLD analysis project Ga0209006, IMG submission 188567) | Forest soil microbial communities from Algoma, Ontario, Canada - Jack Pine, Ontario site 1_JW_Ref_O2 (SPAdes) (version 2) | ecosystem: Environmental > Terrestrial > Soil > Boreal... | reverse complement strand
AACGAGAACATGGCCCGAGAGTTGATGGAGCTCATGACTCTGGGGGTCAACGAGTTCAGCCAGAACGACGTGCGCGGTGCGGCCCATGCGCTGACCGGATACTCGACCAACCTGTCAACCGGCGCAGTGGGCTTCAATGCGAGCCAGCACTACAACAAGCCCGTGGCCATTCTGGGCACGAGGGGAAACTTCAACGCCGACAGCCTGGCGAACCTCCTCGTCTCGCGAGAACAGAATGCCCGCTACATCAGTGATCGACTGTGGTTCCGATTCGTGTCGGGGACAACCAAGCCGCCCGCCTCTCTCGCGAGCGCCTTCGCCAGTCGAGATATCAACTCGTTGGTCCACGCACTCGTCTACTCGCCTGCCTGGAGCAGTCCAGCCAACTCGCTCGTCAAGTCTCCCGTCGAGTGGTTCATCGGCGCGTGTCGCGCGTTGCGCGTACGGCCATCGTCGCTGAATCAGGGCAATACCCAGTGGTCTCTTAATCAAATGGGTCAGATTCCCTTCAATCCGCCGAACGTCGGCGGATGGCCGTACGGCCAAGCCTGGTTGAGTGGCGTCGCGTTTCAATATCGATTCGACCTGGCGCAGAGCATCGTGACAGCAGGCGACCTCTCGCCGCTCTCAGTTCCCACGTCCCGCATGGTTCAAGCCTGCGCAGACTGGCTGGGCGTGCCCGCGTGGTCGCCCCGCACAGCGAGCGCCCTCGAGTCGGCGACGGGAACTCCCTCGGAATTGGTGACCGCCGCCATTCTTTCTCCGGAATATGTGGTGAGCGCATGATCACGTGCGAGTTCGATCGCCGACGCTTTCTACAGTGGACGGGGGCGGGCGCCTTCGCCACGATGGCGACGCAGTTGACCTGGGAGGATCTTGCTAACGCGGCGAGTACCACACCCTTGGCCGCCAGTACGCCCATTCTGGTAATTGTGACTCTTTATGGCGGCAACGATGGTCTTAACACGGTCGTGCCATACTCCGACCCGACATATCAGAGCGCGAGGTCGAACATCGCTCTTTCCGCCTCAGACGTTCTTCCGATCGCCGACAGTAACGGCCTCGGATTCAACGCGCAGATGCCGTCCATCAGTGCGCTGTACGGTGAGAACCAGGTGGCGATTGTGCTGGGCACGAGTTACCCGAACCCGAGCTTGTCGCATTTCTCATCGATGGCAATTTGGCAGTCGGGCTCCCTTGACGCCAGCGCCACGTCCGGCTGGATCGGTCGCTGGTTGGACCGTCAACCTCACAGCGCCTTTAATGCCATTGGCATCGGGTCGACTTTGCCCCCCTTGATGGTGGGCGAAAGGAGCGTCGCCTCAATGGTCGACGTGGGCGGCATCGGATTACCCTGGGGGCCCGTGGCGTCGATACTGCCGCGCATGGGAGTTCCCTCTGCGTCGGACGGAGCTCTGGAAAAAGCAGCAGCCACATCGATCTCAGATCTCTACGCCACTGCCAAGACCCTTGGCCCACTTGTATCCAAGTCGCCGACAGGGTCGTCCATGAGTGAGCAACTCTCAATCGTTTCTGCACTGATCAACGCAAATGTGCCGACTCGAGTGTGGGAGGTAAACCTTGCCTCGTTCGATACGCACACGGGTGAAGTCTTCGATCAGAACGAACTCCTGTCCGAAGTCGATGCCGCGATCGGTGCCTTCATGACCTCGATCAACTCTGGCACCCATGGGAATGACGTCACCATCATGATTTATTCTGAGTTTGGTCGTCGAGTCATGTCGAACGCTGGCGAGGGAACCGACCATGGAACGTCCGCTCCCGTGTTTATCATCGGTAACACGGTCAAGGGCGGCCTGTACGGAGAGCAGCCCTCGTTAACCAGTCTCGATGTCAACGGCAATCTGCAGGTCGCCACCGACTTTCGCAGTGTTTACGGCGGACTTCTCGAAGGCGTATTGGGAACGCCCGTCAAGGACATCATCCCAGGTTGGAATAGCGCACTGTCGGTGCTTTAAATACGTAGCCAGTGACTTCGAGATCGTTTTCCGATGGTCGATTTTCGCGTTTCCCGGGTTGAATCCAAGTACGGGACACCATATGAAGGTCTTCACACGCCAACGACATGCCCCCACGTTTGCCCATTCTCTCACCAACCTTCGCTGCCGACCACGAAGATTGAATGTCCGCGCTCATATCATTAATGGAGGTTTCAGACGGTACCGATTTGATTACGCGACCATTGCCTCTACTCCAGATTCACTGCGAGAGTGGCCGAGAGAGGCACTGACGTAAGGCGTGGAGATGAGACTGTCGCAATCAAGTCAACTTGACGCGGGAGACTATCTCGCCGAGTTTCGTCCCGACATTCAGGCGATGCGCGCTCTAGCTGTTTCGCTCGTTGTCCTGTACCACGCAAACATCCCGGGGATCCATGGCGGATTCCTCGGTGTAGACGTGTTCTTCGTGGTCTCGGGCTTTGTGATCACGAATGTACTGCTGCGCGAACGAGCCTCGAGGGGTACGACATCCATTCCCGGGTTCTACGCGCGTCGCATACGTCGAATCCTTCCGGCTGCGACGGTCGTGCTGATTGCGACCGTGTTTGCGACTTATCACTGGTTGGGTTTCGTAACCGGTGCGGTCAACGCCGAAGACGCAAAATACGTAGCGGCGTTCGTTGGGAACTTCCGATTCGCCGCCCAGGGAACGCAGTACTTTAATGCCGCGCAGCCCCCATCGACCCTGCAGCAGTATTGGTCACTCGCGGTCGAAGAACAGTTCTATTTGATTTGGCCGGTACTCTTCTTGTCCCTCACGTTGCCCTGGAGGCGCATCTCTCCCTTCGTACGGCTTGTTGGCACCCTGTCGCTCGTCATTGGAATATCGCTTGCTTGGTGCATAGTTGAGACCCGCGAAAATGAGATCTGGGCGTTCTTTTCGCCGCTAACCCATGCCTGGGAATTGGCACTTGGCGCGCTCCTTGCTGTCGTTGGCCCGCGACTTCGAGGGCGAGGCCCTCGGCTCGGCTTCGCGGTCGCTGTGCTCGGGTTAGTCGCCGTATTGCTGTCAACCTGGTTCTATTCCTCATCAACCTCGTGGCCCGGCACGGCTGTCATCACCCCAGTCGTCGGAACAGGGATGATGATCGCCGGCGGTTCCTTGCGCGGCACCGAAAATTTTGGGCGCCTCGCGAAGTTTGCGCCAATCCAATGGGTTGGAAATATCTCGTACTCGTTGTATTTGGTGCACTGGCCGGTCCTCGTTATTGCGGCCCAATACGCGATTTCGCCTCTGCCATTGCATAGCGAAGTCGAACTGGTCGCGCTCGCAGTAGTGCTATCTGCCGCGCTCTACTATGCGATCGAGAACCCGGTTCGAAGATCAAGGTGGCTGGCGAAACACCGACTAGTTACGTTTATTTTTGGCGCAGCGCTCATTGGGCTCTCGTTCGGAGCAATTTATTGGCACCTGAATCACTACTAATTGATTCGGACGACTTCATAGCGCTTGCAGAATGATTCACGCGTCACTGCGCCCTCTGAGTTCGCTTCCCTGGGCATGTCTAAGTTGATCTCAAACTCCGTTTGCGTCAAACGATTCGGCGCACGCACTCCTTGCACCAGGCGTCCCCAACGTAGCAAGTAGTCCCTTAAAGAGAGCGCGATCGGCGGCGGAGGTCTTCTGAAACTGATAGTCCGTGCATCCGATGAGCGAAGCAAGCGCGGGGGTAGTGATGGCCGCGAACGTCTTATCAATATGCCAACTGTCGGAATGCACCAACGTATTGGCGACGATGTCTGGGCAGATCTTGTCGAAGCAAAAGAGCGGCGAGGTGTTAATAAGCCCGGCGTGCACGCTTAACGCAGCTGAGGCAGTTTGCGGATAGTCAAGATCCTTGAGGGCGGTTTTGGCCGTCGTGCTGCATTGAGTTATGTGAGACGAATACCGAGCGAGGCATGCACTGGGCGGGGTGCCGGCATCCGCCTCCCCGAACATCACGTCAATCGGAAATTTGCTTTGATCCAGTTGTTGGATGGTTTTCTTGATTCCTTCTGTCCAACTGGCAACAGGAACATTGACGTCTGTCTCCTCGGAAAGCACGACTAGGGCGGGCGACGGGGTCATCGAATTGATGGCGCTCACGACGTTCTGCCGGAACGGAAGGCAGCCAGCATCGACCGAACCCTCCCAGTCAACGATTTTTACATCGGCGAACGGACAACCGAGCCTCGAAAACATGACTACTTTGAAATGATCCTTTAGGCCAAGTGCGCTGAACGAAGGAGCCCACTGAAGGGCGAATGAATCGCCGTATAGAACCACTGAGGTCTGTGCTTGGACATCGCCGAGAACGCACTCAGTTGCGCTGGACGATCCACCAGGTTGACTCGCCCCGCAAGTCCCGGAACCCCAATACATGGAGTTCGCTTCTCCGCTTAATTGCCCCACGAGCTGTTTGGGGAGCGATTCAAGCGTCATGCTTTTTTCGAGTGCTGATTCGATCGAAGTTACACCCGGCAGGCCGATCCTCTTGGAGGATGATGCCGCCATGGCGCTCGACGACAAAATCGTAGTGGCAGCCAATATGAGCGCCATAGAGACCACGTAGCGCTGTCCCAAACCACGCATCAAGGGCTTCCCGCGGCTAGCCATCGTCGAAACTATAACGCGCACCCCTTCCCGAAATACTTCGACGGATCAGGCGCTGCCATGCGCGATTCCATTGCCAAGCAGCATTTCGGGATGGGAGTTCCCGCTCCTCCCCCGAATGAAAGGGTAGCGCGATCAGCCCCGTGCGCTGACGGGACCTGCGGGACTGGAGGTGCCGCCACCATTTTGCGCGACGACTTCGAAATAGTACGTGGAGCTCCTGCTTAAGCCGATCACCGAGTAACTCGTCGCCGAGCCCACGCTGTGCGACGTCGCCGAACTCATCGACGAAGACGTCGACACGAGCACTGTGTACGTGATCGGCCCGGTGCCACTCGACGATCCCCAGCTCACATCCGCCGTGCTGCCCAGGGAGCGGACCCGAAGGTTCCTCGGCGGGCCGGGAGGCGCTACGCCGGTAGGAGTAGCACTTGCCGCACTCGACGCGGCCGAGTCACCCTGGACGTTGACCGCTTCGACCTCAAAGTAGTACGTCGAGCCGTTCGTAAGTGAACCAATCGTCGCACTGGTGGTTGTAACCGACGAATGCGATCCAGTGAGTTCACCGCCGGGGGTCGTCGAGTACCACACGACGTAGCCCTGGACCGGGCTACCGCCGTTGGACGTCGGCGCGCTCCAGGTCAGGTTCACAGAGCCGTTGCCCGCCGAAGCAGAAAGCCCCGTCGGTGCGGACGGGACCGTCAGGGCGAGCGTCGTCGTGGAACTCGCCAACGATTGAGACGAGGTGCCCGCGCTGTTCGTGGCCGCGAGGGCAAAGTAGTACGGCGTGCTCGGACTGAGTCCGGTAGCGGTGTACGAGTCTGCGGTCACTCCCGACGCCAGCAGGGTGAGTGTGTTCGCCGACGTGCCCGAGTAGACGTTGTACGAGGTAGCGCCGCTGACCGCACTCCACGAGAGGCCGACCGTGGTCTGGGTCACTGCCCCGATCGTCGGAGCCGCCGGAGTCGCCGGGATTACGGGTGGGGTCGACGGATTGAACGAGAAGGCGGCCATGGCACCCGCGCCCCCGGGGGTTCCAAGACCAGTCGGTCCGTTGTACCCGTTGATCGACTTCGTCGCGTCGCAGAGGTAGTTGCCGCACGAGCCGACCTTGCCCACGCTGACGTGATACAGCGACGACGCGTTCGCGTAGAGGGTCGAACCCGGGAAAGTCGACGAACCCTTTGCGTTACCCGCGAGACCATAGATGGCGGCGATGGTGGGCGACGCGAGGCTCGTGCCACCCACGATCAGCCATCCACCCTCGGAGTAGGTGTCGTAGATCCACAAGCCCGTGTCGGGGTCGGCGTCTGCGGAGACGTCGGCGGTGACTCGCTTCGAGCAGATGCTCGTGCCGCCGGCCGCGGTGAGGAACGAACTCTGCCAACTAGCGGCACTCTCGTACAGGCTGCACCCCGCACCGGCACCGTCAGCGGCGGACGGCGTTCCATCCCACACCGTTTCGGTCGCGGTGGAGCTACGCGTTCCTTGGTTGGTTGACTGCAGTAGCGAGGTCCCGCCGACCGCGATGACGTCGGGTACGACCGATGGGAACTCCACCTCACCGGCCGTGTCGCCGGTCGAAGCCACGATCGCGACGCCGGGGTGCACGTAATACGACGACGAGGACTGAGACGTTTCTCCCGAGAACTCGCTGGATCCGTAACTGTTCGAGACGGCAATCGCGCCGTCGGCGACGGCGGTGTTGACCGCCGAGCCGAGCGCGGACGTCGAGGCACTGTTGGCCTCGAGGAGCAGAATCTGGCAGTTCGGGCAGATCGCACTGACGGTGTCGACGTCAAGGGAGATCTCGACGTCCCAGCCCGAGGAACCCGACGAGGGGGCGCCGCTCTGGGCCACTTGTTCAAAGACGCACCCGGTGTTCGACGACGACACTGTGCCGCTCGGGCACGCCGGCAGGCCGAACTGCGACCGGTAGGTCGCGAGATTCGCGGCGATGTTGGGATCAACCGAGTAGTCCACGATCGCCACGATCTGGCCCGTGCCGCCACTACCCTCGGCCGCCGCGGCGACGTTGTAGGCCGACTGCAGATAACAGGGGTCGTATCCTCCGTTGCCGCCACTCACCGCGGCCGCTGGAGCATTGAGGTCACCGGTGGTGCAGCTCGACGTCATGGTGCCGACTGGTCCGCCAGTCGCGTTGGTCTGTGTCGAGGGAGCCGTCACGACACGGGCGTCGCAGTACGCGGTGTTGGGACCGACCTGCGTCGAGCAGACATTTACGTCCCGCTCGCCGTCGTTCCCGCTGTGAAGGTTGTAGCCCCCACCCGAGAACGCCGAGAAGTTATCACCGGTGCCGTAGGAGAAGCCTCCGCCACCGGGTCCTCCGGCCGCAGCGATGGCCGGCGTCACGAGAACAAGCGACAGCGCTGCCACCAAGATCACCCATCCACGGCATCGCACTATGCGCATGATGAACTCCCACCCAAGTCTGCGACGCGCGAGGCTCGGCGCCGTGAACCGTAAATATACGAGAATGACGACCGCGTCGCCACCGATTGAATGAGATCGAAATGACGCCACGTGGGAGGCGACAGTCCTCGTCGATTAATCCACTCCAGGGTCCTTTTGCTCAGAATTGAGCGAATGTTGATACATCAGCGTCACCAGCATGAGGCGGGTGAATGAGGCTCGTTGGTAGAGAGTTTCAGATAGCGGCACCACCCGTTCACTCTCAGTCTTTGACGCCCACACCTTTATAGTGCGGTTGTCGTCGTCTATGTCATACCATTTCAGCCCAAGTAGTTCTGACCACCGGCACCCCGTATCTAGCAACCCCTCTATCACAGCCCATTCGTCCTTAGTGGCATAGTCTTTTAGTTCCCTTATCTCAGTCTCAGTCAGATACCTAGTCTTCTGCTTAATCTTGGGGCTCTTCCACTTCACCCTGCTTCTTGGGCCTTCGTAACCATTCTCTTCAGCCCACAGTATGCCCTGCTTAATCAACCTTAAGTGATAGGCAATGGTGGATGGGGCCAATCCTTTGTCCTCCAATTGCTTCACGTAGAATAATACAGAGGTAGTGGACCAATCGCTTACACTGGTCTTTAAGTCTATTAGATACCTGTCCCATAGCCAAAAGTAATTGGGTTGGCAGGACTTACCTTGGAGGGTATCGATATACCCGGCCACGGCTTGAGACACACTGATGTCACTGTCGTTCCTAACCATTTATGGTTCCTATTGTTGCCGTAAAAAGCTTGTAAGCGCTCTTACGGGGGTTGTAGGGTTGGTCGAAAAAGGGGTTACACGTTCCCCTGTCAAAGATCATTGAACAAAGTCACTGACCTTCCCAAGCTGTCGATTTACCGGCCAGGAGTTACGCAAGAGGAAAAACCAAACTTAATAGCTTTCCCTGGGCCTCTCCCGAAAAGTAGCTCTACATAATACCAGCTATAGGGCACCTTATGCCGTGTGAGGTTTTCGTAGGGTTAGCTTAATGAGGGCATAAGAGGGGCTATAGGGGAACCTTACATACACAATATAATATAGAGGTATATTATAGTATGTTTTCCACCCGGCTTTCCCAGCCTAGACGTCAATACCTGTGCATACCCTGGAAAACGGCGGAAATCCTAGGGTCAGCCCCTAGAGGCTAACCCGCAGGATCGTCTTAGTAAGACAGGCAAGTGAGGCTGTTGCGGGAGGTTCCGTAGCAATTCGTCATTGCCGGAGCCGTAGGCTGATGATTAAGCAGTGCAGCGGACAGCCCTAGCAACGCTCCGCTATTATCGTAAGCGGGGTAGGGAACATAGGCTTGGGGAGGGCTGGCAGGCTGGATAACGTGCCATGTGCACCGACCCTCGATACTGCAATTGCTTACCTGGACGGCGCCAGGGGGCAAGGGCGGGGGAGCACAGCTTGTGAGGCTTAGGAGCCAGCACAAACCGACTACGGCCACGGCTTGCCCCACGGCTTGCCACTTGATGTCAGGATACATCCCGGTCTCTCCTATGCCAGTGCACCATCGAGGCTAACGCTGCTGCCTCAGTCTGACCGGCCATTCGCGCCTTGTCATATTGGGAAAGCCCGTCCCCCCCTTTGTGGCGTAGGCGAGTGTCCAGTTCCTTCTTGGTCAGGTTGCGACCAAGCCGTTCCCTTCGTTCGGCAATGCTTTCATTCCGCATGCCGCTATCGAAGTCTCCGTAGTATCGCATTGCTTCCCTCCGTATGAGGTTCCCTGCCGATTGACAGGCTGATAGGCCAGCGTGGGTTACACTGGCCTATCCGTCACTCAATCGACCTTATGCCGCCAGTGCGGGAGGCTCCCCAAGCGTAATGGGGATCACACGCACCTTGCCAGCCTTACGCCGCTTACGGGGCGGCTTAGGCGTGGCTGCGGCGGCTTGTAGGCACCATTCGTCCATCTCATACCACCCGGCAATGTAGGCGTCTTGGCGCCATCCTGGCCCGTATGGACAGCCTGCCATTGTTCCGGTGTCGCGGTAAGCTTGCTTCCCTTCTAGGAAGCCGTGATCCGCGCCCGTGAAGGATTGCTCAAGCATGGCAACCGTCATGCGGCCTCCCTGCGTGACTGTCTCAAAGCGGTGTCCACGAAGTCCGCACCACCAGAGGGGTAGACCACCAGAACGGTTAACTGGTGTGCCAGTTCTCCCGCTTCACGCGCCATGTGTCGCAACGCCCGTTCGTTGGCCGCGTTGCGGTCCATAGCCACGTCGAAACGTTGGGAGACATCACGGTAGACCATTCCCGTTCTGTCATCTTCCCACGCTCCAATTGCGCGGCTTTCTGTGTAGCCACCAAACTTGGACAGCAACCGGTCACGCAGTAGGTCATGCGCGGGTTGCTCCCCTTCACCATGAAATGGCATGATGATTGAGGCAACGCCCATCGTAGGCGCAGCTTTATCAGCGTATGCACTCATTCAATATCCTTTCATTTACGATCCTATCAGGGTTGATAGGCTGATAGGCCAGCAATGGACACTGGCCTATCCGTCAATCAAACCTTTGAGCGAAGCGTGGCGGGGCAGAAAGCGGCCTCGCCAAAATTATCGTGAATGATCTGTTGCACGAGAATTGGCGTCCACCGTGCAACCTTGGATGATGGATAGCAGGCTCGCAGCATTGCAATTTGCATACGAACGGCTGCACACTCTCCGGCAAGCGTGAAGGGGTGTCCCCCTTCAATGTGGCAATAGTCATGCCATGCGCGGAACTGTTGCCAGCGTTTAAGGCTGTCAAATTCGATTGCGTGCGAGCAACCTTTGGCAACACACATGCGCCCAGTGCGAGCAACGTGCACGGCAAGGTCAATGTAGGAATTAGGCGGCGTATCGGAAATATCGAAGCCGTGTGGATACAAGCGGCCACACATACGGCTGACCGCTCGGTTGAAGTCCGCTTGGTCGGATGTATTCCATCCAACTAATACCGGTTCAATCGGCATGTTTTGTTCCCCATCAACGATGGCAGGCTGATAAAACTCTGGGATCAAAGCTCACCCCCTTTCAGAAAGTTAAGAAGCGGGGGTGTTTCGTCCCCCTTCAGCCCGAAACGATGCGTATATGTGTGCAAGGCTTTGCGCGCGGCGGTTTGCATTGCTTTCGTTGGTTCGAAGCCCGCCCGCCGTAGTGCCTTGATGCCCCATTCGGTAGCGTTAAATTCGCTCTGCACTGGGGCACGATCATAGGCATCGGACGATGGGGTTGTGACGATGTGTCCCAATTCATGGGCCAGGATCATTAGCAACTCAGGAGTGTGCGGCGCAGCCACCCGCATATCCTTGTTGTCTACATCCGTAGCGGCAAATTCGCGCGCTATCGGCATGATAGGGGGTAGCGGTTCAATCGGGGGTGCTCCCGCTTCACGCCAAATTCGTTCGCCAACAGCCAACAGGCTATCGCTCATACAGTGTCCTTTCATGCTGTGTGGTGTTCCTACCGAACGTAGGAAGAAACCAAGACGCATTTAGCGCTTGGCTTCCTTCAGCGTTAGGCGGCTTCGCGGTCCTCTGACCAGTCTTGAGGATTATCGATTGTCACAACGTCCCGTGCACTGCGCAGCTTGCGTCGCAAACTACGCAACGTGTCTTGCTCTTTCCATGAATGCACCCAATCGCCTTGGTGCAACAGGACATCGGCCACGGCCAACAGTAATGCTCTTTCATCCTCGGTCATCGGGCGGTTGCTCCCCCTTAACAAATGCAAAGAAGCGGGCAGGCTTGAAACGAGGATTATCTCGTCCAAACATTTCCGCGAACTCTGCTGTAATGATATCCCATGCGACGTTCGCACGGGCTTGTGAGTGTGCGAGCACATGGCCAATTGCCGCGTAATCGCGTTGAGTGAATTTTGGCGCTGCCATTACATCCGCTCCCGTATGTTGTCGGGATCAGTGTCCGCAATGGTGGCCACGGCAAGCAAGAGCCCCGCTGATACGCCGCCTAAGAGCGATGCTGCGGTGTTCAACCCACCAGTGGCAGTAAGCGCGCTTCCGAGTGCACTGACATAGCCAGCGATCACATGGCTTCGCTTATGCTTCTGATAGTGCGCCTTAACCAACCGGTGAAGGCACCGTTGCACACACTGCGGCGTGACTGGCGAATTGCTCCAAGCTTCCGAGAAAGCCTCGGTAAGTCTCATGGCATCTCCTATGATGTGGGGTTGTGGTGTTCCTACCGATTGATAGGCTGATAGGTAAGATGGGGCGTCTTACCTATCCGTCACTCAATCGTGATAGTCAGCAGATGTAGATGCGCGCGCTTACCAGAGCAACGGCAGCCCAGATAAGCCCGATGGCAAAATAAACGTGAGGAATGACCGCAGCGTGCGTTTCGGCTGCGGTTGCGATATGGATGACATGCATGTGAGTTGCTCCGTTGATTGAGGATCGCGGACCATTGGCCGTTCAACCAGTGGCCTTACGCGGTAGCAGGGTCGCTCCTGCGTTGTGAGGTAGTAGGATGGTTGGTAGTTCATTTGCATTTAGCCTCCGTAGATGTAGATAAGCCTATCGTCCCCGGTGTAGAGGACTGCGGGGCCAAACTGGTGTGCACTGTCAGTTAATTTGTCGCCAATGTTACCAAGGCCACGATCCCAAAATCCCGCGCCGTGGCCATTACGGGTTAGCCAGAAATCATGTCCCGCTTGTTCGGCGATATAATCGTAATAGGCATAGGCGTCAGATAACAAAGTGGCGTTGTCTCGTTCAAAGGCAGCACAGTCAGCTTTAGAGGAATTAAGTAGTTCGTTGGACCATCCGCTAGCCTCGTGTAGTTCCGGATTATCTGGGTGACACTCCGTCCACTCCATCGCTTCCAGATAAGCGCTATAGAAGTTGCTCATGACTGCCTTTCATGCGCCAAGCATGCGGCCACGGGCTTTGGGATAGGCTCAAGCCGTGGATCATGCTGCGACGCTGTGTAAGCGGATTGGCAGTAGGCTTGCCAATCGGCCTCGGTTTGGGGTTGCTGTTGGGCTGTTGCCAACAGAGCGATAAGAAGCGCAGCTTTCAACGCATTGTCTCCAATTGTGCACCTAACTCGCGCAAGGTGCGCGCTTCAAGGAATGAACCGACTGGCCTCTGGTCTATTAGACCGTAAGCAACCCAACACCGCCTATCGCGCGCTTTGCGAATAAGGAAGATGCTGTCCATTCCGGTGCGTTGGGTGTAGCCGCGATAGGGGAAAGCGCCAGTCTCAGAATATCGTGAGACCATGCGACGTTCGATATTGTGCGGCAGTCTCAAACCAAATCCTCCGCCCGCATGTTTGTGTTAATCTGGCGATAAACATCCGCTGCAATCTGAAGGTCTCTTATCGAGCCCCACGATGGGTGGATGGTGTGTTTCGCCAGTGCCAAGGCCATAGCGCTTTGCGCGCTGTAGCCTATCTTGCGCCAATGCTCATACGCAGCATGAAGCAAGTCATCGTTTGCCAGTATCACGCTGTCTCGCGGATGGCTGCGTCAACGGAGTGTGTGTTGATAGCTTGAGCAATCAACCCTGCCATGGTGCGTGCATCCGTTTCGGATAGCGCTGCAATTCGCTTCGAGCCAAACAGGACATCGTAGCGTGGCCCATGGTGGCGCCGTTTGACGCGTTGAACGCACACAGCATGCCATACTGGTGCGCCGTCAGTGTTATCCATGTGTGATGTTCCTTTGTTCAAGATCACGCGCCAATTGTTCGGCGGCGTGTTGTGCCGCAATGGCGTTGTATGTCTGTGCCTCGCCAGTCCGGTATGTCCAGACACGGAGGTTGTGCCAACGGTCTATGACTTGCCAACCGATTAGCTTTCCATCGTTGCCATCGTTGGCAAAGCCATAGCTAGGCTCGGCTTTGTAGCGTGCGTAACCCATGCATCTCCGTTGCTATCATCATGACAAGCTTGATTGCGTGTCATGGTGCGAGCAACGCCCAAGGTCAGGCGTTATGCGAGCCTTGGGCGATTGCTTCAGGTATGGGGAATTGTTCTTGCCTGCCTACTCGCCTAGCGAGCGCTTGGAACGGGTTGCCAGCAGGTCTCAAGCCGTGTCGCGTGGACACACCCGCTTGAGGCGTTAGCACTCCCGTTTGATCTTGGCTGGCGCCTTGCCTTGAAGGCCGTCCAATGCATGGACCGTTACGCAACGCCAGGTATATGCCAGGCGACAAGAACGGATACAAGTATGATCGCCGTTGCCCGCAAATAATTAATCCGTTGCTGTTTGGTTAACGAACGCTTGATTTTTTCTTTCAATCGTTCGCGCTTCCCAAACGAACAATCACGTTGGCGCAACATACCAGCCCATAATCGGCCTAAGCCGCCTAGCCTAGCCGCCGTCTAGGTCGTCGTCGTCGCGGGCGTCGTCGTCACCTTCGCAACTCTGCTGTCCCCATCACCATCTTTAGCAACCCTTCACCATCCTACCGTCACCATCACCATCCAATGCACAATCTATATGTAGATTGTGATTACACATGATAACATATTGAACACATTACATATTAACTTGCGCTTGTGCACCGATATGGTGTCCAGTGGCATCCTCGCACCCCATGGGGGTCTTCTAGGATCGGTTCGCAAATCCCGCTAAAGCCGCGCGTTGTTGTTGTTACCCTCCCCTGGCTTTTTAGACGCAGGGGTTCCTGGCAAAAGGCCGGGGGTCCTCAAAGCAAACTAAATCCCCCTTAACTCCCCCTACCGCCCCCTTACATCCCCCTAACCCCCCGTTACGCCCCCTTAAGAAGTCAATACCTTCCCCCTCACCAAGTATAAAAATACCCTGCACAGTAGTTGACACTTTGAGACAGACAGAAGGCAACTTGAGGTTGCACTTCAATTCAACTAACGCGCGTAACCATTACTGGGCCGGGAGGCCAATAATCATGGGCCTAGAAACCGGCACTTATATTGATGACTTGGTGGACACCAACCCAGTCCACACGGACGGCCTTAACCAAGCTGACAGCCACCTAAGGTTAATCAAACAAGTCCTCCTCAACACCTTTCCCAATATGGAAGGTGCTGTAACGGCCACCTTTGGCGACCTTAACGGGATCGCGGGGTTCATGGCTGCGGGAACGGGCGTGGCCACAGTCCCCATACCGACCAGTAGCACCACCACGGGCGGGTCCCTGGTGCTGAAGGGAGCCGGTGGGGCAGCCGACATCACTATAGTTAACGCCTCGGGTGTTCTGACCTTCAAGAGTGGCAGCACGACTATCGCGACCGTAGACGCTTCTGGGAACCTGACAGCCACAGCGGCAGTCAACGGGACCAGCATCAAGCAAGCCGGGAACGCCTTGGTCCCATCAGGGATGATTATGAAGTGGAGCGGCGCAGCTAACGCTATCCCGGCAGGCTTTGTGCTCTGCAACGGTTCCAATGGCACCCCCAACCTTCAGGACTGCTTTATCGTTGGCGCGGGGAACACCTATGCGGTGGCCCAGACCGGGGGTCAGGCAACAGCCTCGGTTACCACGTCCACCAATGGCAGCCATAACCATACGGGCACTGTCGATAGCCAGGGTGCCCACAGCCACAACATCACGGTCCCTTTCGCGGGCACTCACAACCATGGCGGCACTGACGAAGGCTACGCCCTTCAGGTGGGCGACATGCCGTCCCATGACCACTCGTTTCAATACACCGAGAGTTCGGGGGCCAGTCAGTCAAACGTCATGGTATCGAGCGGCGCGAGCCTAGGGTCCTATACGACCAGCTTCGCGGGCTCTGGGAATACCCACTATCACGGTATCGCCAGTGATGGGTCGCATACCCACTCTGCCAGCGCTGATATCCAAGGCGCCCATCTGCACAACATTACGACTGATGGTTCACACAACCACACCGCTTCGGTGGCCACGTTGCCACCCTATTACGCACTCTGTTTTGTGATGAAAACCTAAATGCCAATCTTTCCTGTAAGGGGGCTCGCGGAGAAGGGCATCCTTCGGGACCCTTCGCCCTATCAGCTAGACCTCAATGCGTGGAGTGCGGGCGTTAACGTCCGCTTCCATGCCAATGTATGTGAACGCGCCCCGATCTTCCG
>Ga0209006_10003079_pt1 | contig 15135 bp, 12 predicted proteins | sample JacPin_JW_Ref_O2_FD_188567 | JGI IMG/M metagenome (GOLD analysis project Ga0209006, IMG submission 188567) | Forest soil microbial communities from Algoma, Ontario, Canada - Jack Pine, Ontario site 1_JW_Ref_O2 (SPAdes) (version 2) | ecosystem: Environmental > Terrestrial > Soil > Boreal... | reverse complement strand
CTTTGCGCCGGGAAGCGACTCCAGCAGCAGCAATAATCTTTTGTAATCGTTCCTGAGGCATGTCAGTTGGTCCCGGGGATAAGCGCTAGAAAAACGATGCTAAAAAAGCACCGCGGAAAGTTGTTGTGTCAGAATCGGATTTTGCTAACCAACTTTTTCTTCGGCGGCCTCGTCGTGAACTGCTTCGATCTCCGCTGCCGGGGCGCCTTCCGTCGTCTCCACTGGCGTCAGCTCGGCCTGAAACGATTCCGCTACCAACTTCTCGAACTCTTCCATGCTGGGCAGTTCGTTGACGTCTTTCAATCCGAAGCGAAGCAGAAACTCCTTGGTCGTCTTGTAAAGAATTGGCCGCCCGATCACCTGCTTGCGTCCCGCCGTCGTAATCAGCTTGCGCTCCAGCAGCGTTCCAATCACGCCGCCGGAATCCACGCCGCGAATGTCGTTGATTTCGGGCACGGTCACGGGCTGCCGGTAAGCGATGACTGCCAATGTCTCCAGAGCCGGCATAGAGAGCCGGTTCGGCGGCTTCAAGCTTTTCGCGAACGCGCGCACCACTTCATGCTGCTCGGGCTTGGTCGACATCCGGTATCCGCCCGCTACCTGCCGAATCTCGATGCCATGCTCCGGCGCGCTATAGGCGGCAACCAGCTCTTCCACGCTCGAGCGAACCCGCGATTTGATCTCCGCGGCCTCAGTCACGCCTTCGGCGACAATTGTTTCTTTCACCAGCGCAGTCATCTGCTCCAGCGTGATCGGCGTTTCCGCCGCGTAGATAATCGCTTCGAGTTGAGCTCTTAAAGACATAGAAATCAGATTTCAAAATTTCAAGGTTGCAATGTTTCAAAGAGAAACCTTGAAACTGTAGTTATCTCCAGTCATCCCGAACTGCCGATTGCTCCTTCATGAGTTCCTCAAAGTGCGCATGCTTGCGCACCGCGATTTCTCCGAACAGCCGCTCCTGCCGGACCTGAATCGCCTGCAACCGCACCAATTCGAGCAGAGCGAGAAACATGCAGACCAGCGCCTGTCGCGATTCCATTCTCATCAGCAGTTGCTTCAAACGGATCGGCCGGTCTTCAAGCGACAGTCTCCGCCGCAGATAATCGATCATCTGCCCGACTGTTACCGTCTCTTCGTTGACGCTGAGCACAGGCCGCGTTCGTACCCGCTCCAGCACCTGCTGAAAGGTCTTCACCAAGTCAATGACGTCGACGTCGAGTTCCGGTTCGGTGCCCTCCGCGTCAATAAATTCTTTCAGCGACGGATTCGACAGCACCGCATCTTCAATCTGCTGCTTCTGCAAAAGCATCTGGGCCGCCGACTTAAATTTTTCATGCTCCAGAAGTCGGTTGACCAGCTCGTTTCGCGGATCGTCCTGCTCTTCCGCCACGGCCTCGGGATCGCGGGGCAACAGCATCTTCGACTTGATGTGAATCAGCACCGCGGCCATATAAATAAATTCCGCGGCCACATTCACGTCCAGTTCGCGAATCTTCTCGACGTATGCCAGGTACTGCGCCGTAATCTTCGCGATTGGAATGTCGTAGATGTCGATGTCCTGCTTGCGGATCAGATCGAGCAGCAGGTCGAGCGGACCTTCGTACAGACCGCCTAGAGAAACGGCAAAAGGAAAATCGCTCTCCTCTTTCTTCTTCTGCGCGTGGGCCGACCTCACAGCCGATTCCACCGCAAGTACCGACGCAGGAATCTCCGCCGACGGATCGCTTGAAACGAGTTTTGCTTCTTCCGTCATTCTTACTTCGGGGCCTCAAACTCCAGCGACATGCCCATCGCCGCGCGCACATCTCTCATCGTAGCGCCAGCGGCCGCACTTGCCCGCTTCGTGCCCTCTTCCAGAATATCCCACGCCAGCCGCGGATTCTCCTCAAATTTCCGTCTCCGCTCCTGCATCGGGTTCAGCAGTTGCACCAGCGCATCCGCCGCCCATCCCTTGCACTCAATGCAGCCAATTCCCGCCGAGCGGCAGCCTTCGTTCACCTTCGCCATCGTTTCTTTGCTGCTGAAAATCTTGTGCAGATCGCCGACCGGGCAGACATCCGGATTGCCCGGGTCTGACCGTCTCACCCGCGCTGGGTCGGTCACCATCGTCTTCAACTTCTGCCGCACCACGGGTTCGGGATCGGCAAGTTGAATCATATTTCCGTACGACTTCGACATCTTGCGGCCGTCAGTCCCGGGCAGCTTTGGCGTAGGGGTCAGCAACGCTTGCGGCTCGGGAAACACCGGCTTTTCGGCGGCATAAAATCCATTGAACCTGCGCGTAATCTCTCGCGTTAGCTCAATGTGCGCGACCTGATCCTCGCCTACCGGCACGACATCCGCCTTGTACGCCAGAATGTCAGCGGACTGTAGCACGGGATAGCCCAAAAATCCGTAAGTGCTGAGATCTTTGTCCTTTATGTTCTCGCGCTGCTCTTTATACGTGGGAACCCGCTCCAGCCAGCCCAGGGGCGTGATCATCGAGAGCAGCAGATGCAGCTCCGCATGCTCGCGCACGTGGGACTGAATAAAAATCACAGACTTCTCCGGATCGAGCCCTGCCGCCAGCCAGTCGTAGGCGACTTCGAGCGAATTGCTCTTCACCATCGATGTGTCGGCGTAGTCAGTGGTCAGCGCATGCCAGTCGACGACGCAGAAGAAGCACTCGTACTCATCCTGCATGCGCACCCAGTTCTGCAGCGCGCCCACGTAATTGCCAAGGTGCAGCTTCCCCGTCGGACGCATGCCGCTGAGCACGCGCTTGCGCAATGAGACTGATCCAGCTTTGCCTGAAGAAGTCGAAGTCATTTTTGCAGAAGCCCGATTCTACCGGACGCGACGCCCGCAGATGCACTATGGCTGGTGCAGATGAGCTTGTGAAGTGCCATGCAGAAGTAACATCGATACTATCACGCGAAATGCCCGCAACGGCGGTAGGGATTTAGCCGGTAGTGGGCTAATTTGAAGGCGGCTTTTGTGATCCACCACCGGAAAAGCAGGTTCCTCGCGCCAGAAAAAAGGCGCTCGGAATGACAAAGATCAAACTAGGCCACTACCGATTTAGTCGACTTGCCCCGGCGCAGCCACGTATGCGCCCGAGCCGAATGCTTTATAATTCGCGCCACCCGTGCCCACTCTGGCCCGCAAACTCCGTGGCACTGATTACTTCACCCTGGGCTGGGGAAGCATGGTCGGCGTCGGCTGGCTCGTCGTCATGGACGACTGGCTTCTGCGCGGCGGCGCCCTCGGCGCGCTCCTCGGCTTCGTGATCGGTGGCGCAGTCCTGCTTCCCATCGGATGGGTCTATGGCAAGCTCATCGCCGCCATGCCTGATGCGGCCGGTGAAGTTGCCTACACCTCGGCCGCTTTCTCACGCCGCATCAGCTTCGCCACCGGATGGATGATGACCCTCGCCTATTTCATCGTCTGCCCGTGGGAAGCCGTAGCCGTCGGCCGCATCGCCGCCTATATTTTCCCTCCACTCGATTCGGTTGAACTCTACCGCATCGCCGGACACCCGATTTTTCTTCCACGGCTCCTCATCGGCCTCGCGCTCACCGCGCTGCTCACCACGCTGAACTATCGCGGCGTCCGCCTCAGCGCCACCTTTCAAAACTGGACCAGCTTCGGCACTCTCGCGCTCTTCGTCATCTTCGTGGGGCTGGGCGTGAGCCGTGGCTCACCCACGAATTTTCCGCCGCTCTTCACGCATACTCCGTTCATTTCGATTCTCCTCGTCATCCAGATCGTTCCTTATTTCATGACCGGATTCGAATCTGTCGGCAAGGCCGCGGAAGAGTCCAGTCCTGATTTCCGCGCAACCTCATTCCTCCGCGCGATATGGATGGCGATCTTCGTTGGGATCCTCTTCTACGGCAGCATTGTCGCTGCGGTCGCTTTCGTTGCTCCGTGGCATCAACTCATCGGTGAAAAATTCATGACTGCGGTCGCGTTCCAGCGGGCGGTTGGTTCGACCGGACTTGGCGCAAACGGGTTTGCCGGAAAATGGATCATAAATATCATTCTCGCTGCTGCGCTGCTCTCCCTTTTCAAATGCTTCAACGGAAACTTTGTCGCCGCCAGCCGCCTCTTCTTCGCGCTTGGTCGGCGCGGTATGGTCCACACGAACGTGGGGAAAATCCACGCCGAATATCAAACTCCGTCCGCAGCGGCTCTGTGCGTGGGCATCGCGACTGCAATTTGCATGCTCCTCGGCGACGCCATCCTCGTCCCGATTACTGAAGTTGGCTCCGTGGCCTGCGCCATCGGATGGTCCGCGACCTGCGCCGCCTGCCTTGCGCTCTCCCGCGCAGAGTCCGATCGGATTAAACTGTCGAAGGCCGAGCGCACCGTAGCCATCTTTGGACTGGTCGTCGGGATCGCGATGATTCTGATGAAGCTTGTGCCGTCGATCCCCGGCCACTTCACCGTCGATGAATGGATTGCGCTGGGAAGTTGGATCGCGTTAGGAGTCTTAGCGTCAAGGAAGATCACGACCGGCAATGGCACGACTTCAGTCGTGCCGTAACAGGCGACCGATAACGTGGGCTTTAGCCCTGAGGATATTCACGATGAACAAAAAGCTCCACGCGATCTACGCTTCCATCATTCTCTCTGTCCTACTGTTTTCCCATTTCGCTTTCGCCCAAGCTCCGGCCTTCGACCTCGTCATCACCAACGGCCACATCATCGATGGCACCGGCTCGCCCTGGTACTCGGGTGACGTCGGCATTCGCGACGGCAAAATCGCCGCCATCGGAAATCTTTCCGCTGCCGCGCGTAAGCGCACTATCGACGCTGCTGGCAAAGTGGTTGCGCCGGGCTTCATCGATATGCTCGGCCAGTCCGAGTTGACCATCCTCGTCGATCCGCGCCTGCCCTCGAAGATTTTTCAGGGGATCACTACCGAAATCACCGGCGAAGGCTCATCCGCCGCACCGCTCAACGACGCCATCATCCAGTCTGATCGCTCCGGATACGATCACTACAAAATCAATCCTGACTGGCGCACCTTTCGCCAGTATTTTGCGCGCCTGGAAAAGCAGGGCATCGGCATTAACGTCGCTGACTACGTCGGCGCTACGCAGGTTCGGCGCGTCGTCCTCGGCGACGACGACAAGCAGCCCACTCACGAACAACTCGAACAGATGAAAGGTCTCGTTCGTGACGCGATGAAAGACGGTGCGGTCGGCGTCTCTACGTCGCTCGAATACGCGCCCGCTCCCTACGCCAAAACAGGCGAACTCATCGCTCTGGCCAGCGAAGTCTCAAAGTTCGGCGGCATCTATGCCTCCCACATGCGCGACGAAAGCAACTCCGTGCTCGAAGCCATCGATGAAGCTCTGCGCATCGGCCGCGAGGCGCATGTCCCAGTCGAAATCTGGCACATCAAAGTTGCGGGCAAAGCCAACTGGGGGCGCATGCCGGAAGTCGTCGCGAAAATCAACGCTGCGCGCGCCGCCGGCGCCGATGTCACCGCCGACACTTACGCCTACACTGCGTGGTTCAACGATTTCTCTGCCTTTATTCCACCGTGGGCTCACGACGGCGGCACGGCCAAACTGGTCGAACGCCTCAAGGATCCCGCAACTCGCGAGCGCATTCGCAAAGATATGCTCACGCCTTCGTCCAATTGGGACAACGAATGGCAGGAAATCCCCGGCCCGGAAGCCATTATGATCGGAGCTGTGCAAAATCCGAAGATGCTGCCGCTGCAAGGCAAACGCATCTCAGAAATCGCCAAGCTCTGGAACAAAGATCCCCTCGACACAATCTTCGATTTCCTCATCGAAGATCCTTCCACCGGCGTCGCCGTTTTCGGCATGTCGCAGCCTGACGTCACTCTCGCCTTGCAACAGCCCTGGGTTTCCATCGACAACGATTCCGAGGGCACTTCGCCCGAAGGTATTCTCGGCCAGGCTCATCCTCACCCGCGTGCCTACGGCACCTTTCCACGGATTCTGAGCAAGTATGTCCGCGAAGAAAAAGTTCTCACTCTCGAGGACGCGATCCGCAAATTTTCCGCGCTTCCGGCGCAGCGCTTGCACTTTACTGATCGCGGTGTGCTTAAGGCCGGCATGTGGGCTGATATCACCATCTTCGATCCCGCGACCATTCACGATCGCGCGACCTTCGACAATCCGAATCAATTATCTGAAGGTATGGAATATGTTTTGGTGAACGGATCTCCGGTGATCGATCAAGGAAAGATGACGGGAACTCTTCCAGGGAAAGTGCTGCGCGGCGCCGGATACATGCCCTAGGAGAGCTACTTGGCGGGTTCGGTCTTCAACGTGACCTGCTCATTGCCGGAAAGCGAATGCACCCGCGGTGCGGCCAACGTGCCAGAAATCGCGTATCCTCCGCCGGAGCGGTCGGTCGCTCGTGACAGTTTCAAGTCGAGTTCATTTTTGGAAGAAGCCGTGCCGCTCAAGTGAAAGTTACCGCTGGGCGAATTCAATTCCGCATCTTTGATTTCGAACGCGCCTTGCGCTAAATGGATCTGGCCTGACAGATGAGAAATCCTCAGTGGTCCCTCGGACCCGAGCGAGAGAGCAGGCACCGCGCCATCTTGAACGTTAAACTCAAGCGCTCCGTCCACCGCGGCCCAGAACTCGGCGGAGCATGGAGCCTTCAATTCATAGCTCCCGTTCGCGGTTCCTGTGGCGTGTCCCTCCTTCATGGCTTGTGCGGCCTGGGCCAGGGAAATGCCGGTCAAGACGCCTCTTCCATCACACATCGCGGGTTTCACCGTGAAATCGGCATTCCACTCCGCGTGATATTTCCCGCCCAAAAAGTCGGCCGTAAGCTCCGAAACATTTATTTTGCCGTTCTTGATGATCACATTCGCGGCCATGTGAGCCGAGGTCAGATCCTTGACCACGAACCGGTCGGCGCTCACGTGCCCCGATGCGCGCAGACTTCCGAAAAATGATGTCTTCGTCTGTCCACTCGAATCCTGGGTGCCCGTATCCAGCACGTCGTACCAAGCTCGTTCTTTCGCTTTTGCCTTTGCCCACTCGCCCAACTCGACTAACGAGATCTGGTTAGCATTCAAGTTGAAATGCAATTCGCACGCATCCGGCGTTCCGCAGCCTCGCGGCATATCAAGGGAGCCTGTCCAGAGCGTTCCTCCCGCCTTCGCGTTCAACTTCTCTACTTGCACTCCGTAGGATGTAAGGTGCAATTCCGTCGAGAGAATTTCCGCCGGTCCAGCCGTTCCGCGAATTTCGACCCGAACATTCCGCAACTTCGCGGTACCGGTGACTTGCGGTGCCGTAAAGCCCGCCCACGCCCCATTGACATCGAGTGCCAGATCCGCCGTACCCTCGGCATTTGTTTGCAGAGCCGCGAGTCCGAGCATCCGGGCCGTCCGCAAACTCTTTCCGATGTCCGTTTCCCCGGTGACCGACGCCTCATATCCCGTCCGGTCTACCCATCCTGAAATCGTCGGAGCCGCACCCCGTCCGGCCAGCGAAAATGGTCCAAAGGCCAAGTGAGGACTATCCGCTACCTTCTCATCCTTGCGCACTCCCGTCCGCTTCGCCGCGCTGCTCAGCACAAACGGAACGCTCACTGGCCCAATCTCAGCTTTATTGGCCGCCGATGTAAGTTGAAAATCCGCAATCGCTCCTCGTCCCTCGATCCGAACCTCGGCCCCATCGCCGTCCTTTTTGAAAGACGCGTTGCCGTGCAATGTTCCCTCAGCGATCAAATCTTCCGGCAGATTTTTCTTTACCCGCTGCGCCAGCATCATACCCGCGCTCGCCGGAACATCTTCCGCGCTTACCGAAACGTCATACGTCCGGTTCGCCAAATCCATCGTTCCCTTCAGCGTGATCTGCCCGCTGCCTACCGGCGCGTTGCATGCCACCTCTTGGAAAAGATGCTCCGGCGAACTGTAATGCCCGCCGCAATGCGCGGCCAAAGTCAATGCATCTTTACTTTCAATGTCAAACCGCCGGAAATCTTTTACCGCTGCGTTGCTTTGAATTTCGAGGTTTGCCGGAGTTCCACTCACCGTTATGTCCAGCTGCACGTCTCCGCGCCATCCTCGATCGTTGCCGGTAAAAAGCTTGCTCATCTGCCCCAGCTGCGCGCGGCTCCACTCGAGATTAATCTCAACCGGCGTATCGCGAATTCGTTCCGCCCGGTGCCAGCGCCCGTTCACCTGCAGCACGCCGGTATCGTTCAAATTCAGATCGGTACGCACCGGCTGCGCCTTCAGGCGGACGCCCCACGTATTCTCCGAATCCTGCCACAGAGAAAAATCCGCATTCGTTAGCGCGTACGGTGTTTTCTCCGGACCCTGCTTGAAATTAATTCGCGCAGAAGTCGCCTCAATATAGGGGAAGCCCTGCCGGGGCTCCGACTTCGCTTTTCCCGTGGGCGCCAGCGCCAGATGCGCGCTGCGCTCCACCAGCGCCTCCAGATTCCATCCTCCGTTTATGCCATGCACCAGATTCAGACTGGGTTCGGTGAGTTCGAGGCGCCCAATCTCCAGGCGTCCGCGCAGAAGCGACATCAACCGCAAAGACGCTGTCACGTCACTGGCGCGCAGCATTGGCTCGGCGCCAAACGCCGGGTCGTCATACACCACAAGATTTTCCAGATCGAATCCCGGCCGCGGCAGCAAGCGAAAATGCACCGCCCCAATATCGACCGCGCGCCCCAGGTTGGCGCTCATCGAAGCGATGATTCGCGATTTCAAACGGGAGGCGCCGGGCCGAAGAAGAAACAACACCAGCAGGACTGCAATTCCCACTGCCGCCACGCGCCATTTGGAAGAGAAAATTTTCACCACGCCCAATGGACCGATTTCACAGGAGCTTCGAGCGCCTTCACTTGACCACCTGCAGGGTCCGCTTCCAGCGGGTCTCGTCAAAGAAGTGGATCACAACCTTGCCCAGGAAAAGCAACCGGTCGCCCCAGCCTGTCCTGCGATATTGATCTTCCGGCGTCTCAAACGACCAGTAGATAAACATTGGCCGTCCGATGATGTTTTCCTTGGGGATGAATCCCCAATAGCGGCTGTCGAGGCTCACGCTGCGATGATCGCCCATCGCGAAATAGTGGCCGGGAGGAACCACGAGATCCTGCCCCTGAATATAGCTCGATAAATCCACGGTCCAGTTCGCGCTGAGCTGGTCGAAGTCCGTCGGCTGCACGGCCGGAAAATTCATGCGGTAGTTATCGTCAGGGCGGTCGCCATCATGGTCGATATATGGCTCATCGAGCGCCACGCCATTTCGGTAGACCACGCCGTTGCGCAAATGAATGTGATCGCCGGGAAGCCCGATGATCCGTTTCACCACATAAATTCCCGCCTGCTGCGGATCGGGATGCAAAAACACGACAATGTCGCGGAAATGCACGTCGCGGTAGGGAAGAAGCGGGCCGATCCACGAACTCTTCGGCGCGAACTGGACGCGGTTCACAAAAACGTGATCGCCGATCAGCAGCGTGTTCTCCATCGAACTTGATGGAATTTCAAACGCCTGCACCACAAACGTGATGATGAAGAGCCCGGTGACCAGCACCGCCGCCAGCGACGCGAGAAACTCGACGGGAGTCTCTTTCGGCTGCTCGTCCGCGCCGTTCTCTTCCACGGGTTCGACGTTCTTTTCCTTTTTAGTCAGGTCTTTCTTCGCCACGTTTGCTTTCCCAGTCTTTACGGAGTTTCAGTGTACCAGCCTCAGAGTCCGGTTCCATCGAGTGATCTGGAAGATGTGAGTTACGGCATACGCCAGGTGATACAGCCGGCCCGAAAATGTAACCGATCCCCTGGGATCTTCCCAGCTCTTCACCGACCAATAAATCACCAGCGGACGCCCAATAATATTTTCCCTCGGCACAAATCCCCAATAACGGCTGTCCTCGCTATCGTCCCGGTTGTCGCCCATCACGAAATAGTGGCCTTCCGGAACGATCAGCTGTCCATCTTCGACGAGCTTCCGCATCTGTACCCACCACTTTCCCTCCATGCGGGGCGCAGGAATATCGAGGCGCGGAAAAAAGTCCCGGTACAAGTCGTTCGGCGGCTCCAGAAAATGTACGTACGGTTCATCGATCGGCTTGCCGTTGATCCAGACTTTCTTGCTGACCATCCTCAGCTTGTCGCCAGGCAGCCCGATCACCCGCTTCACAAAATGCTGCGTCGGATCGACGGGAAAGTGAAAAACCACAATGTCCCCGCGCGCAATCTTCTGGTACGGCATGATGTGGTCGCCGAAACCAGGACCGCCGTAGCACAGCTTATTCACCAGCAGGTAATCGCCGACCAGCAGCGTGTTTTCCATCGACTCGGAAGGAATCTGGAAGGCCTGCACGATGAATGTGATGACAAAAATTGCAATCACGACCGTGCCCATGAGCGATTGCAGCGACCCGATCACGTCGCTGCCGTAGGTGCTCACATATTTGCTGGCCACGGGTTTACTAGCCGCGGGTGCAATAACCACGGGCTGACTTGGGGAATCCATGAATTCTGCTTGTCGAAATTCTACTTCTCTGGCGCGTGCGCCGCCTTGGAGTGTGATGCCAGAAACGTCAACAACTGACGCGCTACGTCCTGCTCCGCCGTTTTCTTCGTCGAACCCTGCGCGCGTCCCACGAATTCTGCTTCTCTTCCGTTCCTCAAATTCAATCGAGCTTCCACCGTGAATGTTTTGCTGTGTTCCGGACCAGCCTGCTCCACCAGCACATACATCGGTTGCGGCAATCCCAGGCTCTGTACCGCTTCCTGCAACGCCGATTTGAAATCGGTCACCGGCATTGTGCCGCCCTGGCTCTCCATGCGCGCCAGTTCGGGAGCAATCACCTTTTTCAAAACGAACTCCCGCGCGACTTCCAGCCCGCCATCCAGATAAATCGCAGCCAGAATGGCCTCAAATGCGTCCACCAACAACGCAGTTTTCCCGCGGCCGCCGCTTTTTTCCTCGCCGCGTCCCAAGCGCAGATAATGTCCCAATTCCAGTTCCTGAGCCACGCGAATCAAATGGCGCTCGCTCACCAGATGCGCGCGCAACTTCGACAATTCGCCCTCGCGAAATTGCGGAAAGCGCTGGAACAACTCCTCGCTCGTCACCAGCGACAGCACCGCATCGCCCAAAAATTCCAGCTGCTCGTTGTCGCTGACCTTATATTTCCCCTCGCTCGCCTGTTGCGCTTCCTGCTCTCGTGCTTGCGAACTGTGGGTGACGGCTTGCTCAATCACGGCTCTGCGTCGGAAGTGGTACCCCAAGCCTTCTTCCAGCGCCGTGATTTCCCGTTCTTTCATACTAAGTTTATCGTGTCATCCTGAGCGAAGCGCGCTCGGATGAGCGCGCGAGTCAAAGGATCCCGTGTTTGTATGCGGAGTTCCAGGGTTTGCTAGGAGTCTTAGTTGAGACCGGCTTCGTAAATCTACTTCGCGGTGCCACCAGTCAGTTTCGTCAGCCGGTCTTTCTCGTCCCGCGCCGCCTTGCCCACCGCGGAATCTGGATGGTCCTTGGTCAGGTCCACGGCCTGATCCACATACTTCACGGCTTCCGGATACTTGTTTTGCATATCGAGCGAGACCGCCAGCCGGAAAATCGCCACCGAGTCAGGCTCCTGCGGGTCGGCTTCAATCGATTTCCTCAAATTTGTTTCTGCTTCCGTCCAGTTGCTCGTTTTGAACGCCAGCGTTCCAATCACCGCATAAGCGTCTGACTTGGAGCGGTTCTTGAATGCCGCCAGTTGCTCTGGCGGATAACCCGTCGTCGGAATGTCGGTGTCGATGGTGACCAGCGCGCGCTCCGCGTCTTTCTTTGCTTCGGCCAGCTTCTGGTCTTTATCCAGATCGGTGTCGTGCAGTTGCTCGGAAATTCCCTGCGCGATTCCCAACAGCGCCTCCGGATCATCGGGATCAAGCGCCAGCGTCTTGTGCGCCATGTCCATCATCTTTTCGGCATTATTGGCCCGCTGATAATTTTCCATGCAAGCCTTGTAGAGAACCTCGCGCAGTTCGCTGGCCGGAAACTTCGTCGCGAAGTCGTCCGTTGCCTTCTCCATCGCAGCCGGATCGGTCTGCGCCACCACTGCCTTGTATGCCGTAAACTCTTCCTGCGTTTTCGCCTGTGGAGGCCGTTTCCCCTGCGGCGCCGCTGCCTGTCCCGACGCGGCTTGTCCCGCTGGCGCGCTCTGTCCGGCAGGCTGCGTATTCCCCTGCCCAAACGCCCACACACTCATTCCCAGCACCGCGACCACAATTCCTGTACGCTTCATGCTCTCTCCTCAGAACAACCGTGCATTCTACCGCAGCTGCGAACTGATTGAACTTTACTCAAAACTCGGTAGTGGTAGTTCGCTCGGCGTCATCCTGAGCGTAGCCGTTTTTCAGGCGTAGCGAAGGATCTCCCGCTGAAACGGCCCAACGCGTAAGCCAAAACTACACCACCACCGAAAACTCACGACTCTCAACTCGATTACTGCGGCTTCGCCGGCGGCTCGTACGCCTGCTGTAACCCGCGCTCGGCGGCCGCTTTTATTTCCGGCAAATTTCCACCCGCAGTCAGCGCCGCGCGATATTCATTCAGCGCCGCGTCGCGCTCGTCTTTCATATCCAGGATTCTTCCCGAATACACATGCGACCACGCCACAACTTTGGCATCCCTGGTCGCCTGAATCGCCTTCTGGAAATTGTCCAGCGCTCCGTCGCGATTCTTGTTGGCGACCGCCACCTCTCCCAGAATAAACAGCGCCCGTCCCTGATCCCCTACTTTTTTCTCGATTGCCTGCTGGGCCAGATCCTGCGCGCCTTTGGCATCGCCTGCGTTCAGGCGCTCCTCCGCCGTAAACAGGATTCTCCGGTCTTCCATCCGCGACAATTGCACGACTTCCGGCGCGATCACATCCGAAAACTGTATGAGATTCGCCGCCTTCTGTTCCTTGCCGATATCGATTGCATCCAGCATATCGCCATAAGCTTCGCGCAATCCCGCCGGATCCTTCTCGAACGTCAGCAGTGCATTGTAGAAATATCGGGTCAAAATATATCCCTGTTTCACCGCGTCATCCACCGCCTGGGCGCGCATCGCCTCCGGCGTCTGCTTGTTGCCGCTGGTGCGAATCTCGATCGCCCGCACCATGCACTCGGTTATCAGCAGTCCCACATCGCTGCGGAAGCTTTCTTCCAGCGGGGCCCGCTTCACCGCGTTCAACAGCGGTTCCAGCCGCTTCACCGCGCTCGGATGCTTTTCTGCCATGGGATCCAGCAGGTAGTGCAGATATGTGTGCCGGATCTGCTGCATCTTCAATGCTTCACCCGATGTCTGATCCGGGGCAGGGAAGACCACGACAAAATAGTCCGCCCCGTAGTTGCGCGCGTTCACCTGATTCGGATCGCCCATGAAATCCAGATACACGGTGAACGTCCGCCCCAGATAACCGCCGGTCTGCAACTTCAAATAGATGTCGGTATCGAACACCATCTGCGCCAGCGGCTTGTGATACCGCTCCACCAGCGACTGGTAATTCTGCCGTTGCCGCAGCCAGATTCCGTGCAGCCCAGCCTTGTCATAAAACTTCTCCAGCTGCGCTCCAAAGCCCCCAATTGGGGAAGCGTCTGGAGGCATCTCGTACTCTTTCACCCGCGGCAAAAACTGCGGAGGCCCGCCAAGGTAGAGCGCCAGCGAGACATACTGCGACAAATCGTGCGCCGCGTCGACAGCGCGGTTCTCCTGATAGAAGTTGCAAATCTCCGTTCTCGCCTCTGTCGCTTCGTCCGATGACTGCACATTCTTCTGCACGTCGGCGCGGATGTTCAGCCGCTGCGCGTCAGAGTTCACCAGGCCCGCGTCATAGCCGCACGTGTTCAGCGCCGCCATGACGGCGAAAAGAGTCTCGCTCGTATCAAGCGTGATGGGAGTGCTCTGCCCCAGGGAAACCTGCGCCAACATTCCCACACAGGCCGCCACAATGAACCGTCGAATCGCACGCCCCGAAACCGAAAACTGCTGCAAGAAGAAACGCCTCAGGAACCCCTCCCGCGGACGAAAATGGCGAGCAAGAATATGGTCAGCAACAGGGGCTGACCAGCAAACAACAAAGCGCGGAGAACCCTTTAAGTTTAAAGTCGTTGCCAGCAGAGGGTCAAACGCTTCCAGTGTGCCTCCGCTCGCTAAAATGGGATTTACAATGCGACGTCTCAGATCAAGGGAGGTACCTACCCAATCTCTTTGTCATTCCGACGCGCGAACGCAGTGAGACAGGAGGAATCTGCTGTCGCGCCGGGGGTTGACGCCCCTCCCGCAGCTCAGCTCGAGAATCGTGAATCTCCCCGCCTGCAGCGTATAATCCCCCCGACCGATGCCACTCGTCTCCGGTACCAAGCTAGGACCTTACGAAGTCCAGTCCGCCGTCGGCGCCGGCGGCATGGGAGAGGTCTACAAAGCCCGCGACACTCGTCTCGAGCGCGTCGTTGCCATCAAAGTTTTACCGTCGCATCTCAGCTCCAACGCCGAACTGCGCTCCCGTTTCGATCGCGAAGCCAAAGCCATTTCCGGCCTGCAGCATCCTCACATCTGCATCCTTTACGACGTCGGCTCGCAAGATGGAATCGACTTCCTCGTCATGGAGTACCTCGAAGGCGAGACGCTCTACGCTCGCCTCGCACGCAAGCCGCTCTCCACCGATGAAGCCATAAAAATCGCCATCGAAATCGCGGACGCCCTCGAAAAAGCCCACCGCTGCGGCATCGTCCACCGCGACCTCAAGCCCGGCAACGTGATGCTCACCAAATCCTGGTGAAGTAAAAAGAGCGGCCCACCCCTCGGGCCTTTCGAAGGTGGGAACGTTAAATGTTGGAAGAGAAGAAACTAGAACTAGAAACTACAGACCAGAAACTACAGACCAGAAACTACAGACCAGAAACTACAGACCAGAAACTACAGACCAGAAACTACAGACCAGAAACTATTATCCCCTCACACTGATCTTCGAAAACGAAAGCACGGCTCTACTCGGCGTAGGCCGTCCCATCGACAGCGCAGGACGGAACGTCGTGAAGATAAGCATCCGCTTCACCTGCGGCAGTACATCATCCGCAGTCGCGGAGTCGGAAAGAATCTGATAGTCCTGCACCCGCCCGTTCGCGTCCACATACGCCTCGATCAC
>Ga0209006_10003078_pt1 | contig 15140 bp, 19 predicted proteins | sample JacPin_JW_Ref_O2_FD_188567 | JGI IMG/M metagenome (GOLD analysis project Ga0209006, IMG submission 188567) | Forest soil microbial communities from Algoma, Ontario, Canada - Jack Pine, Ontario site 1_JW_Ref_O2 (SPAdes) (version 2) | ecosystem: Environmental > Terrestrial > Soil > Boreal... | reverse complement strand
ATGCGAAACTGAAACGGCAGGTAAACATAAAGCACGGGGATATCGAGCGCCGAAGCGTGGTTAACCGCATAAACATGCGGCTTCGACGTATCGATCTTATCCAGCCCGGTGACTTTCACCGGCGACAAGACCGTCTTCATAATCAGCCATGACCAGGTCCGCGAAAACCAGTGCAACCGCCGCCCGCTCTTGTCGAACATCCCACCCGGCAAAGCTAAAATTCCCAGCACGAACGTATAAAACCAGATCAGCGGATCAAAAATAAAATAGGAACGCAGCCGGCTGCCCCAGCCATATTTCGCGCCCGGAAGCGGATGAGGGCTCGCACGCCGCAAAGCCACCGGCGCGCCATCACCCTGCGCCTCCCGCACTTCTTCCACCGATGACTTCACGTCTTGCACAGAATCCATTCTAGGGGAAAAAGCGATTCTAACGATACTCGTTCAGTTCGCCGCCGACTCCCGTCGGCGTCATCCCGAGCGGAGCCGTTCTTCAGGCGGAGCGAGGGATCTCGCGTGCGGCACCACAGCTCTGTCCAAAAAACCGCATCGCCTCACCCACCAAATAAATCGACCCTGTAATCACAACAACCGCATCGGGACCAGCCAGCATCTTCGCCGCGGCGAGCGCCGCCTCAACGTCAGCCGCCGAAACCATCTCGACACTAGTCCGCGCCGCCGCCGCCCGAATCTCCTCCACCAAAGCCGACCGCGGATTCTCCGCGCGCGTCACCACTACGCTTTCCGCCAGCGGAAACAAAATTTCCGTCATCTCGGCAATCGCCTTGTCCCGCATCGCCCCAAAAACAAAAATCAGCCGCCGGTCCGGATATCTCTCGGAAAGCGCCGACCGCAAAGCCCAAGCCCCCGCCGGATTATGCGCCACATCCAACACGATCTCTGGCCAGCCCGGAACGGCAACCTGCTGAAATCGCCCCGGCCACCGGGTCTCGCGAATTCCGCGCTCAATACTCTCAGCCGTAATCCCAGGAAATTTCTCACTCAATTCCACAGCCGTCGCAATGGCCAACGCCACATTGCGCAACTGATGCCGCCCCACCAACCCCGTCTCCACCAAAATCTCTCGCCCCATCACCTCAAGAGGATACCGATAAAAATGCCCGCCTCGATCCTTCTCGGCGTCCTCGGCGTTAAAAGGTTTTGATCGTAAATACCCGCTACTCCCCGGCGAAACCGGAGGCACAAAAGGCACCGCATTTACAGCCCGCGCGCCCAACTCCATTACCGTATTCCCAATCACATCATTCGCCTCCGGCTGCTGCGGCAGAGTCACCACCACTCCCCCGGGACGAATAATTCCCACCTTTTCCCGCGCAATCTCCCCAACCGTATCGCCCAGAAATTTCTGATGATCGAGCGAAATATCCGTAATCACGCTCACCAGCGGCTCGACCACATTCGTCGCATCCAGCCGCCCGCCCATCCCCACTTCCAGCACCGCTATCTCAACGCGTTCCTGCGCAAAATACTCAAACGCAATGGCCGTCATCATCTCGAAAAAGCTGGGATGCCACGGCAATTCCCCTCGCTCGACAAGCCCCTCGGCCACACCATCGACCTTGCGGTGAAGCCCCGCAAACTCGTCGTCGCCAATCTCCGCTCCATTCACCCGAATCCGCTCATTCATGCGCAGCAAATGCGGCGAAGTATAAAGCCCCGTCCCAATTCCCGACGCCCGCAAAATCGAAGCCAGCGTCGCCGCCGTCGATCCCTTGCCATTCGTCCCCGCAATCAACACCGCCGGAAACCGCCGCTCCGGATGCCCCAACTCCGCCAGCAGCACCTGCATATGTTTCAGATCGAACTTATGCGAAGGCGTCTGCGCCAGCTCGTGGCCCAACGCAAACATCCGCGACACCGCAGTTTCGTAGGACATGGGAAAGCTCTTAGCTGTTAGCTCTTGGCTTTTAGCTTATCAAGAATGAATTCAAGGATTCGAGTCGAGGGAGGAAACCGATGCCCGTGGGTTGGTTCAAGCTAACAGCTAAAGGCTAACAGCTAAGAGCTCAGTCCATAAACCTCAAGGCCCGCGCAATATAAGGCTTCAGTTGCTTGCGATGCACCACGGCATCCAGCATTCCATGCTCCAGCAAAAACTCGCTGCGCTGGAATCCTGCCGGCAACTTCTGCCGAATCGTCTGCTCAATCACCCGAGGCCCGGCAAACCCAATCAGCGCCCCCGGCTCCGCAATATTCAAATCCCCCAGCATGGCAAACGACGCCGTCACCCCGCCCGTCGTCGGATCCGTCAGCAGCGACACATAAGGAATCTTGGCATCATCCAGCCGCCCCAGCGCCGCCGAAATCTTCGCCAACTGCATCAGGCTGATCACGCCTTCCATCATCCGCGCCCCGCCCGACGCCGAAATAATAATCAGCGGAGACTTCATCGCCAGCGCTCGCTCCACCGCCCGTGTAATCGCCTCGCCCACAACCGCACCCATGCTGCCGGCGATGAACGCATACTCGAACGCGCTCACCACCACCGTCCGCCCGTCCAGCTTGCCCACGGCGTTAATCACCGCGTCCCGCAGCCCAGTCTCCTCCTGTGCCTGCGCCAGCCGCGACGAATACGCCTTCAAATCCACAAACTTCAGCGGATCGTTCGATTCCAGATTATCGTCGTATACCGCATACTCGCCGTCATCCAAAAGGAGCGCCAGCCGCGTCCGCGCATCGATGCGAAAATGTTTGTCGCACTTCGGACACACGCTCAGATTCTCTTCCAGATCTTTTTTCCAGATAATCTGGCGGCAGCTCTCACACTTCACCCACAACCCTTCGGTGCGAACCTTCTTCGCCCCGGAATTATCCAGATCTCCGGATTCGCGCTTAAACCAAGCCATAAGAACAGTTCTCAGTTGCCAGTGACCAGTTGCCAGTTCTATGTCGCGTCCACCACAACAAAAGGCTGAATGCTGACTGCTAATTGCTGAGTGCTCACTGCTCACCGCTCGCTGCTAATACTCAATCCCTCGCTGCGCCTCCACACCCTTCTCATACGCGTGCTTCACCTGCTTCATCTCGGTCACCGTATCCGCCGCCTCGACAATTGTGGGGTGCGCGTTCCTCCCCGTCAAGATCACATGCACCATTTCTGGTTTCCTCTTCAGGCTCTCCACGACCTTTGTTGCGTCGAGCATTCCATAGCTGATTGCGTAATTAATCTCATCCAGCACAATCAAATCCCACTCGCCTGAATGAATCGCCCGTTCCCCCTCGGCCCATGCCTCTTCCACCAGCCGCACATCTTCAGGGTCCGGCTTCTCCGCGCCCACCTTCACAAACCCGCGCCCCATTTGCTTCATCACGAACTTGTCGCCAAACGCCTTCACCGTATCCAGCTCGCCGTAATGCCACGACCCCTTCAGAAATTGCAGCATCAATACCCGCATTCCCTGTCCTACTGCGCGCAAAGCCGTACCCATGGCCGCAGTCGTCTTCCCTTTGCCCGGCCCGGTATTCACAATAATCAGCCCGCGTCGAACGTCGCCCATGAAGTCTCAGTCCTTAGATGAGGTTCGATTCTACTAGAACGCCCTAATAAGGGTTTGACGTGGCGCCCTTGCAGCCACAAATCACGAGCATCGCCCTTCGTCTACAATCGGAAGCGTTTTTACGACAAGGCGAGCTATCAATGACTTTTGCGCAACTGTCCAAGGCACCCGCCGTTCTTCTCGGATGTTTCTTGTGTCTGCTCTCAATCACGACCGACGCCCAGGAACATAAGCTGCCCGCGGCGCAACTCACGTCTATCGAATCCGCCGTTTCCAAATTCATGGCCACGACACACGTTCCCGGCGTCGCTGTCTCGGTCGTAGAGAACGGCGTCTACGAATGGGCCGAAGGATTCGGCATGGCCGATATGGAAAACAACGTTCCGGCCAGCGAACACACGCTTTTCCGCCTGGGATCCATTTCCAAACCAATTACCGCAATTGCCGCCATGGAATTATGGGAGCGCGGCAAGCTTGATCTGGACGTCCCCGTCCAAAAATACTGCCCGTCATTTCCCCAGAAATCGCAGCCCATCACCACCCGCGAACTTCTCGGCCATCTGGCCGGGAATTCGTCACTACAAGTCAGACTCTCAGGACGATCCCGAGATCGGCAATACTCGCCACTTTGCCGATCCCATCCAAGCCGGTCTCAATTTCTTCAAAGATGATCCGCTGGTTTCGCCGCCGGGAACCCATTTCCACTACTCCACTCAGGGATACACCGTGGTGGGATGTGCCATCGAAGGTGCTTCCGGCACAAAATATGTCGATTTCGTCCTCAAGAACGTAATCGTTCCCGCGGACATGAGAAGCACCCAGATTGACGACCGTTTCGCGCTCATTCCTTATCGCACGCGTTTCTACCAGAAGACCGAATCCGGCACGCTCACCAATGCCGATTTTCTAGACCCTAGCTATAAGATTCCCGGCGGTGGCTGGTTGTCTTCCGCCGAAGATATGGCGCGATTCGAAGTCGCGATTCTCAACGACACGTTGCTCCGCCGTGCCACTCGCGACCTGATGTGGACACCGCTAAAGCCCTCCGATGGCTCTTAGGATACTTATGGCTTGGGATGGGGGGCAGCAGCGCCGATGGATTCCAGGAATTCGGCCATACCGGGGGGCAACAGGGAACCAGCACGGCTTTCTTCGTGGCTCCGGCCAGCCGCACTGGAGTGGTCGTGCTCACCAACATGGAAGGCGTTGGCGCGGGCGACTTGGCCCGAGAAATACTGAAGATCGTAGTCGCAAGCCTGCCCGCGAACAAATGATTGCGCCATTGGATCTTGGAATCGGTGATTTATGTCAGCAGCGAGTCAGCGATAGTGTCTGGTCAGCGTACTCGATGCGCAGGTTTAGGGGCTGGGATTGCCGCCTCGAATGAAACTCACGGCAACTGCACCACCCGCTGCGCGGACTTGATCGGCGGAACCATCGCGGTCGGCGTCACATCACTTTCCTCGCCCAGTAGCGGTAACGCGATCCGCAACGCTTCAATTTCGCGGCGTACCTGCAACAGTTGCTGTTCTTTGCTGCGCAAAACTTCCATCGGATTCTTCATCATTGCCTCACTGAATTAGGAGGATAAGTTGTACCGGATTCATCCGGCTACATGTACTTTAATTTGCCTCGGCGAACCAAACACGTCACGAAGGTGCAGAAGAAAAATTACGTTCCGGTTCAATGCCCGCAATGGTAAGGGTGCCTTTTCAGGATGGTAAAGGCGCGATAAATTTGCTCCAGCAAAACTACCCGCGCCAACTCGTGCGCCATCGTCATCCTGCCCAGCGAAAGCATAAACTGTGCCGCCGCCCTGGCCTCTTCGCTGAAACCATCCGCCGGGCCTACAGCAAAGATCAGCGGCAGCGGATTGCGGTCCTGATAGTCTCGCAAGAATTCTGCTAACTCTTCGGACGAGAGTTGTTTGCCCCGCAAATCCACCAAGACAAGCATCGACTTGCCGCCGCCCGAAAGCTTCTTGGTTTTCGCGGAAGTGGATCGTGCATAAGAAGCCCGCCCACAATTTTCAAATAAAGCTGCTTCGTCGCGAAGGGCACCTCCTTCAATCGGCACATAGCGCGATATCCGCTTGAGATACTCTTCTGTCAGTGCCTGAATGGCCGCTTCTTTCGTCTTTCCGATCCAGGCAACCCTAATCTTCAACCAGCTTCCTCCACTGAGCCACGCACGGCCCGACGATCTGGCGCACCGACTTTTACGTTTTCTTTTTCTTTTTCGCAGCGGGCTTTCGCGGTGTCGGGGGGCGCGCGGCTTTCCGTTTCTTCGGCGCCGATTTCAACTCCGACGGCTGTAATTTCTTCGCCGACTTCCACAGGCGCTCGAGATCGTAGAATTTACGCGCCTTCTCGGAGAAAACATGCACCACGAAGTCGACGTAATCCACCAGCACCCACTCCGCCTGCTTATAACCCTCCACATGCGCGGGCCTCAGGCCAGCGCCCTTAAGCCGCATCTCCACTTCGTCCGCAATCGCCTGAATCTGCCGCGGGTTGGTTCCGCTGCACAGTACAAAATAGTCGGTGAAAGCGCCCGAGCCTTTTTCCATTTCCAGGATCGTCAGCTCTTCAGCTTTTTTGTCGAGGCAGGCTTGAATGGCGGAATTGATTTGGTTCTTGAGATCGTTTTTCTTTGTCTTCATTCAGTCGATGGAGAAACTCGTTGTTAGTCGTTTGTTTTGCGAATCTCATTGTAACCGAGAGTCGCATGAGCAGACTGGGCAAGGCAATGACGGCCGTTCGGTATGCACTCGCGATCCTTCGCAAAAAGTCGCGCGGCGTGTGCAATAACCTGCTTCCGCTAAATATATGCCGAAGCTTTCAAGTTTAGCTTTGATACGGGCCGTTTCCCGGAATGAGGAACCTGCTGGTGCTGGACAGACCTCAGCCTAAGTAATCGGAATCGCGGAATCACCGATCATTTCCCCACTTTTTGGGCATCTGCCGCGGCAAGTTTGCGCAGCATCGCCATGGTGGCCGCTGCGGGATCCTTGCGGTTGCTGTTCTTAGGGCGTCGTTTGGTCTTTGTGGTGTAGTGATTTTGAGCCATGTATCTCCTTTTTCATCGGGCGGTTGGAAGTTCGCCTCGTTTGTACCGCAAAATTGCGATTCGCCGATCATTAGCTGCAAATTGAAGTGTATATGGATCGGGGGCTGGTGACTATTTGTACAGCCCGATCTTCCTGATGTAGTCCGCTACTCCCTCGTCTACAAACCGGCCGAGCGGCTTTCCGTTTGCCACCGCCGCGCGAATCGCGGTCGCCGAAACCGGCTGGTGAACTTCGTCCAGCAAGTGAATCGTCGCTCCCTTCAAGACCAAGTCTCCGCTGGCTGCCTGCTTTTGAAACGGGCGTGTCACTTCCGGCTTGGGCCGCAAACTCTCCGGCAAGGCATTGGCCACGTCCGCCAGCGAATATCCCGGCCGGCTGGCCACAATGAATTCAACTTCTCGAAATAACGCCTCCGCCTGGTGCCACTTCGCGATATCGGCGAACGCGTCGATTCCAGCCAGCACAAACAATGTGTCGCCGCTTTTGAATGACTCCTTGACCTTGCGCACAGTGTCAATGGTGTAATTGGGTTTCGCGCGATCTTTCTTGCCCGTCGTAAGAGGCTCTGCCGGAGCTTCCAGCAGCGACGGCAAGAGCCTGCGGTCTCCAGCCGTCGCCAACGCGACCATCGCATAGCGATGGAAAAATGGCGAAAGTGGCTGCTGCTGTTTATGCGGTGGAATGCCCGACGGCACCAGATAAATCCGGTTAAGCTTGTGCCGTTCCAGCGCGGCGCGAGCCAATGCCAAATGCCCGCGATGAATCGGATCAAACGTTCCGCCAAACAGTCCAATATTCATGGTTGGTTCAAGAGCGAATTCATGATTAGATCAGTTCGTCTCGCGATTTCCAAGCTTCTGTCTTTTTACAGTGTGTCACGTAATGTGACACACTGGCTCTCGTGCATTCTCTGAACATCCACCAGAGCGACAGGCGAAGTTTGACACGTGCCACATGACGTGACACAATTATCTATGCATTCCATAAACATCCGCCAGCTTCGTGACACCCGCTGCCTCAAAACCTGGCTTCGGGCTGGAAACACGGTGGAGCTTCGTGAGCGCGACGAAGTCATTGCCAGGATCGTTCCCGAGAAGCGGGAATCCGGTCCGGTCAAGTACCCGGACTTCGCTGCCCGCCGCAAGAAAATGTTTGGCGATAAGGTCTTTCCTGGAGCGGATCTTCTGATTGAAGAGCGTGGACGCTATTGACCGTCTACGCCGACACCAGTTTCTTCGTCTCGACCTATGTGGGAGATAGGCCATTCCCAACCCGGGAGCAAAACTGATGAAGCCATTGACGTGTGGCACGATAGTGTGACACATTAGATCTATGCCGTCGGTGAATATTCGACAACTTCGTGATACCAAGCGTTTGAAGAGCTGGCTGCGGGCCGGAAAGACCGTCGAGCTTCGAGAGAGAGACCGATTGATCGCTCGGATCGTCCCCGAAAAAGCACCGGAAGTCAAGGTGGGCTGGCCGGACTTCGAAGCTCTGGCCGAAGAGATTATTGGCGATCGTGTCCTTTCCGGGGCCGATCTCCTGATTGAGGAGCGCGGACGCTATTGAGCATTTATGTTGACTCAAGCTTTCTCGTTTCGTTGTACTTGAGTGACCGGCATTCGCATGAGGCCCGTCGGCGCATTATGTCCGCTCCCCCTCTGTGGTTTACACCTCTCCATAATTCTGAGTGGGCGCACGCTATTGGCCAGCACATCTTCCGCGGAGAGCTGTCACTTTCTGAAGCGCAACGCATGAACGCGCGAATCGAAGAACACCTTGCGGGCGGACGTTGGATCGCGGTGCCGCTTCCCGAGAACGCTTTCGAGCTTTGCGCCGATCTGGCTCACCGTCACGGGCCGAAGATCGGCATGCGAACCCTAGACACGCTCCACGTCGCTTGCGCCATGGAACTCAAGGCTGACCGGTTCTGGACCTTTGACGAGCGGCAGGCGAAGCTGGCAAAGGCCGTTGGATTGAAGATCTCTTAAATCGCCTCCTGGGACTGAACGCACGCCCGTTATTCTTCCTCTTCCTTCACCTCGCCCCGCTCGGCCTTAGCCTTCTCGATGATCTTCTCCTGCAACTGCCCGGGTACCACGTCGTAGTGATGCATCTCCATATTGAAGCTGCCGCGCCCTTGCGTCATTGACGTCAATTCCACCCCATAGGTCAGCATCTCGGCCATGGGCACTTCGGCTTTTACGATGGTGTTGCCACCCTGATTGTCCATGCCCTGAATACGCCCTCGCCGGCTGTTCAGATCTCCCATGATTGATCCCGCGAAATCATCGGGGACGTTGATCTCGACGTGCATCACCGGCTCCAGAATCGTAGGCTTCGCCTGCTCCATCGCTTTGCGAAACGCGATGCGGCCAGCCATCTGGAACGACATATCGTTGGAATCCACATCGTGGTAAGAACCGTCGTACAGAATCACGCGGAAATCCACAACCGGAAACCCGGCCAAATAGCCCCGGCCCGCTGCATCCTTGATTCCCTTTTCAATGGCCGGAATGTAGTTCTTGGGAATTGCGCCGCCGAAAATATCGTTGACGAATTCGAACACTCCGCCTCGGGGCATCGGCTCCATCTTGATCTTGCAATCGCCGTACTGCCCGTGTCCGCCGGTTTGCTTCTTGTGCCTGCCCTGTACGTCGGCTTTACCGCGAATGGTCTCGCGATATGGAACTTTTGGCGCCTTCAAAACTACTTCCGTGTGATAGCGCTTCTTCAACTTCGCCACTACGACTTCAATGTGCTGCTGCCCAGTCCCTGCGATCAGAAACTCTTGGGTCTGTGGATCGCGGAAAAAACGCAGCATCGCGTCTTCTTCCATCAGCTTGTGCAAGCCCGGTCCCAGCTTGTCTTCGTCGGCGCGGCTCTTGGGCTCAATGGCAAACGTAATCGCCGGCTCCGGCAGCTTGACTCGTGGATACTGAATCGGCGCGGATTTATCTCCCAGAGTGTCGCCGGTTAGAGTGTCCTTCAACTTCGCGACTGCGCCAATATCTCCCGCATGTAACTCCGGCGCTGGCACAGCGGTCTTGCCCTGCATTGCCGAGATGTGAGCGAACTTTTCCTGCGCGCCACGGCCAAAGTTCAGCAGCGTCGCGTCATTCTTCAGCACGCCGGAAAAAACCTTGAAATAGGAAATCCTGCCGGCAAACGCGTCCGATACAGTCTTGAACACGTAAAGCGATACCGGCTCAGCATCCGTCTCATGCCGTTTCGGAGCATCGCCGTTGGCAGATGCCGGAGCTTCCCCCTGCACCCACTCGTGCTCTGACGGCGCCGGAGTGTAGTCGATGATGAAGTCCATCACTCGGTCCGCGCCGATGTTGCCCAGGCCCGAGGAAAAAATCACGGGAAAGATTTTGTCTTCGCGAATCGCATTGTGGAGTGCGGGAATCAAGTCTTCTTCGCCCAGAGTTCCCGCCTCGAAATACTTCTCCATCAACCTGTCGTCGCCTTCAGCCACCAGTTCCACCAGCCGTTCGTGCGCCGATTGCGCCTGCTCTTTTAGATTCGCCGGAATCTCCGTCTCTCTCCCCTTGCCATTTCCGCCCAGCTCATACGTATAAGCCTTCATGCGCACCAGATCGATCACGCCGCTTAGGTTTTTCTCGCTTCCAATTGGCAACTCAATGGGAATCACGCTGCGGCCAAACGCTTTCTCAAGCGACTCCAACACCCGCTCGGCATCGGACCGCTCGCGGTCCATGCGGTTCACCACAATCAGCCGCGGCGTCTTGTATTCTTCGCAATAATTCCACACCCGCTGCGTGACAACCTCCACGCCGGCCACCCCATCGACCACCACGATCGCCGCGTCCACCACCGGCAAAACCATCTTGGCCTCATGGACAAACATGCTGAACCCGGGCGTATCCAGGATATTGATCTTCGACTTGCCCCACTCCACCACAGCCGCGCTCGCGGCGATGGACATCTTGCGCGCAATTTCTTCTTCGTCGTGATCGGTCGTCGCCGAACCATCGTCCACACGTCCCAGCCGCGGCGTCGCTCCCGCCGTATACAGCATGGCCGACACCAGCGACGTTTTTCCCGCATGCCCGTGTCCCACCATCGCCACATTACGAATGTTTTCACCGGAATAGACTTTCACTTGTAGGCTCCTTCATGCAGGCGCTGCGGGAAGAAAACGGCCAGAAGAAGATCAGGACAGGATCAAGCCAGCCCAGCACCACCCGCCAAAACCTAGGATGCTACCACGGGGCGCGAGGCAGGCTCAACTAAAGGATTGCCGAGGCGGGAGCAAAACACGGTTGAAGAGTTCTAATTTCGAAAATCTTGGTGCCATCGAAGGGACTCGAACCCCCACACCCTTGCGAGTACATGGACCTGAACCATGCGCGTCTGCCAATTCCGCCACGATGGCAACTGGACTCCGTTGCAGCGGCAGCCTTCACGGGCCGCCGAATCAGGAAGATCAACTTCTCTATTCTACAGAGGCCTTGCTGGGTGTCAAACCGGCGGAGATTAGCCGGGCATTCGCTGCCGGTAGAGGGCGGGATCGACCTGTTGCACCATCGCTCCGATGTTGAGATCGACCGAAAGAAATTCCCGCAAGATTGCTGAGATTCGTTGTGGATCGGACAACAAGTCGTGATGTTCCACATCGAGCCGAAAGACATTCGGTTTGTCTTTGAACCACAGGTTCACCTGGCTCAGGTGAGTCTTGAAGGCGGCGATCATCGGGGCCGCGGGCACCGCGGGAACGGCTCGAGTGCGGCGGCGAATCATCTCGGCCTGCGAAGCAACCACTTCTTCGAGCGGCCTTCGCAGGAAGATAACTTTGTATTCATGAGAAAGAGGCAGGGAGAATAGAAGCTGCGAGATAACTTTGACAGCTTTGCCCTCCGCCTCGGCAATCAAGTCGGGAGTCTTGGGCAGAAGCTTGACCTTTTCCCACTCGCAATAGCCGCGGGGATTGTCGGTGTCGGGAGTGCGCTCGCCATCGGTGAGAATGGGAATCCCACCGGCGGCGAGCATTTGCATCATCAGCGAAGTTCCAGAACGCGGAAGACCGGAGACGACGGTGATCACGCGCGGGCATCGCTCCTATCATCTGCGATGACTTCCGCGTCTCTGCGCCATATAGCGAGAGTATCGGAACCGCGGGCTAGCACACCCAGGGTAGCAGGTGGGTTCGCAGCCGCGCCCTCCTGCGGATGGATTGCTGCTTCGGCAACGACTGGGCCGGATTTCGCTCCCGCTTCGATTGCTTTGTTGGGGACAGTCTCGTAAGCGTAGCCGGTGAGAGTGGCGAAAACGCCGCCTTTGGCTTTCACCGTCAAGCGCGCCCACCCGTAGTGGGTTTCTCCGTTCACGGAAAACTTAAGCCCGAGATAGCGGTTCGTAACATTGGCCCACGGTCCGTCACCGCCAGAGCTGATGCCGGAGACAGATGCCTGCTGGGCCATCGAACCGTTGTTTTGAAAAGCTCCTTTGGGCCCGATCGGCACTCCTAAAAACAAAGCAGCAGCAGGGCCGTCGTTGACCCCATTCTTTCCAAATACCTGGTTCCCGGGAGCCTGGTCCACGATCGACAGGTGGGAGGCGTGCCCGTAAAACCAATTGCTGATTATGAAGTCGCTGACACCGTCGTTATTCAGATCCAGTGGAACTGCGCTGTGCGGTGAGATCGTTACGTTTACAGCGGTGTACACGACCTTGGCTGCGGCAGGTTGTGCCAAAGCCAGCACACCCACGCCGGCGGCGCCGGCCGCGGCCATATAACCGGCCAAGTTTTTCTCGAGTTTCGCATTGATCCGGCTGGTTGCCGGGGGCATGTTCGATTTATTTGTCTCCGTCTGCATTGTCTTCACCTATGGATATGGATAAAGTCTGCCATGTTCTTCCCATGTGGTCGACAGCTTACTGTGCAACTATTGCGTCAGGATTTCTTCATCCCGCCGCCAAATTGCAAGAGAATCTGCGCCTCGTGCCAGTACTCCAAGGCTCGCGGGCTGCGACACTGGAGCGAGCATCTCAGACGGAGCGAAGTAATCAGACTTCTCCGGACCGGAAGTGTGGCCGTCGAGGATGGTCTTATTCGGAGTGGTCTCATAGGCATAGCCAGTTAGAACGACAGGATTCCCGTGGATATAGTCGGGCACCGTCAGCCGCGCCCAGCCATAGTGCGTCTGCCCGTCAACCACGAACCGTAGACCCAGATAACGGTTGGTGGCATTGGCCCACGGTCCGTTGAACCATGTGACCGAGTAACTCCCGGCGTCCGCCATGACAACGCCCCAGCTATAGCCGTTGGTCCTGACAAATTTTTCCCCAGCTCCGACCGGCACGCCGAAAAAGCCCGCAGCCGCCCCGCCATCGGCGGCACACAATACACCATTGCCTTTCGCTATGGGATCGACAGTCAGGACAATCGACTTGTCCAACACGTGGAAGCCAAGAGTAAAATCGGCGACACCGTCGTTGTTGAGATCAATCGGCGTGCCGTTGCCTACCGCCGTATTTGTTGCCGTGTAGACGACCTTGGCCTCAACCGGTTGTGCGGCGAGCAGCGATACGCCCGCCGCTCCGGCTGCGGCCATGTAGGCCACTAAGTTCTTCTCGAGTTTGGAGCTTATCCGCGCGGTTACGCGGGACTGATTCGACTTGTTTCGCATGATTCCCCCACTGTAAACCTGCGTTGACCTAGAATCGCCGTTCTTTTTCCCAAAGTTTCTATTGCGCTGCACTTTCTTCGTTCCGCCGCCAGATTGCCAGTCCGTCCGCACCCCGCGCCAGCATGCCAAGGCCTTCCGGCTGGGCAGGAGCGCTGAACCGGTCCGGCATCTCGACGCTGCCTATACTCTCCGGTCCTGACGTGTGGCCTTCAATAATCGGTTTGTTAGCCACGGTCTCGTATGCGTAGCCGGTGAGCACGGCACCCTCGATGCTCGGCACCGAGAATCTTGCCCATCCGTAGTGAATCTGGCCATCAATGAGGAACTTGAATCCCAGGTAGCGATTCTTAGCTCCCGCCCAGGGACCAAAGAAATTGCTCTGGCCGCCGTAGCCAAAAAATCCCGCCATGTTTACGCCATGGCCAAAGTAGGAGTTGGTGGCGAATTTCGCCGCAGGTCCAACGGGCACGCCAAAAAATCCGGGCCCCAGGTCGATGGCGTTGCCTTTTAACGTAGGGGTAACATCGAGCAATTGCGTGTGATAGTAACCGGGAAATAGTCCCACCGTAAAGTCGGTTGTGCCGTCATGATTGAGGTCGATTGCGAGAGAACTCTGAACTGACGTGTTCGCAGGTGTGTAAACAACTTTCGCTTCCGCCGGCTGCGATATGCCCAGGAACCCTACTCCGGCCGCGCCGGCGGCAGCCATGTAGGCGGCCAGTTTCTTTTCGAGTTTGGAGTTGATCCGGGCTGTTGTCCGGGGCTGATTCGATTTCTCCGACATTTTCGCCTGCTTTCTTGATTACGATCGGTATTAAAAAACGCGCCACCTTACTCGCATGCGACGCCTTCGTCGCTGCGCCGCCAAATTGTCAGACCTTCCACACCGCGCGCCAGCATGCCCAGGGTCACCGGCTGCTGAATCGGTGTGAGCATGTCAGCCGGCGCGAAGTTGCCAGCCTCCTCCGGTCCGGACGTGTGGCCTTCGGTGATTGTCTTGTTCGGAATCGTTTCGTACGCGTAGCCGGTGAGTACTGGGCTCAAGTCCTTGCTCACCGAGAGCCGCGCCCAGCCATAGTGAGTCTGACCGTTAATGAGGAACCTGATTCCGAGATAGCGGTTCGTGGTGTTGACCCAGGGCCCACGGATGGAAGAATAATTTCCATACCCGAAATCTCTGGCCATTGAGACGCCGGGGCCATAGGAGGGCGCAGTGTTGGAGACGAATTTTTCGCCCGCGCCTACGGGAACGCCAAAAAATCCGGCTGCGGCTCCGAAGGGTGAGTGCGGCCGAACGGCATTGCCCTTTACATCTGGAATTACCACCAGCACAATCGAATGCGAGGCCTCTTCGCGAAACACGATGGAAAAATCGGTGACGCCATCATTGTTCAGATCGATCGATATGTTTCCACCAGTGACATTCGTTGCCGTGTAGACGACCTTGGCTTCCGCGGACTGCGTCGCCAGCAGGGAGACTCCAGCAGCCCCAGCGGCGGCAATGTAAGCGGCAAGGTTTTTTTCCAGTTTCAAATTAATCCGGGCGGTCATCCGAGGGCGGTTCGATTTCTTTTCCGACATGAGGCCGCCGATTGAAGAAATTAAGGGTTTATTCACTGACGCTTTCCTCCTCGCGTCGCCAAATTGCGAGACCATCCGCGCCCCGGGCCAGCAGGTCCAAGGTCGACGGCGCTGTGGATGGAGACGGAGTCAACAGTTCAGATGGATTGATCACACCGACGTTGACCGCACCGACGCTGACTGGCCCGGAAACCTTTCCGGCAATGATCGGCTTGTTAGGAATCGTCTCGTAGGCGTAGCCGGTCAATGTGGCCGGAAGCCTGCCGGCGGTCAAGCGAACCCAACCGTAGTGTGTTTCTCCATGGATCAAAAATTT
>Ga0209006_10003077_pt1 | contig 15141 bp, 18 predicted proteins | sample JacPin_JW_Ref_O2_FD_188567 | JGI IMG/M metagenome (GOLD analysis project Ga0209006, IMG submission 188567) | Forest soil microbial communities from Algoma, Ontario, Canada - Jack Pine, Ontario site 1_JW_Ref_O2 (SPAdes) (version 2) | ecosystem: Environmental > Terrestrial > Soil > Boreal... | reverse complement strand
CGTTTACAAGAGGAAATGCCCACGTAATTTCCCGGATGGCCCACCCGGGTGCGGGCAGCAAGACCGACGCCCGCCGGGCCATTCGTCACCCTCCGTGCACACCCGCCACGACCGCACGCCACTCGACCGATCCCCTGTGGGCCCGCCAATCGGCCACGCATCGTAGCCGTACGGCCACCCCGAACCCCGCACGCGGGCGATAGTCGCGGAACATCGAAGTGCATAATATGATTATCGGAAAACGGTAATAGTCATCTCGCGACACGAAAAGGTCGGTCGCCGGTGCGATAAGTCGCCTAATGTAACCGTGCAGTAAGGTTGTACACATGACGCAGAACATGGTGGATGTGGCGGCGAGCGTGCCGGGTGACGAGCCATCCTGGAAACAGCGAGCGGTCGAGCGGTCAACCCGCGCCGCGAAGCTGCGGGCCGAGCAGCGCGTCCAGCGGTTCCTCGACGCCGCCCAGGCCATCATCACTGACTCGGGCTCGACCGACTTCACCGTGCAGGACGTGGTCAACCGGTCCAGCCAGTCGCTGCGCAGCTTCTACCAGCACTTCGATGGCAAGCACGAGCTCCTGCTGGCCCTGTTCGAGGACGCGCTGCGCCGCGCCACCAGCCAGATCGCCGCCGCCACCGACGCCCAGGCGGCCCCGATTGACGCGCTCCGCACGGCGGTCCAGTTGCTGTTCGAGCTCTCCCGGCCCGACCCGGGCGCGCACCGGCCGCTGTTCACCGAGTTCGCCCCCCGGTTGCTGCTCAGCCACCCGGCCGAGGTCCGGCGCGCGTACGCGCCGCTGCTTGAGCTGCTGACCACGCTGACCGCCCGCGCCGCCGACGCCGGGCAGCTCCGCCCCGGCACCGAGCCCCGGCGCATCGCCGCGCTCACCATGGAGACGGTCATGTTCACCGCCCAGACCAGCGGCGGGGCCGACCCCGACGGGATCGTCCGGCCGGCCACCGCCGACGAGATCTGGGACTTCATCGCGCACGGCATCGCCAAGGCCTGACAGCAGCCAGCGCGCCTACGCCCCTTGGTACGGCCCTGGATCTGGACGCACTGGATCGCCTTCTCATACTCCGTGGGCAGGTACTTAGTCATCGCCTCGGCCGAGTCGGGTCGATAAATTCAAAATCGTCATCTCGAACGGACCCCGATTCCACCTGTGTAGGTTTCCGGAATAACTCCCCAAGGTTGGAGACCTGACCGTGAAGGAAATCCTGCACGACAAGCTCCGCGAGAGCAGGGCCGCGCTGCTGTCCAAGCTGGACGGCCTGAGCGAGTATGACCTGCGCCGCCCGATGACGCCGTCAGGAACGAATCTGCTCGGCCTGGTCAAGCACCTGGCCGGGCTCGAGTACGGGTACCTCGGCGAGTCGCTCGGCCGCCCGGGGCCGGAGGCTCTCCCGTGGGTCGAGGACGGCTCAATCTGGGACGGCGCCGACATGTGGGCGCAGCCCGACGAGTCCAGCGGGTACCTCATCGGGCTGTACGGTCGCGCTTGCGAGCACGCCGACCGGGTGATCGACGACCTTGACCTCGACGCGCCCGCGCGGGTGGCGCATTGGCCCGAGGCTAGGCGCGACACCACGCTGGGTTTTCTGCTGGTCCGGATGACCGCCGAGACCGCCCACCACACGGGTCACGCAGACATCGTCAGGGAACTGATCGACGGCCGGGGCGGCTCCGACCACGACATGCTCGACGACGCGTCCTGGCGGGACTATGTCGCCAGGGTCGAGGCGGCCGCAGACACGTTCCGGTCGGCCGAATGAGGGCGTACGGGGTGGCTCACAGGCGTCCGCCGGCGACGGCGGAGGCTGGGGTGGACGGCTTGGCCACGATGGCGACGGGCGGGCGGGCGGCGCCGGTTCTGATCGCACCGCGCAGGTTACGGATGACGGTCGACGGCTCGTTCTTCACGGTGCCGGGCAGAAAGTGCAGCACGTTGATGCCGCGGGCGGCCATCCGGTTGTGTCGCATGACCGTCCGCTCATAGTCGGCGGGACTGAGGTGGTAGCGACGCGAGTCCACCTCGGCGACGACGCCCGCGCGCTGCCACCACACGTCGGCGATGCCGAGGAACGAGCCGTCGGTGGTGTAGAGCTCGGCGTTGTACATCGGCTCGGGCAGGCCGGACCGGCCGATCAGCGTCATGAGGTCGCCTTCGGCGGCGGACCGGCTGCCGGCGATGCACTCCCGCAGCGCCAGCCGGTAAAAGCGCGAGCCGGCGACCGGGCCGCCGTTGAGCTCGGCGACCAGCAAGGCGACATCGCAGCGGCCGTTCTGTATCGCCTCGGCGACGAGCGCGCGGACGTCGCCCAGGCTGGTCATGGGCCTAGCCGCGTCGGCCACGGCGCGAGCCAGGGGCACGTATCGGATCCGGCGGGTCCGCAGGCACTTGTCCGGCATCCGGCCGGTGCGCACGATCCGCACGTACCCCGCGCTGCGCACTCGCACGTCCTCGGGGACAAGGACGTCGATCTGGTTGAGGCCCGCGCACTGGAGCCGGTGCCGCCGGACCGCGGCCGCCCCGGTCAGCAGGCTCTTCGGCCCCGCGTAGAGCAGCGCCGCCATCGCCCGCTGATCCACTGAGACCGCGCCGTTGGTCATCACGTAGACGCCTGGCAGGATCCGCTGCCACCGACCGCCCGGGCCGACCAGATGATCGAGCCTGCCGCGGCTGACGCCGCAGTCAAGCGCCTGGGCGCGGCTAACCACTCCGAACTGCTCAACGAGCAACCCGTTGAAGCGTTCCCGGTCATAGACAGGTGCGACTGGCATGCCCACAGAATGTCACCACCCCCTGACAAAACGCCCGTCCGATCAAGCCACCGACGGGGCCGGCGAGGCGGCTCCGGGTTAAGCGACCCGGCCGCGCCAAGCATCTTGCTGTTATCCACCAGGCTGACCTGTCGGCTACGCCAATGACAGGAACGTCGACCTGTCGCCTACGCCATCGACAGCGCCTATTGGGGTCGCTGGCGTAGTCGACAGGTCGCGTTTGGGGTCAATGGCGTAGGTGACAGGACTGAGGTGGGAATTGGGGCTGGCGGTCGATGTGGGCGTCGCTGCCGTCGCGTGCCGGTCTGACATTCAAGTCCTGCCTGTGCCCGGGCTTCCGCAACCCGGCCAAGTGAGAGTAATGTTCTCACAATTGGAAGTCATATTTCCAGCGCAGGAGGACCCCAGTCCAGTCCAGTCCGCGGCGGCTGCCTGAAGTGGTGCGACTTTCCAAAGAGAGGAAACGAACGTGAGAGTGCACGTGGATCCGGACCGCTGCCAGGGCCACACGCTTTGCGCGATGATCGCCCCTGACCTGTTCCAGCTCGACGAGATCGACGGCCACTCCACGGTCGTCATCGACGGGGACCTGCCCGCGGACCTCGAGGCGAAGGCGGCCGAGGCGGTCCGCTCGTGCCCCGAGCAGGCCATCTCGGTTATCGCTGAGGAGCCACGCGCGTGATCGACGACGCCGAGCGCAAGAAGAACCGGTACGACTTCGACCGGCACACCCCCGAGTACCGTGAGCACTTCGGGGAGATCACGGCCGAGATGCTGGGCAAGTGCCCGGTGGCCTGGAGCGAGACCTACGGCGGGCACTGGGTCGCGGCCGGGCACGACGAGGTCTTCGCGCTCGCCCGGTCGTCGGAGTACCTGTCCAACGACCACGACGTGAACAACGAGCGCAAGGGCTACAAGGGGATCACGATCCCGACGCCGGAGAGCGAGTTCCAGGGCGGGTTCCTGGAGATGGACCCGCCCGAGCAGCGGCACTACCGGCAGGCGCTCAACCCGTACCTGTCGCCGGCCGCGGTGGCGCGGTGGACGCCGGTGGTGGACGAGCTGGTCCGGGCGTGCCTGAACGAGCGGATCGAGACCGGCGCGATCGACTTCGTCGACGACCTCGCCAACGTGGTGCCGGCCGTGCTCACGCTGGCGATGCTCGGGGTCCCGCTGAAGAACTGGAGCCTGTACTGCGAGGCGGTGCACGCGTCGGTCTACACCCGGCACGACTCGCCCGAGATCGCGAAGGTCCGGCAGGACCAGATGACGATGTTCCGGGACATGTTCGGGCAGATGACCGAGATCAAGGCGAGCCCCCGGCCGGGCATGATCGACGCGCTGGTGCGGGCGCAGATCAACGGCAAGACGCCGCCCGACCTAGAGCTGCTAGGGGTGATCGCGCTGGTCATCGGGGGCGGGTTCGACACCACGACCGCGCTGACGGCGCACTCGCTGGAGTGGCTGTCGGAGCATCCGGCCGAGCGGGCCCGGCTGTCGGCCGAGCGGGGCACGCTGCTCGACTCGGCGACGGAGGAGTTCCTGCGCTTCTACACCCCGGCGCCGGGCGACGGGCGGACGATCGCGGCCGACTGCGTGATCGCGGGGACCGAGTTCAAGGAGGGCGAGCGGCTGTGGCTGTCGTGGGCGATGTCCAACCGCGACCCGTCGGTGTTCCCCAACCCGAACGAGATCGACCTGGCCAGGACCGGGAACCGGCACCACAGCTTCGGCCTCGGCATCCACCGCTGCATCGGGTCCAACGTGGCCCGGATGGTGTTCAAGCGGATGCTGACCGAGGTGCTTGACCGGATGCCGGACTTCGCGTGCGACCCGGCCGGGGCGGTCCACTACGAGACGATCGGGGTCATTCAGGGGATGCAGCATCTGCCCGCGAGCTTCACTCCGGGGCCGCGGATCGGCGACGGGCTGGACGAGACGATCGCGCGGCTGCAGGTGATCTGCGACGAGCAGCGGCTGGCCGAGCCCGTGACGGTGCGCAAGGACAGCGCGAGGATCAGTGGGTGACGCGTCTTGTGGCTAGGAGGGCCTGGGCGCGGGCGAGGTGCGGGCGGTCCAGCATCGCGCCGTTGTGGCCGATCGCGCCGACGCCGGGGTTGGCGGCGAACAGGTCGACGATTTCCTGGGCCTCGGCCAGTTCCTCGGCGGTGGGGGTGAAGGCCGCGTTGATCACCTCTACCTGGGCGGGGTGGATGGCGAGCATGCCGCGGAAGCCCGCCCGCCGCACCTGCCCGGCCCGGCGGCGCAGGCCTGCCTCGTCGCGGAAGTCGCCGTGGATGGTGTCGATGGCGGCGACGCCGGCGGCGGCCGCGCCGAGCAGGCACATGCTCCTGGCCAGCTCGTAGGTGAAGCCGTAGCTGCCGTCGGGGTTGCGGTTCTCGCTGGCGCCGACCGCGTCCGCGAGGTCTTCCGCGCCCCAGGTCATCGCGGCCAGCCGGGGCGCGCCGCGGTAGGTGCCGACGGTGAACATGCTCTCCGCCGTCTCCGTCGCCAAGGCGATGACCTTGGTCTCGCCCTGGTCGGCGCCGGCCGAGACTTCGAGCGCCGACAGGTAGTGGTCGAGCAGCTCGACATCGGCCCGGCCGCGTGACTTGGGGAGCATGATGCCGCCGGGGTTTGCCGGAATCACGGCGGCGAGGTCGGCGAGCGCGCTGGGGCCGTCGAGGGGGTTGATCCGCACCCACAGCCGACGTCGGGCGGCCGACGGTTGCGCCTGCAGGAAGGCCGAGATCATCTTGCGGGCCTTGGGCTTGGCGTCCTCGGTGACCGCGTCCTCGAGGTCAAGCAGGACGATGTCGGCGGTGGACCCCGCGGCCTTCTCCATCTTGCGGTCGCTGTCACCGGGGGCGAACAGCCAGGAGCGCGCGCTGAAGGCTTCTTCGGTGGCGGGCATTGCTTCTCCCTCGTCGGCAGGCGTCCGGGCTCGGTTCCGTCATGATCTCACCGGCACCGGGCGTTAATAGGACTTGGGGAGGTCAAGGACCTTCTCGGCCAGGAAGCTGAGGATCATGTGCGGGCTTACCGGCGCGGTCCTCGGGATCAGCACCTCACGCAAGTAGCGCTCGACGTGGTACTCCTGCGCGTAGCCCATGCCGCCGAGGGTCAGCATCGCCGTATGGCAGGCCTCGAAGCCGGCCTCGGCGGCCAGGTACTTGCCCGCGTTCGCCTCGACGCCGCACTCGAGGCCCTTGTCGAACAGCGTCGCCGCCTTCAGCACCATCAGGTTGGCCGCTTCGAGCTGGGCCCAGCATTTCGCCAGGGGGTGCTGGATGGCCTGGTTCATGCCGATGGGCCGGTCGAAGACGATGCGTTCCCTGGCGTAGCGGGCAGCGCGCTTGAGCGCCACCCGGCCCAGCCCGATGGCTTCCGCGCCGATCAGGATCCGCTCGGGATTGAGGCCGTGCAGGATGATTTTGAACCCTTCGCCCTCGGCCCCGATTCTGTCCTGCTCGGGGATCCACAGGTCGGAGATGAAGAGCATGTTCGAGTCGACCGAGTGCCGGCCCATCTTGGGGATCTCGCGGACCTCGATCTTGGTCCGGTCGAGGTCGGTGAAGAAGAGCGAGAGCCCGTCGGTCTTCCGCTTCACCTGGTCCAGCGGGGTGGTCCGGGCGAGCAGCATCATCTTGCTCGCCTGCCGGGCGACCGAGATCCAGATCTTCTCCCCGTTGACCAGGTAGCCGCCGTCGCGCTTGTCTGCCCGGGTCTTGAGCTTGGTGGTATCGAGGCCGGTGTTGGGCTCGGTGACCGCGAAGCAGATGAGATCCTCGCCGCTGAGGACGGGCGGGATCATTCGCCTTTGCTGCTCCTCGGTGCCGAACAGGGCGATCGGCTGCAGGCTGAAGACCGGACCGTGAATGCTGGACGCGGCCGCCATCCCGCCGCCGGACTCGGCGACCGCCGTCATCATGATCGCCGCCTCGGTGATCCCGAGACCCGCGCCGCCCACTGCCTCGGGCATGGCGAGGCCGAGCCAGCCCGCTTCGGCCATCGACTGGTGGAAGTCGCGGGGGAAGACGCCGTCGCGGTCGCGCTCGAGCCAGTAGTCGTCGGGGAACCGGGCGCAGTGCTTCAGCACCGCGTCCCGGATGCTCCGCTGGTCCTCGGTCAGCTCAAAGTCCACGCGGCAGGCCCTTCCCCTCTGCGGCTAGGTGGGCGGCGGCGACCTTCTTGGGGACGACCATGCGCCAGGCGTCGATGATCAGCTCGCGCATCTCCTCGGGGTCGAGCGCGGCCATGCGCGCGGTGATCCAGTGGAACCGCTGGTCGGACAGGCGCGGCAGGGCGAACTTGTCCGGCTCGCTGGCGATCAGGGCGTCCCGCTGCTCTTTCGGGAAGCCGAACCCCATCATCAGCTCGTCGGGCGAGATCGACGCGTAAACGATCTTGCCGACGCGGAACTTGGTGTAGTCGCGGATCAGGTGTTCCTCGGTGCGGGGCAGCGACAAGGCAACCGCGCGCACGTCCGCAGCCGTGATCATGCCCAAACGCTACTGAAGGCACGGGCCTGTTGCCACCCGGCGGGCCCTGCCGTGCGGAGGACATGGTTGTTCGGCGATGAGCCTGGCCCACTACTACGTTGACTGATATATTGGCCGACGTACTAGGAGGGCGGATGCGGGTGAGCGGGCGGGACGACAGGGCCGGGCGGGACGTGCTACGGAGGGTCGGCGAGGCCTCGGTGCTGATTTTGATCAGCCTGGCCGACGGGCCCAAGCACGGGTACGCGCTGATCCAGGACATCAAGGAATTGGCCGACGTCGAGCTCGGGCCGGGCACTCTCTATGGCGCACTTGACCGGCTGGAACGGCTTGACCTGATCGAATCGCTGCCCGCCGACGACCGGCGGCGCCCCTACCGCATCACCGCGCCGGGGGCGGCGGCGCTGCGCGCGCACCTCGATTCGCTTGAGCGAGTCAGCGCGGCCGGACGGCTGCGGCTGCGGCTGGGCGGCGTCTGATGGATGATCCCCGGGCGACTCGGCTGGTCGAGCGGGCGCTGCGCTGCTACCCGGCCCGCTGGCGGCGGCGGCACGGCGACGAGGCGGCCGAGCTGGCCGCGCTGCTGATCAGGGACGGGGCCTCGGCGGGCTCGATTGCGCTGAGCTACCTGGCCGGCGCGGTGCGGGAGTGGCTCAGGCCGCGGCCCGGCCGGCGGCTGAGCACGGCCGCCTGCGCGCTGCTGATCGCCGCCTGCTCGCTGAGCGTCTCGGTGGTGCTGGTGGCCTCGCCCGCGTCGGCCAGGGCGGCCCTCACGCCGACGCGCGCCAGAGGTGCCGGCTCGAGCCAGGTGCGCGGGCAGGCGCATTGCCGGGTGGGCGCAGCCGCCCCGGTGCCGGGCTTGATCCGGGCTATGGGCCAGCTGCCGGCGATCATCTGGGAAGCCGGGCATGACCGATCCTGCTGACGCCGGTCCCGGGGCAGGCCCGGATGGGGCAGGTCCGGATCGGCCCGGCCCGGATGAGGCCGGCCTGCGACGGCGCCGACGGTGGTCGCGGACGCTGGCTGAGACCGTGGCCGTCGTCTTGGTGGCGGTGGTGCTGGCCGGCCTGGTGCGGACGTACGTGTTCCAGACCTTCTACATCCCCTCATCGTCGATGGTGCCGACGCTCGGCGTCTACGACCGGATCCTGGTGCAGAAGGCGTTCTTCAGCTGGCATGACGTGCGCGAGGGCGACATCGTGGTGTTCAGCCACCCGCCGCTTGACGACTGCCCCGGCCCGCAGAACGGGGACCTGGTCAAGCGCGTCATCGCGCTGCCCGGGCAGACGATCTACTCGTCCGGCAACGACATCTACGTGAACGGGCAGCTGCTGTCCGAGCCCTACCTGCCGCGCTACGACCCGCTCGGGCCGCCGATACCGGACGCGACCAGGCAGCACCCCTACCGGGTGCCGGCCGGGGACTTCTACGTACTGGGCGACAACCGCGCGATCTCGTGCGACAGCCGTTACTGGGGGCCGATCACCGGCTCGAGCATCGTCGGCAAGGCGATCCTGGTGTTGTGGGCGAACAGCCACCCCCTGTTCCGTCGGGTCTTATCGGCCCTAGCGGCACCCGTTCACCGGGGCGCCCCTCGGTGCCGGATGAACGCGACTGCCCTCGGCCACGCGTCCGCGCGCGCTGCCTTGTCTTCGGGCCCGTCGGTGATCCCCGGCGGCAGCAGTCCGGTCGGCAACTGCGGGAGCAGGTAGCCGAGGGAGTGGCCGGCTCGCGGGTAGTGGAGGACCTGGTGGCCGTGCTGGTCACCGTGCTCACGCAGGCGCCGTGACAGCGCTCGCGCCATGGCGGCCGACGGCCATACCTGGTCCGCCCCCGCGGCCACCAGCAGGACCGGTCCGGGGATCAGCTCGACCGGGATGAGCGCGTCGGCCTGCTCGCAATCCGGGCCTGCGTGGTCAACGGAGGGCAGTGGCCGGCCGTGCAGGAGCCACGCCGGGGCGCCCGGCGGCAGGCCGCCCGCGACGACGTTTCCCGGAACCGTCCCCAGCACCGCGTCGACCCGGCCAGGCGCGTGGATCGCGGTCAGCATCGCCGCCTCGCTCCCCCGCGACATGCCGAGCACCGCGATGGTGGTGGCCGACGACGGCAGCTCCGCTCGCAAGAGCTGCAGGGCTGAAAAGAAGTACTCGAGCGGGATTCCGCGAAGCTGGGCGGGCAGTCCGTCCCGGGCGAAGTAGGCGACCGACAGCGCCGCGAAGCCCTCGGCTGCGAGCGCCTGGCCAACGTAGGAGGGCTCGCTGCCGCCGGATCCCCCGATCACCAGGACGGCCGCCGAGGGTTGAGCGGCAGCGGGGAGGAAGAGGGTTCCGTGCACGGGCGCCGACGGGAGGCGGAGGGCACGGGCGGTGAAGTCCGACATGATCCCGAGCCGGTCAGTCCTCGCCCGAGAACCGTTCCCAGGCCGCCTGCTTGGACACGCCGAGGGCCGCGCCGATGCGGGTCCAGCTGACGCCTCGGGAGCGCAGCACATCGACGTAGTCGCGCATGGCGGCTTCGAGCTGCGGAACCGACGCCTGCGCGCGGCCCAGGCTGGCGAGCAGCTCATCGTCGGGCAGCTCGCGGCGCGGGTTGATCTCGGGCGGCCCCTCCATGACCAGGATCTGGGTGCACAGGTCGATGCACTCGTTGCAGATGTAGACGCCGGGGCCGGCCACGAGCTTGGCCACCGAGTCCTTGTCCTTGGTGCAGAACGAGCAACACAGCGTCGGGAGCCGGCCGGTGCCGGCGGTGCCCTGGGAATCGGCCATGCCGTCAGGGTAGCCTTGACGGGCGATAGTCGTCAAGGCCGCCTTGACGCGACGAGTCAGCCCGGCAGCGATGGCGGCAGGCCGAAGCGCGGCAGCACGCTCGGCTCGAACCGGGTCATGGCGCTGACCCGGTCGCCGGCCAGCGTGACGGCGATGAGGCCGGTCCCCGGGCGGAGGCCGGCCGGGGTGCGGAAGTAGGCGCCGAAGGCGGGCTGGCCGTTGGCCCGGGTCGGTACCAGGTCGAACCGGCGGCCCGCGGCGAAGAGGGTGGCCGCGCAGAAGTTGGCCACGACGTCACGGCCCAGGTACTCGAGCGGCATCGGCGGCATCGACATGAAGGCGTCATCGGTCAGCATGCCCACCAGCGCGTCGATGTCGGCGGATTCGTAGGCGCTGACGAACCTGGCCACGATCGCGTCCTCGGACGGCGAGCCGGGGGCGGGCGGCGGCTCGCCGCCCGCGGCCGGGAGACGTCGGCGCTGCAGGCCCGCCCGCGCCCGTTTGAGGGTGCTGTTGACCGATTCGACGGTCGCGTCGAGCAGGCCGGCCACCTCGCTCGCGTGGAAGCCGAGGACGTCGCGCAAGATCAGCACCGCGAGCTGGCGCGGTGGCAGCGTCTGCAGGGCGGTCACGAACGCCAGTGAGATCGACTCGGCCTGCTCGTAGCGGGCCTCCGGGCCGGGCGGCGCGCCGGTCGCGCCCGCGAGAAGCGCGTCGGGATACGGCTCGAGCCATGCGACCTCGCCGAACCGGGTCGGCTCGGGCGGCTCGACGCCGGGTACGTTCCATTCCGCGGCCGGTCGCCGGCTGGCCGCGCGGAGCGCGCTGAGGCAGCGGTTGGTCGCGATCCGGTAGAGCCAGGTGCGGAGCGAGGCGCGCCCCTCGAACCCGCTCAGCCCCTGCCAGGCAGACAGCAGCGTGTCCTGGAGCGCGTCCTCCGCATCGGCGAATGAGCCCAGCATTCGGTAGCAGTGCACCTGCAGCTCCCGCAGGTACGGCTCGGTCAGCTCGCGGAACGCGCCGTCATCGCCGGCCCGCGCCCTCGCGATCAGGTCGTCTGTCACCAGCGTCACGGTAGCGCCCGCTTCTCCCGGCATGTTTCCCCTCCCCGATGGTGTCCTGCGTGCATTAGGGATGGACGCCGCCCGGGGCGCGAACTGGGCGGCCGCCGGGCGGCCGGTTTCCAGAATTCGCGGCGTCTGTATCGCCGTCAGGCAACAACGCCAGTGAAGGGGAACGCGATGGGAAAGATCGTCGTCAGCACCAACACCACGATCGACGGGGTCGTCCAGGACCCGGACGGCAAGGAGGGCTTCGGCCAGGGCGGCTGGTTCGGCCAGTTCGGCGGCAAGGACCTCGAGGAGTGGGGCAAGATCAGCCTCGAGGAGGCGCTGGGCGCGCAGGCCCTGCTGCTCGGCCGGCGGAGCGACGAGTGGTTCGCGACGCGCTGGGCGGCCCGGACCGGTGAGTGGGCGGACCGGCTCAACGGCCTGCCCAAGTACGTCGTGTCGGCGACCCTCGAGGAGGCCAAGTGGGGCAACTCGACGGTACTCAAGGGCGACGTGGTGAGCGAGGTCGCGGCGCTGAAGGAACGGCTGGACGGTGAGATCCTCGTCTACGCCAGCTATCAGCTCGGGCGCACTCTGCTGGAGCACGACCTGGTTGACGAGCTGCGGCTGACGGTGTTCCCGGTCGCGCTCGGGACCGGGGAACGTCTCTTCGGCGAGACCAGCGACAAGAAGGCCATGCGGCTGCTCGGCACCCGGATCGTCGGTGCAGGCCTCGTTTTGTACACCTACGAGCTCGTCCGGAGCTAGCCTGGCGCGGTGGGCTCACCGGAATCCGCGGTCACCGATTCCGACCCTGAGGTCGCCGTCACCGTCCGGCTGCTGCACCGGCGGCGGGGCTGGGTCTGGACGACGGTAATCAGCGTCGTGGCCTGGCTGACGGCCTGCGGGCTGCTCGGCTCGCTGGCGCCCAACGCCAGCGGAGCGGGGCTGGCCGCGGCTGCCATCTTCATCCTGCTGCTCACGGCGGTCGCCGTCGTCGCGCTGGTCGCATCCGTGGTCGACACCGTGCGGCTGCACCGGCGCGACGCCGGCGTCCGTCGGCAGGCCCTGCGGCGGACGAGGCACTACCCGGTCCGCGCGCACGCCTACAGTTACCCGCCCCGGCACCGGTTCACCTGGGTGTTCAGCTGGGTCATGATGGCGATCCTGCTGGGCATCGGGGTGGCCTCGCTGCCCGGCCTAGTCGACGGGGTCGCATATCTAGCCGGGGCGGAAAACAGCAGCACCTTCCTCCCGCTCTCCTACGGCCAGGTCTGCGGCCGGGGCGGCTGCAGCACCGTGACCTACGGCGTCCTGGCCACCGGCGCCAGCGTGACCTGGCCGGACCAGGTGCCGCTGGGCCAGTCGTTCACGGTGCGCGAGCCGTTGTGGGACTGGGGGTTCGGCGCCCAGATGATCGATGGCGACGGGTCCGCGATCGGGACCATCGTGGCCGGCGTCCTGTTCAACTTGTTCGGGGTGCTCGACCTCGTGCACCTGGTCAAGCTGGAGCGCCGCTGGCTGCGGCACCGCCGGCTCGGCCGGCAGATGGCGGGCGTGACTCGGTTACCGGGGCGGGCCGGCCTTGTTGGCTACCGGGGCGGGCCGGCCTCGACGCGACGGCGGACCTCGGCCAGTCCGGCCTCGCCCCGCTCGACGCTCCACCAGCTCTCGATCCACCAGGTGGCGCCCGCCACCTCCCAGGAGGCGGGGTCGGCCGGGTCCCGTTGCACGAACTCGCCGCTGGAGTCGCCCTCGATGATCACGTCGTAGGGCTCCGCGCCGCGACCGGCCGCCGCCCGCAGCGCCCTGACCTCGCCGACGACGTCCGCGAGCTCGGCCGGACTACTCACGTCGCGGCCCTCCCCGTTGTCGATGACCGTCGGGATCAGGCCGTCCCACCGCGCCGCCCGTTCCAGCGACGGCTGCCGCCGCCGGCCGGCGACCTTCGCGCCGATGACCCAGACCGGCGGCCTCGGCCGCTGCACCGGCGGGTCGGGCACGAGCTCGTCGACCGGCTTGGCCGAGAAATGCCTCCCGTTGTAGGTGAACGGCTGGCCGCCCATCAGCCCGTCATAGACGGCGAGGCACTCGTCGAGCTTCTCGGCCCTGACCCGGCGTCCTTCGTCGTCCTCGAACGCCGTCCAGTTTCCGTTCAGGGCGCCGAGGCCGACTCCCATCACCGCCCGGCCGCCGCTGAGCCGGTCGACGGTCAGCACCGCGGACGCCAGGTCCCACGGACGCCACCGCGATGCGGGCGTCAGCAGCGTGCCGAGCCTGACCCGCTCGGTCACCATCGCGGCGGCGCCGAGGGTCACCCACGCCTGCAGGCCCCAGACCGCCTCCCAGGTGAACACGGCGTCCCAGCCCCGCTGCTCGCCGAGCGCGGCGAGGTCGGCGAACTCGCGGGCGTCTGCGTAGGGAACCACGAATCCGAATCGCATGCGCCGACCGTAGCGCGTGCCGGTGACATTCGAGCCCGACGGCGAAGCCGGCCTGCGGGTGGCTAGGCTCTACCCTCGCCACCTGTCCGGGCCTCCGGGAGATCAATCCTGGACAGTTAGGTAAGGCTACCCTAAGCTATGCTCGGCACCGTCAACAGAGAGGCACTTGATGAGCGAAACGACGACCAACCGGGTGGACCGCGCCCGCCCGGCCCGCCCGCAGGCGGTTCTCGCCGTACTGGGCCGGGAGCAGCTCAGCCCGCACACGGTACGGATCACGGCCGGCGGCCCGGGGTTCGACGCTCTGCGCATGAACGAGTTCACCGACAAGTACGCGAAGATCCTCTTCGTTGACCCAGCCCTGGGGCTCACGCCGCCCTACGACCTGGCGGCCCTGCGGGAGTCGCTGCCGCCCGCCCAGCAACCGGTCACCCGCACCTACACGCTGCGCCGGGCCGACCCGCAGGGCCAGGAACTGACGATCGACTTCGTGGTGCACGGGGACGAGGGCATCGCCGCGCCGTGGGCCGCGCGGGCGGAGCCGGGCGACGTCCTGACGATGTCCGGCGCCGGCGGCGCCTACCGTCCCGATCCCGCCAGCGACTGGCACCTGCTGGCCGGCGACGAGTCGGCCCTGCCCGCCATCTGCTCCGCGCTTGAGGCGCTGCCGGACGACGCGCGTGGCCTCGCCTACCTGGAGACGTCCGACCCGGGCGAGTACCTCGACGCGAAGCCGCCGGCCGGGGTGGAGGTCGTCTGGCTGCACCGGCCCCATCCCGGGAGCCAACCGCAGCTGCTGGCCGACGCGGTGCTGGCCGGGCCGTGGCTCCCGGGCCGGGCTGACGTGTTCGCGCACGGGGAGCGGGAGTCGATGAAGGCGGTCCGCGCGGCGCTCAAGACCCGGCTCGGCGACGGCGATCAGCTGTCCCTGTCGGGTTACTGGGCGGCCGGCCGGACCGAGGACGTGTTCCAGTCGGAGAAGCGCCAGCCGATCGGGCAGATCTAACCGGTCAGGTCTAGATCGCGCCGTCCGGCCCGGCCGACCGGACCGGGAGGGTGATCGCCGAGCGGCGCTCGTGGTCGTGGTAGACGGACTGGTCGGCCGCGACCAGCCGGACGGCGACGGCGCGAGGCTCACCGGTCCCCGGGTTCCGCGCGTACCGGGGGAAGGCACCGCTGGAGACCTGGACTCGGATCCGGTGCCCGGCCCTGAACCGGTAGGCGGTCGGCCAGAGCCGGACGGCGGCGGCCGTGACCTGGTCGGCGGCCGAGAGGCTGACGAGGCCGTCGCAGACATTCCAGGACTTGCCGGCGGGATCGACGTCGCACAGCCGTACGAACACGTCGGCCTGCGGCAGGCTCGAGCGGAACCAGATCTGCGCGCTGACCTCGCCCACCACCTCGACGTCGGACTCGAGCGGCGCGGTGGTGTAGGTGAGCACGTCCGGCCGGGCCTCGAGCGCGGTGTTGTCGACCCGGCCGGCGCCGTCCCTCACCATGCGGACGCCGCCGACCGCCGGGGTCGGGTCGGCTGGGTTGTAACGGTAGCCGTCGGGGGCCGAGTCGGCGGCTGGCGGCTCGGCCGCCAGCGTG
>Ga0209006_10003076_pt1 | contig 15144 bp, 15 predicted proteins | sample JacPin_JW_Ref_O2_FD_188567 | JGI IMG/M metagenome (GOLD analysis project Ga0209006, IMG submission 188567) | Forest soil microbial communities from Algoma, Ontario, Canada - Jack Pine, Ontario site 1_JW_Ref_O2 (SPAdes) (version 2) | ecosystem: Environmental > Terrestrial > Soil > Boreal... | reverse complement strand
TTCCCATCGCCGGCTTGCCGCAACCGAACGCCGTGGCCACAACGCTGCCGGAACTGGCGCGCGACATAATCCGCCAGTGGCGATAAGGACCTATGAGCTCATCAAGCCGAGATTTTCCATCACAAGAAAAAGCCTCGCACCAGCTCATGCGGCATGAGGGAATTGGAGTTGAAGAAGAGAATAGGCGGCTCCTGAAGGTTGGCGACATCACGCCGCCGTCGAGCTTAGCGATCGTGGATTTAAATCGCTGTGCTCCGACCTTTGTCACCATTGTCCCGTTGAATGAGCTTTTATCGCGGCGGGGCCCTGTTGACAGAAAGACCTTCTTAAGCCCGATGCGATCATGGAAGAAATGAACGGTGCAAACACGCTAGCAGTCAAAAACGACCTTGAGGTTGAACGGCGATTCCTAAGAGACCGCCTATCTTTCAGGTTTTCCTTTGTCCGCGATCCTGGTTGCGTCGTCGCGGAAAAATTCGAATACTCCCTGGTTGTCGCGACACTCCGGCCTAGTCTGAAATGCGTATGACACACAGGTGGCGTTCGACCAAGGATCTTTCGGGCACAAACCTGTCTCATCGGATCTACGGTTCTTTTTGAAGGTGCCTCCTTCAATTATACAGGAGGCTCAGAACCACGAACGCACTGATCGCCTTACGAGGCTATCTCTCCTCGCCGCGAAGGCGAGATCTGCATAATGCGAATAAAAGAAAAATGCGTAGTCCATCGAAGCTGGAAAGATTCGAATATGTCCTCAATCGAACGGAAAGACCCTTCCGACGAAGCTGTCTCATGGAAACAGCTGGCGACGCAATTGCGGATCGACAGCATCCGCGCTACGACGGCGGCTGGATCGGGCCATCCCACATCGTCAATGTCGGCGGCAGACCTGATGGCTGTCCTGCTGACTTCGCATCTGCGTTGGAACCTCAAGCAACCTCGCGCCGTGGGAAGCGATCGGTTAATCTTCTCAAAGGGTCACGCCGCTCCCCTGCTTTACGCCTTGCTCAAAGCCGCAGGCGCCCTCACCGACACGCAACTAATGACGTTGCGCAAGCGCGGAAGCGCCATTGAAGGTCATCCTACACCTCGCTTGCCCTATGTCGAGGTCGCGACGGGATCCCTCGGCCAAGGCCTTGCAGCGGCCATCGGCATGGCGTTGGCTGCTAAACGGCTGGAACAGGTAGATGATCGCTTCTGGGTCCTCCTTGGCGACAGTGAAATGGCCGAAGGCAGCATCTATGAATCGCTCGCGCTGGCGAATTTCTACGAACTATCCAATGTGACCGCCATCCTCGACATGAATCGGCTTGGGCAGCGCGGGCCAACGATGCTTGGTTGGAATGGAGAGCGTTACGCAGAACGCTTGCGCTCGTTTGGGTGGGATACGAGCGTGATCGATGGACACGATCACACAGCGATTGACGGGGCATATCGCGCGGCCGGACGGTCAGCACAACCGACAATTATCATAGCCCGTACCAAAAAGGGCGCAGGTGTGTCGTTCCTGGAAGATAAGGACAACTGGCACGGCAAGGCATTGTCCTCCGAGCAAGCAAACCACGCGCTCGCCGAACTCGGTTGGACGGGTGACGAGGCTACAGCTATCGTGGTCAAACCAAAGCCCGCCAAGCCAAGCGAGGTCGTCCTTCCAAGAGATTCGACGGAGAGCGAATTACCTCAGTATGGCGTCGGCACGAAAGTAGCCACGCGCAAGGCGTTCGGCGCCGCGCTGGCCGCGTTGGGCAGTTCAAATCCACGAATAGTGGCGCTCGATGGGGAGGTGGGGAATTCGACCTACGTAGAACAATTCGCGAAGACCCACGTGGATCGCTTCTTTGAGATGTACATCGCCGAGCAGCAACTGGTATCTGCTGCGGTTGGCCTTCAGGCGCGTGGATGGCGGCCCTTTGTGGCAACCTTCGCGGCGTTTCTTACCCGAGCGTTCGATCAGATCCGCATGGCGGCCATCTCGCAGGCTACGTTAAACCTTGTTGGCTCGCATGTTGGCGTATCCATCGGCGAGGACGGCCCCTCACAGATGGGATTGGAAGACATCGCGATGATGCGTTCAGTTCACGACAGCGTCGTACTGTACCCGTCCTGTGCCAACGCGACGGTGAAACTTCTGGTCGAAATGGCCACTCGAGACGGTATCCAATATCTACGAACCACACGTGAGACGACAAATGTATTGTACGAACCGACCGATTCGTTCCCGATCGGCGGATGCAAAATCCTGCGGCGTTCGAACAATGATCATATCGCCATACTGGCGGCAGGAATTACCGTGCATGAGGCTCTGAAAGCACACGAGCATTTGCGTGCACACGGGTTGATTTCGCGGGTAATCGACCTCTATTCGGTAAAACCCATTGATCGGACGACACTCCATCAAACAGCGCACGACTGCCAAGGAGGTTTTGTCATCGTCGAAGATCATCATCCCGAAGGAGGTCTCGCCGATGCGGTGGCAGAAGCTTTCGATGGCCTTCCGGCGCCGGTGATGCGCCGGCTGGCCGTGCGCACGATGCCAGGATCGGCAACGCCCTGCGAGCAGCTCGAGCTTGCCGAAATCAACGCCTCGGCCATTGTCCGGTGCATCACGGCTCGACCATTGTGAAGCTTTCGAGGTGCAACCATTGCCAGTTGTTCGAAACGCCGAAAGGTTTGCGTATTTGACTGCGTGCTCGTCCTCCTATGCCTTTAAGCAGGTGGGCGTCAAGCGGCCACCTTGGTCGGCCTCTGATCTGCCTCAGGACTGGGGTTGCGCGGTTTCCGGAGAAACAGGACCAGCGGGGTCACGATCAGCATAGCGATCAGTAGAATTTTGAATTGCCCAATAACAGCGACGACCGCCGCCTGGTCGGTAATGATGTCATTGAGTCTAGCGAGCGCAGGCCTGGCCATTGAACCCGTACCGTGAGCCATGGTGGAATATGGTCTGAGGTGCTTGACCAGCGCTAAATGCATGGCCTGAGTGTTGCGATACAAGAAAATCTGAACGATTGAGACCCCGATGGTACTGCCGTAAAGGCGTGTCATGTTCAAAAGTGCTGCGCCCTGTGGCCGGAATTTGGAATCGGGGGTATTGAAAGCCGCCTTAGCCAGTGCCGGCATTAACGTGCCGAGACCGGCACCCTGCAACATGCCGGCTGTAACCACCGGCCGCCAATCCATCTCGGGCGAATAGCCAAGCATGAGCCAATTGGCGTAGACCACAAGCATCGAGCCACCAAACACAAATATCAAGATATCGAATCGGTTCGGAACAAAGTTCATAAGGACGAGCGCGGCTACGAGCGCGGCTCCGCGCGGGATCGTCATGTAGCCGGTGGTATCAACTGGATAATTCAGCAACTCCTCCAGCATTGGTGAGGTCAAGGCGAGGGTTGGAAGCAAAACAATGCCAGATCCAAAAATCATGATCGTTGAGAGAAGAAAATTACGATCCTTGAACAACGCCTTGTTTAGGAAATGGACCTCAGTGGTGGCGACATGGACCAAGAATAGATAAAATCCCAAAACACACGCAGCTGCTTCGATCCAAATTTCCGTAGACGAAAACCATTCTAGGCGCTCGCCGCGATCAAGCAACGCTTGCAGTCCCACGATACCAAGCATGAAGGTTGCAAAACCGAAAAAATCGAACGCCCCCTGCCTCTGCTCCACCTTCTTTTCGGGAGGCGACAGCGTGATCGTGAGGAAGATATAACAGGCCATTGGCAGACTAAAAGCAAAGATCGACGGCCAACCGTGGTATTCGCTGAGCCAGCCGCCGATGCTGGGGCCGCTGCTGATACCGACCAGAACACATACCGTCGAAGCGAAACTGATCCGGCTATGATGAGCGGGTAACACAGTGCCCAATAGGATCGCCGTTGACAGAGGCACGAGGGTCCCGCTCGCAGCGCCCTGAACTATTCGAGCGAGCACGAATTGGATAGGCGTCGTAGCAAGCATGACCAACACTAAGCCCACACCAAAGAGAGCAAGCGAACACTGGTAGATCACTTTCCGCCCGAAACGGTTTCCAAGCCAGTCCGACAGCGGCATGACAACAATGCCCGCCGCGATATATGAAGTAAACACCCAGCCGACCTCATCATCGGCCATTGAAAGCGTGCCTTGGATATGAGGCAGCGCCGCATTCGGAATCGAAATATTGACGGCCTGCATGTAGATCGCCATCAATCCCGCAATGACCATCGCGGGTTGGGAGCCAGGTGCAATGCCCGGAGTTCGCGTGGCGCTCATTGCGCACGATCCCTCGCGGCCTGCAGTGGATGACGCCACGTGCGGCGATAACCGGTGTCAACTCGCGCGGTGACACTGATGCCGGAGAACAGCGGCCGGGCGGGATCAACTTCATCGAGCTCGAGGCGTATTGGCAGCCGCTGCACGACCTTGACCCAATTACCGGTCGCGTTCCCCGGTGGTAGAACTGCAAAGTCTGATCCGGTGCCCGGGCTCATGCTAACGACGTGTGCCCTAAAGGCGCGATCCGGATAGGCATCGACATTGATTATCGCCTCTTGGCCTGGGCGCATGTGGGTGAGGCTGGTCTCGCGGAAATTTGCCTCGATCCATATGCGTCGAATTGACAACAGAGAGAACACGGCTGTTCCCGGTGTAACGAAATCGCCGACCTGTAAGTCTTCTACCTTCGCAACGATGCCGTCGTCCGGCGATCGTATGGTAGTGTAAGAGAGATCCAGCCGAGCTCGGTCGAGGTGTGCCCTGGCCGTGCGAACCGTGGGGTGGCGATCAATTTCGATACTCGGATCGCCGTTCAACCCAATCACGGTGTTTGCAATTTGCTGTTCGATCGATGCAATACGGTGACGGGAAACCTTGAGATCTGTCTCCGCACGCTCATAGACCGCCCGTGGAGTGAACGCCGACGCGACGAGGGCCTTTTTACGCGCATACTCGTGGTCGTCGAACTCGGCAGAATCTTTAGCTGATTCTAGCTCCGCAAGTTGCTGACGATAGATCGCCTTTAGCGCGCCGATTTGAAGACGTACGCTACTGAGTTGAGCCTCCGCCTGATCGACCGCGATCTGGTAAGGCTCGGGATCAATCCGAAACAGGAGTTGACCTTTTGTAACGTATTGATTGTCCTTGACGGCGACCTCGATGGCCTGACCCGCAACCCGGGAATTGATAGACTCTTTTGCCGCGCGCACAAAAGCATCGTCCGTTGTTACATAAGGTTCTTCCGCGAAATAAGTCGCCGCGCACAACATGGCCAACAAGATCGGGAGCGCAAACAGTAGCGGTCGACGGGCTCTCTCTCGAAACCCTCGCCGGGCGGCTTCCGGACGAGGCAAAGCCACCGAATGGTCGATCTCGCTCGCAAGGTGCGTATCCATTTGTGACGAAATACAGTTCCTTCAGACGACACCAGGAAAACGCGTCGTTACCCTAGCCAACCAAGCCGATCGCCTTAAAATCCGTCGTGAATGGGTTTTTCTGCAATACGTTGTCGAATGTCTTGGCTTTCTTACTCTTCTGTTCGAACCATCAAACAAACGCGTGGCTACGCATTTCCCTCCTAAGAACGTTCCCCGGATCGCTATTGCGTTGGTAACACTGTTTGAGCTCCCTTTTTCTTCAGCATAACTGCAATAAACTTAGCCGGCTCGGTCGTACTGGCGTTGCGACCCATCGTGTGGACATCATCAGGGCCTTCGTAGAACGTCTGGCCCGCCGCGAGAGAGGTCTCTTTCCCGCCTCGCACCTGCATAACAACCGATCCCTGCAAGATGTACACGAACACATAGGCGTCGTGACGATGGATTGGCTCAACCGCCCCGGGCGCGTAGTCGACCAGCAACATCACCATCTCCTCTCCGGGCACGTCAGCTAGCTCCTTTGACATAAGCTCCGTCATCACGACCGACTCGCTCCGGTACGCAAAAGCAACTGTCGGAGACTCTAATGTAACAGCTAGGGTCATCCCCAAAATGCACAAGCTTGAAAGCTGGAACCGTGTTCTTTGGGGATTGGGAAACATGCGTTTCATGTTCTGCTGCTCTGCCGCTCACCGTCGTACAGCCTAGCGGTCCATAATAAACTGGCTCATCTTTCCGCACCCGGCCACCCATTTGTCCAACTAGGTGCTATTCGCGATCGAAATGAATAGCGCTCCCGGCGACGGAACGGATCGCTTGTTTAGCCTTTCGCCGCATGGCGTTATGGCCGACTATCGAACCATTGAAGCCTACCCGACAAAGCCGTTTAGTCTCAGGTATTTCTTTCCGGCTGTTTGTTGCTGGGCCCATCCGTGCGCAACGCGGGCGGAACCGACCTGATAATGGCCGGCGATAGAATCCATAAGGCGCAGGAATTGGCGCTTACACGACGCCGGTGATAGCTAAGGTGCCTCGTCGGAGGTATGCGATGGTTGGCGACGCTGGTGACTTTCAAACAATAAAGATTCCACTGAAGAACGGCGCAGGTAACATACCAGCCAGCGGCTTCGGCACACTGATATCCGATAGTGCAGAGACGCTTAGCGCGACGCGTGGTGCTCTGGATGCCGGTTTTCGTCATTTTGACTGCGCCGAACGCTATCGAAATGAGAAGGAAGTTGGGGACGCACTTCGGATGGGACAGGAAGCGAACGGGGTGAAGCGCGCAGAGGTTTTCGTAACGACGAAATTGTGGAACACTAATCACCGGCCAGAACGAGTTCAGCCAGCATTCGAAAATAGCCTCACCCGACTAGGCATCGACGAACTCGACCTCTACCTCATGCACACGCCGTTCGCATTCAAGGCCGGCGACGATCAGGATCCGAGAAACGCCGCCGGCGATATTCTGTACGATGACGGCGTGACGCTGCTCGACACCTGGCAAGCCATGGAACGCCTCGTCGTCCAGGGCAAGTGCCGCGCCGTCGGTCTGTCAGACATCAAATTGGTTCAACTCGCATCGCTGTACGAGGCCGCGACTATCAAGCCGTCTGTGGTGCAAGTAGAAGCGCATCCTTATCTGCCAGAGACCCAGCTACTTCATTTCTGCAAGCAGAGGGGGATTGTGCTGTTAGCCTTTGCGCCGCTGGGCCATGGTATTAGGCCCGGACCATTGGATGATCCGCTGATCCTGTCTATCGCAGCGCAGGTTGGAAAAACACCGGCGCAGGTGCTTTTGGCGTGGGCGGTACAACGCGGGACAGCAATGTTGACGACCCCGAAAACAGCGGCGCGGGCGAAAGAAAATTTCGACATTTGTCCGCTTCCACACCAGGCGTTCGAACAAATCAATCAAATCACGACCAGGCAACGATTCAATAATGTTATCGATACCGGAAGCCCGGGTTTCATACCCCAAGGTAGCTAGTCGCTGGCACTTGGTGGGGGTATTCATAACTGGGAGAGCTTCATGCGGATTGTCCTTTTTGGCGCGACCGGGATGCTCGGCAAAGCCGTCGAGAAAGAATTGAGCCCTCGACACAAGATAGTGCGGGTCGGTCGAACCCGGGGCGACTTTCAGGTTGACATCGCCATTCGGAAATCAATTGCATCACTTTACGAACAACTCGGTGACGTCGACGCCATCGTCAGTACCGTGGGAGATGTGCATTTCGGGCCACTGGAAGAATTCACGCCGGAATATTTTGACGTCGGGATTCGCAGCAAATTGATGGGTCAAGTAAATCTTGTAATGCTTGGCCTAAAACACATCCGCCCTGGGGGATCCTTTACTCTGACCAGTGGCCAACTCAATGATGATCCGATCCGCCTCGGTATATCGGGCGCTATGGTGAATGGCGCACTCGAGGGTTTCGTGCGCAGCGCGGCGGTCGAACTACCTGGCGGATTGCGAATAAACCTCGTCAGCCCGACTGTGACCGAGGAGTCCATGGCTACGTATGGGCCATTCTTCCCGGGACAAAAGGCGGTGCCGGCGGCCGAAGCCGCCCTCGGTTATGCGAAAAGCGTCGAGGGTATTCAAACGGGACGAATTTATCGCATTGGGTGGTCTCGCAATTAGCGAAATATCGGACGCAACCCATTTGTTACACCCATTGAACTGTTAGGGACGTGCCAAGTTACTTGTTGCGGTTCCGTTCAAATTGCCCCCGGTGCACTTGAAACAAACACCCCTATTTGGTGCCCGGAGTATAGGGGCCGCGGACTAAATGTGAGATCTGGGAAGTGGTGGACAACAGAGTTGAACGGTGCGACGGTCAGGATTCGGTTCCGAACACTGTAGACATGGCTTGCCCTAGGATCAGGGCATATGCGATTTGAGATTCGTCTGGACTCGTCTCACTTGGTCGGGGGTCTCGAGTTCTTGCGAATGCCGTACCCCATCACGTTTAAAATTATTCGCGTCCCTGCACCACTTTGGCCTCGAAAGAGCAGCCGCCGTCCTCATGCGCTCGCACCCCAAAAATTCGGCACCATCCGACGCGCAAACGAGAGCCGGGCGATTGCAATTTTCAACTTGCGCTATCTGCGGTGAATTATTCGCTAGCGGGAACTACCTTCAGTGCCGCGGCAGAAGTGGGAGGATTGCGGCCATTTGCTCATGGAAACGCCGCTGCTGGCCATTGCCCGGGTAGGGCACGCTGAATGCACTTCTGCGGCAGCCGGCTGCCATCGTCGCCTCACTGACAATATCACCAATACCCTTCATGAGACACACGATTGCCTCTGGACGGTACTCTACAAGCCGGCTTACAAAATTGTTTCGTGCGTTCAATCGCATGATTTTTCGCTGCTGCAGCGACAAATGATTCACGGGTGTTAACACGAGGTCGTCCAGATACCATCCAAAGGATTTGAACCGATCGAGGAAATCGCCATCGCGACCGAACACCGTGTCAACCGTCGTCTGAAGGTTTCGCCAGATCTGACCGTTTCCATAGTAGAAAAACGTGCCCGCAAAGGGAGCAGATTCTCCAACGAACAACGTCGTAATCGTTTCAGGCCGGTACCTCGCGCGTACACTTTCGGTTCCGTCCATCTCTTCGCTCCAACCCCGACAATCAGTAACAGCTCTCGCTTTACGATGAACAATTGCCGTCCGCGCTACGCCCGCGAAGGACCGGAGGTCTTAGCTGTTAGATCTTGGTGGCACGACTAACAGTCCATGAACCCCTCCAAATCGCCTCCACTCGACCAGATCGGCCGCAAAGTGAGGTCGCAGTTCTTATGAGGGGCCAAGGGACCGAGAACAAGTTGCTTCCAGCGTGAAGCTCCTACGACGCCGATGGCGGCCTTCATCATCCACCGTGCCCATGCCGACGGTACCCACTGGTTGTCCATAACGCTCGACTATCGAATTCATGGCGTGCGGCGATTTTCATTTGCTCCGTAACAGCCATAAAATCGTACCGATGAGCGCACGATCTCTCAGCGGAGAAATACCTTGAGCACGACTTATAGATTTCAGACTGTCGGCGAAGTTGACGTCTTTTATCGAGAGGCGGGTCCGGCGAATGCACCGGTTATTCTTCTGCTCCACGGGTACCCGACCGCCAGCCATATGTTTCGTGACCTCATTCCGCGTCTGGAAGGCCAGTTTCGACTGATCGCACCAGATTTGCCCGGGTTTGGTCAAACACGCGCGCCAGAACGAGGTCATTTCGAATACACCTTCGATAGCCTGGCCAAAACAATAGCGGGACTGACCGAGGCTCTTAAGATCGATCGGTACGCGATTTATTTGTTTGATTATGGTGCCCCAACGGGCTTTCGAGTAGCTCTGGCTCAGCCTAATCGCGTAACGGCTCTAATCAGCCAAAACGGCAACGCTTATGACGAAGGGTTAGGTCCGATGTGGGCGTTGTTTCGGAGGTATTGGGACGATCCGACAGACGCGAACCGAAATGCGTGCCGCAAAACGCTGGCGTCGGCGGTTACGCGAAGCCAATATCTGACTGGCTCTGACGCGGAGAAAGTCTCTCCGGACGGTTATGAACTGGACATCGCTTATCTCGCTCGGCCGGGCAACGACGAGATACAACTCGACCTTATTTATGATTATCGAACCAATGTCGCCTCCTATCCAATCTGGCAGGCATACCTTCGTGAAAGACGTCCGCCATTGCTGGCCGTCTGGGGCAAGAATGACCCGTTCTTTTTGCCGGCGGGTGCGGAGGCATTTCGCCGCGATCAGCCTGGTGCGGAGGTCCACTTTGTTGACGCCGGACACTTTGCCCTTGAGACAAGAGCGGGCGAAGTCGCCGAGCGAATTATCGGCTTCATGAGCAGATTGCCGACCCGACAGCAGTGCTGAAGTGGTTCTCTGTATTGCTTCGATAGTTCCATGAGACACGCGTTAAATACAGGCGTTTGCGATAAACCTTTCAGCTCGTCAGCCACCACATCAAGAACGATCCCTGTATCGCAATAGCCGGTGGTCAGCTTTATCATAACCTAAAGTCATTTCACACGAGACGCCGCTACCGCGATGGTCGACGTTCGGGCTGGTCGGCTCAACGTGCTTCGGGGCTGCGGATGACGAGTGTTTCCCAGATTGGCTGCGAGCTAGGGATGGCCCGCGCGGCGATATCGTCGATCCCGCAAACGCGGAGCGGAACAGTATTAGCTGCATCGAGCGCCGGCGCTTGCCTCGTCTTCGCCAGCGGCGCGATCATCAACGTGGCTCTGGCCGGAATCGGCAGGGATCTCAATCTGGACGCCCACGCCCTACAGTGGATACTCAATGCCGAGTTGTTGCCACTGGCTGCATTGACACTGGTCGCGGGTGCCTTGGGCGATCGTTTCGGACAGAAACAGGTCTTCCTCACCGGAATCTCCCTGTTTGCCGTCGCCTCGCTCGGCTGTGCGGCGGCGCAAGATGGGACTCAGCTTGTTTGCGCCCGTTTCGCGCAAGGTATGGGAGAGGCGCTGATCATGCCGAGTAGCCTGACGGTTCTTGGCCAGGCATTTCCGCCCGAACGCAAGGGTTGGGCGGTTGGTGTCTGGTCGGCTTGTGGCGCCGTCGCCGGGGCGCTTGCGCCGGCTATAGCCGGATTGATCCTCGAGCAAGGTTCATGGCGTGGCGTTTTCCTCATGCAGCTTCTGCTTGCCGGTGTCGCTATCGTGTTGGTGGCGATCTGGGTTCCGAAAGCCCCGCCGGATCTGCACGCCAAAATCGACCTAGCCGCTGGTGGTCTATCGGTGGCCGGTCTAGGAGGTCTCGGATGGTCACTGATGACCCTGACGAACGGCCAGCCCATCTCGCCTACATTGATCGTGGTTGCGTTCGTGACGCTTTTTGCAATTGCAGGGCTCGGCGTAGTCGAATTGCGTAAGGGCGACAGTGCAATGTTGCCGCCATCTCTGTTTGCAAACCGCACGGTAGTCGCTCTTAATCTCTTCACGCTTGTGCTTTACGGTGCATTCAATGCAGTCCTCACTTTGCTGCCATTCGTTATGATCAAAGGTGCGAATCTGAGTGTATTGCTCGCTGGTGTGGCATTTATCCCGCTTCAAATTCTAATCGCCACAGTGTCGCCTCTGGCGGGAGCGCTTTGCGCGCGCTTCGGACATAGCCTCCCATTGGCGGTGGGAGCACTTGTAACTGGATTGGGCTGTGCCGCGGCGCTTAAGATTAATGTCAACGCTCAGTATTGGACGGACGTCTTTCCTGCAGTCGCTCTCGTTGCAATCGGAATGAGTCTCGTTATAGCTCCAATGACCACGCTGGTCCTGACCTCGGTTGACGCGTCCCACGCCGCGACGGCCTCAGGCTTCAACGGCGCAGTGTCGCGGGCCGGTTCGTTGTTGGCAATAGCGTTGCTTGGAGGCGTGCTTCAGCGGTCCGGGGGCGACCTTATCCTTAGTTTTCACGTCGCCATGCTGGCGAGCTCAGTCGCGTGCGTCGCCGCCGCGCTTGCGGCGTTCTCGATAGCCTCGACGCCTGATCCAAACCCCGTGTTTGGTCTTTAACCCCAATCAGATGTGCGTAGAGAGTGTCGAGATCGTCATCAAGAGCAAGGAATGGTGTCGCTCACGGATGGAAATTCAATCCGAGCGGTGCTCGCTGGCAAAGCGAGGCGCAAAACCCTGTCGAGCGATCCGTGCCGCGCGCGGTCTGATCTGCTTAATCGAGCATGGCTAATGCCAGTTCGATGCGCCCAGTGTAGTCGGAGCCAGACGAGCGGCTGCGACAAACCCAAATCCTTGACCGCTCGCGAAAGGCGGCGTGTACGGCCAACGCGCACAAATGCTTTCGGCGCTGGCAAGCGACATCCATACGGATTCCGAATAAGACTTACTCGGAATTTCGCGTCGCATTGTCGCGGGACATCTACGATCTTCGGTAAATGCTGCGGCCGCTTTCAGGTCAAGAAAGCACCGTGGCGGCTCAACGATAATGGACTTCGCCACATATGCTACCTTGTCCGTTTTTCTAGATTTTTGAATTCAAGCGCGCCACCGAAGGGTGCAACCGCGCCGACGTCTTTATGAATAAGGTTCGAACCACACAACAAACAACCCGCAGGGAGAGTAGTGATGGCGCCTCAAAGCATTCGCGTTGATCCCCTTTCGGGGTTTCTAGAACGCTACAAAGCGCCGACCTCCGTCATGGTTCGCCACGGAGACACGCTTTACGTCTCGGGCCTGCCGCCCTTTGATCCGAGCACGGGCGAAATCGCAATGGTATCGATAGAAAAGCAAACGGAGCTGGTTCTCGAACAGCTCAAACTGTGTGTCGAAACGGGCGGCTCGTCGCTCGATAAAGTGATCAAATGCAATGTCTATTGCACCTCAGTTGCCGATTTCGCCACAGTGAATGCGGTGTACGGCCGCTTCTTTCCAAGTAACCCACCCGCGCGAATCTTCGTCAACGTCCCGGCGCACCCTGGCCCCTTTGACATCGAGATCGACTGCCTCGCAGCAGTGTGAGGGCCGATTGCAGCTCACATTTAAGCAAGGAGTTTCACGATGTTCTCCGTTCTTTTCGAGGTCTTTCCCAGAGACGATCAGTGGGACAATTATCTCGCCAACGCCAAAATGCTGCGGCCAGAACTCGAAAAGATTTCCGGGTTTGTCGATAATATTCGCTACAAAAGCCTGACCCGGGAAGGATGGATCCTCTCCCTCTCGAATTGGCGCGACGAAAAGGCGGTCGTGCGTTGGCGTACGCTGATGCGCCATCATGCCGTGCAGGAAAAGGGACGCTCTGAAATACTCCGCGACTATCACTTGCGGGTCGGTCAGATTACGGAAGACACGCGACTTCCCCCCGATTGCACGCTTACGGAGCAGCGTCTTGACGAGACAGAAATCGGCGAGGGAACCGCGATCGTGCTGATCGATGCCAAACGGCCTACCGAGTTCTCCCAGACCAGCAACGCCTCGGCCTGCGCGGAATACCTGGGCATCAACCCCTTCGCGGAAGGGATGGTCAACTGGGACATCTTTGAAGCGGTCTTCACGCCGGGCGATCTCATCTTGATGACGTCGTGGCGCGATAAGGCGGCCGCCGAGCTATTTGGCAGTCAAGTGCAGCTTCCTGAGGATGCGCGGCTGCGCCGTGTACGGATCATCCGTGACTACGGGATGTTCGACCGTCGAGAGGCCCCCCAATACTACCCGGATGCGGCTCGACATGACGTCCAAGACTAACCCCACGCGGTCACCCCTAGCTTTGCGGAAGGATGGGGACATTGAACAGGTGCTGACGCGCGCCGACCCAAATCTCGGTCGACTTATAGGCGTCGTCGTGGCACGGGCCGGCGTCCAACGACCGGCGAAATCAAAAGCTACACCCTTTCAAGCCCTGGTGCGCGCGGTCGTCTATCAAAGCGTCGCCGCCGAAGCGGCGGCAGCCATTTACACGCGGCTTCGGGGCGCAGTATCGGGACCGCTCACCCCTCTCAAGATCATCCGTATGACCGAAGGTGCCTTGCGAAAGGTCGGCGTCTCTTCCTCAAAGGCGCGCGCGATCCACGCCCTGGCCGACTGGTTTATCGCCAACCGCTCGACGGCGAGAAACATTGCCGAGTTGCCCGATGATGCCGTGGCTGAAGCGCTCACCGTCATCCCCGGTATCGGCGTTTGGACGGTCAACGTCTTCCTCATCTTCAATCTGCAACGCCTCGATGTGATGCCGACGGCAGACCTGGGCATACGGCGCGGCGTACAATTGATCGACCGGCTCGATCAGACGCCCGGACCTAAAGAAGTGCGCGAGCGTGCGTTGCGCTGGCGCCCTTACCGTAGCATCGCCTCGATGTATCTGTGGCACGTCGTGCGTCTCAAAATCACCGCGGACGACCTCACCCGCACCGTTTGACCTGCAGGACCGGAAACTATGATTGTTGTCCATCATCTCAACGACTCCCGTTCCCAACGCATTCTGTGGCTTCTCGAAGAACTGGGTCTTCCCTATGAGATCGCTCCTTACCAGCGCGATCCCGAGACTCGCCTTGCGCCAGCGGCTTTGCGGGCCATTCACCCGCTCGGCAAGTCACCTGTCATCACGGACGGGGATCGGACCATTGCGGAATCCGGTGCAATCATCGAATACATCATTCGGCACCATGGAGGCGGGCGGCTCCAGCCCGCCGCGGGCACCACCGACCACGATGCGTATTCCCACTGGTTGCACTACGCCGAAGGATCCGCGATGGCGGCACTACTTTTGCGTATTGTCGTAAGTCGCCTTGGCGAAGTGGGGGCGCCACTCATGCCCCGGCTTGATCACGAACTCGCGCTTCACCTCGGCTACATAAACAACCACCTGGCCGACCGGCCTTACCTGCTTGGACAGGAGTTTACCGCGGCCGACATTCAGACGAGCTTCGTGGGTGAGCTCGCTGCCGCGCGCCTTGGGCTCGTTGCGTATCCCCATGTGGCCGATTGGGTCAAACGCTTTCAAGCCCGTCCGGCTTACCAGGCGGCCCTCAAGCGCGGCGGCCCATATAGCTTCGCCTGAAAACATCTGAAGGAAGATGGAACACGCTTGTCGTAAGGGCTCTTCGCCATGGCTGGGCATTAAACGTGTTTACGATAATCCCGCTCCCGAGGACGGCTTGCGCATTCTCGTCGATCGTTCTGGCTGGGTGGTCTAAGTAAAGAAAAGGCCAAACTAGACGATTGGCTCAAAGAGCTCGCGCCCTCTCCAGGCCTTCGCCGGTGATTTGGTCACGAGACCCCTTCGATGAGTTCGCCC
>Ga0209006_10003074_pt1 | contig 15148 bp, 11 predicted proteins | sample JacPin_JW_Ref_O2_FD_188567 | JGI IMG/M metagenome (GOLD analysis project Ga0209006, IMG submission 188567) | Forest soil microbial communities from Algoma, Ontario, Canada - Jack Pine, Ontario site 1_JW_Ref_O2 (SPAdes) (version 2) | ecosystem: Environmental > Terrestrial > Soil > Boreal... | reverse complement strand
GCCCGTACATAGTTGCGAAAAATGTTAGAACCTCGGTGAGGTTGAATCTAAACCCCGCGATCTGGGAAACGATCGCGGCTACAGGGTGGCGATGATGCGACGCTGGATGACGGGTGGGATTGTGGCGGCGATGGTTTGGGGCGGTGGGGCGGGGATTGCGAACGGACAGGGCCGCGGCGCAGGCAGCGCGGGGGTGCGCGTCGGTGAGAGCGTGACGGCGCAGAGTGGCGCGGGGTTGCGGGCGATTACGTTGGAGGATTTGTTTGCGATACGGCCGGTGGAGGGGCCGCGGATTTCGCCGGATGGGAAGTGGGTGGCGTACTCGGTGACGACGACGTCGCTGGCGAAGGATGAGGATGAGCAGCGCGTGTGGATGGTGCCGTTCGCGGGTGGGGATGCGATCGCGCTGACTTCGGAGGGAGTTTCGTCGGGACATCCGGAATGGAGTCCGGATGGGAAATATCTGGCGTTCTTGTCGGCGCGCAAGGTCGGGCCGCCGCAGGTTTGGTTGTTGAACCGGTTGGGCGGGGAGGCGACGCAGCTGACAGATTTTCCGCAGGCGGTGGATTCGCTGGTGTGGTCGCCGGATGGGAAGCGGTTGTGTCTGGTGATGCGCGACGCTACGAGGGATGAGTTGGATGCGGCGAAGGACCGCGGGGAAGGAAACGAGAGCGGCGAGAAGGCGGAGGAAAAGAAGAAGGCCGCGAAGCCCTGGGTTATTGATCGATTGCAGTTCAAGTCGGATGAGGTTGGGTATCTGGATCACCGGCGGACACATTTGTATGTGTTCGATGTGGCGAGCAAGAAGAGCACGCAGGTGACGGGAGGGGATTACGACGATGCCTCGCCGGCGTGGTCGCCGGATGGGGCGAAGCTGGCGTTTGCGAGCAATCGAACGGCTGATCCCGACCGGAATTACAACGACGATATCTGGGTGGTGTCGGCGGACAACGCGGACAAGGGCGCGCACCTGACGCAGATCACGACGAATCCGGGAGAGGACCATTCGCCGGCGTGGTCGCCGGATGGGAAGTGGATCGCGTATGTGACGCAGACGGAGCCGAAGCTGTTTGAGTATGCGACGAAGAATCTGGGGATTTCACCGGCAGCGGGCGGCGGGACGGCGAAGGTTTTGACGCGGGAGTTCGATCGGAACGTCGATGATCTGAAATTTTCGGCGGACAGCCAGAGCGTCTTTTTTATTGCGGATGACGATGGGACGCAGAACCTTTGCAAGATTTCGGTGAGTGGAGGAGAGGTCACGCGGCCGATCGGCGGGCGGTTGATGGTGTACAGCTATTCGGTCGGAGCGAATGGCGAGATCGCGGCGCAAATTGATCGGATGGATCGGCCGAGCGAGATTTATGCGGTGGCGGCGGGTGGAGGAGAGCCGGTGCGGATCACGCATACGAATGATGCGCTGATTTCGCAGCTTCGGCTTTCGCCGGGCGAGTATGTGCATTTCAAGAGCAAGGATGGGACGACCGTCGCGGGATATTTGTACAAGCCGCTGGATTACGTGGCGGGGAAGAAGGCGCCGACGATTTTGATTCCGCACGGCGGGCCGGTGTGGGCGTGGTACGCGGAGTTTCAGGCGAAGATTCAGTGGCTGAATGCGGCGGGCTATGCGGTGGTGACGCCGAATCCCCGCGGGTCGACGGGGTATGGGCAGAAATTTGCGCAGGCGATCTTCGCGGATTGGGGAAACAAAGATTTTCAGGACGACATGGCGATTGTGGATTATGCGATTGCGCAGGGAATTGCGGATCCGGAAAAGCTGGGCGTCGGCGGTCACTCGTACGGCGCGATTTCGACGGACTTCATCATTGCGCAGACGACAAGATTTAAGGGTGCGATGTCGGATGCGGGCGAGGCGCTGAACACAACGTTGTACGGGCACGATCAGTATCAGAAGGATTTCGAGGTGGAGCTGGGGCGTCCGTGGGAGAACAAGGCGGCGTGGGAGAAAGTGTCGCCGTTTTACAACGTGGCGAAGATTACGACGCCGACGTTATTTATGGGCGGGGCAATCGATTGGAATGTGCCGATCATTGGCGGGGAGCAGATGTATCAGGCGATGAAGAGTTTGGGACGGGAGACGGAGTTGGTGGTTTATCCGGATGAGTATCATGAGTTCAAGACGCTGTCGCATATTAAGGATAGGTTGATTCGGCAGATGGCGTGGTGGGACCACTATGTGAAGGGGAGTGGGGCGCCGGCGACGCCGAAGGAGTTGGGGTCGCATGATGAGTAGTTGGCGATGGCGGGTGACGTCAGAAGAAACAGCAGATTCCTCGCTACGCTCGGAATGACAGACTTTAATTTTTGCTGAAGTCAGGAGTTTTCGGGGGCGGCGGTGGCTTTGAAGCCGTAGGGCTCGTAGCGGGTGGTGATGGAGCCGTTGCGGGCGCTGACTACGGTGAAGCCTTCGGGGTAGCCGAGGCGGGGGCCGCGCCACCAGTTGCCGCAGACGGCGCCTCCGGTGATGTATTGAGTGCCGCGCAGCGTGACGATTTCGTTGATGTGAAGATGGCCCTGCAAAACTGCCACGATGTTGTGTCCTTCGAATGCCGTTAGAACTTCGGAAGCGTTGTCTACGGTCATCGTGTTGTATTTCGCTGATGGTGTATGTGCCCCTTCCGTTTTTGGCGCGTAGGTCGCGAAGGCGGAAACGAGTGGGGCGTGGACGGTGACGATTACGGGCGTTGTGGCGCCGGTGCGTTGCAGGTCGTCTTTGAGCCAGGCGAGCTGCGGGGGATCGATGAGCGCTTGCCATGCGCGGTCGTCGGTGGGTTGGATGGAGTCGAGGATGATGAAGTGCCAGCCTTTGTGGTCGAAAGAGTAGTAGGTCTTGCCCATGCGGTCTTCGTACATTTTTTTTGCGTAGCCGGGGTCGGTGGGGGCTACGCCGCTTTTAGGGAGGATGCCGAAGACGTCGTGATTGCCGATGGTGTGGTGAAGGGGCATGCGTAGAGATTGCTCGGTTGTTTTGTAGAGATCGAAGACGGTGTTGGCGCGTGTGCGGTCGACGGCGTTGGAGTCGAAGACGTGGTCGCCGCCCATAATGGCGAAGTCGGGATTGAGAGATGCGATTTTGCGGAAGGCCATGTCGCAGCCGTGGGCGGCGTCGAGTTCGGGCTGGATGTGTGTGTCGGTGAAGAAGACGAAGTCGAAGTGGGAGGGGGCGGAGGTGTTGGCGCTAGTGATGACCGTGGGGGAGAGGGTTGCGGCGGCGGTGGTTAAGGCGGCGGATTTCAGGAACAGGCGGCGCGACACGGACATAGGTGAGGTCCTCTGTAGATCGAGTTGGTTGACCAGCCGGGATTATACTTTCACATGATGAAGATTGTGCTGATTTCGACGTATGAGTTGGGGCGGCAGCCGTTTGGGGTGGTGTCGCCGGCGGCCTGGCTACGCGCGGCTGGGCATGAGGTCGCGTGTTTGGATTTGACGCGAGAGTCGCTGGATGAAGGGGCGGTGCGGTCGGCGGAGCTGATTGGTATTTATTTGCCGATGCATACGGCGACGCGGTTGGCGGCGAAGTTGATTCCGACGCTGCGCGCGATGAATGGCGGGGCGCATTTGTGTTGTTACGGGTTGTATGCGCCGATGAACTCTGAGTATTTGCGCGGGTTGGGAGTTGGGACGATTTTGGGTGGGGAGTTCGAAGCGGAGCTCGTGAAGTTGGCCGAGCGAGTCGGAACCGCAACATCCGAGAAAAATTCGACACCGCAGACCGAGCGCGAAATTTCGTTGGAGAGGTTGGAGTTCTTGGTACCGGATCGAGTGGGGATGCCGGGGATTGAGAAGTATGCGCATCTGGTTTTGCCGGACGGGTCGCATCGGGTGGTGGGGTCGACGGAGGCGAGCCGCGGGTGCAAGCATTTGTGCCGGCATTGTCCGATTGTGCCGGTGTACGACGGCGTGTTTCGGATTGTGCAGCGCGACGTGGTGATGGCGGATGTGCGGCAGCAGGTGGCGGCGGGGGCGCGGCATATTTCGTTTGGCGATCCGGATTTTTTTAACGGGATCAAGCATGCATTGGCGTTGATGGAGGAGTTTCATCGGGAGTTTCCGGATGTCACGTTTGACGTGACGATCAAGATTGAGCATTTGCGGAAGTATGAGAAGGAGCTTTCGGCGCTGAGAGAGACGGGGTGTTTGTTTGTGATCAGCGCGGTGGAAGCGGTGGACGATGGGATTTTAGCGCGGCTCGATAAGGGACATACGCGGGAGGATTTTGTTTTGGTGGCGCGGGCGTTTCGCGAGTTGGGGATGACGTTGCATCCGACGTTTGTGGCTTTTACGCCATGGACGACGTTGGAGGGGTATTTGGATTTGTTGCGGGTGATTGTGGCGGAGGAGTTGGTGGAGAACGTGGCGCCGGTACAGTTGGGAATTCGATTGTTGATACCGGAGGGGTCGCGGTTGCTCGAGTTGGAGGAGACGCGCGCGGTGGTTGAGGCGTTTGATGCGGAGTCGCTGGTGTATCCGTGGAGGAATTCCGATCCGCGGGTGGATCGGCTGAGTGAGACGGTGCAGGCGATCGCGGCGGACGCGGATGCGAAGAAGTTGTCGCGGGCGGAAGCGTTTGGGCGAATTTGGGAGGCGGCACATGCGGCGACGGGTGTTGTGGCGCCGGAGTTGAAGTTGGGTAAGGGGCGGGCGGTGCCGTTTTTGAGCGAGCCTTGGTATTGCTGTGCGGAGCCGACGAAGGCGCAGTTGGTTTCGATCGGGGCGGTGGCTCAGAAAGCAGAGCCTGCTATTCGTGGCGCGGACGGAGTTGGATTTTCAGCGGATGGGTTTGTTTGATGAGCGAGCGAAAAAAATTATTGTTGTTCGCGGCGAAGCTGGGATACCAGACGCGGTCGCTCGATGAGGCGGCGCAGCGGTTGGGCGTCGATGTGATTTTTGTGACGGATCGATGTCATCAGCTGGACGATCCGTGGGGCGATCTCGCGATCGCGGTGCAGTTTGAGTCGCCGGAGGTGGCGGCGTATTCAGTGATGGAGGCGGTTCGGAAGCTGGGGCCGAACGGCGAGGCGGCGACGATCGACGGGATTTTGGCGTTTGGGGATCGGCCAGCGGTGACGGCGGCTTACGTGGCGCGCGGATTGGGGATTGCGTACAACCATCCGGCGGCGGTGGAGGCTTGCCGCAGCAAATTGCGGATGCGGGAAGTGTTTCGCGATGCGGGGTTGCGGGGACCGTGGTTTCGCAGCGTCCCAGTGTCGCCGATTGTCGAACCGGCGCTGATCGGGATTTCGTATCCGTGCGTGCTCAAGCCGATGTCGCTGTCGGCGAGTCAGGGAGTGGTGCGGGCGAATTCGCGCGATGAGTTTGTTGCGGCGGCGGAGCGAATCCGGAGGCTGCTGGGTTCGCCGGAGATTTTGGCGCGGAAGGAAGCGGGGCTGGATCGCCTGATCGTTGAGGGATTTTTAACTGGGAAGGAGGTAGCTGTTGAGGGGCTGCTCACGGATGGGGAGTTGCGGGTGTTGGCGATTTTCGACAAGCCGGATCCGTTGGAGGGGCCGTACTTTGAGGAGACGATTTATGTTACGCCGTCGCGGCTGAGTGCGGCGGGGTTGAGCGAGATTGAGAAGAGCGCGCGGGATGCGGTGCGGGCGTTGGGGCTGACGCAGGGGCCGGTGCACGCGGAGTTTCGGGTGAATGAGGATGGAGTTTGGCCGTTGGAGGTGGCCCCGCGGCCGATTGGGGGGCTTTGTGCGCGGGCGTTGAGGTTTGTGGGCGCAGATGGTTCTGTTGTTGAGACGATCGGGCTGGAGGAATTGTTGTTGCGGCATGCGGTTGGTTTGCCGGGAGCGAATCGGGCGCGAGAGGCGGAGGCTTCGGGAGTGATGATGATTCCGGTGCCGAGGAGTGGGGTGCTGGAGCGCGTAGATGGAATTGATGCGGCGCATGGGGTGGCCGGGATTACGGATGTGGAGATTACGGCGCGGGTGCATGACTTTATTGCGAGCTGGCCGGAGGGGTCGAGTTACCTCGGATTTTTGTTCGCGCGGGGGGCTGAGCCGGAGGGCGTTGAGCGGGCGCTGCGTGAGGCGCATGCGGAGTTGAAGTTTACGATTACGGAGAGGTTGGCGGTGGAGCATCCGGCGACGGGAAAGATGGTGGGAAGTAGTTGAAACGGACGGATCTGCGACTAGAAACGAGAAATTTGAGCTGACCAGTTTGGGATGCCCGTTTGGCCGCTGATCGGCGGCCTCAGGATGACAGGCATTTTCTTCGACGGCCATTTCGCGGTGAAGGCCATCGTGAGCGGATTGAAACGGCCAAAAGTATTCGCCATCGTGTGATTCACGATGTCCGGACGCGGAAGACAGCAAAGTCGGCTAAGAGCGCGCTCGCGGGTAAAGAAAAACGCCGGCAGGATGCCGGCGCTACCAAATCAACTCGAAATAAACTTAGGGAACGCTAAGGTCAGCCTTTGCCTTTGGGGGCGACGTAGCCTTCGGGGAGGGCGGAGCCGGCGCCGAAGAAGAAGAGCTCCATTTGCTCTTCCATGATTTTTTGCGAGTTGGGATCAAGCGGGTTGAGGCGGTATTCGTTCATGACCATCTTGGAGTGCTCGACCCACAGTTTCCATGCATCTTTGGAGACGCTTTCGTAGACGCGCTTGCCGAGGTCGCCCCTCCAGGGGACGCGGTCGAGGCCGGGGAGTTCGCGGCCGAATTTTACGCAGTGGACCATGCGGGTACCGGGCTTTGGTGGTTCGCTGGACGCGGGCGTCGGACCGCAGGAATCGTTGGCCATCGTGGCTCCTAAGGGGTTCTTTTGGAAGATACCGCAGGCGGCCGAGAAATTCCAGTTGGAGTGGCCGCTTGCTGAAAGCTACTTGCAAGTGCGAGGAACGTGGAACGTTCTCGCGGTTTGTTATGCCTATTCAACTTAAAACGAGAGTAAACTCCCCGCGGCAACCGGGGACTCGATTTGGACCTTCCGACCCACGTCATCTCAGCGGAAACATTAGAAGAATCATGGAAGCGGGAGTTGCAGCGGTTGGCGAACGCTGGAACGGTGAAGCGTCTTTGGGCGAAGGACGAATCGCTGTGGCCGCACATGAAGGACCAGAAGCGGCTAATCACAGACAATTTGAACTGGCTCGATCTGCCCGATCAGATCGGGCCGTACATGACGCGGGCGGCGGCCCTTGCCGTGACGGCGGAACGCGAGGGATTTCGCGATCTGGTTTTTGTGGCGATGGGGGATTCGAATCTTGCGGCCGAGACAATCGCCCAGACTGGATCGCTACAGCGGCCGCAACGATTTTTCCTGCTCGATAGCACGGACCCCGCAGCGATTCGCTGTGTAAGCGATCAGGTCGACCTCGATCGGACGCTATTTGTGTTCGCGAACAAGTCGGGAAAGCGGATCGAGACGCACGCATTGTTGCTGTATTTTTTGAACCGGTTGCGGATGCACAAGAAGGTCGAGCCGGGGCGGTGTTTCGTCGCGGTCACCGAGCAAGACTCCTATCTTTCGGAGTTGGCAAGAAACTACGATTTTCTCGGGACGTTTCTCGATCCCCGAGGGATCAAAGGGCGATATTCATCGCTCATTCACTTCGGGCTGCTACTGTCCGCGATTTGGCGGATCGATCCGCAGGAACTGGTGGTACGGGCGAAGTCGATGCGCGAACTATGCAAGCGCGCCCCGGGCTACGGGAATCCGGCGGCGGAACTTGCTGCATTTTTTTCGGCGGCGGAGGAGAGCGGCAAAGACAAGCTGTTGCTGCTCGGCTCGAAGAGCCTCCAGGCTGCGACCTACCGCATTGCACAGCTCGTCGGAGCGAGTACAAGCAAAGGTGGGCGAGGGCTGATTCCGGTTTGCAATGGCTCGCCGGGAGGGAGCGAAGGCTCTCTGGGCGGCTGCATCGCCGTCGTATTGAAAATGCGAGGGGTTGAAGAGCCGGAGCTGCCGGCGACCGAAACGTTGTTAAAGCAGAAGAGAGTACCGACCGTGACGGTGACGATGAATGGGCCAGAGGAACTGGGCGCGGCGATGTTTGAGTGGGAAATTGCGACCGCGCTTGCATGCTCGCTGCTGGAAGTGAATCCGTTCGATGAGCCCGACGTGCAGGAAGGGCGCGAGCGCGTTTCTGTGCTGCTCGATGAATTTTCGACCAAGCGAATGTGGCCGGCGCGGACGGCGCGCGTACGCGAAAAGGGAATCGAGCTGTATGCCGAAGGCGAAATGCGGCAGCACATCTCGACGTTGAGCTTGAGCGAGGCTTTGCGAACTTTCCTGGAGGCCATGCCGACGGGCGGCTACCTGGCGATCATCACGTTTGCGAGCGGCAACCCCGAAACCGAAGCGGCGCTGGGGCGGATACGTGAACATCTGGCATCAAGCCGCGGAATCCCGGTATTGTTGAGCTCCGGTCCGCGCTATCTTCGGTATTTCGAGCAGGTCTACAAGGGTGGACCTGACAAGGGCCTCTTCCTGATGCTGACGAGCGAGACGACGGCGGACGTAGCGATACCCGGAGCCGCGTACACGTTCGGGCAGCTTCAGATGGCGTTGGCGCTGGCGGATTTCGAATCGTTGGAAACGCGTCGCAAGTTGGCAATGCGCCTGCAACTCACGCAAGGCCTGGAGGCAGGGTTGGCGGAGATTGAGCAGGCCATCCTGAAGCTCTAGGGAAACGAAGATGGCGGGGTAACCCCGCGGCTACAAGAAACACCCGTGCACCGGGCCGGATGATCGGAATTCGGCTGGCGAGCACGCCCCTGGGAACAAAAGAAGCAAAGTTGTAATGTCCTCGAAATGAAGGAGTCGCGGACTTGTCGAAAATTACAGCGTTGTTCTGGGATATCGGCGGAGTGATCCTGACGAACGGGTGGGACCGGCATTCGCGGCGGGCCGCGGCCGAGAAGTTTCATCTGGATTGGGAGGAGTTTCAGGACCGGCACGACTTTTCGTTTCCGGGGTTCGATTCGGGCCACATGACCCTGAATGAATATCTGGACCGGACGTTGTTTTACCGGCCGAGACCGTTCAGCCGGGAAGAGTTTGTGGAGTTTATGTACGCGCAGTCGGTCGAGTATCCGAAGGTTCGGGAAGTTCTGGATCTGGTGACAAAACAGGGCAAATACCTGATCACCTCGATCAATAACGAGCCGCTGGAGCTGAATCAATATCGAATCGAAAAATTCGACCTGAAGCGAAACTTCACGGCGTTTTTCAGCTCTTGCTACGTGCGGGCGCGTAAACCGGAGGAAACAATCTTCCGGATGGCGCTGGAAGTTACGCAACAAATCCCCGGCCAATGCATCTTTATCGATGACCGGTCGTTGAACCTGGAAAGCCCTAAACGGCTTGGAATGAACGTGATTCAACACCAGAACGCGGAGCAACTGCGCGCTGAGCTGCAAAAATTTGACGTTGAGGTATAGTCTCGCCATGCCAACGAAGACTGCGAACCGCGAAACCGAGCAGCAGACAGCGCCAGAGAGCCAACGAGCAAGCGGCGGGTATTACTCCGCTTCGGAGCCGTGTACGGTGGTTTTGTTTGGCGCGTCGGGTGACCTGGCCAAGCGGAAGGTGATTCCGGCGATGTTCGATCTGGCGCGGCACAACGCGCTGGGATCGTCGTACGTGATTGTTGGTTTTGCGCGCACACCGATGAATGACGAGAGTTTTCGCGCCTCGATCGGTGAAGCAGCGAAGACGATGTCGGAAGTTGGGGCGGTTGATCCAAAGGAGTGGGGAGAATTCGCATCGAATTTGCATTATCACTCCGGTGAGTACGGCAATGCCGAGGATTTCAAGAAGCTGGCCGAGCACCTCAAGGAATTGGAATCGGAAAAGAAACTGGCCGGGAACCGGTTGTTTTACCTTTCGACGCCGCCCGAAGTTTACAAAGACATCGTCGAGCAATTGGGCGCCGCGGGACTGGCGAAGCCGAGTTCGCCCAACTCCTGGGTGCGCATCATTATTGAGAAGCCGTTCGGGCGCGATCTGAATTCAGCGAAAGAGCTGAACAAGATTGTGTTGAGCGAATTTGACGAGTCGCAGGTCTATCGCATCGACCATTACCTCGGCAAAGACACCGTGCAGAATTTGTTGGTGTTGCGATTCAGCAACGGGATTTTCGAGCCGCTGTGGAACCGGAACTACGTCGATCACGTGCAGATCACGGCTGCGGAAACGCTTGGCGTCGAGCGGCGCGGCGGATTTTATGAGACGGCGGGCGCACTGCGCGACATGATTCAGAGTCACGTGCTGCAGCTGACGTCGCTGGTGGCCGTCGAGCCGCCGGCTTCGTTCGATGCGACGGCCGTGCGCAACGAAAAGTTGAAGGTGCTGCAATCGATTCGCCCCTTTGATTTGGGAATGGTCGCGCAGTCGGTGGTGCGCGCACAGTACGCGGCGGGAACCGTCGATGGCAAGCAAGTGCCGGGCTATCGCTCGGAACAAGGCGTGAACCCGAAATCGCGCACGGAAACGTTCGTTGCGGCGAAGGTGTTGATCGACAACTGGCGGTGGGCGGGCGTGCCGTTTTATTTGCGAACGGGAAAGCGGCTGGCGCGACGCACGACGGAGATCGTGATTCAGTTCAAGAAGGCGCCGCACATCGTGTTTCGCGAGCGCGAGGTCGACGCGAATCGCCTGGTGCTCAACATTCAGCCGGATGAAGGGATTTCGGTTTCGTTTGGAGCGAAGCGTCCGGGGCCGGAGATGAGCATCGGCAACGTGACGATGAATTTCAGCTATCGTGAAGGATTCGGCGATGGAGCGCGCAGTGCGTACGCCACGCTGCTGAGCGATTGCGTGCGCGGCGACGCCACGTTGTTTGATCGCGGGGATAGCGTTGAAGCGGCATGGTCGCTGGTCGATCCGATTCTGGACGTCTGGAGCGCGGCGAAGACCGCGAACGTCCCGCAATATGCCTCGGGAAGCTGGGGGCCGCGCGAATCGGATGATTTGTTGGAGCGCGAAGGCCGAGAGTGGTTCAACTCGTAGCCAGAGCACCGCTCACCAAGTACAATAAACGCCACGATTCATTTCATAGTCAGGGGGCCAGGTGATCCTTGCCGGGGACGTAGGGGGCACGAAGTGCAACCTTGCGCTGTTTACGGAAAAAGATGGGAAGCTGACGACGGTATTCAAACAGCGATTTGCGAGCAAGGAGTTCGCCCATTTTGATCTGATCGTGAAGGAGTTTTCGCGCCAGGCGGCGCCGTACATCTCGACGGATTTCGTCGAGGCCGCGGGCTTCGGCGTTGCGGGGCCTGTGATTGACAATCACGTGCGGGCGACGAACCTGCCGTGGACGGTAGACGCGGGGATTCTCGAGCGAGAGTTGGACGTGGAGAAGATCGTGTTGATGAACGACCTCGGCGCGACCGGGCACAGCATCGAGCATCTCGAGCCGAATGAATTCAGCGTTTTGAATCATGGCAAGCCTGAGCCAGGTGGCACGATGGCGCTGCTCGCGGCCGGCACAGGGCTCGGGCAGTCGATTTTGGTTTGGGACGGCGGACGATACCGCATCGTGCCGTCGGAAGGCGGGCACTCGGATTTTGCGCCGCATACGGAGCAACAGATTGAACTGCTGCGCTTCATGCGGCGGCGGTATCCGCAGGTGAGTTGGGAATTGATTTTGTCGGGGCGCGGATTTCGAACGCTGCACGAATTTCTTGCGCCGGAAGTGAAACATCCCACCTTTGAAGATCCTGACGCGGATCCTGCGCCGGAAATTACGAAGAATGGATTGGCGGGGACATGCCCGGTCTGCGTGGAGACGTTGGATTTGTGGACCTCGATCTACGGGGCTGAGGCGGGCAATCTCGCGTTGAAGGTGCTTGCGCTGGGCGGCGTGTACGTCGCCGGTGGGATCGCCGTGAAAATCATCGACAAGATCAAAGACGGGAAATTTTTCGCCGCGTTTCGGGATAAGTGGAAGTTTGAGAGCGTGCTCGAGAATATTCCTGTGTCGGTGGTGTTGAATGAGTCGGCGCCATTGCTCGGCGCGGCTTACGAGGCGCTCGCCGCCGTTCGAAAGTAGTTTTCGCCGCAAATTCGCGCCGCTAGCCCTTTCTCCTCTTCACGGCGTTTCTAAACGCTTTGTCGCGCGTATTCAACCTTACATTTCTTTGGTAAGCTGGGTTGGAATTCACGGTGAGGAGTTTTTATGAGCAGCACAGCGACGACTTCAGCTCCCGATCTTCAAAATTATTTCAACGGCGCGTGGCAGCGATCTGCCGCCACGGAATTTGTCGATGTAACGAATCCTGCGACTACGGAGCTTTTGGCGCGCACGCCGCTCTCGACTGCCGCTGATGTGGACGCGGTTGTAAAGGCGGCGGCCGATGCGTTTCCCGCGTGGCGGCGCGTTCCGGCGGGCGAGCGCGTGCAGTATCTCTTTAAGTTGAAAAATCTTCTCGAAGAGCACATTGACGAAATCTCGCGGTTGATCACGATCGAAAACGGAAAGACATTCGGCGAAGCGAAGGCCGAGATGCGCCGCGGCATCGAGAACGTCGAAGTGGCATGCGGCGTGCCCCTGATGATGCAGGGCTACAACATGGAAGACGTCACGCCGGGCGTGGACGAAATGCTGATTCGGCAGCCGCTGGGCGTCGTCGCAGCGATCGTGCCGTTCAATTTTCCGGGGATGATCGCGTTCTGGTTTCTGCCCTATGCGATCGCATGCGGCAACACTTTCATCTTGAAGCCGTCGGAACGCGTGCCGCTCACGTTGAAGTACATTGTCGATTTGATTGCGAAGACGGGACTACCAAAAGGTGTCGTGAACGTCGTCAACGGCGGAAGAACGGTTGTCGACGCGTTGTGCGACCACCCGACGATACGCGCGATCAGTTTTGTGGGCTCGACACCCGTTGCGAAGCACGTGTACACGCGCGCGGCGATGAGTGGCAAGCGCGCGCAGTGCCAGGGCGGTGCGAAAAATCACGTCGTCGTGCTTCCCGATGCCGACATGGATTTGGCGACGCAGATCATCAGCGACAGCGCGTTCGGATGCGCGGGGCAGCGGTGCCTGGCGGTTTCCGTTGCAGTGACGATCGGCGAGGCGCAGAAAACGTTTGGCCATTCGATCGCGGACGCTGCGTCGAAGATAAAGATCGGCAACGGGCTCGATGCCGGCGTGCAAATGGGGCCGGTGATTACGCCGCAAAGCAAGCAGCGGATCGAGTCGATGATCGCGCTTGGCGTTGGCGAAGGCGCGAAAGCCACCGTCGATGGGCGCAACGCGAAAGTGCCGAATAACGAAAACGGAAACTTCCTGAAGCCGACGGTGCTGGATGGGCTTCCCGCGAACAGCGAGCTCGCGCACACCGAGATTTTCGGGCCCGTGCTGAGCCTCGTGCACGCGAATTCGATCGATGAAGCGATGGAATTCCTGAAGCGCAGCCCGTACGGGAATCAGGCTTCGCTTTTTACGACGAGCGGCGCGGCGGCGCGCAAATTTCGATATGAAGCGCCCGCGGGGAATATCGGTATCAATATCGGAGTTGCCGCGCCGATGGCGTACTTTCCTTTCAGCGGATGGAAGGAAAGCTTCTTCGGCATTCTTCATGGGCAGGGCAAAGACGCTGTCGAGTTCTTCACCGAGTCCAAAATTGTTGTAGAGCGCTGGTCGCGGCAGGAAACGCGCAAGTTCTAATAACAGCCTTACCATTCGGCAGTTGATGCCATTAATCAGATGAGCGAAAAGTCGAAGAGCGGCACGCAATTAGACGTGCACGAGCGGATCGAGTGCGCGGAGACGCTCGCTTCACGTTTCTACGTCGATCCGGCGGTGCTCGAACTCGAAAAGGGTCGGATTTTTCGTCGAACCTGGCAGCTCGTAGGCACGCTCGATCAGGACTGCGGCGAAGTGAGTGGCGCGAAGCGCACGATTCGTGATCCGGAGAGTTTTTTCACGGCGGAGATCGCCGGCGAACCGATCGTCATCACACGCGACAAGCTCGGCGTGCTGCGAGCTTTCAGCAACGTTTGCCGCCATCGCGCGGGCCCGATCGCTTCAGGCAGCGGCTGCAAAAATGTTTTGCGCTGCGGCTATCACGGATGGACCTATACGCTCGACGGACGCTTGATCGGCACGCCGGACGTCGAAGGCGTGGAGTTTTTCGACCGCAGCACGATGGGCATGGTGCCGCTGCGCGTCGACACCTGGGAAAATTTAATCTTCGTCAATTTCGATGCGAACGCGGAGCCGCTATCGGCGTATCTCGGAAATATTCCCGAGCAAGCGCGCGGTTTTCGCTTCGACGGGCTGCAGTTGGCCGAACGGCGCGACTACGTGATCCAGTGCAACTGGAAGGTTTACGTCGACAACTACCTCGAGGGTTATCACATCCCGATCGCGCATCCGGGATTGATGCGCGAGATCGACTATTCGCAGTATCGAACCGAGACCTACAAATATTATTCGCAGCAGTTCGCGCCAATCCGCGCGATCAAGCCGTCCGATTCCGGCGAGCGATTCTATGCACCCGGCACCACCGGACAACCGCAAGAGGCGCTGTATTTCTGGGTCTTTCCGAACTTGATGCTGAACATCTATCCCGACAACGTCTCGACGAACCTGATCGTGCCACTGTCGCACGACAAGACTCTCACGATCTTCGAATGGTTTTTTCATGATGCGGGCAGCGCGACGACCCAGGAAAGAATCAAGAGAGCCGTCGCGTTCAGCGACGAGGTGCAGCAGGAAGATATCGGTCTGTGCGAGAGCGTGCAGCGCGGCTTGCAGTCAAGCCTGTACGATCGGGGCCGCTACTCGGTGAAGCGCGAGAACGGCGTGCATCACTTTCATTTGTTGTTGGAAAAATTCCTCGCGTAGGCGATCCAATCAGTAGGTTCCCACTTCAGCAGAACAAGTAACTTTTTGGACATCCGATCGCGCCGGTAAATCTTGCCGCGCGTTTCTCAGAATGTTCTCATGGCGATGGTATTGCTTCATCTCCAAAACGGTCATTTCGGTGCATGAAGATCCTCCCTTCCTTGGCCGACTAGCTACCGCTACGGCCGATACGTTCATCGTCGTCGATGTCACGCCGATCGTCCAGGGATGGATGACGACGCCGTCGAGCAACCACGGTTTCGCGATCAGCGCTTCGACGACGGCCCCGAACACTTTCGCGTTGTTTGACAGCAA
>Ga0209006_10003073_pt1 | contig 15148 bp, 16 predicted proteins | sample JacPin_JW_Ref_O2_FD_188567 | JGI IMG/M metagenome (GOLD analysis project Ga0209006, IMG submission 188567) | Forest soil microbial communities from Algoma, Ontario, Canada - Jack Pine, Ontario site 1_JW_Ref_O2 (SPAdes) (version 2) | ecosystem: Environmental > Terrestrial > Soil > Boreal... | reverse complement strand
CTCCTCCGCCTTCACCGGCTATCTGATCAAACCGTGGCGCGCGGCCTCGCTCGCCGGCCGCCTGACGATGACGCCGGAAGTGCTGGCGCCGAACCTTGCCACTGAGGCACTGATCGAGGCGCCCGACGAGGTCGCGGCGCCGGCACTGGCGCGAGGCCTTTCGATCCTGGTCGCCGAGGACAATGAGATCAACGCGCTGTTGATGCGCTCGCTGTTGACCCGGTTGGGGCATCACGCCGTGATCACCACCAATGGCGAAGAGGCGCTGGAATCCTGGCTGGCGGCGAAATCCGCCGGCAGCCCGTATGATCTGGTGCTGATGGATATCCAGATGCCGCAGTGCGACGGCATCGAGACGACCAAACGCATTCGCGCGCGCGAGGCGGGCGAGAGCGGCCGCCAGACGCCGATCCTGGCGCTGACCGCCAATACGCTGGTGGAAGACCGCTATGCCTGCTTCGAGGCCGGGATGGACGGCTTCCTGATCAAGCCGCTCGATCGCGAGAAGCTGCGCGAGGCGCTGACGGGGCTGGCCGCGTCACGACATATCGCGGCGTGAAAACCTAAAGCCGCCGTAGCGCTACGGTCTCGACCACGTGATCGGCGCCCTTCTTCAGGATCAACGTCGCGCGCGGCCGGGTCGGCAGGATGTTGTCCTCGAGATTGGCGAGGTTGGTGCGTTCCCAGATCGCCAGCGCGGTAGCCGCAGCCTCCTCGTCGGACAGCAGCGCATAGCGATGGAAATACGACCTGGGATCGGTGAACGCGGTGTCCCGCAGGGCGAGGAAGCGCCGGATGTACCATTCGCGCAGCACCGATTCCTCGGCATCGAGATAAACCGAGAAATCGAAGAAATCCGACACCACCGGCACTGCCTTGCCGTCGCGCGGCAGCCGGCCGGTCTGCAGCACGTTGACGCCCTCGACGATCAGGATATCCGGCCGGTCGACCTCGATCCATTGGTTCGGAATGATGTCGTAGACCAAATGCGAGTAGACCGGCGCCCGCACCGGCCGCCGCCCGGCCTTGATGTCGCTCAGGAACGACAGCAGCATCGGCAGGTCGTAGCTCTCGGGAAAGCCCTTCTTCTGCATCAGCCCCTGCCGCTCCAGCACGGCATTGGGGAACAGAAAACCGTCGGTCGTCACCAGGTCGACTTTCGGCCGCGGCGACCAGCGCGCGAGCAGCGCCTGCAGCACGCGCGCGGTGGTCGATTTGCCCACCGCCACCGATCCGGCGACGCCGATGATGTAGGGCATCTTGCGGTCCCGGATGCCGAGAAACTGGCGCTGCGCCTGATAAAGCCGCAGCGTCGCGTCGACATAGATCGACAATAGCCGGGACAGCGGCAGGAAGATCTCCTCGACCTCGTTCATGTCGAGGCGGTCATGCATCGAACGCAGCCGCTCGAACTCGCCCGGCTCCAGCGTCATCGGCGTGTCGTCGCGCAGCCGCGCCCACTGTTCCCGGGAGAATATCCGGTAGGGATTGTACTGTTGCTCTGGTGCCCGAATATCCATGAAGCCGCCTTTAGCTCTTGCGCGAAGCCTTCTCGTCCAACCCCGACATGGCCGTGCGCTGCGCCAATGCGGCCTCGACGTCCTCGAGCCTGACGCCGCGCGACTTCAGGAGCACCAGCAAATGAAACAGCAGGTCGGCGCTTTCGGCGATCAGGTGCTCGCGGTCGTTCTCGACCGCGGCGATCACGGTTTCCACCGCTTCCTCGCCGAGTTTCTTGGCGCAATGCTCCGTACCCTTGTCCAAGAGCTTGCGGGTGTAGGACGCCTCTCCTCCCGACGCCGCGCGGGCATCGATGGTGGCGGCGAGATCGTGGATCGTGAAACGCGGCATCAACTGAAACTCATGCGCCTGGAGCTTGTTTGGGCATTTAGCACTTTTGCGACCGGGAGTCGTCAGGGATCGAGCCGCATCGGCAGCCCGGCGCGCACCATGTGGTCCTTGGCCTCACGTATGGTGAATTCCCCGAAATGGAAGATCGACGCCGCCAACACCGCGGTGGCGTGACCCTCGCGGATGCCGTCGACCAGGTGATCGAGATTGCCGACGCCGCCGGAGGCGATCACCGGGACCGGCACGCTGTCGGCGATCGCGCTGGTGAGCGGGATGTCGAAGCCCTGCCGGGTGCCGTCGCGGTCCATCGAGGTCAGCAGGATTTCGCCGGCGCCGAGCGAGACCACTTCCTGGGCATATTCGACGGCGTCGATCCCGGTGGAATTGCGCCCGCCATGGGTGAAGATTTCCCAGCGATCCGAGCCGCCGCCGCGCCTGACGCGTTTGGCGTCGATCGCCACCACGATGCACTGGCCGCCGAATTTTTCCGCCGCCTCCTTGACGAATTCGCGGCGGCTGACGGCGGCAGAGTTGATCGACACCTTGTCGGCGCCGGACCGCAACAGCGTCTTGATGTCGTCGATGGTCCGTACGCCGCCGCCGACCGTCAGCGGCATGAAGCAGGCTTCCGCCGTGCGGCGGACCACGTCGAGCATGATGCCGCGATTTTCGTGGGTGGCGGTGATGTCGAGAAAGCACAATTCGTCGGCGCCGGCGGCGTCATAGGCGATCGCGGCTTCGACGGGATCACCGGCGTCGCGCAAATTGACAAAATTGACGCCCTTGACGACCCGGCCGTCCTTGACGTCGAGGCAGGGGATCACACGCACCTTGAACATTCTCAAAAACTCCTAGGCCGCGGCGCGCGCGTTGCGGATCAGCGCCAATGCGGCTGTGGGATCGAGACGGCCGTCATAGAGCGCCCGGCCCGCGATCGCGCCGGCGAGTTTTTTGGCGCGCGGCGCCAGCAGCGCCTTCACGTCCTCGATGGAGGCAAGACCGCCGGAGGCGATGACCGGGATCGCGATGCGCTCGGCGAGCGCAATGGTGGCGTCGAGATTGAGGCCCTTTAAAAGACCGTCGCGGGCGATATCGGTGAAGACGATCGCGGCCACGCCGGCATCCTCGAAACGCTCGGCGATTTCGAGCGCGGTCACTTGCGACGTCTCCGCCCAGCCTTCGACCGCGACCTTGCCGTCGCGCGCGTCGAGGCCGACCGCGACGCGGCCCGGGAATTTTTTCGCCGCACTCTTCACCAGCTCGGGATCGCGCACCGCTGCAGTCCCGATGATCACCCGCGCAATACCCTTCGCCAGCCACGCTTCAACCGTTTTCAGATCGCGGATGCCGCCGCCAAGCTGCACCGGCATGTTGACGGCCTTGAGCATCGCCTCGACAGCTTGCGCGTTCATCGGCTTGCCGGCAAAGGCGCCGTCGAGATCGACCACATGCAGATATTCGAACCCCTGGGCGGCGAAGGCCTTTGCCTGCGCCGCGGGGTCGAGATTGAACACGGTCGCGCGCGCCATGTCGCCCTGTTCGAGCCGCACGCATTGGCCGTTTTTCAGATCGATGGCGGGAAACAGAATCACGGCTTCCATTTCAAGAAGTTCGAAATCAGGGCCAGCCCGAAACGCTGGCTCTTCTCCGGGTGAAACTGGGTGCCGATGGCGGTATCCTTGCCGACAATCGCGGTGATCGGCCCGCCGTAATCGGCGCGCGCCAGCACGTCCGCCTCGTTCGACGCGTTGAAGTGATAGGAGTGCACGAAATAGGCGTGGCGGCCTTTCGGCCCCAGCGGCAGACGCTCAAGCACCGGATGCTCCCGGACCATATCGAGGGTGTTCCAGCCCATATGCGGGATTTTCAGATTCTCCTCGCGCGGCGAGATCCTTTCGACGTCGCCGGCGATCCAGTTGAATCCGTCGGTCGTGACGTGCTCCTTGCCGCGCGTGGCCATTAGCTGCATGCCGACGCAGATGCCGAAGAACGGCCGCGCCTTGTTGCGCACGGCCTCCGTCATCGCCTCGATCATGCCGTCAAGCGCGTCCAGCCCGCGGCGGCAATCGGCGAAGGCGCCGACGCCGGGCAGCACGATGCGATCGGCGCGAAAGGCGGTTTCGGGATCGCGGGTCACGACGATCTTTTCCGGAACATCCATGCTCCGCGCCGCGCGCTCGAACGCCTTCGCGGCGGAGTGCAGATTGCCGGAGCCGTAATCGATGATGGCAACGCTCACCGCGGGCCTCCCGGTTCCGGAAACAGGCCGATGATCTCGCTTGGCGGCAACGGCGGCGGCTTCGAGAACGGCTGGCCCGGAATATCCCGGGTCGGCGGCGGCGCGCCGCGGTCGACCGCCACAGAATCGTTGCTGAGCATGCGCTGTTTGGCGGTCCAGCGATCGAAAAAGCGCCGCTCGGCCGCCTCCTCGTCGTCGGCCACCACGATGTCGAGCTGACGCCAGTGGCGCCGCGACAAGGTCCAGCGCTTCAGGCTCGCCGCTTCAAATCCCAGCAGCAGCGCAAGCAGGATATCGGCGAGCAGGATCGTTCCACCGCCAATGCGGAGCCTCACCATGGCGACATCGACCACGGCCATCAGGACGATCCAGCCGATCAGCGCCAGCCACAGCCGGTGCCAGGCAAGCCAGACCACGCCCAGCAGCGCCGCCCAGACATGAAACCCGTCGCGAACGAAGGCGAACCTGTCGGTGGCGCGAAGATCCGCGCCATCCGCCGTGGGAGCGTGAACTGTGTAAACCGGCATCGCAACTCTCCGCCGAGAACAAGCAATCAGCCGCCGAGCTGACCCTTGGTGGATGGCACTTCGCCGGCGGCGCGCGGATCGATCGCGACCGCCGCGCGCAACGCCCTCGCCAGACCCTTGAAGCAGGATTCGGCGATATGATGGCTGTTCTCGCCATATAGGGTCTCGACGTGCAAAGTCACGCCGGCATTGATCGCAAAGGCGTTGAACCATTCGCGAACCAGCTCGGTATCGAAGCTGCCGACCTTGTCGCGGGGAAACTCGACCTTGAACACCAGCACCGGCCGCCCCGAAATGTCGATCACCACGCGCGACAGCGTCTCGTCCATCGGCATGTGGACGCTGGCGTAGCGGGTGATGCCGGCCATGGTGCCGAGCGCCTGCTTGACGGCCTGTCCCAGCGCGATGCCGACATCCTCTGTGGTGTGGTGATGGTCGATATGGAGGTCGCCAACCGCCTTCACCGTGACGTCGATGCGTGAATGCCGGGCCAGCAGGTCGAGCATATGGTCGAAGAAGCCGATGCCGGTTGCGACGTTGGACACGCCGGTGCCGTCGAGGTTCACTGACACCTCGATATCGGTCTCCTTGGTCTTGCGCTTGATGGTGGCGCTGCGCATGAAAAGTGCTTCCCTGTGGCCGAAAACGCGGCCCTTTTAACAGGCTGATGCCACCTTCGCTACTGCGGGATAACGCTTTGAAGGCTGAACTTCCGCCTATGGTGACCGGAATCCCGCGATTGTAACCCGGCGCGCCAGTCCCTAAATCTGACCGGACACGAGGGTACTCCATGCAAGCATCACAGTCTGAGTCGCCGGTTTGGCACGGCACCACCATTTTGACGGTCCGCAAGGGCGGCAAGGTGGTGATCGGCGGCGACGGGCAGGTCTCGATCGGCCAGACCGTCATCAAATCGAACGCCAAAAAGGTCCGCAAACTCGGCAAGGGCGACGTTATCGGCGGTTTTGCCGGGGCCACCGCGGATGCCTTCACGCTGTTCGAGCGGCTGGAAAGCAAGCTCGAACAATATCCGGGGCAACTGACCCGCGCCGCGGTCGAACTCGCCAAGGACTGGCGTACCGACCGCTATCTGCGGCGGCTGGAGGCGATGATGATCGTCGCCGACAAGGATGTGTCGCTGGTCCTGACCGGCACCGGCGACGTGCTGGAGCCGGAAGCCGGCGTGATGGCGATCGGCTCCGGCGGCAATTATGCGCTGGCGGCCGCGCGCGCGCTGGTCGATTCCGACAAGGATGCCGAGACCATCGTGCGCCGCGCGCTCGATATCGCCGCCGATATCTGCGTCTATACCAATCGCAATGTGACCATCGAGACCCTCTGAGAGCGGCTGAGCGATGGCGCCGGATTACGCTTTTCGCCCGATGTCGTCAGGCGATCTTCCGATGATCCGGCGCTGGCTGGAGACGCCGGAAGTGGTGCGGTGGTGGGGAGAGCCGGACGCGCAATATGCGCTGGTGAGCGGCGATCTCGATCATCCCGACATGGATCAGTTCATTGTGGCCATCGACGACCATCCGTTCGGCTATATCCAGTGCTACGCGCTGAGCACCTGGAACCAGAATTTCGGCTCCCAGCCGCCCGGGACGCGCGGCATCGATCAATTCATCGGCGTATCCGACATGATCGGGTGCGGCCATGGCTCCGGCTTCATCCGGCAATTCGCCGATCGCTTGCTGTCATCAGGAATTCCCCGCATTGTGACCGATCCTGATCCCGGTAACGGCCGCGCGGTCCGCGCCTATGCCAAGGCCGGCTTTCAAAGCGACCGTGTTGTCGATACGCCGGATGGACCGGCTTTGTTGATGGTGCGCAACCCATGACGCTGGAACGCAACGCGCCCATCACATCCGGGCTTTCAGCATGGCAATGGGTGGCGATCGCCGGCGGCCTGGTCGCGCTTCAGGCCTCGATCCTGTATGCGATGGGACGCGTGCCGATCTGCACCTGCGGTTACGTCAAACTCTGGCACGGCGTGGTGCAGAGTTCGGAGAATTCGCAGCACATCACCGACTGGTACACCTTCTCGCACATCATCCACGGCTTCCTGTTCTACGCGGCGAGCTGGCTGTTACTGCCGCGCCTGGCGTGGCCCGGCCGCCTGATTGTCGCGATGCTGCTCGAGGGCAGCTGGGAAGTCGTCGAAAATTCCAACTGGATCATCGAGCGCTACCGCACCGGCACGATGTCGCTGGATTACTATGGCGACAGTATCGTCAATTCGGTCTCCGATACGCTATCCATGGTGGTGGGCTTTCTGCTGGCGCGAAAACTTCCGGTGGCGCTGACGATAGCGCTTGGGCTTGCGTTCGAGATTTTGGTCGGGCTTCACATTCGCGATAATCTCACCCTGAATATCATCATGCTGATCCACCCGTTTGAGGCGATCCGGCACTGGCAGGCGGGGCCGCCGATCATCTAACGTCGCTTGCGTCAGCAGCATTCCAAACCTACCTAGGACCCATGACCGACTTCTCCCCCCGTGAAATCGTATCCGAACTCGACCGCTTCATCGTCGGCCAGACCGACGCCAAGCGCGCGGTCTCCATCGCGCTGCGCAACCGCTGGCGGCGGCTGCAGCTCACAGGTTCCTTGCGCGAGGAGGTGCTGCCGAAAAATATCCTGATGATCGGGCCGACCGGGGTCGGCAAGACCGAGATCGCGCGGCGGCTGGCGAAACTCGCCGGCGCGCCATTCATCAAGGTCGAAGCCACCAAATTCACCGAGGTCGGCTATGTCGGGCGCGACGTCGAGCAGATCATTCGCGACCTGGTCGAAGTCGCGATCGCGCAAGTGCGCGAGCGCAAGCGCAAGGACGTGCAGGCGAGAGCCCAGCTCGCCGCCGAGGATCGCGTGCTCGATGCCCTGGTCGGCGCCAACTCCAGCGCCGCCACGCGCGATTCATTCCGCAAGAAATTGCGCGCCGGCGAACTCAACGACAAGGAAATCGAGGTCGAAACGCAATCGTCCGGCGGCATGCCGCTGTTCGAAATACCGGGCATGCCCGGCGCGCAGATGGGCGCGATCTCGATCGGCGATATCTTCGGCAAGATGGGCGGCCGCACCAAGACCCGCCGCCTGACGGTGGAGGATTCCCACGAGCTTCTCGTCAACGAGGAGTCCGACAAGCTCCTGGACAACGACCAGCTGGTGCAGGAATCGATCAACGCGGTCGAGAACAACGGCATCGTGTTCCTGGACGAGATCGACAAGATCTGCGTGCGCGAAGGCCGCAGCGGCGGCGGCGATGTCTCGCGCGAAGGCGTGCAGCGCGACCTGTTGCCCCTGATCGAGGGCACCACGGTTTCGACCAAGCACGGCGCGGTCAAGACCGACCACATCCTGTTCATCGCCTCGGGCGCATTTCACATTGCAAAGCCGTCGGATCTGCTGCCGGAATTGCAGGGCCGCTTGCCGATCCGGGTCGAGCTGAATGCGCTGACCCGCGACGACATGCGCCGCATCCTGACCGAGCCCGAGGCCTCGCTGATCAAGCAATATATCGCGCTGATGAAGACCGAGGGCGTGACGCTTGATATCACCGGCGACGCCATCGACGCGCTTGCCGACGTCGCGGTCGCCGTCAACTCCACGGTGGAGAATATCGGCGCGCGGCGGCTGCAGACCGTGATGGAGCGCGTGCTGGACGAGATTTCCTTCGCCGCCCCGGACCGCCACGGCGAGACCATCCAGATCGACGCCGACTATGTGCAGAAGCACGTCGGCGATCTCGCCAAGAACGCCGATCTGAGCCGGTTTATTTTGTAGGTTTACAACGGGCGCATTGTCGTCCCTGCGAAAGCAGGGACCCATAGCCACAGCCGTTCGTGATTATGCCGGGCTGGTGCTCCAGCCTTTTACCAAAATTTAGTTTGGTGGTTATGGGTCCCGGCTCGCGCCTCGGGCGGCGCTTCGCGCCGACCTACTGGCTTGGTCGGGACGACAAAGAGAATATTCGCTCGTTGCGAGTCGGGCGTCCGTCGTGTGATAAGTTCGGACCTCGTCTAGCGGTTATCCGGGTGCCGAATGAATCTGCGTATGCGGGAAAACCCCTGGCGCCTGATGCTTGCCGTCAATGTCGCCGTTCTCTTAGGGGTTTTTCTCTACAAGATCCGGCTACCACCCTATGTCCCCTACATCCACCTTTTGGTCGATTATCATTTCGGCTTCACCAAGCGCGCCCTGATCGGCGCGTTGGTGTCGCTGTTCACCTCCAAAGTGCCGGTGTGGCTGGTATTCGCGCTCTCGGGTACCGTATGGCTCATCACGGCAGGTCTTTTCATAAAGCTGTTCCGGCGAACTTTTGGCTTCGACGACGCGCATCTGCCGCTGTTCGTGTTCATGGCGGGCTCGCCGTTCTTCCTGAAGAATTTCATGTACACGCTGGGGCATTTTGACATTTACGGTTGCGCGTTCGCGATCGGCCTGCTGTTGATCCCGGCGCGCTCGATTGCTTTCGTGCTGCTTGCGGCGCTCGCCTCGATGGTCCTGATTCTGATCCACCACATTCATCTCCTGATGTATGTGCCGACCATTGCGGTCATCGTGGTGCTGCGCTATTATCTGGTGCAGGGCTTCGGCCGGCAGAATGTCATCGTCGGCATCGCCGCGGCGCTGTGCGTCGGCTTGCTGTTCCTGGCGGCGCAGTTCCTCGGAACGCTGGCGGTGCCCGAGGCGGAGTTCGTCCGCTACCTGCAGGGCCGGATGGCGGACCCCAGCCGGACCAACCTGCTGAGCTTCAGTTACATCTGGTATCAGCCGCTTTCCAGGGAAATCGCCGATACCTGGGCGCGCATGCCCTCCAATATCCTGGGCATTCCGGTATTTGCGCTGCTGATCTGGCTGCACACCCCGCTCTGGAACTATTTTGCCCGCCTGATCCAATCGCTCTCCAGCGAAACCCACCGCCGCATCGTGATCGCCGCCATTGTGGCGGTGAGCACCGGCTATCTGATCATGTTTGCGATCGTGTTCGATTACTCGCGGTGGATTTCAAACTGGGCGGTCTGCATGTTCCTGATATTGCACGCGGTCAAAACGCTGCCCTCGCACGGCGTGCCGCCGATAGCAGCGGATGATCGAAAGACCACAATTTTTGGCTGGATCGTCACGCTGATCCCGCGCGTCGGGATCGTGAGACCATTCTAAAGCAAGATGAGTTTTAGTTCGATCGATTTGTTCACTGGATAAAAAATCGCGAAAACAACCCCATGCAAAGGAGAGTGGACCCCGGCTCGCAGCGCTCTTGCTGCGCTGCGTCCCGGCCACGAGAAGAAAAAGGCCCCAACCTAATCCAATCCCGCTCCAGGCGAGACGACGGGGGAGTTAAATTTTCGCTCGCCTGATCCGGACGTAAAGTGCGCCCTCGCCGCCGTGGCCGATATGGGCTTCCTCGAAGCCGACCACCAGCGCGCGAAACTCGGGTAGCCCAAGCCATTGCGGCACCTGGCGGCGCAACACGCCGCGTTCGGATTCGGCGCCGATCTTGCCCTTGCCGGTGATCACAAGCACGAACGTCAGGCCGTCGCTGTGGGCGCGTTGCAGGAAGCCCGATAGCGCCCGGTGGGCGCGGGTCTGCGTCATGCCATGGAGGTCGAGCCTGGCATCGATCTCCTTCCTGCCGCGCGACAGTTGCGAGCGCTCGCGGCGTCCCAGCGGCGCCAGCTGCGGCGGCTCAGGCGTCGGCGCTCGCACGGCTTTGGCTGATGCAGGCAGCTGTGGCGACGCGGCCGAAATCCCTGCGGCCGGCGCATCCACGGCGGAAGCCGCTATCTCACCCCTTGCAGCGCGCGGTTTTTTCCGCAACGGTTTTATCTGTTTGGCGACACTCTCCCACAGCACGCGCTCTTCCTCGGTCAGCGCACGCTTGCGGCGTGGCGGGGTTGGCAGTTCCGGGACCGGTGTCGAGGAACGTTTCATCTGACCCGGCGGTAATATCGATAGCGCCGGTGGCGATAAACCTCGCGGCTTGCTTGGATATTCGGCCGGGCTTCCGGCAGCGGCACCGGTCTGACGACAGCCGCCTGCGTTGCCGAGGCCTGCGCCACGGAAGTTGCGGGCTGCGCGACGCTCGCAGTACCTTTGGCGCCCGGCGTCGGCAACGGCTCCGCCGGTTTCGCGCCGGCCTTCTGATTCTTCAAGGGATCAACCTGCGGAAACAGCTTTGCGATTTGCGCGGATGGCCTTGGGTCCGGCACCGGCATCTTGCGGCCCCGCGCCATCGGATCGAGGCTCCTCGGCACCAGAATGACAAAGCGCATGTTGTGCCGGAGCCGGCCGGACACCTTGCCCGCATCGGAGCCGGCGCCGAAATAGAGATCGGCGCGCGCCGGCCCCGTGATCGCGGATCCGGTGTCCTGCGCGATCATCAGCCGGTGAAACGGCGTCTTCGATTGCACCGATTCGATCGGCAGTTCGCCCTCGATGAAAAACGGTGTGCCGTAGACATGCAGCGCGCTGTCGACCGCGATCGAGCGCCCGGGCGTCAGCGGGACGCCCTGCGCGCCCACCGCTTCATCCTTCTCGGACAGCGGCACCTCGCGAAAGAACACATAGGAGCGGTTCTGCCGGCGCACTTCGTTGGCGCCATCAGGGTTCTGCTCCATCCATTCCCTGATCTTCTGCATCGACATCTGTTCTTTCGGGATGATGCCGCGGTCGATCAGGACGCGGCCGACCGCCGTATAGGGATAGCCGTTGTGCGCATCGTAATTGATGCGGACGGTCGAGCCGTCCTCGAGCCGGACCCGCGCCGAGCCCTGGATTTGCGCGAACAGCAAATCGGTCTGATTTTTCAGCCAGCAGATTTCGAGACCCCGGCCGGCAATCGCGCCGTCCTCGATCTCGGCCCGATCGTAATAGGGCACGAGCTTGCGGCGGCCGATCTTGCGGAACACCTGCCCCTTGTTCGGCAGGCTGGGCGCGTCCTGCTTGAAGCCGCGGACGAACAGGTTTGATGGACGGCGATAGACCGGCACGGTGTAGACGTCGGTCTGCGTCCGCGAGCCATCGATGACAGGCTCGTAATAGCCGGTGACAAAACCGTCATCTTCGCCGATCCGCGAGATCCGCAAGGGCAGAAAATGCTCTTCGAAGAAGGCTCTTGCCTTGGCGCCATCGGAAATGTCGGCCGCTCGCGCCGCCTGGCAGGGATCGCGCAGCGAGATGCCGAGCGCCTTGGGATCAGCGGGGGGTGTTCGCTGCGCCGAGATCGGCTTGCAGCTGAGGCGGAAGGCCTTGTAGGCCTGCAGAGGGTCGTCCTCGCTCCAGCCCGCGATATCGGCCCAGGCGACCGGAGCGTATTGGCTGCCGCTGATTTCGAGCGGCCATTCGAGAAGGGGATATGGCAGATGCCGATGCTCGGCCAACGGCGCGTGCACGCCGCGCCCAAGATGTGCATGACGCGCGGCCATCGCCGCAAACGGAGCCAGCGACAGCGCAACGGCGATCACACAGAACGCGGCGGCGTATCGCCAGAGACCGCGTGCGTCAGTGAGCGCTTCCGGTGCCAACCAGCTTCCAGTTCGGGTCGCGTGAGGACGTGTCGCGGGCGAATGTCCAGACATCTGTGATATCGGCGACCTTATCCGGATTGCCGTCGACGATCGTGCCGGCCTTGTCGCGGGTGACCGAAATCATCTGCGACACAAAGCGAACGGTCAGCTGCGCGGCTCTGTCGCGGCTTTCCGCACCGACAAGCTCGGCCTTGTCGATCGACACGAAGCGGGTTTCGGTCTTCTGCTCGTGCTTCTCGCGATCCCTGATCACGCCATCGAAGCTCTCAAAGACCTCGGACGACAACAAATCCTTCAGCGCGCGGCGATCGCCGTTGGCGAATGCCAGCACGATCATCTCATAGGCGCTGCGCGCGCCGGAAAGGAAATGCCGCGGGTCGAACGAGGAATCCTGCGCGGCGATGGCATCGAGCCCCTGGGCCAGCGGCGTGCCGGGCTCGGCGAGGCCCTTCCAGCGGTCGGTCGGCGGCGCCACATCGGCGGTCGGCGCCAGCGGCGGCTGATCGATCACCGCGCCGGGAATCGGAACCACGTTATTATTATTATTGTCCTGCGCGCCCTGCACCACGTTGCGCGCCGTGCGATCATAGGGCGGCCGCTCGTTTCCGGTGCGCTGTCCGAGCACATTACGCAGGCGCAGGAAGATGAAGACTGCCAGCGCCAGGAAGATGATGGTGTAAATATCCACGTCGCATTCGCTTTCTGGTTCTCACGCCGGCAACGGGTCCGGCGGTAGAGCGTTCCCTGAGGGCCGGCAGAGAGACTACATCATCGATGGGTCTGCAGCATGTAGGCACGAAACTTGGCCGGGCCAATGGCGCGTTTTGGCATGAAAAGCCATGCCGGTGGAAACAGGCCTGGCCGATGCTCTCGCCGGTTTGCCAAGGGTTAACAAGGGTCAAATTGTAGCGCGTTTTCAATCCGGGGGGAAACCCCGAACATGCCTGGAAATCGCGCATATTCAACAATTTAGGGTGCGCGCCCGGCGGCCATGGCGGGTATTGTCGGCCCTTCCCCATCCCCCGGACCACGTCCGGGCCGGTGGCGCGCGATGCTCCTCCTTGTGGAATGAGGCAGGGCCATGTTAGCCACTCGCCCCGACAAAGGCATTTTCGCACCTCATGAGCGCATCCAGACGCAAAACCACTCGCGGCTCGCCCAAAATCGCTGCAATAGCTCCAGGAGAGACTCCCATGACCAACGGCAACGGCGCGCCTCCCGAAGCAGCTCCTCCCCCCCAGCTGAACGTGCTGGCGCAGTATACCAAGGACCTGTCGTTCGAAAATCCGAACGCGCCCGCCTCGCTGGCGCCGCAACAGCAGCAGCCCGCCATCAATATCCAGATCAATGTCAGCGCCAACAACGTCTCCGAAAACGAATACGAAGTGACGCTTTCGGTCGAAGGCAAGGCGGAAAACGCCGGCAAGGTGATGTTCAGCTTCGATCTGGCCTATGCCGGCGTGTTCCGCATTTTGAACGTGCCGAAGGAAAACCTGCATCCGCTGGTCATGATCGAATGTCCGCGGCTGTTGTTCCCGTTCGCGCGCGAAATCATCGCGACGGCGGTCCGCGACGGCGGTTTCCCGCCGCTGATGCTGGATCCGGTCGATTTCGTCGGCCTGTACCGCCAGAACATCGAGCGGCAGGCCGCAGCCCAGGCTGCGCAGGCCAAACCGAGCTAGCCGCTCAAACGCCCAAAAAGTCGTTCCAGATCGGCTTGTCGCCCAGCGTGGCGACAAAAGCCCGATGCGCGAGGCGGTCTTCCTCGCTGATTCGCGGCGCCAGCGGCACCTCGCGCTGCCGCCGCGGCATTTCGCCGTACCCCTGGGCGCGCGTGTCGCGGGTTTCCGCCGCCAGGATCAATTGCGACTGCCGGGCCCCGATCAGATCGATATAGACCTCGGCCAAAAGTTCGGCGTCGAGCAATGCGCCATGCTTGGTGCGGCGCGAATTGTCGATCGCATAGCGCGAGCAGAGATCGTCGAGCCGGTTCGAGACGCCTGGGTGCTTGCGCCGCGCCAGCAGCAGCGTATCGACCAGCCGGTCGCGCACGATCTGAGGCCGCTTGATACGGTCGAGCTCGGCATTGATGAAGCTGATATCGAAGGATGCGTTGTGGATCACCAGCGGTGCGTCGGCGATGAATTCGAGGAACTCTTCGACGACATGGGCAAATAGCGGCTTGTCGGCAAGAAATTCGCTGGAAAGGCCGTGCACGGCGTAGGCTTCCGCCGGCATGTCGCGCTCGGGATTGATGTGCCGATGGAACGTCTGCCCCGTCGGCATGCGATTGAATATCTCGACGCAGCCGATCTCGACCAGCCGGTCGCCGCGCAACGGATCGAGGCCCGTGGTTTCGGTATCGAGAACGATTTCGCGCATCAATGACAGCCGCTGGCAATGACGAATCAGGTTCGCCGCTGCGGCATCTTAACAGCCTCTTTCAGAATGTCCCGGATTCGCGCGCGCACCGGGTCAAGTCCATGCGAAGTATCCACCACGAAATCGGCGCGCTTGCGCTTTTCGGCATCGGGCAGCTGCCGCGCCAGGAGGGCATCGAGCTTTTCGCCGGTCATGTTCTCGCGCGCGAGAATTCGATCACGCTGGATTTCCGGCGTGGTCGTCACCACCACCACCGCATCGACGCGCTTCTCGCCGCCGGTTTCGTACAGCAAGGGCACATCGACCACCGCGACCGGCGCGCCGGACTGTTCGGCGTCGCGAAGGAATTTCTGGCGGGAGGCGCCCAGCATCGGATGGACGATACCCTCCAGCCGCTTGATCGCGGCGGGATCGTGCACGACCTGCGCCGACAGCCTGTGGCGATCGACCTTGCCGTTTGCAGTCGTGCCCGGAAATGCCGCTTCGATCGCAGGCACCGCCTCGCCTTCGTACAGCCTGTGAACGGTCGCATCGGCGTCGTAAACGGGAACGCCGGCCTCCGCGAACAGCTTTGCGGTGGTTGATTTACCCATCCCGATCGAGCCGGTCAGCCCAAG
>Ga0209006_10003072_pt1 | contig 15149 bp, 9 predicted proteins | sample JacPin_JW_Ref_O2_FD_188567 | JGI IMG/M metagenome (GOLD analysis project Ga0209006, IMG submission 188567) | Forest soil microbial communities from Algoma, Ontario, Canada - Jack Pine, Ontario site 1_JW_Ref_O2 (SPAdes) (version 2) | ecosystem: Environmental > Terrestrial > Soil > Boreal... | reverse complement strand
CTGCAGACCCACCGTCCCGTGCGCCATCACCATCATCGGCTTTCCTTCGATCTTGAAGTAACCGTGCGCCATGGCGACGGACGATTCTTCGTGGCAGCACGTGAGCAGCTCGGGCATCTTGTTGCCGCCGTAATTGATGAGCGATTCGTGGATGCCGCGGAAGGCGGAGCCGGGATTGGCGGCGACGTATTCGAAGCCCAATGTTTTAATGACGTCGACCATGAAATCGGACCCCGGGCGATCCGTGGTCCACACGTCGACGTGCGTCGGCGGGGCGGTTTCAGCCGCGGTTTGCTTGGCGCCGGGCAGCGGATTTGGAGTGGCGGGGCGATGAACTTCCGCTGCTTCCTGGGCTTTCGCGGCCTCGGGTTTAACGACGAGTGCGGCAGCGCCGGCGGCCGCTCCGGCAGCGGCGCCCTTCAAGAACCCGCGACGGTCAACTGAAATCTTCTTGGATCTCGCCATGATGAATCCTCCCTACGTTGCACTGAATGTGCCAGGAAACACTCATACTTTATCATGCTGGGATAGCGGTTGGCCGTTGGCGATTGGCGGTTGGGGTTGGGGATTGTGGATTGGCAACGACGGCAAAGATTTAGGCCGCAGATAAACGCAGATGAACGCCGATAAAACAAAACTCGCTTTTGTTGTCTTATCGGCGTTCATCCGCGTTAATCGGCGGCTAATTCTCTTTGAGCAGTTCCTGGATCAGCGGGATGCTCTTGGCGTCCCGCGACGTCGGCAGCGTCTTAATATAGGCGTAAATATCGACGAGCTGTGCGTCCGAAATCACCTTGGGCCCATAGGTCGGCATGCGGCCGGCATTGCGAACGAACGAGATAAAGCCCGCCTGATTCAGCGGCATCGGAACCAGCCGGGCGCCCGCGCCGCCGTGCCCGTCGAAGCTATGGCACGAGTAGCAGGCGTAGCTCAAGAACAGATCCTTGCCGTGCTTCGCATCGCCCGCCGGAGTTTGCGCGCAGGCTAAAACCGCGCATGAGGCGACTAATAGTAGTAGCTTCATCTTTGCTCTTTTGGATTACCTAGGCTGCGTAACTACGTCGATCATGGCCGGCTCGCCTTTCTTCACAATTTCAAGGCCGCGCTTGAGCGCCGGCACCAGATCGTTCGGATCGCTGATAGGGCCCTCGCCGTGCATGCCGTAGGCCTGCGCCATTTTCGCGTAATCGATATTCGGATCCCACAGCTTGGTTCCGATATGCGAGCGGTCGCCGCGGCGGTTGTGCAGCGCCGCCTGCTCTTCCACGAACATCACTTCCTGATGGTAGCCGCGGTTGTTGTGCATGATGGTCAGCAGCGGGATGCGATGGTGCGCGGCCGTCCACAGAACGCCCGGCGCATAGTTCAGATCGCCATCGGTCTGGATGTTGACCGACAGGCGGCCATGCTTCCGATTGGCCAAAGCAGCGCCCACCGACGCCGGCGCGCCGTAGCCCATCCCACCCGCGCCCTGTCCGCCGATGTACTGATAATGCTTGTCGAACTTCCACAGGCGATTCGGCCAATTGCCGACGAAGCCTTGCGGGGAAACCAGCGACCAGTCTTCGTTCTTAATGAGCGGCCACAGCTCGCCGGTGAGCCGCGCCAGGCTGATGGGGCTGGAGTCCCAACCGTATTGCGCGTCCTCAATCTGCCGGTCCCAGGCTGCCTTGTGCGCCTCGGCCAGCTTCGCGCCGCGCTCCTGCAACGCGCGCTTGCGATCGGCGGTGAGCTCCTTCTTGATTTCTTCGATCAAAGCCGGCAACGTCGCCTGAGCGTCCGCGCCGATGTCGAGATCGATGTCGGCATAATGTCCAAAATCCTGGATATTGCTCTTGTGGAAGACCGAGACCGCGGTGATCTGGATGGTTTTGGCGCCCCGCGCGCGATCGATACGGGCCTGCGGCAAAATATCGCCCACTTCCAGATTCAGCGTCACATCGGGCTGATAGCCCTGCCAGCCCGTGCCCGCCAGCGGATGCCGCGTAGGGAAGTTGATACGCTCCTGGCTGTTCACCGGCGCTTGCAGCAGCTCGGCCAGTTCCACCAGCAGCGTCATGCCTTCGGGCGTGCGCGCCATGCGCTGCGCGATGATCTGCGGCCGCTCGGCATTGATCAGAAGCTTCGCGGCTTCGCGCACGGCGGCCATATCGCCTGCTGGCGGCGTGGTGAGAGTGAGTTTCGGGATACGCGGCGTCGCACCCTGAATCGGATCGCCTTGTATCTCGGCATTGCAGACGATCAGCACGGGCCCGCCGGGTGGCGTCATCGCGATGTTGTACGCGCGCACCGCGGTTTCAGCGAAATGGCCCAGCGACAGCGGCTCGTCGTCCCACTTGGTGTAGTCGCGGACCAGCGCGCCCAGGTCCTGCGCGCTATGCAGGGACTGTACGCCGGCATTGCGCCGCGCGCCGTCCGAGTGGTTACCCACAACCATATAGATGGGCACCCGATCCACGTAGGCGTTGTAGATGGCCATGGACGCGTGCTGCAATCCGATGTCGCCGTGGATGAGCGCCATCATCGGCTTGCCTTCGATCTTGGCGTAGCCGTGCGCCATCGCGACCGCCGATTCTTCGTGGCAGCACGTCAAAAACTCGGGCATTTTGTTGTCGCCGTAATTAATCAGCGACTCATGCAGCGATTCGTACGTCGAGCCCGGATTGGCGGCCAGATATTCGATATCCAGGGTCTTGAGGACATCCACCATGTAATCGGAGCCGGGATGCTCGATCACGCGGGCGGATTCGGCTGGACGTGCGCCCGTTTCGCGCGCCAGCGCCACTTGCGTGGGCTCCGGGGCCGATCCGTTGACGCCGCGATTCTGGGCCGTCGGCTGGCCGTTGCTTTGCGCCTGCTGGGCGTCGGCGACTTGAGGCTTCGCCACCAGCGCCGCCGCGCCGGCTGCGGCGCCTTTTAGGAATCCACGACGGTCCACCGAAGTCTTCTTGGATTTCGCCATAATCACAATCCTCCCGGATGGCTGCTGCTCGGGCGCGCTACAGAGACGGTCCGAGCATTTCACACTTTATCATTTTCGCTGTAGGAGTGCGGGTTACGGTCGCCCTTCGGGTTCCGCACCGGCATGACAAGCCGTCGCTTGCGACTAAGCCGTTGCTGAAACACAGTTTACGTATTACTATTAACCATGGTTTACTTCTTCTAGTGATCCGTAGTAAGGTAGCTGAATGCCGCTGCGTTGTCGATATTGGATCTGGGTTGCGGCGACCGTCGTCTTGATCTTTGTAAGGTTCGCGCAAGGTCAGGGCGAGACCACGAGCGCAATCGCCGGATCTGTCACCGATCCGGCCGGCGCGGCCATCCCGGGCGCCACCGTGACCGTCGCCAACATCGAAAATGGCCTCAAACGATCCGTGACAACAGACGACTCCGGGCGCTTTAGTTTTCCCCAACTCAAACCCGGAGTGTACGCAGTGAAAGCCGAAGCAGACCGCTTCGAGACTCAGCGAAATAACTCTGTGTCCGCTGGACTTGGGCAAAGCCAAACGGTGGATTTCAAGCTCAACGTCGCATCCCAAAGCGACACCATCGTGGTCCAGGAGCAAGCGCCGCTGATCAACCCGGAGAATGCCAATACCTCAACGACCCTGACTGCTCACTCTCTCGAAGATCTTCCGAATCCGGGTGGCGACCTGACCTATCCGCTACAATTCGCCCCGGGCGCTCTCATCAACACGGCCGGCAGCGGGAACGATTTTGTCGGCGGCACGAATGGTTATGGAAACGTGCAGTTCAATGGCTTGCCATCTCTTTCGAACGGCTATATCGTCGATGGCCTGGAAACCAACGATCCGCTGACCAACCTGAATAGCGGTCTGGCGACGAATCTGGTCCTGGGATTAAATTCGATCGCGGAGGTGACAGTGAATACGCTCTCCTACGCAGTGGATCAAGGCAGGTACGGCGCTTCTCAGGTGAACTATGTTACGAAATCCGGCACGAATCAGTTTCACGGAAACATATACGAGTTGTGGAACGGCTCAAAGTTCAATGCGGCGGATTTCTTTACGAACGCCACGCCCGGAAACCACAAGCCACGCTCCACGGTGAATCACTTCGGCGGAAGCCTGGGAGGCCCCGTGATTCATGACAAGCTGTTTTTCTTCTTCGACTCCGAATGGGTTCGGATTGCGCTCCCGATCGTCACTGCCACGACTGTGCCAACGCCGGCATTTCAGAATTATGTCTTGCAGCAATTGCCGCGCGGCGGCGTGGACGCCATAACCGGATCGACGTATCAGCCGGCGCCCCAACTCGTGCCGTTCTACCAAAAGCTCTTTTCGCTTTACGGCAAGACCACGGGGACTCCGCTCACAGTTCTTGGCTGTCCATTCGATAGCGATGGAGGCGCAGCCGGTGGCAATCCTCCGAATGGTAACGGCTGCGCGAACCGGCAGAGCATTTCGCACTCGAGTGACGATCACGAGCAGGTGCAAACGGCTCGCATCGACTACAACATTGACACGCAGAACATGGCCTGGTTCCGGTTTCAGTCCGACATGGGCTTGGCGGATGCTTACACTGATCCGATTAATCCGCTATTCAACGCCATCTCATCACAACCACTTTTCTCCTTCGCCGCCGGCTACACCCATGTGTTTTCCGGGCACTTGGTGAATTACTTCAATCCAGCGTTCTCGTGGTATTCCAGCCTGTTCGGGCCAGCCGACTTCCAAAAGACGCTGGCGGCTTTTCCAATCGTCCTCCAGGGCAGCGGCGCGAATGCGCCGTTTTCCCCGCTTGGAGGGCTCGACAATACGTGGATGCAGGGGCGCCGCGCCGCGCGTTTCTTCATTAACGACAATCTCGCCTGGACTGTGGGCTCGCACGAATTCCGCTTCGGAACCAACGCCCGGATCTTACGCCTGAACGATTACGATTTCGGCGAGGGCGTGGTCCCGCTGGTGACCTATACAACCCTTCCGCAATTCATCCATGGTGTCGCATCCACGGCCTCGGAAACCTTCCCGCTGGCTGATTCCGAGCCCTACAACTTCCTCAACCTGGACCTCTATGCGCAGGACGCTTGGAAGATTACTCGCACATTGACCTGGACCTTCGGCATCCGCGACACGTACAATTCAAATCCCCTGAATCCACATGATGCCGGTGCGCGTCTCAATGGTTCGTTCGGTTCCATCTCTCACAACGTGAATCAACCGCTGGACCAGGTCATCCAGACGCATCTTGGGAACGTGTTCGCTTCAACGCCGCTGGCCATCCTTCAACCCCGGACCGCGATCGCCTGGCAGCTCGCGCCGCACACCGTGCTACGGACTGGATTCGGACTATTCAGCGACATCTTGCCAGGCAGCGTGGTCGATCTGGTGGGCGTGAATCCTCCCTATTCCAATACATTCCAGAGCGGGTTGCTCGGAACAGTCGGTGGAACCGAGATTGCTCCTGGAGTTCCGAACAGCGCTATCGATGCGACCGCCGCCGCTGACCAGAAATTCATCTCCGGCTTCGCGAAAGGCGAGCTTTCCTGCGCATCGCCGCTGGCGACTCCGAACTCCTGCCTTCCCCCGATTTCCATTACGGCCGTTCCGGACGGCAAGCTGCATGCGCCTTACTTCATGCAGTGGAGCTTTGCCCTGGAACACCAAATCGGCAATTCCATTCATCTGCGAGCGCAGTACGTCGGAACGCGTGCCGTCAACCAACCTTACCAAACGCAGGTAAACGGTTATCAAACAGTCTGCGAGGGCTGCTTTGCGCCGTTCCCCTACGCGAAACCCGAGGATCCTCGCTTTGGTGCGGTGACGCAATTGAACACCGGGGCGAACAGCCACTACAACGGTCTCCAGTTAACGGCTGAGAAGCGACTCGGCCACGGATTGCAAGTTCTAGCCAACTACACCTGGAGCCATTGCATGGACACGGTCTCAAACGGCGGATTTCTCCCGTTCGCCTCCGGCGCCATTCTTTCACCACTGCCGGGTGAGCTTGGCCGCCAATACGGGCCTTGCGATTACGATGTGCGTGACAACCTCACGGCGCAGTATGTTTATCAGTTGCCGATCAAGCTGCGAAGTCCCATGCTGGCTCGATCGTTGAACGGGTGGCAGGTATCAGGCACCGCGTTTTGGCATAGCGGCTTGCCATTTTCAGTCTTGAGCACACCGTATTCTTCAAACGGAGACGGCATCGTTCAAGGCGGCGGCCCGCAGTACGCCACCGTGGTTCCCGGCGTGCCGCTGTACCAACACAATCCCATCCCTGGCCTCACTCAACCGGGAACCATCCAGTGGCTCAACCCGGACGCATTTGTGTCAGCCGTCGATCCGAGCACCGGCGCATGTGCCGGCGGCGACAGTCCAACCAACTGCCAATTCGGAAATCTCGGCAGGAACGCACTGCGCGGTCCCGATTTCTTGTGGAGTGACCTGTATCTGACCAAGTGGTTTCAGCTGACCGAACGCGTGAAGCTACGCATCGACGGTCAGTTCTTTAACCTCTTCAACCACCCAAATTTCGGACTTCCGAATCTGGTGTACGCGGGGATTCCAGGCAAACCTTCCACGCAGACCGGATTTGGAGCTCTCAGCTACCCGACCTCGCCACCGACGGGACTGCTAGGCGTCGGACTGGGCGGGGATAGTTCACCGCGGATGATTGCATTCCAGGCGCGGCTTGAATTCTAGAACCTCCTAATATTCGCGGAGATCAAGAACAACCGGCGTTTGACGGGATCTATCGCGTAGACGTTGCCTTAGGCCACGGATCGGCGCTAGCAGTCGGCGCCGGCACGACGCTCAAAGAAGCGTGGCTCGAAGTGCGCCCTCGAAGACCTTATCGGACCGGACGCTGGTTCCGGGAGTCACATTTTTGCCTTAAATAACGATAAGCGCCTCATGAGCCGTTTGACCCTGCTCGGCGGAGTGATACTAGCGCTGACCTCTTCCGCCGGTGCACAGGACCCACCACCGCCCGTTGCGGCTCCCACCAACCTGGGTTCACTCAGCATAGACCAGCTGATGCAGATCCAAGTGGTAGGCGCCGCCTTGCATTCGCAGACCCTGCAAGACGCGCCGGCCAGCGTGACCGTGATTACGGCCGAGGATATCCGCAAGTACGGTTACCGCACGCTGGGCGAAGCGCTGTCAGCGGTCCGCGGATTCTATGTCACCAACGACCGGACCTATGAAACCGTGGGCGTGCGAGGCTTTAGCTTGCCGGGCGACTATGACAGCCACATCCTGGTGCTGGTCAACGGTCACAACATGGCCGACAACATTTTCAATTACATGCTGTATTTCGAGAACGATTTTCCGATCGAGATGAACCTGATCAAGCAGATCGAGATCATTCGAGGACCGGCTTCGGCCCTGTATGGCAGCAATGCGATGTTCGCCACCATCAATATCATTACCAAGTCACCCGAAGAAGCCGGACCGCTCACGCTCACCATGGATACCGGCAGTTTCGGCGAGAAGAAGGGTCAGATTGTGGAGACGGGATCTCTGGACGGCGCGCAGTTTCTGGTCTCCGGATCGGTGTTCAACGATACGGGCCAGAGTCCCCTGTTTTTCCCGCAGTACAACACTGCGCAGACCAATTACGGACAGGCCATCGACATGACGGGCGAAAAAGGCTATCATTTTTTCGCTACGCTCGACTGGCGGCGCTGGACCATCACGGCGGCCTTCTCCGGCGACAGCAAGATTCAGCCGATATCCTGGGGTCCCACCATCTTCAACAACCCCGGCACCCGGAACAATGACCAGCGCAACTTCATCGACGCTACGTATGAGCGCGAGATCGCCGGCGGGACGTTCCGCTGGCGCACTTATTATGATTCATTTCACTATGAGGGCCACGCCGAGTACGCCCTGAGCGACGGCAGCGTGGAAGACAACCGGCAAAGCGAGATCGGCGATTGGGTGGGAACCCAGCTCACTTACCGCTTGCGTCCTTCATTCGCAGGCGACGTCACAGTCGGCATAGAGAGCGACATTGACTTGCGAGCCTTCCTGACCAACTACGACGTGACGCCGGCGCCGGCGGTGTACCTGAGCGCCAGTCATCCCAACCGGTCGTTCGATTTGATCTTGCAGGATGAAAAGAAGTTGTCGGAGCACTGGAAGGTGGACCTGGGTCTGCGCGTCGACAAATCCGATTACCAGCACGATTTTGCGTCGCCCCGTGTCGCACTGATCTATCAACCGTCGATATGGACTTACAAGCTGCTTTACGGCCGGAGCTTTCGCAACCCGAGCGCGTTTCAACTCTTCTATGGCGACGGCGTGGCGGACGCGGCCAATCCAGCGCTTCGCCCGGAATGGGCGGACACGCTGGAGTTCGACGTGGAGCGGAAGCTCGGGAAGCGCATGAACCTGCAGGCATCCACTTATGGTTACCGTATGCACGACGTGCTGGAGGGTGTGTACCTCCCGAATGGGCTGCTGCAATATCAGAACGGCCGTGGCATCAAGGCGCAGGGGGTCGAGCTCGAAATCAACGGGCGCCCCCTGGACTGGCTCGAAATGACGGCCAGCTACACCTTGCAGCACACCTATGACGACACGACCCTCGAAAACTCGCCCGCCTCTCTGGCCAAGCTGCGCTTCGCCGTGCCACTGGGGCGGAAATTCGATCTCAGTAGCGGGATGCAGTACGATTCCTCGCGGCTGACGCTGGCGGGATTCACTTTGAGGTCGATGTACCTGGCCGACTTCACCCTTACCTCCAAGCGCCTGCTGCGGAACTGTGACGTCAGGCTCGGGCTGCGCAATGCGTTCAACACCGGCTATTCCGACCCAATTGCACTCAATCCGGCCGTAGATACCATGCCCCAACCCGGACGCACATTCTTTGTGGAATTGATCGCGCATCGCGTGCAGTGATCTTGACGGGCGCCAACGGGTGACTGATCTCAAATCAGACTCAGTTCGGAGATGGCCTTTCTATATGGTCGATGACAAGCGTGTCGCCCGGTCCCTTACCCGATTCAACTTTGAGTCCGAGTTGATTCTGTAAAGCGGGAATGATTACGCCTCCATATCTTTGCTGCTGCCAGCTGTTCACTGCCCTCAGCGAGGCCATCGGGTCAGCCCGGTTTTCAACTGACGCAAGAGGCGACGGGCCGGCATCCTCAGGAACGAGATCCATGTGGATGTCAAACACCCCGGTGAGCCCGGTCTTGTCGATGAGATGCCGATCGAAATAGTGAGAGATTTGCCCGACGAAAAATGTCATGGTGACACTGTACATGTCGAAACCCCAAATTGTTCCGCATATATGGGCATGGGGCTTTTCCGGTGAGAGGAGCGGTGTCGGGTTGTTCGGGTCCGAGGTCACGCAACTTCCGCTCTTCGCCGGCTGAAATTTGGGGCCGCCTTTGGCTACCGTCAGGAAATAAACCGGGACTTCCTTTTGATCGCGATGGACCTTCAGCCGGAATCTGTCTTCGAGAAGCGTCCGAAGCATCGGACCGCCCATCTGTTCGTTGGACGGAGTGCCCTCAGCCTTGGCGACAATTTCGTAAACGGAATCGAGCCAGGCCGGACCACCCCGAGCTTCCGCACCGAACGGGTTTTCGTACTCCCGTTTATACGCTCCCTGGATGATCACTCGCAGGGGGCCGCACATTCTTATCCTGCCGGGCGTGGGGCCGGCGCCGGGGCTGACGCTGCATTTCGGATCCGGCTTAATTGTGGCCACTTCGAATTTCTGGCCGCCACGCGTTCCAGTCGTCTGCGCGCGAACAGCGATGCCCACGACCATCGGTCCCACCAGCACCAGCAGTGCAGCCGTGTACAGTAACAGCCTGCCGGTAACACTCAAGCGCGGCTTTACCCCGGCTCGCATGATTTCCCTGACCCGCCTCTTGAGATCGGAGCCCGTGATTCCTGGGACGCAGATCAGGGGAGAAGTGACATAGAACTCGCAGATCCGCAGAATGGATTCGGCGTAAACCTGCGGATCGCCGCCTTGCCGCAGCACTTCCTCGTCACAGGCGAGCTCCTGCTCGTCGAGCAACCGATGTTCGATCCACCACACCAGCGGATGAAACCAGAACAGCGCTTCTGTAAGCATATGGATCGCATTGGCGACATTATCGCGACGTCGTACATGGGACATCTCGTGCGCCACCACGGCCCTCAGTTGATCCGGCGTCAACTGGTGGGCTATCCCCTCCGGCAGCAGCAGGACCGGTCGGAAAACGCCAAAGACACCCGGTTCCACCGGTTCATTTGAGCTGATCGTCGGGATGGAGATATCAAGGTCCAGTGGAACACCGCGCCGCAAGGCTCGACGAAGCTGCTGCCACCCCAGGAACCACCAGCCAATACAACCGACGAATCCGCAAAACCACAAGACTGCAAGCGCGTTTGGAACACGGCTCGATGGCCGCTCCGGCGGCTGAAGCGTCCCGACGGCTCTGTTTATCGTTGGGAACGGCGTACCAACTGCGTTGACCACCGCTGACACCGGCCGCAGTGAGGCGACCGGCGCGGTCCGCAAGGGAAGCCGTGCGCCGAGTCCGACCAGGAGCGAAAACGGCACCAGAAATTTGACTGAAGCGATCAACCATAAGCGGTGCCTCACAGATGCAGCATTCGACCGGAGCAGGAGCGTGACCAGCCACACTGCAGCAGCAAAAAGCGTAGACTGCCAGAGGTGATTCGCGAGGGAAACAAGCGCGGCGGAAGTCATTTCGATTGCTCCTTCTTCGCCAGCCGCTTGAGCTCCTGTTCAGCATCGCGCACATCATCCAGAGTCAATTGGCCGGTCTTCACCATATGCGCCACAACAGGCCTGGTGCCGAACAGGTTCAGCAATTCATTGATCAGATTGCCCTGAACACCGCTACGCGTAACCACCGCTTCGAAGATGTTGGCCTTACCGATTCGTTTGGTGCGGCGCAGCGCTTTCTTGGCTTCCAGACGATAGATCATCGTCTGGACAGTGGTGAAGGCGGGCCGGTTCTTCTCGGAAAACGATTCCTGTACTTCGCGCACCGAACAAGCGCCGCGCGTCCAGAAAGCTTCCATGATTTGCAGTTCCAGTTTGCTTAGGCGGGGCAATGCCATATACATACTCCTGTTGTCCAAACGCTTACAGCTACGTTTATATAACCACAAGTGTAGGTATTATGCAAGAGATCTCTCGCGGGGCAGCGCGAGGTGAAAGGCCTTGCGCTAAAGATCGCGATTTGAAATCATGCCCCAAAAGAACTATGAGCGCTACCGTCGTCCCCGTTCAGAATGTGACCGCCGTGGTTCCGTTGCTGATGGTTAGCAACATGGAACGATCACTGGCATTCTATGTCGAGGGCCTCGGGTTCACCATACAGAACCGGTGGGTCCCGGACGGTCGTCTGCGCTGGTGCTGGATGTCGCTGGGCGGCGCCGCTCTCATGCTTCAGGAGGCCGTCGCCTCCAGCCGCGAGAAGATGGCCGCCGCGGGCGTTCTCGGCAACGGTGTGTCGTTGAACTTCTCGTGCAGCGATGCTCTCGCCATCTATCGTGATGCCGCCAATCGCGACATCCACACGCTCCGGGAGCCGCAAGTCGGCAACTTGTCCTGGGAGGTCTCCTTCGCCGATCCCGACGGCTACAGAATTCACTTCTCCAGTCCGACTGATTTACCCGAAGAAACCCTGCTCTCTGACGTCAAGGCCTAAACTCGAACGCCTTACTGCGGCAACGCGCAGGTAAAATTCGCCGCCTCATCAGTGCTGCCGCTTCCGCTATATTTCGCCACCTTCGGATAGACGCACAGCGGACGTGTGCGGTCCACCGATCCCGAGCGATCGGCGTGCGAGGCGATCATCGTTTCCGGCGCCTTGCGTTGCTCCACCCATTGCTGAATGGCGGTCATCTTGTCGAAATCGTTGGGACCTTCGCCACCGCCGCAGTGCGCCATTCCAGGAACCATAAATAGCCGGACGTCGGCGGATGCCTTTTTCTCGCCGCCCAGATTCTTCACCACGCTCTCGTAGTAATGGACGCTGTTGAGCGGCGCGATGGCCTGGTCGCTCCAGCCGTGATACATCAGGAGCTTGCCTTTGTGCGCGAAGAACGGTTTCATGTTGGGATCGGTGGCGTCGATCAAACTCGCGTAGGTTTTCTCGATTTGCGCGACGTCGCTGTCCAGGTTCATCGTCTTCCAATCCCACTGCGGATTTTTGTAGACCACGTAAGTGAAACTGTCGGCGGCCACGGAAGCGGCCTGTTGACCGGCCAGCAGGTTCCAGCCTAATTCGCTGCCGGGTTCGAAGGTCGGGAAAATTTCTTTGCCGCTTGGGCTCTTTGGACCGGCATAAATGGCCTGCACCGCCGCCACTTGCGCGGGCTTCAAACAGTTGGGCAAATCTTCGCCCTTGCACTCGAGCGTCTTGGGATCGAAATGGCACTTGGTTGGATCGTTCAGCAGACCATCCTTCACACCGTCGTTCGCATCGCAGGCGGCGATGACCGCCTTATGCAGCACAGCCAGCTTATCGGGAGAAAGGTAGCTGTCGGGGCTCTTATTCATTTCTTGCGCCACCCAAATGGACCAGACATGCAGATGGGTCTGGTAATTGGCGGGCGCGCCGGCGACGATTCCGTCGAAGTCGGCCGGGAACTTCTGCGCTTCCTTCAAACCCTGCCGTCCGCCGGTGGAACAGCCGTTCCAATAGGAATAGCGCGGCGCGCTGCCGTAGAAATTCTGGATGATGGCTTTGGATGTCACGGTCATTTCATGCACCGCGCGGTAGGCGAAATCGGTCAGCTTTTCCGGGTGCCCCATCGCGAAGCTCGCGCTGCCGCCCTCATGGCCCGTATCTGTGCCCGCCGTGGCAAATCCGCGCTTCACGCCTTCGGCCAGCGGCGCGTAGCCCATGGTCCCGTTCCAGCCGCCGTTGCCGATGGCCTGGAAATCGTTGTTCCAGCCGGAGACCGGAAGCCAGACTTCGACCTTGATGTCGGAGTCGCTGGAGGGGGTGAGCGTGGCCATCACGCGGCAGAAAGCCGGGAGCGCTTGATAGAGAGCCATGTTCGGACGGCCCGGCCCGGGCGAGGCGGGCGGCGTGAACGCACCCGCGGATACGGTCTGCGCCGAAGTAATCGTGACATTGGGCAGGCTGAGCTTGGAAAGGTTGTCGCACGTCGATCCGCCGGTGGGCGCGGCGGTCAAAGAGCCAGCTGAAATCATCAGCAGCGTGGTAATTGAGAATTTAGTCACGGATATTCTCCTCTCGACTGTTTCGACTTGCATTGTACATCGTGGCAGAAATTCAGAACGAAGAGCCACGACCGTAAAGGGAGTGGTCTACTCCGGCCCGAACGCCAGCAGCACGTTCCCCGGCATTCCATTTCCGGTCCCGATGTAACCCGAACCCACGTACAGCATGCCGCCCACAATCACCGCGCCTGGATCGCCCAACGAACCGCCCTTGGCCGTCACGCCATTGACGGTGGTGTAATCGTGCGCCGTCGCGTACTGCCACAGCTCATGACCGTCCGTGGTGGCCAGCGCGTGCAGCACTCCGTCCCATCCTCCGGCGAAGACCACGCCGGGAATCGCCGTCACTGCGGCAGCCAGTCCGCGCCGGGGACGGCCGCCTGCGGGAGGCTCGGCCGGGTCGATGTGCTTCAGCCACGCCATGCTTCCGTCGGCCAGCTTCAACGCCGCCACGGCGCCGGTCTGGAGCGAATAGTACACGTTTTGATCGTCCGCGGCGCCGCCCCACATGATCTGCCCGCCGGGGCCGGCCGTAGCGCCGTCGGTTAGATCGGCCTTCCACAGCAGCGCGCCCTTATTATCGGGATCGATCGCAACCGCCGTGCCTCCTTTGTGCGCGGCGATCAACACTCGCTTGCCGCTGGCCAGCGTTTTAAGGATCGGAGAATTGGCGAAGTCCCAGTCGGGTCCGGGATGCTCGGGGCACTGCTCGCCCTTGGGACCGCGCCCTCCGCAACCCTGTGGCGACGCGTCGTTCTCCACTCCCTGGTACCACCACAGCATCTTACCGGTCGCCAGGTCGAAGGCGACAATTGCATCCGAAGTCTTCGCCGCCGGCTCGGTAAACGCGTTGCCGGTGGAGACGTAAATCGCATTGAGCTTGGTATCGATGGTCGGCGCGCTCCAGATGGAAGCGCCCGCCGGCGCCCAAAGCTGCGTGCCGAGCGAGTTCTTCTTGGTAGGCTTCGGTTCTTCGGGAATGGTATAGCTTTTCCAGATCAATTTGCCCGTGTTCGCATCCAGGGCCGAAAGATTGCCGCGATAGGTGCAACAGGGGTAATGCGGATCGCCGGATGCCACCTCCTCCGATCCCGCGATGCCCACGTACACGCGGCCCTTATACACCATGGGCGAACCGGTGACGTGCGACAGCACTCGCGGCTCCGTGTTTATCTTCCACAGCAGCTCGCCATTGTGCGCATCCACGGCATAGGTATTGCCTTTCCGATCCCCGAAATACGCGGCGAATTTCGTGCTGCCCCGTCCGCTGACGGGTCCGAGCGCAATGGCGGTACGCACCTGCGCTTCCGCTTGGAAGGACCAATATACGCAGCCGGTGGCTGCGTCCAGCGCATACACGAAGCTGTTGTCGTCGCCGATGAACAGGCGTCCCGCGGCGATGGTGGGTTGTCCGTAGGTCTCAGCGCCGGCAGGCAATCCGAATGCCCACCGGAGCTTCAGCTTTGCAGCCTGATCCGCGGAGAGCCCCGCTGCTTTCGCGGATTGAAAGCGGGTATTGGTTGCATCGGGACTCCAGCCGGTCCAGGAAGCGCCAGTAGCAATATCTCCCATCTGCGGATTCGACGCGCAGTGGTTGGTCATATTCTTCGCGTCGCCCTGGTCCGCCGCGCCCAGGGGCCGGCCGCCGAAAAACTCAGCCAGCACGCGCTTCTCATCGTTACTCAGGCTGGCCGCCTGCTGCGCCATGGCGCCCGTCGTAAGCGCCGCGTAAATGGCCTCCGGAGTCATGGTGGCCAGTGTGTCCGTGCTGGGCGCGTTGTTTTCCTGGAGCAGTCCGGGGTCCGCGCTGGACTTGGTGTTTTTATGGCAGGAGGCGCAGTTGTTGTTGAACAGAGGCTGCGCGGCCATGCGCTCGGCTGGACCAGCCAGGGGAGGCGTACGCCGCTGTGGTTGCGGAGGTTGAGCGCATAGCGAGATGGCTGTGCAGAGAAGCC
>Ga0209006_10003071_pt1 | contig 15153 bp, 15 predicted proteins | sample JacPin_JW_Ref_O2_FD_188567 | JGI IMG/M metagenome (GOLD analysis project Ga0209006, IMG submission 188567) | Forest soil microbial communities from Algoma, Ontario, Canada - Jack Pine, Ontario site 1_JW_Ref_O2 (SPAdes) (version 2) | ecosystem: Environmental > Terrestrial > Soil > Boreal... | reverse complement strand
TCCACCCTTGCTGCGCTTCGATCCGCGAATGCCGCGGTCCAGGGTAACGCGTCATCTTAGTCCGCCGAATAGCCTCGCAGGAGATATAGGCGATAAAGCTGAAAGTAGCCATCTCGATCGCATGGCGTCCTCCTCAATGACGACTCGAGTTTACCCAATTTCTTTCGACGAAGTAATTGGATCGAAGTATCCGCGCTCAAGCGGATGCTTCTGTATTAGGCCGCAATGAAAAGACCTTCAATGCTGTCCGCCGCCATCCTGACACCCGCCTCGTTTCTGATATGCGTGGCGGCAGCTGCGGGTGAGAATTCACGAGTTCTGAGTATGTCACCGCCTATCCGTCAATTACTATCCAAGCAACAACTCGGAACTCGTCCATGGCGTCTCACGGTTTTAGTACCGGAATGTCGGCCAGGCTCCAGCAATTCGGAAGTGGCGTATCGGGGTATGCTGCGGCGTTTCTCGTTACATATGGCTGCGGACGAGTTCAAAACGATATACAGGGGATAGATTGGAGCAATCGCGCCGGCACATTCTGATGCCACGCGGTTCAGGAAAGCGTAGGATAGCTCGTGTAACCAGCAGCGCCCCCGCCGTAGAAAGTCGTTGGATCGGGTTCATTCAGCGCGGCTCGGAGCTGCAGCCGCCTGGGTAGATCTGGGTTGGCTAGAAAGGCCCGACCGTATGCGACAGCGTCGGCGCGCCCACTCCGCAACGCTTCCTCGCCCTTGGGCCCGTCATATCCACCATTCACAACGTAGAGACCTTTCCAAAGCGTTCTCAGGTGAGCAGATAACGCGAGATCGTCTTCGCTGCTTCCCTTGCTGTCCTGCGCCTGTTCAACGACATGAAGATACCCGAGCCCAAAGCCATTGAGTTTTTCGACTGCGACGGAGAACGTGTTGCGTGGGTTGTCATCGCGCATATCGTTGAAGTCAACCGTCGGGGAGATGCGCACCCCGATCTGCTTGCTGTCCCAGGCTTTCAGAACCTGCTCGACTGCTTCCGTTAGAAAGCGGACTCGATTCGACGCAACACCTCCGTATTCATCGGTTCTCTGATTCGTCCCCGTTCGGAGAAACTGATCGATCAAGTATCCATTCGCCGCATGAATCTCCACCCCGTCGAATCCGGCATCCTTTGCGTTGGCCGCTGCCCGTTGGTAATCAGCAAGGGTTTCTTCGATCCCGCTAGCCGTCAAGGCGACCGGCTGTGAAACCTGTGCTGAACCCGTGGCGATGTGCGTGTGGGCATTGGCGCGGATTGCGGACGGAGCAAGGGGTTGCACGTTGTTTGGCAGCAAGGACGAATGAGAGATTCGGCCGACATGCCACAACTGAAGGAAGATTCGGCCTCCCCTGCTATGAACGGACTCCACGATTCGGCTCCAGGCTCGAACCTGCTCAGGGGAATGAATCCCCGGAGTATTGCTGTACCCCTTGCCCATGGGCGAGATCTGCGTCGCCTCGGTCACAATGAGTCCAGCCGAAGCGCGTTGCGAGTAATACGTCGCCGCGAATTCGCTCGGCACACCGTCGTCGTCTGCGCGGGTACGCGTAAGGGGCGCCATGAAGACGCGATTCGCCAGAACCAAAGAGCCTAGCTGAACGGGTTCGAAGAGGGTAGCCATACTTGTGCTCCAGTTGTTCGACAACGTAGTGGGTTGCTGTGATGAGCCGGAGATGAAGAACCGTTGTCAGGTTCGACACGCCCGCTCGGTTCCTACGCCGCAGCCAAAGCGGCGCAGGAGCCTCTATTCAACGGACAGCCTTTACTTCGTGACGGCGCGGACAGCCTGTTCGATCACGTCGACCACGACGTCCGGGTAAGTGACAGGGATGGCATGCGAAGACTTCAGCTCAATGACGTGGGAGTGGGCACGCTCGGCTTCGAACCTGAATTCTTCCTGTGGAATGACGGGGTCCAGCAGGGGCCTAATCTGCCAGCTTGGCTTGCTCGTCCATGCAGCCGATGTCAGTGGCTCCTGCAGCGCTGCCAAGGCGATGGGACGCTGGGGTGGCGATCATCAGGGCCAGCACGCTCTCAGGCACGTCCGCAGCGAGAAGGTAGCCGTACTTGTCGGCCTTGACGAGGAGATTCGTGCCGCCGGTTCCGTCGGGCAAGGTGAATGGGACCAGATCGACGGACGAGGCGAAGTCGCCGCCGGGAAACCGTTCGAGACAATCGTTGGTAGATTCCCCTGCCGCGGGCATCGGGGAGCCAGCGTAGATGAGGCCCTTGACCTTGGGGTCGTCGCCGGCCTGGGTGATGACGGCGCCGCCGTAGGCGTGCGAAACGAGGATCACGGGGCCCTCGATCGTGTCCAGCAGGCTACGCAGGTAGGCAACATCGATCGCAAGGCCCCGTAAGGGGTTGGAGAAGACCTTGAATGGATAGCCGTTCCGCTGGAGCCCTTGGATCACTCCATGAGTCCAGAGCGACGAGTCTTCGACGGCGCCGTGCACAAGCACGATCGTAGGCTTAGATGATTTCTCTTCGATTTGTTCTTGAGTTTCCATGATGAGCTGCTCTCCTTTGTATTGATCCGTTGCAGTTTGACTGCAGGCAGGGGTGAAGCGATGTCAATCCTGCTCGTGGACGGTTTGGGCGTATGTCTTGCCGTATGGGTAGAAAAGTTCCTTGCGGCCTTCCTGCCACGCACGTTTCATCTCAGGCGTCGTAATGTCCCAATCCGGCCTGCATTTCCTGGTGACCGCGCGCAAGTCCTGACGCAGTTCCTCCATGGTCGGTCGTCCAAAGAACCAGTACCCGCTGTAGATCTTGTGGACGATGAGACCCGGTTCAAGGACGACAACGTGAGGGATCATTGGGTTGTGCACGGGGTCGGTATTCCGCGATGTCGAGATCCTTTTGAACGACACGGCCCGCGTCGGATAGGAAGGGCCAGTGTGCGCCAACACCGCTACGGTATTCGTTCGTCTCCGTGAGGTTGTCCCTTCAGCCTGCCTGCGATCCTTTGGGCAGAAGCCTCCGCGACTCAGCACGACGATCATGTGGTCCGTGCCCTGAAGTTCGGATAATTTCCGCCGTGTCGCAGTGTGGTCGGTTAGCTCGTAATCAGGAAAACGAGCTCCGGGTACGATGTCGTTTCGCATGTTCTTGAAGGCTTCCTTTCGTTAAGTTGCTGACCACTATGCAGCGTGAACCTGGGCGGCGCTCGTTCTAGACCGCCGATGGAGGCAAGAGCCCATCGACAATCGCGATCTAACGGCAGTCGTCTTACGACGAAGCGCCGCCCAAGACTTCACTTCTGGGCAACCACTTGAAGCCGATGAACCTTAGGGGCCACGGAAAAAAGTTCCTCCGCCTTCTCCACAAGCTCCTGCCCCGCCTCGCCATTCAAATGGACTTCGCGGGCAGCTTCATCGTCGAAGGTGTCGAAGACCCGATAGACTCCAGGCTCGCCTTCGACTTTCGCCGCGTGCCACGACAGCGTTCCAGGCTCTTTTCTCACCAGCGTGGCCTCCTTCTCCAGAAACGCCTCGACTTCCGATTCCTTCCCCGGTTTAGCCTTCAACTCAACAAGCAACGCGAACTTAGCCATTTCGACATATCCTTTCTTGAATAGTGGTTTGGTTGATGGTTTCCGTCAGTGCGAGGTTCTAGGCCTCAGACTGAAATGCCGGATCGAGTTCCGTAGGGGAAATGTGATCCAGGTAATTGCTCATCGTCTTGAGTGCGACCCCGATCAGAACCTCAAGCACCTGATCCTTCCTGTACCCGGCGGCAAGAAACTTATCCATGACTTGCGCGCTGACGTGTCCGCGTTCAGTGACGATCTCCTTTGTGAGGGCGATAAGCGCCTCTAATTTCGGATCGGACACAGGTTGGTCTGCCCTCACTGCCGAAACAACCTCGGCCGGTACATGCAGGAAAGCCTTCAGCACTGTGCTGTGTGCGGCGATGCAGTAGCCGCAACGATTCTCAACGCTGGCGGAGAGCAGGATGATCTGGCGCTCCACTGCACTCAGGCTGCCCTTATCAAAGGCTTTTTCCAGCCCTAGATAGCCCTCGAGCAAAACAGGAGAGTTTGCGAACACCCCAAAGAGGTTCGGAATGAACTTAAACGACTTCTGGACGTTTTCCAGAAGTGGACGAGATTTCTCAGGGGCGGTTTCCACGCCGACCGGAGTAAAGAAGGAGATTTGCTGGTTCATTTGCTATGTTCCCTTCGTAGAGCCGAGCACAAGACAGACATGTCTGTCTTATGATGCTAGAAGAGTATAGACAGACTGGTCTGTCTTCTGTCAACATAAATCCGATGAGTTCACAAAAACAATCCGATCCTCGGGAAAGAATCCTGGAGGCTGCCGACCGCCTCTTCTATACAGAGGGTGTACGTGCGACCGGCACTGAGAAGATCATGTCCGTCTCCGAGGTCGCAAAGGCGACCTTCTATCGGCATTTCCCAAGCAAAGATGACCTCGTGATCGCATACCTTGAATATCGCGACCGATCATTCTTTGAGTATCTCGATAGCCCTGCGCCTCCGGAAGACATCCATGAAGCCTTAACCAGAATCGAACGGGTGGTGAATCGAGCCGATATCATCGGATGCCCATTTCTTCGGATCGCATCCGAGTACCCGGATTTTGACCACCCGTTCCACCGCGTGGCGGTCGAACACGAAAACAAGTTTCTTGCCTATCTCATCAATCTGCTGAAGCCCTTCGCAATCGACAAAAAAGCGGCGGCAGCAGCGTTACTGAGCGTCGTCGATGGTGGCCTCACCACGAGAATGCTCTATGGGACATCGAAAGAGGTTCCGATTCTCGCGCCCGCCGAGGCAGTACTCAAGAGCTTTCAGGTCGCGCGAACCCAGCGCCGCAGTTGATGGCTGTCGTTATGGAACCGTAAGCGAGCCAGGCAGGAGCGGTGTGGATTCAGACCAATATCCGAGTCACTGACCAACGTGAGCTGGCACCGGAAATATCGGCTTCCCCTCAGCTAATAAGCTCAAATGGAGGAAAGGGCGTTTATCGGTATCTATCTTGGAACAGGCTGCCGTCTCGGTCTCAAGTGTTTACTCTTGAGTTATTTCCGGGTGGGCGACTTTTCGGTCAAGTGGCTCGCCCTTGCCGACTCGGGTCATTACATCAACTTCTCGCAAACGGAAAAGCTAGCCGCAGTCATCCGCTCTTTTCTGCTCGATCAGCCACCGCGTTTCCTGCATACAAGGTGACGAGGACCCAAGACCACCTCTCAAAAATCGGTAGTGCGAAATCGGCTAGAGCATACTAATGTTCCGAAGAGCGGATAGTCGGTGTAACCATGCTCCTGGCCTCCGTAAAATGTGGATCGATCATATGGGTTGATTGAGTGATTGCCCGCGATACGTTCCACTAAGTCTGGATTGGAGATGAACAAGCGGCCGAATGCGACCGCATCCGCTGTTCCGCCGCCCACAGTGTCGCTGGCTGAGATCGGTGTGTAGGCTGCGGCTGAGATAAGTGGACCCCGAAAGTGAGGACGGAAGAGCCTTGCGTTGTTCAAGGCGTCTTCACGGAGAGCATCGCTCAACCCAATCTCTGAACCACGACCCTCGATCAAGTGCAGGTACGCCAGCTTTCGCACATTGAGTTCTTCGATAATGGAGGTGAACAACTCCATGGGGCTACTGTCGTAGATGCCGCCATATTGACCGAAGGGCGACAGGCGCACGCCTAACCGGTCCGACCCGACTGAAGCGGTAACCCCTTCCGTTATTTCAAGAAGGAAGCGCATCCGATTGGCAACCGAACCCCCGTATCCATCCGACCGGGTGTTTGTTCCGTCTTCCAGGAATTGATCAATCAAGTGGCTGTTGGATGCCTGCAGTTCCACTCCGTCGAAGCCAGCTTGGATAGCGTTGCGACTGGCTTGTATAAAGCTGTTGATGATCGGGGCAATTTCTTCAAGACACAGTGCTCGAGGCGTCTCGATGGGCACTTGCTGACCGTGGTTCGTAAAGCCGGGCAACTTGGGTGGGATGGCAGACGGGGCAACCGGTGGTCCGTCGTCTGGCATGAAGGAGGAGTGTGAGTTGCGCCCGTTATGAGCAATCTGAAGAAAGATTCGTCCGCCTCGGGAGTGAACGGCCTCGGTGACGATCTTCCACCCCTCCACTTGCTCCTCTGTGTAGATCCCGGGAGCATTTGGATATCCTTGCCTCTGCTGGCTCACCGCGGTTCCCTCTGCAATGATTAACCCCGCGGTTGCTCGTTGTGCGTAATACTCCGCATTCAACGCCGTGGGAGTGTTTCCGGCGCCCGCCCGCATTCTGGTGAGTGGGGCCATGATGATGCGGTTGGGAAGGATGATGTGCCCCAACCGCAAGGGCTCAAAAAGCGATAGATGGGGCATGGGATTCCTCTTTTCGGTTAGACACCGAAATTACTAACGGGCCGCACAGGCTCACTGCAGAGTGATCTCACCCATGTCGATCTTCACCAGGAGAGGCTCGGGCACGAGTTGGTAATCCCCTTCGTAGGCATAAATGCGTCGCTTGGTTGGAAAGATGATGCCATCCACGTCCCGGTAATCTGAGGCGTAGTTGAGACCGGTTGCGCCACCAAGAATGTCCACCGTGTAGTCATGGCGGCGTATCAGGCCATCCGGGCCAAAGCATGAGATCTGCTCTCGCGTGTGGCTCTTGATGCGATCGGGGAAGGTCACCTTCAAACGCCGCCACGTCTCTCCGGTCACTTCAATGGAAGCAAGTTCTTCGGTTTCAAATCCGGGTTTCGTGTAGACGAAGGGCGTATTCAGGTAGGTCCAAAGTGCCTCGCCCTGGAAGTATGCGACGTGGAGGTCATCCCATGGAGTCTCTCGGACCTGACCCTCAAAGGACCTCTCGGGATCGTTCCGCTCAAGAAGGATGGTGCCATCCCGCTTTTCCATCACAAGTCGATCCGGTGTGAAGAGGAAGCGTTTGTCTTGGCCCGGAAAGTCTGTGGTCATCCGTTCTATTCTGGTATCCACCGTCATCACCACGTCCTTTAGGTAATCACCCTGACTCTTCACAAACCAGATAGCTCCAGTGAGCGAAGCTGCGACTGTAACGCAGCTAATCTCGTTCCAACGCTTTAGACCGCCGTGTGCATCGACTGCTTTTTGCAATAGATCATTCATTGTCAGCTCCTGGTGCTTACTGTGGTGCCATTGTGTGCTTACCGAATGAGTTGGAGCCGGTGTCAAACGGCTGAGGGCTGGGGTGCTTCAAGTTGCTCATTGAAGGATGAAACAAAGGTCGCCTCATTGGGGCCGGCTTGGTCGCGTAGGAACTTCGCCTGCGGGACCATGATCTCGTGGGCATCAGTTGCAAGGGCCGCCATCGTGCCCTTCAGAAACTCGTCGAGAGGCATCGCGCGAGGCTCTTCGCTGCTGTTGAGCAGCTCCGTGCGAACCCAAGGAGGAATGACTTCGAGCACCCGAACTGGAGTATGCCGTAACTTGAATCGGAGGGACTGAGCATAGGAGTGAAGCGCGGCCTTGGTCGACGAATAAACGGCAGTCATCGCCATGGGAGTGAAGCCGAGGACAGACGAGACGATCATTAGTGCAGCGGACTCCTGCTTTTTGAGGTGGGCGATTAAGGCTCCCGTGATCCGTATTGGCCCCATCAGATTGGTCGCGATAGTGGACGTGACCAGCTCATCGTCTACCGCGGCAGAAGCGTCATCGATCAGCATGATTCCTGCGTTGTTGATGAGCACATTCAGGGTCGGGTAGTTGGAAATCAGCTCTCCCGCGGCCCGACGTATGCTCTCCGGGTCAGTCACATCTAACTCGATCGAGTCCATTCCAGGATTGGCTTCCAGGGTCTTTGCGAGATGCCCCTTGCGACGGCCTGAGATGATGACCTGGTTGCCGAGACGGTGAAGAGCCTCGGCAAGTCCCCGCCCAATGCCAGAGCCGCCTCCAGTGATGAAGACTACGTTCCCTTCAGTTCTCATGGTTCTCCTTTGTTCCCTGTAAATAGGTCCGCCTGATAATGCCTATGCGAAAAAGACACCGAACATCGGTCGCCCGCTCTTGGATTCAGCTTCTGTCGCCTCGTCCTGGATAACATCCCAGTGTTCGACCAGAACTCCGTTGTCAAGGCGTACGATGTCCGCAACGATCCAATTCCTGGGCAGTCCGTGACCGGAGAACCGGCCATGCAGTATCACGAAATCGCCCTCTGCGAGGGCAAGATGATTGTCATACCGCAATGTTTGCGGAAGGCCCTTGGTGAGAGCGAGGAGTCCGGCGCGTCCGGGGCCGATGTGCGCGCTGTGCTGTATGTAGTCAGGTGACCAAAAGCGCTCCGCAGCCGCGTAGTCTCGCTTGTTGAATAGAGCGTCGAAGGCTTCAAGAACGGTTGCCTTATTGTTAGCGGGAGTAGCGAGGGTCATGATTGCTCCTTGAGAACCAGTATTCTTACTGAGGATGAAGCTTCGTAGATCGCGTCGATCATGGTGTGCATGGCGACCGCATCCAAGAAGTCTCGGCTCGCCTTGCCTCCGTCAACCCGATCGCAGGCGAACGCCGCACAAAGATGGGCCAGATCCCGCACGCTGGCATCAAGTTCCGATCAGGGGATCCGACCCCGACTAGACCTGCCCGAATTTTGCTTTGTCCCGCCATGTCTTACCTCGTTGTTATGCGTATTTAGTAGCGAAAACGGTCCGCGTACGTTCTGGCGAAATCGGCCAGACTTCGAGGCGCGCGGCCCGTCAACTCAGGAAAGTTGTCGAAGGTGGCTTCCTCCCCGATGTCCTTGCCATTGGTGAGGTCGGTATAGCTGTCGAACACACATTTCATGTATGCAGGCTCAGCACCTGCAGCAAGCACGTTCTGGAGGAAGTCAGATGGCGGCTGCGGCTCGTACGAGAAAGGCTGTCCGATGACTTCCGAAAAGACCTCTGCAAGTTCGTAGTAGGTCTTTGCCTCATAGCCCATGCGATAGGTCTTGCCGGCATGTCGCTCTGGGTGCGCAAGGCACACCGCTGCGACGGCGGCAACGTCGTGACAATCAACCCAGCTTAGCCGCGCGCTGCCAACGTAATGTTTGATCACACCCTGTTGCACGTAGCTTTCGCCTCCGTAGCCGAGCAAGTTCTGCATGAAGATCTCGGGCCGCAGGTGCGAGAAGGCGATGCCAGACCACTCGATGTACCGCTCGATGAACTGATGCCAACCGTAATGTGCAACGCGCGTGTCATCGTCCCCGCAAGCACCCAGGTGAACAATCTGCTGAACACCGGCCCGCTTGGCGCTGTTCACCAGGTCCTTGCTCTGGCGCAGCATATCCACCGTGTAGCCCGTCGCCATGAAAATGCGATCGATGCCCTCTAATGCCGCGGCAAACGTTTCAATTCTGTCGAGATCGAACTCCACAACCTCAACTCCCAGGTGTTTTGCTCTCGCTGGTGTCCGAGCTGCCGCAACGACCTCCATGCCCTGATTGGCTGCGAGCAGCGGCACCAGAGCACCGCCGACCTGCCCTGTAGCTCCCATTACCAGCACTCTTGCTTTTGTCTTCATAGGACCCTCGGAAATAAAGAAATGAGGCGTGAAGCCGCCAGGCCCTCAAGGAGGCGGCTTCTGCAACAGTTAAGAAGAGCTGGGGAGCTGCTACTTGTCGATCGCCTCGGCTGCGAGAGCGATGATGTCCGCCACAGCCTCTGGCTTGGACATGAAGGGACAGTGGCTTGAGGGAACGGACCGCACGGTGGCGTTCATGCGTTTGGCAAGGAATTCCTGGGCCGGAGGCGGAATCATCTGATCCTCAGTACAGACCAGGTACCAGGAGGGAAGTGTCTTCCATGCGGGAACCCCTTCCTTTCCGCCGAAGGCGGCAAGCGCCAGGGGTTTCTGAACTACGGCCATGACAGAAGCCTCATCCGCTGTGGCGTCCCCTGCGAACGAATTGTGAAAACTATCACGATTGATCCAGAGGAATCCGTGAGCATCCGGCTGAATGGAGACAGAGCCCGGCGACGGAGGGCCTTGGTTTGCCAGTGACTCCAGGCTCTCGCCTTCATCGAGACCGAACGCAGTGATGTAAACGAGCGCTTTAACCTGCGGAGTGGCCGTGGCTGCGCCGGTAATGACCGCGCCTCCATAAGAGTGACCGACCAATACAGTAGGTTCCGAATGCTCGGAAAGCAGGCGCCGGGTCACTTCGATGTCGTTGTCAAGGGATGTGAGCGGGATCTGAGCTGCGGTGACGTTATAGCCCTTTGCCTGCAGCAAGAGGACAACCTTGCTCCAGCATGAACCGTCCGCCCATGCTCCATGTACTAGCATGATATTTGCTTTCTTACTCATGACAACCTCCAGGGTTCGGTGGTGCGTGATAGAAACGTCGTGACAAGGTACCGCCGCTCAGACAGCCACAGCAGCAGGCGCATAGAGCGGGTAATCGGTGTAGCCGACTTCATCAAACGTGTAGAAGGTCGAGCGGTGGCGTCGATGTAAATAGAGCATTGCCGTTCTTCATCGTTGGGTCTCTCTGTGGCTTTCTTCGTCTCATCCTGGGCGAAGGCCGCTTTACAGTTGCAAGCCTAAGGGCGGGAAGTAAGCTGGCAAAGACCAGATTGGGCCGCTAATCGTGGGCCCTTTCGGGCTAATGACTTTGCGTAGTAGACCTGCGAATTGCAATGATGGCTGATGCTGGAGGAGCCTAGCCGCGCGATACGATCACTCTTCGACGTCCGAACCTCAAGGCGTCAAGCGAGTAGGCACCGGGCCCGAGCAAGAGAACCGCTGTGAGAAGCAGCACACCAAGAACACAGCAGGGAAGACCGGAAAATCCGGCTTTCCAGGCAATGACGCCCTGTATCGATAGGGCTCCGACGGAAGCAACCGGCGTCATCAGTCCTAGAAGTAAAAAGAATGCGACAGGCAAAAGGAGGAGAAAGCCCCAGTTCGGTACTTTTGCGCCGGCACTCACCGCGTAACCTACCACCATGCCTGTTGCACACAGACGTAGGAGTATGAGGCCAGCACCTGGAGGTCCTGCGGGGAACATCGTGAACAATCTCTGCACATTGCGAGTTCAGCAGGTTGCAGGAGGGGTTTGAAGACCCCAAAGGAACAGCTCACGCTAGCCATTTCGAGCCTCTACCCCCCACGCACAATTAAGAGTAGTCTTCTTATATCTGCGTCCTCAAAGGATCGGCTTGCCATTCTGCTCCGTAGCCCAACGATCGCCGGTTGTCTACAGGAGCGCAGTCGCGCTAATCGTCTCTTCCTTTGCGTTCGTCTCCTTCTCGTCCCGTGCGTCCGAACCTGCCAAACACATCAGCCAATACGGGCACACTGCCTGGAGACTCGAAGACGGCTACTTCCAGAGTTCACCACAAACGATCGCTCAGACGGTGGACGGCTATCTTTGGTTTGGTACCCCGACAGGGACGCTAAGATTCGATGGCGTCAGATTTACCCCATTCACGATCCCGACAAACAAAAATGTGCTGAGCGATACGATATCGCTTCTCGGCTCATCAGACGGAAGCCTTTGGTTGGGCACGAGCGGTGGCCTTGTTCGCAGCTACAAAGGCAAAGTCACGCTATATCCACAGGTGACTGGCCACATCGATGCCATCATTGAGGATCACAACCACGAGATATGGGTAGCACAAGCCCGCCTGGGGGCACATGCTTCACCCCTATGTGAAGTAAGAGAAGATAAAGCCTTTTGTCATGGAGCGGCTGAAGGGATAGACAAACCTTACGCGGTTTCTCTTGTGGAGGCCTCGGACCGCACCCTTTGGGTGGCTCATAGCAACTCGCTGAGTCATTGGTCTAGAGGCGCTGCGACGGTTGTAACTATTCCTGGTTTGAATCATCGTTTAGGTCTTTCCGGAATAGGTTCGACGCTTGCAAACGACGATGGGTCTGTCTGGATCGGTATGAGTTCGCTTGGAAAAGGACTCGGACTTGAAAGGGAACTTGAAGGTAAATTCTCATCGCTTCAGTTGCCCGGGTTCAACAGCGAGCAAATAGCTGCAATGGCTCTGCTGCATGACAATGATGGAGCTCTATGGGTCGGAACATTATCAAAAGGTCTCTACCGCCTCAAAGGGGGCGTTGTCAATCATTTCGGCAGTTCAGACGGCCTCTCAAGCGATACAGTCTATGCTCTATTCCAGGATAAGGAAGGAAATGTCTGGGTTGCCACGTCTTCTGGAATCGATCGGTTTCGAAGTCTGCGCGTGACCACCTTTTCTCCTCGTGATGGTTTAGCCGCAGGTAGTACCAGTGCTGTTGTGGCGACCCACGCCGGGACCATCTGGGTTGGCAATGAAGGGGCCCTCGACCGGATCGAGGGCAACACAGTCACATCCATACGTAGGAAGAACGGGCTCCCAGGCGAATCAGTCACGTCGCTTGTAGAAGATCGCGACGGCCTGCTTTGGGTAGGTATAGACAATGGTCTGGCCACTTACGATGAAAAGCACTTCTCCTCGATAACCGCCGATAAGGGCGAATCTTTGGGAATCATTCGCTCTATTGTTCAGGATGCAAAGGTTGAGGATATGTATGCGCTTGCCATAAGGGATTCTCATGAACATCTATTGCGCATTCGAAACCGACATGTGATCTCTGACGCCGGCGGAGTGGAAACAGAACGCTCAACTACGATAGCTGCCGACCCCGCAGGTGGGATCTTTGTTGGTCTGACTGGAGGACAACTGCGACATTGGGATGGGGAGCGCTTCTCGACAATCCGCGAGGGTGGCAGCGATCACGCCGGAAACAACGCGATGACCGTTGATTCAGATGGAACTGTTTGGGGGGCTAGCGACTATGGTCTCCTCGGTACGAGAGCGGGAAGATTAGCTGTTCTAGATAAAGCCAAAGGTCTGCCGTGCTCCGCTGTCGAGCAAGTCATTGAGGACAGACGCGGCAATCTCTGGTTGCACATGCCGTGTGGCCTTGTGATCATACCCAGGAATGAAGTTCGGGAGTTTTGGGCCAAACCAGAACACACGATTAAGGTGCGCACACTAACGGTGTTCGACGGATACTTCAGCGGTCCGTCATCCTTCACTCCAGGAATGGCACTAGGTAGTGATGGGCGTGTCTGGTTTGTCAATGGGCAGGTAGTCCAGGTGGTCGATCCCGAGATGTTGTCTTCGAACACTTTCCAGCCGCCGATCCATATTGAGCAGGTTACGGCCGATCTTATCCCATACATTCGGTCAGAAACGGTCAACTTACCCCCTTTGATCCGAAATTTGCGGATTGACTACACGGGCCTTAGCTTCTCGGTTCCGCAAAACGTAATGTTCCGCTACCGTCTTTCCGGATTTGAGCAGGATTGGCAAGAGGCTGGAAACCGCCGGCAGGCCTTCTACAACAATCTGCGGCCGGGCAGGTACGTGTTTCAGGTTGCTGGAAGCAATACAGATGGCCTGTGGGGCAACATCGGGGATTCCGTCACCATTCTGGTCGCTCCCGCCTTCTATCAGACACCGTGGTTTCGCCTGCTTGTTCTTGCATCTTGCCTTGCCCTGCTCTACCTCATGTACCTTGCACGCCTGCGATTTGCTACGGCGCAGGTGCAGACAAGAATCATGGTCCGCTTAGGTGAACGAGAACGTATCGCAAGGGATCTGCACGACACCTTCTTTCAGGCCATCCAGGGGCTATTCTTAAAGTTCAACGCTGGAACCTCGCAGATCAGAAAAGATGATCCAGCCCGTGCGGTGTTCGTTGCGGCCCTGGAGGAATCGGATAGAGCTATGCTACAGGGCCGAGAGCTTCTGCTCGATCTGCGCGCAACGATGGACACAGCGGAGCTTGCAACGCTCTTCGCACAGGCTGGAGAAGATCTGCAGGATGTGCATGGCGCGGTATTCAAGGTGACTGTGCTGGGGCAATCACGTCCGCTGCATCCCCTTACGGCGACGGAGATCTACAGGATTGGGAAAGAGGCGCTCCACAACGCCTTCAGACATTCTGACGCTGCGCACATTGAGATAGAGCTGGAGTATGTTTCCGATGCGTTGAAGCTTCGGGTTCGAGATGACGGTAGCGGCATCGATCAGAAGATCGTGCAGGATGGAATGCGGAAGGGGCATTGGGGACTTCCGGGAATGCAAGAGCGAGCTACCAAGGTCGGTGGTCATCTGAATGTCTGGAGCCGGAAGGACGAGGGGACGGAAATTGAAATAAGCGTCCCGGCAGCAGAAGCCTATCTGGTGACGAATACCGAAGCTTGCCCTGGCTGGATGCGACGCTTCATTTACAAAGTTCTAGCTCTTACTGGACAGCCAAATGCCTGAGACCCAAATCATTCGAGTTCTCGTTGTTGACGATCATCCAATGATGCGGTCTGGACTCAGGAGCGAAATCGATGCTCAGGCGGATATGCAGGTAGTGGCGGAGGCATCAGATGGCAATGAGGCGATTGAGATGTTCCGTATGCACCATCCTGATGTCACGCTTATGGATGTACGCATGCCCGGTCTGGGTGGGATTGAAGCAATCGAGATCTTGCGGAAAGATTTTCCAAGGGCAAGGTTTGTAATCCTCACGACAGCAGCCGGAGACATTGTTGCGCTTCGGGCGTTTAAGGCTGGAGCTGTAGGCTATCTACTCAAGAACCTATTGCGGACAGAGCTGATCGACACGATTCGCGTCGTTCACTCGGGACGACGTCGAATTCCTCCGGAGGTAGCTCGGGAGATGGCAGAGCACGCTGCCGATGACTCCTTGTCCGTTAGAGAATTGGACGTCCTTCGCGCGGTCTCTCAGGGGCAGGCCAACAAGGTTATCGCCTCAGAACTGGGTATCTCTGAAAACACTGTCAAGAACCACGTGAAAAGCATTCTGTCGAAGCTGGACGCCAGCGATCGTACTGATGCCGCAATCATCGCGATCCGACGTGGCTATATAGAAATGTAGGCCGGTGGCTCTATTGAGCCATCCGCTTATGGCCGGATCGAGACTGTTGCGGCGTCCGGACCTGCCCTACCTTCAGCACAGGATGGGATGCTGCACACGATGACATCCGTGATGCGGGTCCTCCACTGCGAAAGGGACAACATTATGAATTTACGGCGTAACCTCCTGGCGGCATTCCTATGCCCTCTACTCGTTTTACTCATCCTCCCTTCACCTGGCTTGTCGCAGGCTCCGCTGAAAGAACCCATCAAG
>Ga0209006_10003070_pt1 | contig 15157 bp, 22 predicted proteins | sample JacPin_JW_Ref_O2_FD_188567 | JGI IMG/M metagenome (GOLD analysis project Ga0209006, IMG submission 188567) | Forest soil microbial communities from Algoma, Ontario, Canada - Jack Pine, Ontario site 1_JW_Ref_O2 (SPAdes) (version 2) | ecosystem: Environmental > Terrestrial > Soil > Boreal... | reverse complement strand
TCCTCTGCTCCTTTCGTCAAACTCTTCACAGTCGGGTCATTTGCCACCCAGTTCACCAAGCTCCAGCTCAACCCGTATAGCTCACCGGCCATGAATCGATTCTTCACAAGATATCCCCAATACACCAAAGGATCTTCCATCGACTTGGGGATATATGCCGTGTCCGGAATCGATGTCGATGTGTTGACCGTGTAGAATGGCGATTGGTCCCGACTCTGCAAAGCGGTCGAGGAGAATGGCTCTTCAGAATAGCGTTGAGGCTTTACGTGCAACTCAAGTCGTAGTCGGGCCTCCAGTTCCGCTAGCATCACGAACGAGTCGTCATCAACTTTTACGACAAAGTCCGGTCGAAGCCATCGCTTCGAACTGCCTGAACCTTGGTTAACCCAAGCATCGGAAGAATCGTGGGGTGCAAGTGGTGGTGGAATCGACGTGTAGTTGGAGTAGGAGAATTGAGGCATAGACCTTGATCCCGAGTAAACAGGAGGTACCCAAGCGTTCAGTGACGCCCATGAGAAAAATGAATATGTTTTTCCGCTGTTCATGTTTTCCGCGACAGGGAGAATGATGATATCGTTATACACTGTTTTCCAATCCGTCATCAGTGAATTTCAAAGAGATCCTGATCGGAACGAACTTTGCATCTCTAACTGAATCCGCCGTTCCCATTCTTTGCGAGGTTGACCAAGAATAAAGCGAACGATAGTCCTTGACGTCCCCAACCCTCTGTCTCCCTCACCGGCCCCATCTCGGCTCCGTGGGTGGCTGGCCCACGTAGTGCGTACGAGCATTCTCCGCTCAAACGCAGAATCGACGGAAAACACCCCAACGAACACGCCCGCTGGCGGCAAAGAGTCGAGATTCGCTGGAGGAAAAGGTGGTGACATCGTGCCAGATGTCGAGAAGATGGGATTAGACATAGACGACATCGGTGATAGATAGTCTGGTGGGGAGGTTGATGGTGGCACGGAGCAGTAATATCGCCACGGGAGAGGTTCCTTATCAGGGTTGAGGATGTATATCAAAAGAAGGGTTAGAAAAACAGCAAAGACAGAAAGGAGAAGGAGTGTCAGGACCTATGAAAAATGATCAGAATGGTTCTTGAAATGGGATGTATAGAGCGCACAATAGTAATGGGCTGTCGGGGAAAGAGAGGGTGTCGGAGTAATCGCCTGGTCCACTTCTTCAGGGTCCTCATCACTTTCCCCACTCTTTTGCGCCGCCGCCGTGTCGTTGACCCCATCATCCACCATCGCCGTCTATCTTCTCTCCAGACTCGAGGCCGGAGAAGTGGCGAGTTGGGTTCGCTGTCGGTGTCGGAAGTACATGAAGACGAAGGGTGTGAAGAGAAGAATTGTCGAAAGGGTGAGCTAGAACGAGATGGGATTGGACTAGACGTTGCGGTTGACGACTGAGAGGTACGGCCAGATGGAGCAGAGGGCGGAAAAAGAAAATCAGGACCTAGTAGTGAGTTATTTGGAACAGTAAAAGTCGCTCGTGTTCTGGGTGTTGTTCTGGTAATTTCGCCAGAGTCGGTGTCGGAAGAACTACCGTAGTCCTCCAAACGCGATGAACGTGGTGCTACGCGAGAACCTGCGGTACCAAGGACACCAGCAGCGCTGGTCATGATGGTGGCGAGAGAAAGAGTGTGAGTGTGATGTCCAGCTCTGAGGTTACTTATTTAAAATTATGGGCCGTACTGCGGTTGCCTCTGTGATTAATGTAAGATAGGGCGTTGTGAACTTATTATTGGAGCGCAGCGGTGGGATGTGAAGCTGGCTGTGTCGGTGTGGTCGCAACCAACCCAAGCTTGCTACATAGGTTGAATTTGAGCTAGGCCAGGTCCAGGACAGGATGATATAAATAAACCATCATGACAGTTTGGAACATGCGTCCCCCATCACGACATACCGACCATTCTCTATCCGGACATTTACCGCCAACCCTTTTGACAACATTTCAGACTTCCAAAGCGGTGTAACTCCAAACCAAGCACCCATTTTCCCAAACCAACGCCTTCGCCTTCCTTTCCGCAGCTGGTCGCTTAGGAGACCCTCCCACTTATAAGTAGGTCGAGCTTGAATCTCAGCATCATAGTCGGTTCCCCCTCCAGTCCCCATCGTTGATGATGCGGCTTGAGTTTGAATGTCGACATTTTCCATATCCAACTCCGTCGAGTTGTCGCCGATATGAAAAAGGATAGCCTTCAAAAACATTTCAGTCTGAGGATGCCTTGTCTCAAGTTTAAGCTTACCTGATCGGTGCCCCCAAACACGGTTTCATTCAAGCGCATATACAATTTATTCAGAAGGCCAGTATGGAAGAAATCTCCCGATTTCCCGACTTTGGACAAGATACCTCTTTCGATGAGGAAAGCCTCCAGTGCTGGTCGAGGGAGAGGCGTATATGCGATGGACGTCGGGTAATAGGGACTGAAGTCAGATGCATGTAGCTGGAGTGCGTTAATAGTGTCATAGTTTCGTCTCCACAAGTCATCCTGAAGGACCCGTCAATGTGTTTTCAAGATTACAACGGTCCAAGCTCTCACCCAGAAGATATACCACCATCTCGTCGCCTCTGACCTAGAAACGGCCACGAACCGTTCATAAGCAGCCAAGAGAGCATCCTTCCCGCTAGTCATCAGATTTCTCACCCGTAAATCACGTTCGAATTCGAGAGAACTCTCTGTCAATCCTGTTGGTGGCTTGGGGAGGTCATACACACATGACAAGAACCGATATGTCAAAACGCGGTCCTTAGTACTGCATTCGTTTCGATTATGATGGCGATAGCTTGCTAAAGTGGTCTCGATGTGGCCTAGCCGTTCAGAAATTCTATCGTGATTGATCATCAAAAATCGGGCAAGGGAAGGTGTCAGGTCGTAGTCGTCAGTCAGACCGATCGCTCCGCCGTCCACTCTGACGTCTTTACCATATACAAGTTCGACATCGAACCCACTCCCCAATTGTAAATCTTCCCAAACGAGTTGTCCACGGCGTTTAATGCGTAACACACAAGACTCGTAGAAAACCGATGTATCCGCGTTGTACCGTCGGCTTCCGAAACACCATAGGGAGTAGGAACCGATCGGCTGAGTGTGTCAGAGTTTCAGCCATGCTTGCGAGTGATAAGCGGAGATCTTCGTTTACCTGTACATGTTGATATGGCCAACGGACAGTTTGGCCGTCCAAAGCCCTCAGAGACATTCGAATTTGGCGTCTTCTCCAGATAGCTTGACTAGAGTTCTGAGAAATGTACAGCTCGAAATCTGGAATTTCTTGAAGCACTGCAACCGGCCCATCATCGTATTGGATCACCTGTGAAAGATGTCAAGGGCCATCACACGGGGATGTATAGCACGAACAAGTGTGGGAGGAAAGGGACACCACCACGCGTTGCCAAAGCCTCTCGTGCGACCTGGTACCGGGGGTGCGCTCGGACTCATCCAATAGCAGTCTGGCCCTATGAAATGTCGTTGAATTTCCTCCTCCAGATCTTTGAAACGTGCACGGTCAGATCCATAGACGAGTGCTACAGCTTTCTTGTAGGTTACCGAGCCAACCTCTCGAAGGATCTAGGAAATTGTTTTGCACAAGCAAACGCAGTGATATCTTCCCGCTCACCTTCAAGTTTTCGACATGTCGTTCACCTGGTGTCCCCAAGAACTTTAACAAATATGGCGGATATTCACAATCTCTGGGTTGTGCATAAACCATGTGTTGATTTATTGGGATAGCACATTCTGGATCTGTTAACAGGAGCGTCGTGATAGACTCCTGCCAAACTCGCCGCCGCGTGTGTAGTGAGGAGTACGACAGATCCAAACTATTAAACCTTGGTTAACTTGGGAGATTTTCACTTTCACAATGAAGTTACCGAGGAGAAAATATATCAATGCCTTAGAAAGTACGTCAAATGAGTGCATGGCAATTAGATCAATGTCCTCACTGAAATCAACACGACGTGCGAGCTCTGAGCATATTGAGACAAGTCAAGCAGGAGTCGAGGTAACGCAGAGAACGCACTCTTTACAACACGCTGCATAATGCTAGTGTCGATGATGATGAAATCTTCTCGACGATTGTCAGTGACAGTATACATTTGCCGACAATGGACGTACAAAAACTTAGGCCATAAGTGATTCCATACACACTAGTGAGGTCGTAAGCTGATGATGCAAGCCAGAGAATGACATGGACGGACGTGTAGAGGATAGGGCCATCGATTACATTTCTTCCTGGTACGTTGAGAGCGACTGCAAGGGCAATGGCAGCCGTGGATACATAATTTACTCTCGAGATCCATTCTCCCGCATTGCAGACAGGGTCTACAAAAGGCGCAAAGCAACATTGTAGAGCAAAGAAAGCGACAGTGGATACCAGGAGAACGATTTGTCGAACAACAGCGATACGGGGACCGGGAAATGAACGGAAAAGACAATTGTTGGAGTCCAGAACAGCAACTATGAACAAAGTACTGAGTTTTGCCAGAAAATATGTGGACTCGTAGGTTCCCCAGTTCCGGCGAAAACCTCGAGAAAGATGTCTTTATAAAGCCATGAATAGACGTTGTGTATATCGCACCTCGATATAGAAAAGAGAATGGGTTGCGATCGCGTACTAGCAACCTCTGATATTCGCGGTCCATGTCACTGTTGCTTCGTGGTTGGCCTAACTCGGTGTAAGGATCGACTGTAGGAACTGATTGCTGAATCACTTGGCGGAGACGGAAAGGAAACCAGACTGTTAACTGCGGGGAGTCAGAATGATCAATGTCATAGGGAGAGGCAGGCTGACCGTAAAGAAGACCAGAGCAGAAATGATTATAACTATTGGAGCAAAATTCACTTGGGTCTTTTCCATGGTGGTCGTCCAACAAAAATCTAAAGGATCCCGAAATTCGTCTGGAGGGCCTAAGGGAGGCACAACCGGAGGGTAAGAGGTCGCGTTTGTGTATGGATTTGGTACTACCCAAAGATCCTGTGACCAGATAAGAACATGGACAGCCAATGTGCTGAGTGGTAAGTATATCACGGCCAGGAGAAAGCTGACGATCACGAGACCCCAATTTTCGCCCTTTGGTTCCGGTTGCTGAAGACCTTCAACGGAATCACGACGTTCATAATGGAGAGTGGCTCGGTAAAAATGGTAGAGCAGCACAGCAGCCATGCCCATGAAGATGACAAGGAACAACAAGGATTCCAGGACGGTGGAAGCAAAGTTGAAAGCCAAGACATTAGGGCTGGTGCCAATTATTAGCATGCAGCAAGGGATAGTGGGAAAAGTTGACCAAACATTGTGCCCAAGAAGAAAGTACGCCATTTGTCCTCCAGGTTGTTCCCTTTAAGTGGTACTACCAATGCAAAATACAAAATGAAACTGCACACGTCGGTGAATTTCAAGCAAGTGCTCACCAATTGTGCTCAGTATCAAAGCAAATATTTGAACGGTGTTGAAAAGGCCTTGTAAGCTGTAATAAGAAGCTATAAGGCTCGACCCCTGATACAAAGTAAAGGCTTTCGAGTATGACATTGAGCAAGGACCAACGAACCGTTAAACCAATAAACACGCTTGTAAGTGATCCAAGAATAGAACCACGATTCTTCCAAGATGGTGACAACGAATTCGCCTCCAATTCCTCTATGGTTTTACCAGACGCAAATAGGTGATCTACGGGAGGGAACATGGGAGTGACTCCATTCTTTCCTTTGCTTTGTGGTATTGTAAAGTGTGGGCGATCGAGGTGGGCAAGGTAATCATCAAGGTTAGGAAGATACAATGGGGCGCTATTACGCGCAAATATAGTGGTCACAGGCACAGGAGTATTAGTTGTTAGCAGGAATTTGCGTTGATTCACAAGAGTGGAATTAGATGAGAGGGGTCCATCGGAATTAGATGTAGGAGCGACGGTAAAAGATGATGGTGGGTAGCTGTGTAGATCTTCGAGAAGTAAGCCTTGGTATTCCTCCGCATCGTCGCGGTATATAGCAGGTGAAAAAAGTGGTTGTTTCATAACGGTAGTAGTCCTTGTTGTGGGTAAGATCGTTACATTATCAAGATGTTTGACACTTTCTTCCGTCACATCAGTCGTAAGTTCATGCAGGTCCTCGTTTGGAGCTGGCTGGGTCGTGAGATGGTGGGTGAGTGATGTAGCCGCAGGCCTCCCCAGATGTGGTAGGCCTTGCGGCGAGCGTTTGATGAGTCGGCCAGGAGATGGAGATGAGGAAATACGTGACTTGGCATGATTGGTCGCCAACGCGTTCCGGGAAGAAGACGGGGCTGGGGGCGACGACTCAAAGAAACCTATCAGATCCTTGACTGGCATTGTCAGGACATCGAGCCGCTCGTTTGTGACGAAGGTCTCGAAAAGGCTACAGCACGTGTGGCACGTGTCATGATCATTTACAGTCCTGTTCAGCTTGCTGGCCGGCGACAGAATATTCGATGCTTTCATTTGGGTCTTACATTCTTTCGATTGTCCATTTCATATACCCTTTGCTGTCGGCTCTCGTTATGTGGTTAAAAGCCCTGCACAAGCACACTCCCATACCACCGGAAGTGCCACGTAAACGTATACCGGGTCATCTTGCTATACTCTTCGTGTCAGATGAAGATTTAAGCGTTGACGTAGCTGTGGAAGCTTTTGCAGAAAGTGTTGTCAGAGCAGCAGAGTGGTGTAGAACGGTGGGCATTGAACGCCTTACCGCCTATGATAGCCAAGGCAAGTTGATCGAGGAAGTGGATCGCGCCCTGATTCTAACCTGCGGGCAGGAATCCTTGTGAAATTTTCTCAAGACATTCTCGAACGCGTAATGAAATGCGAGGACTCGATATCTGATTTTTCAACTTCGGATGTTGAGTACCCCCTCACACCCCCATTGTCGCGGCCGCTTTCCCCAGAGCAAGACGGGCTGTGCAGTGGTAGTGGTATTGTCACCATCGATTTAGTCGAACACTTGGAGCGGAAAACTGCGAGTAGGAGTAGCACCCTCACTCGAAGACGCGCACCGCGTAAGTGACTTGACGCCTGATCTTTGCGACAAACTCAGCCCAGAAAAAATAGAGAAAAACAAACGAATTCATATAAAACCGTTGACACTCCACCTGGTATCAGAAGAATCATCCAAATTGCGCATCGCCTCCGCAGCTAACTCGTTCGTCCGATCCCTCAAACGTAAACACAGCAAAGAAACGAGTAACGACAAATTTCACCTCCCTGTCAAAGTTCTTGATTCAGCCCTGCAAGGTCTTTCGGGCGCACTCTACATCTCTGCCTCCACTGACCCAATCCGTTTTTGTTAGGAAAGCAAGGTTTTCCATCCCCAGATCTGATGATCCTGCACTCAATTGTGCCTTCAAAGTATAATCAAAACCCCTTGGAACTTCATGGATTCCCTCCTTGGCAAATTCGCTTGACAGAAATACAGTAAGTCTTTTGTCATTCCTGATCCCTCCCGCGAAGCTAGATATTCGTCTCTAAACTTAAGACTCAGTCACAATAATCATCGTGACCGTCATCGGAGGTGGCCTCGTTGGTTAGATGCAACCCACACCCTTCCCGTTTGTCCCTTCGATGAACTGGATTTCAGAGAAGCATTGGAGGAGTTTGCCAGGGCTGAGATGAGGTTGGGTAAGTAGCACGAGTGGCATAGATAATCTTATTAGTAGGCGTATTGCCTTAAAAACAATTCAGTCGATCAAGACTACAGGAAGTTAAAAGGAAGGAAGCGATGTTTGCTCAATCTCCTGGGTAGGCCTCCAGGGGATATTACTTGCTTTCATGGCTTCCTTAACGTCCCCAATGCTTACTTCCTCCCGATGGAAGATGCCAGCAGCCAAGGCTGCATCTGCATCTATACAATCAAATACTGCCACAAAGTGCTCTTTGGTTCCTGCTCCGCTACTGGCAACGACAGGAATCTTCACACTCCTTTTCACGAGGCTCACGAGTTCCATATCGAATCCCAACCCAGTACCATCACGGTCGATGCTATTCAAGAGAATTTCACCTGCTCCTAGCCTTTCGGCGCCTTGGACAAGTTGAACAACCGAAAGTGGGCGTGACTCGCGGCCGCCCGACACAGTGCACTGGTACCACCATGCCTTGGCTCGATCATTCTCGTGCCCATCCGACTTCCCGTGTACCACTTCATCCTTGTAGGGCCCGTTGTACGTCTCAGGGTCCACGTATACTCGGCGAGGGTCGACGGACACTACAACTGCTTGTCTCCCATACACGTGGGCGATGGTCTCGATCGCGCTCGTTCCGTCACCTGTCCCACCCGCCGTGCGCATCTTCTCCACGGAGTAGACTGCCTCGGAGCCAATGCTGACTTTATCAGCACCAGCTCGGAAATATTCTCCCGCAACTTCGAGTGCAGTGCGCATTGTGCCATCAGGGTCAATCGTGTCCTTGATCCCTCCTCCGATCGTCAAGGGGATGAAAACACATTGTGCTGCAGCACGTACGACAGCCAGCATTGGCTGGTCATGAAGAGGAGAGCGCCGGAAGGAGGTGATATTGAGGAGACATATTTCATCTGCTCCCTCGCGGTAGTACCTGGTGGCAAGAAAGACAGGTTTGCCGAGGTTACGTACTTTGCCCGCAGTTCTGGACACGAGACAAGACGAGTCTTTATCGGACGGCACAACCTTTTCGCGGACGTCGTATTGGTCACCTTTGGTCACAACGAGATCTCCCTCGTCGTTCTCACGGACATCCATGCAGGCAATAATTCGCTTCGTGAGCCCGCCTTTGGCTTTTAGAGGTAGTGGAACCCGAAGGCTGGGTGGCGTCAGCTGGCGTTTGGCTTCATCCTGGGTTAACCAAGCTTGTAGGAGTTTCAGCCCTGCTGGACCCGACTTCTCTGGGTGAAATTGTGTAGCGAAGACGTTGTCTTTGTGGATCGACGCGACAAACATTTCTTGCCCGTACTGAGTGGCGGAGTGCGCCCATTGGGCAGTTATGGGGTCGCGCTCAGGATCATACTGTGCACAATAAGAGTGCACGAAGTAGTAGTGCTCAGGAACAATTTCATCTGGGGTGTCTATGACATTGGCAGAGTTCCAACCGATGTGCGGTACAGGTTTATCAGCGTCTTGAAATCGTGTGATTTGAGATGGTATAATTCCTAAACCGAAAGAAGTGGGAGACTCCGAGGATGACTGGAAAAGAATTTGCATGCCAATGCATATTCCAAAGTAGGGCCTGCCTGACTGAATATATTCCCGAAGGGACTCCAGGAGACCGCGAGAGGTAAGTTGCTCGATCGCAGTCTGGAAGGCACCCACACCGGGAAAGACCAATCTCTGATGATAGACTCATTGAAAAGCACTAGTCAGGGATGGTAATTAGCGCTTACGGTGGCTTTATTGAAGTCGTCTGGTGAAGATATCCAAGAAAATTCATAACCGAGCTTGGTGATAGAGTTGGCAAGGCTCTGGACGTTTCCAGCGCCGTAATCTAACAAATAAAGGCCCATGAGGCGGAAGTTGGGTAACGGTCAGTCCCGTGAGTCACTGAAATTCTCAAGTTCTGCACTAAAGATTCCGCTATGACATTCCCTATCTCCATTGCGACAGTCCAAACCTCGCCGACGCTTACGACAATCTCCTTCTCTCCCTCGTCTTCCGTCCACGACAGATTCGGACCCGTTCGTTCTCGTACAGATCCGACGGAAAGGCAAATCCGTCAGCCAAAGGTCCTTCATCCTGTCGAGAACGAAGATCTAAGGCTACTCCTCCTCGAGAATATCAGTCAGGATGCTGTTAGCGCTTTACGGGCTCAAGGATTTCATGTAGACCACGAGACGAAAGCCATGTCGGAAGACGAACTGGTGGAAAAACTTGGTTCATATCATGCTATCGGTATTCGCAGCAAGACAAAGATCACACAGCGGGTTATTCAGGCAGCGCCCAAAGTATGTGAAGAATCTAATTGCATCTCTTGTCCTTTGCATTGAAAGGGATACTCGTGACAGCTTTTGGTCATTGGTTGCTTCTGCATTGGCACCAATCAAGTTGACTTGACCACGGCGGCCAAAGCTGGTATCCCAGTCTTCAACTCCCCCTTTTCAAACTCGCGCTCCGTCGCAGAGCTTGTGATGGCTGAACTGGTAGCCCTCTCTCGTCAGCTTTTTGAACGTTCGTACGAGCTACGTCAGGGAATTTGGAACAAGCAGTCGAAAGGTTGTTGGGAAGTCCGTGGAAAGACCCTCGGCATCGTAGGCTATGGCCATATCGGCTCGCAGCTCTCGGTTCTCGCGGAAGCTTTTGGCATTCGCGTCATTTTCTATGATGTAGTGAATATCATGCCCATAGGTTCTGCTCGTCAAGTCGACTCCCTATCGATCCTCCTCAGAGAATCAGACTTCGTATCCCTGCACGTTCCTGAGCTCCCTGAAACGATCAACATGATTTCACAGCATCAATTGTTGCAAATGAAAAAGGGATCATACCTCATCAATAACTCCCGCGGGAGAGTTGTCGACATCCCTGCCCTTATCGAGGCTCTCAAATCTGGTCATCTGGCGGGCGCAGCTCTTGATGTATTTCCTGCCGAGCCTGGCGCCAATGGAGCCCCTTTCGACGATCGCCTCAACTCCTGGGCAAGTACGCTGCGCTCACTCTCGAACGTCATTCTCACCCCTCATATTGGTGGATCCACTGAGGAGGCTCAGCACATGATCGGCGAGGAGGTATCGTCGGCTTTGGCACGTTACCTCAACTATGGTTCTACTTACGGGGCTGTGAACTTCCCTGAAGTTGATTTGCGTGCGATTACTGCAGAGCAAGGAGGCCATATACGAGTGTGCCATGTACACAAGAATCAGCCTGGTGTGCTCAAGCAGGTCAACGACGTCCTATCGCCGTATAATGTGGAGAAGCAGTATTCGGACTCTAAAGGCGACATTGCATACCTTATGGCGGACATTGCCGACGTTAGTTCGTCGGACATCAACCGGCTTCGGGAGTTGATCAGCGCAACCAGTGCCAATGTCTTGACGCGGTTGTTAGCTTGACATCTTTCATTTCCGATCTGCTTGGCGCAATATAGACGACTATTTAGACCTCCATTCAACTGGATCTAATAATGCGCGGAACGTTTTCGAATACATAGGTAATGCTAATACAGTTATTGCCAGTATCTAGAAGGGAAAAAACCCATTATACGTTTGTATGTACATACAATTGCTTTAAGCTTCTTCCTCTGGATCACCGATGCCGCTCGCAAGGATCGCAAAGTGAGTCTCCATTTCGGGGAGGCAAGGCGAGTCATAAATCTTGCATGACCGAGTGTTGCCGCGCGATTTCTTGAGTTGGAGGCTAGAACATACACGGTCATGTTATTTTGAATAAGGGCAAGACAAGAATGGATACCGAGTGGTTGACGCGTGAGCCATGATATTCCCTCCAATCGGTTTCTTCTCATTCGACGCGTATGGGCCGGCTGAAGCATCAGGGTTTGACATAACCTGATTCGTGACAACCACGGCTATTCCAAACTACGGAATAGGAAGCGATTAGGCAAAGTAATAACCAAGAACTTCTATCCTGACACATACCTCATCGGCTAGACGTTGGAGCGTTCGTAGAAATTTACCCAGATGGTTCTGTCGCAGAGATAGCTCCCCACGTCCACTGAAATCCGTGCGGTAAAGGGCTGTACATGAATCAACGACGAGTAGACAAAATCTAATCATAGATGCCTTTCACTGCATAATTCCATACAGGAGAGGCAATGGACTGACCTCGATTCCGACATAAGCGCGCTTGCACTCGTCAACAGTGCATTCTGGTGATCGGCATTGTAAGCCCTCGCATACGCCACGTTGTCCAAGACCTCTTCGCCATTCAGTCCATATCTCTCAGCAACCGCCAACAAGCGAACAGGGCGGAACGTGCCCTCGGTGTCGATATACAAACACTTTCCTTCCCCGCCCCCCATACTGACGGGCAATTGACACGTAACGGCAAGGGTATGACAGAGCTGAGACTTTCCTGTACGGAATTCGCCAAACAGCTCAGTTATGGCACCAGTCTCGATTCCACCTATTTGAAATTCTCGACTAAGAAAAACACGAACTACGGAAATTTTCATACCTCCCAACAAGGCATCAAGCTGCTTCGAGCCAGTCGTAATGTGAACAAGTTCTGATCGACGAGCATGAACTTCCGTGGCGCTCTGAAAGCCAAGGGGTACGATCTTTTGAGCTGAAAAGAACTTATTTCAGGGAATCGAACAACAGAATAGGAGACGCACGTACCCTCTGAGATGATCTTGTCGGCTTTCTGATCGGAAATTCCTTTGATAGTTATGAGGTTCTTCTTCGGAGTGAATGCTACAGCTTCGACGGTATTCAGGCCGGCTTCTGTGAGCTTCTTGATATCGTTTGGATGTATTCCTGCTTCCTGCAGCTTTCCAACGAGGAGAGGACCAGAAAATTGATATGGCTCATCGCCTTCTGGAGCTTGCGACATGATGAGAGTCAACGACGCGTCAGGGTCACGTGGACACAGTACTCAGTTAACATCGTATTGGCACTAATCTTATGTTGTACATACATGAGTATATGTTTTACTAGAGAATAGATCACGGAATATGGCCTCATTCTCCCCAGATGAGTCTGGCAGCATCAACCAATAATGTCAATTTCTTCACCTCGTCCTGTTATTTATTCAGCAAGCTGATCATCGGAATACACAGAAATGATACGAACGTCTTCTGTGATGGGGTTACCTTCCCACGTTGACGCAAAGCCACATTGAGGACTGATACACAACCTGCTCATCCGGTGTTAACCATTTCATGTTTTCGGTTGTCAAATAACACTCACTGCTGCAAAGCGTCCGCGTGAGACCGCGGAGGGTTTCCGTGAGCAATGATATTAGCCGCCTCTTCGACTCGTGCTTTCAATTCCTCGGTAGTCTCCAACTATGGTGCCATCGTTCAACGAGGGGCTAAAGAAGAAACGGATGCTCGTACCTTTGCACTTTTCGTCGATACAAGCCCGAGAACGACCACTTTATCAAGTGGCAAGTACTTCAGAGGCGTGAAATCGCCAGCACGGTCTGTATCATATTCGAGCTGAAAACGAGAGATGCGTCAAAGCAGATTGTATAGAAAAGCCGCTGACTACGCACGTAGTATATATCGACATTCAACTCTTTGAGCAATTTCTCGGCCACCCGGCCATAACCGCCCTCGCTGAAATGCATACCCTTCAAAACGCGGCCCATAAGTTTATGATAGGATATAAGTGTTTAGAGCTACTACATACTGACCTTGTAATTTCCGCGACAGACGTGGACACTGACTCGTAAATCGGCAGGGCGGTCCTGCAGGCAAACATTGATGGCACGGATATAGGTGTCTAAGAGTGTCTGGTGATCGACACAGGCCTTTTCCATGCCTGATAGCATGCTCTCTGAGCAAAAGTAGCCGAATGTGGGGTCGTCGAACTGGATGTGACCTAAGAAGAGAAGCTATGAGTAACCGTAGTTTCCAACTGCGAATGGGACTCACGACAACCGAGAGCATATAGCTCTGCGATTTCTTCGCGATATGCAATGCCCATATCATCAAAATATTCATCTAGCGGTCGTTCGGCCGAAAGATTCCATGATATCCAGTCGTAACTCACCGTCAGTCTTGTACACCGACGTATCATAAGTGAAATCGGATCCGTGGCGCTGATGAAACCACGAGGGAGAACACATCGTAATCTTGAGATTTTTGACTTCCTATACAAGATCGAAGATGATGTCATACCGTCAATGGTGGAGTAACATACTTAGATACCTCTTGTGAAACCAAGGACTTCAAGGATTCAAATTCTTTGACGTAGAACGGTTTAGTCCTCTTGATTTTACCCTGCACAATAATCAGTGGAATGTCGGAGGCAATTCAGGAATGATAGAAGGCTACGGTGCAGTAGAAGGTGGGGGACTGCTTTATCCCAGCGGCATACATGAAAGAGATGTGCGGGATATATTGCTATATTGAAGGTTCCATCAGTTGTACATAAATTGGTGACATGTGTGATCGATTTACTTTGAAAGTTTCAATGGGACCTGAGTAGAAGGTATGTAAAGTAGCATATTCGAGGATGTAGAGGAGCAGGCTCACGGTTGGGCATAAACGTCATGCCTCCCAAATTATCGAATACTCCATCGAAAAAAAAAGACCTGTAGTGGGATAGGATCAATAATACAAGAGGGCGACTTCAGTTTGCTACCTTCGCTGTTCCCCATCGGTAATGGTTTTGATGCCCAGGTCACGCTGTAGCTTCACGACATGCTTGACGGCCTCATCTTCGATAACCTTGAGTTCTTCAGCGGAACATTTATCGGCTTCGAATAATTTGCGTTTTTCAAATAGAGGCAGTGGACGAAGGAGCGAGCCAACGTGTTCTGCGCGGAAGGGAGGGTTCAAGGCCAGAGTGGGAGACATTCTATGGCATCAGACCAGTACTCAGTGCCATCTTCTTTTATGAAGTCTGCAATATTGCCATCAATGAGATTGTTCGGTTCATTCTATGAAATGGTCATTCCACCGTTACCACATGATGACACCGAACAAAAGAGGGTGCGGGATTCCGAAGTTCGGGATGTTGTAATTCATGACCATGAGACCCGTTAATATCGCAAGATGTACCATAGGCCTACTTTATGAAGACGGCGGCACTCGGTGTCCCGTCACTGTCAAACCCAGGGCAGTGGGTATGTATGGTGTTAGTGCATAAGGGTAGAAAGAATATCGGTACAGTTGGACGGTATATGAAGAAATTTTCGAAAAAGACAGTCACGAAGAGACAGACAAGACAAGGAAGAAGAAATACACAAAAGATCCTCCCAATCACTACTTCGTACCCTTGACCACGCCTCGCACCTTCCTCAACAGACTTGACGTCCTAACAAGGCCAGGAGACGCCGGACCACTGGCTGCAGAAGGCTGAACCTCAATCTCATAGACCTTTTCCCCAGACCCTGATGCATCCGACGAAGGTGGTGGGGGCAAATCCTTGCTTCTTGAATCCTCGATAAAGACAAATGCCTCCGAAGTCGGAGAGACACTATCCTTCTGGGCGTTTCGTCCACCCGCGAATCGAGCGAGGAATGAATGTTGCGATCGGTGTGTTGGGCGAGCGGTATTAGAT
>Ga0209006_10003069_pt1 | contig 15158 bp, 23 predicted proteins | sample JacPin_JW_Ref_O2_FD_188567 | JGI IMG/M metagenome (GOLD analysis project Ga0209006, IMG submission 188567) | Forest soil microbial communities from Algoma, Ontario, Canada - Jack Pine, Ontario site 1_JW_Ref_O2 (SPAdes) (version 2) | ecosystem: Environmental > Terrestrial > Soil > Boreal... | reverse complement strand
GAAATCCACCCCTTTAGGCGCATTAGGCGCAACACTTTCATTCTAAAGTAGAATATCTATGACATGACAGGCGAAGTTCGCGCGGGCGAGCGGGACACTGCCTTCTACGCTCCTTTCAGTCGCTACTTACCGGGGCGCACAAATCTACATTAACTAGAACACTTCCATCAATTTAGGCGTACTCTTACCACTTCCACTAGGTGAATGCTTCTATTCTGTACTAGCTGATTCCTTTGCGCTTCCTCTAGTAGGTTCTAATAGGATTCCATTCTTATCTAGTAGGATTCCATACTCTACACAAAGGAAACAAAAGAAAAAGAAGAAATAGACGTCTGAGGCGGCTCTTTGCCTCAGACTCCTTCTCCCCCAAGACAGCAAATTCACGAAAGCTTCGGCTGCTCAATGGAATTCAGCTTAATTCAGAGCTCGCCATAAAGCTAAAGGTAAATTAGGACGGGTGTGGATGTTAATGTGCGATGCACTTTGAAATCTTTCAACGATGAAGCTGTTGAAAGTTCACTTTGTATTTCATTTCGGTAGAATCAGAAGTTTAAACTTGCTTAACAGTATCCAGCTAGAACCCTAGAACTAGCTGATAGTGTGTAATCGGCCTGGTCTGGGCGCGTTACCTTTATTCTAGATAACCGCTTGGTCCTTCGCAGTCGACGCTGCACGATTCCGATTAAGGCCACAACTGAGATCTGTAAGTTACAGCTATCTACCTTGGAGTTCCCGAATCTGTGAACTTACCTTTTTTTATGCGACACACATGCCGCCCTGTATTGCTACAGGTGCTCAGTCCCCTAGGCCGCCTGAGTACTGACTCCAATTTGCTCTCATGGCCCATAAGATATCTGCCTCTTGTGAAAACCGCGTCTGGGAGTACTACAAGAAATCTAACCTAGACGCCATGAGCTTATAAAATTCTAGGATTGAAGGTCAAGCAGAAAAATATAATGCTCCTGTGAATTACCTGTGAATATCTTTTGTACAAAAGAAAAACCCCAGCCGGGAGGCCAGGGCTTCTTCCTTAAAGATTGTCTAGGTCAGTAAGGGATGGGTGAATCTACAGCAACAGTCTAATAAAGTTACGCGTACTCTGTCAATGGAATTACTTTGAGAAGCCTTCAAAGTCCCCACTTACCAGTACGGTTTGTTACTGGTAAGCACGGGTGGTAAAAGCAAAAGGTTACTACGCTATATTATACCGATTACCTAATACCCACCAGCTAGCACTAATACGACGCGCCCCTAATCCCTTAGGTCTGACTTTCGTACCGGCAGGTCAACCCTATTCCAGATATGGGTTACTAGTCCGCACATCCAGACGAAAAAGAAAAATCCAGCACAGCCAGTGACGGTGATCATCCGAACTGTGCTGGATAGCTTTTGTCTTCCTCCACAGAAGAACAAAGCGGTGCAACGCTGGACTATACCGATTCGTCCGAAGTGCCCTTTATTTTGCCTTTTGCTCTCCTGTAACGAAAGCTGGTGTCTCTGATGTTACTGTCTTCCTTGTCTTGCCGACCGCTTCAGTGAAACGTTTGCGCACCTCTTCGTCGCGTGCCTTTTGTTCTGCCTGCTCCCGCTGGTGTTCTTCTGCCCGTTCCTTGCGTTCTTGTTCGCCTTTCTGAAGTTGTTGTTTAAATTCAGCATCCCTTGCCTCGAAGACTTTCTTGGCTTCTTCAAGAGATTCGGCCTCGATTGCCCCTTCGGACAGCTGGAACTTTACAGCCTCTTTGACTTCTTCGATCTGGGCGTCCATTAGCGCCCGGGTCTCCTGGTTAGAGTTAATTTCAGCCTGCAATTCTTTATATTTGCCAAGAAGAATTTCTGACCACGCTCCACCCATGAGTGGCGTGAGCAGCCCAATATCCATGAGGAGCTCGACACCCTTTAGCGTGCCTGTGACGTAGCCCGCCGCCACGGACGGTTTGACTGCCGCGAGTTTGATTTTCGACTCATGGTAGTAGTTTTGCGCGTAGCACTGTTTGCACTCCTTCGAGTATGGGAACACCTCTTTAACCTGGTGACAACTCCAACATTTCCTGAAAAGCATAGCCATTGCCTGTATATCTCCTTTGTTTTGTTTATGTTGGTGCTTTTCGCATGGTGTTTACCTTTCCTTTCCCGGCTACTTTGAAAACTTTCAAAGTGACCATTCAAATCAAAGATCAGAGGCTGCATCAACCGTCGCGGCTGCGGAACCACACACGTGCGCCTACTTAGGTGGGATGCAATTTAGTGTTTTTGGATTCAGAAAAAAAAGATTGGATTTCAGAAGTTGTTCTGGCAGTAAAACCCAGAAAAAAGTAAGTCGGCAAAGAAATATACATTGCTTTGTTAGTGCGGTCAAGTGCCATAAAATTTATATAAGAAATTTAAAGGTCCAGAAAATGACACTACAACGAGTGAATCTCGCCGGGGCTACAAGTTCACAACTTTTGACCAAAATCCTTGAAGGGAAGCCGTTTTTCATTTCGACCGCTGCTCCGAATATCACCCGGATGCTCATTAATGGACTGAAGCACGCTCACGGTATTACCTGTACCACAACTCAAGCTGAAGGGGGTCTCTGGGTTACACCATTGAAGTCAAGTAACGGAACAGGGCAGCTGCACTAACAGCCACCCGTTCCTAACTCACAAAGAGAGGACAATTCTCAATGTTCGCTGCTTCGATACTACCGCACCAAATTGCTGCGTCAATCCTGTTACTCTACGCTGCCCCGGCCGTTGTTTTCTCTGGGAGGACCGATGGCTAAGATCCTCTTCATGATGGACCGTCCCCAAGCTTATCTGGTCATGTCCAAACAACAAGTCAGTCAGATGAGTGACGCCGATCTTGTTCAACTGATCGCCCGGACTGACGCGATCATGTTCAAACGGTCACTGACTGACCACGAAAAACACAACTTTTGGTTGGCCGTAGATGAACGCAGAGCACGTAAATACCGATGAACGCCTTTGAATTCATAGCTGAGCCCGAAAAGCGTGTGGTAGGAATGTTGGTCAAAATAGCTTGCCGAATGGCAAATCTGTGTCAGAATTGTGCCGCACATGCAGCCTTCAGAAAACTATGCTACTGATTAAGTCGCTACTGCGGTTCGCGCTCTGTCTCGTCATCCTGTTCTTTGTCTTCCGATGGATTGATTTTTCAATTTGGCAAAGCCTCGTGCTGACGGTCCTGGTTGGTGTCGCGTACGGGGCTCACGAAGTTGCGACCTACAAAGGACCGCTATTCATTCGATACCGTGTAATAATCTCGCCAAAATTCGATAGGTTGCTTTTGGACTATAAGCTGCTGAAGAATGTTGAGGAATATGACCAACTTTGCGCTTTGTGGCGGAAGAAGGATCAGAAGTTAATCGCTTTCACGGTCCTTCAGCACCTAACAGACGGAGACCCGTTGGTCTACTCGGATGCCCACCGCTATTTCCAGAATGATCAGAATTTCGATGAACCCATTGAAGCGCTTGTTTTCAAAGATGCGAGAGATGAGGAACATGACGAGCTTTATCTAAGGGACGTAACCCTGCGCCCAGACAACGATCGGTTGATATCACCGAGCCTCTATCTCAAGTATGGCGAGCTTGGTCTCGATGTCCGCGAGGTCTGGTGGAAAAATGTATGTGCCGACAATCCAACGACAGAATTGATTAAGACGACGGTTGACTACGACTGGATCACTGGAAGTGCGGGGCTGACCATCGCAAAGATTCCGCATATAGCGTTCTCAATCTTCTGGGCTGGACGCAGGAACGATAAGCAGCTATGGGAGGCAATAGACAGGGCGCTTGCGCTGGAAGGATGGGAACGACATAAGCCTGATCCCGATGCTGAAGTGTGGGACCCTTGGATTCGGATCGAACACAAATACTTTCATGTACGGTACCGAGACATCTGAAATTCGAGACTGATGAAGCGTCTGACAGTTGACGCTATCAGCGATTTCGGTCATTGGCCCGCTTCCGGGAGAGTCATTTTGCGGAAATCGGTTTCTGTACCGGCTTTGGCAGGCTTGAGCGCACAGCGCGAAGTTCCACCATGAGCTGTTCGCCTTTGGCAGTAAATGACCAGAAAAGCCCCATACCCCCTGTTGTGGTTTCACTATATTCAATCTTCACCAATCCCAGCGCCCTCAACTGAACACCGACGGTTTGAAAATCCTGATCATCGAAACTCTGGTACTGGACCTTTGTCGCACCGCCTTCGACGTGTGCAGCGTCGAACAACGCGGACCCGAGAACGCCCTTAACTGCTTCGGAAGAAGGATGGCTTACCAAGTAGGGCGAAATATACGCAAATATTTTGCGCCAAGTTGTCGTAATGTACCAGTCTCGGTTCATGTTGTAATAGGAACTCCAGTACCGGCCTTCGACTTTGATCTCCTCATCCAACCCTGCCAAGTCCGGCAAAGCGGGAGGTGCCATAGCAGCAGTTAAGGCGCTTTTTGTCTGCGAAAGGCGAGTTTCGAGCCATTCATTACGCTTTCGAAGCTCATTGATTTCACCGAGCACTTCCACATTCGCTGCCTTGTTAGCCCTCACCCAACCGACAGCAGGGGACGAATTCACTGCGTTCAACAAGCTAAGCGCAACTAGCCCAGGCAATTCCGCCGGGTTCTGCCAGAACTTCACCAAACGGCCCGCCCTGACCTTGAGTTTGAATTTCTCTAATCTTTCCCTAAGGCTAGGGTCTGTCTCCGACTTTCCGAACGGGATGTCGTCTGGTTTTCCGTGTATCAGGGCGATCACATTCAAGCCGCGGCCGACGGCATATTCGTATTCCTGCTCCGTATAGCTGATTCCACTCTCGGAGACTGAGCCGTACCTTCCCCCGATAATCAGAAGGTAATAATCGCAATCGTCGATTACGCGCTTTATGAAGGCGAGCGCCTCCTCATCGGCTGCTGGAAAAAGCTCCATCCCTGCCGGAATGCAACTCGCTTCCAGAATGGTGCGGATAACAGCCTGTCTTTCCTCTTTCAGATCAGCGTAAGTCGAGCTGACGAAAACTTGGTAGCGTTTGTCCATCAAGAAAGTCTACCGCCAAAAAAGGAGCTGCCGAAAACAAATTCAGCCGAGACGTTGGAATCGCTAAGGAAAGGGAGAGCCCGAGCAGAGGCAGGAAAAAAAATTACCGTTTTTCTTGCGACCTATTAGCGCCACGCCAGCTTATCGCGCTGGCCAATGTTTTTGTAGGAGTCACGCAGCCAAGTTCCCGTCGTTTTCACCGTTGCGGCCGGACGAATCTGGGTGATACACTTGCACGTATTCGTCGAAGCGCGAGCAGTACCGGCGGAAGTCGGGTGCTGAGACGAAGATCCCACGCCTGTTTGGCGGGAAATCAAAACTTGAATGGTTTTGGAGGTTAGTCATGCCCTCTGAACAGAACTCTCTCATTGAGAGAGTCGAATCCTCGTATCGCAAACTCTCTACCGTTGCTTCCGAACTGAACTTCGTCTCTGACGAGCTTGGTAAGTGTGTGTCTGAGATGGACTCGGCTCTGAAGAAACTCAACCTGGGTATCGAAGTCTGGGTCCTCATTCGCGGCAACCAGGACGATGTAAGCTTCTGGACCGAGGAATTGGGTTATCAGAAAATCTCGGGCAAATGGGGGATCGCTCTGCGGACCGTAGCGGGCGTCAACGGCTGTGAAGACGAAGCCGACGTCGAGCGATGGCTCTTCAATGACGCCCCACGTTGGTTGCGACTTTCCGCAATTGCAAAAATCCCGGTGCTGCTGGAACAGCTAAGTATGGAGGGAACCAAAGTAGCGGACGAGATCAGCAAGAGCCTTGCCGATGTGAAAGAAGTGGCAACTGTTCTTTCAAAGGCCGCTGAGGAGCCCGTAAAGCGGATCATTGCCCGCGGCTATAAGTCAGAGCCAGAGCCAGCGGAGCCTTTGATTCGCGCTTTTCGCCATATTGGCGGGGACGCGAACATACCTGCAACGGGCGCTGCTCGCTACATCGGCGGAGAGCCAACCGTACCCGCAAAGCCCGTTGTTCGCCGGATTAGCGGCGGGGAACAGAAAAAGTGAATACACTTTCTGTTCTATCCATCTTGCCGAGCAATCTGGCACTGCTGGTTATCGCCGTCTTACTGGTGACGGGAGGGCTTGTGTTCTACGCCCTCTACAAGAAGGGCGATGTCCGTGCGGTGATGTCCCATGGAAAAACAGTGTTCACACTGGAAGCCAAAGAACGAAGGTCAAAAGAGCCATAGTGTTTCGCGAATAGGTACAATCTCCAGCGAGGTACGTTCAAGCCGTGCTGACTCTAAACACCATTTTCAAGAACGAAGGCATTGATCCAAAGAATGAAAGTTTACTGCGCCACTTTAATTGCTCTCTTGTGTTTTCAGCCGAGCTATAGCATTCTTGGCGTCATCCACCCCTACTGGAATGATTTGGCCGCCCTGTCGAATCACGATAATCATCTCTACGTACACGGTCTCGTTCGCCTTGACCTCTACTTGTAATGGAACTGCTTTTTCCATGCTCGAAGACAAGTTGTGTTTGCCGGCGGGGAGCTGCAATGAAATGTAGCGCCCGTTCTTTAATCGCGTTTCCTGGCTACCATCAACGTAAATGGACGGCTTTAGTGCTCCGCCGGTGAATGCGCTACGGCGAAAGACAACTACCGTGCCATCTTGCCCCACGGCCGATATCGCACCAACGATAAAGATGAGTATCGCAAGAATATTTTTCATTCAGCGTCCTGACCGAACCGCTACGGGTTTCGCAACGGTCTGCTGATTATGGTTTACGACAAGCCAGCCTACGACCAGAATGATTATGATTGCCACAGCGGTGCTGATTCCCGCTTTCTTTTTCTTCTTGTTAGTCCGTCGTTTCGGCACGGGGCTATCTACCCGCGTGGTAACCGTGGTTCGTGTTCTTTGTGAAGCTTCCGCCATAGTCCTCCGCAATCAAGAATATGAGAGCAGAGACGAGCACGGAAGGTTACGTCGGTCACTTCTCCAGCGGGGTGCTCACTGGCAGATCGATTTCCACTCGTACTTCTTCGTGACATCGTTATAAACCTGCTTCGATTTGCACTTAGAATCTCCCACGGGAGGAACGCGCGGAGCCGTAATCGGTTTGACCGAGGGAGGTACGATTGGGCAAACTCTCGGGGCGCAAATCGGCGGAACGTCCAGCGACGATGAGCAAAGCGGTTTTACTTCTCCGTTCACGCAAGCGCAATGGCAGGAATTCGTCTTCTGTGCTCCAGCAAAGATTGCCGCAAAAACAACCAGAAAGAAAGCAAGAGTTTTCATTTGAGCCGACGTGATCCCTCTGCTGCCACGATACGAGAGCCGCGCCGAGCAGCCAAGTTACCGCCGTGCTGGACCGCAAGAAAAAGCCAGCCGATTAAGGCTGGCTTTCAAGTTTTCAAATCATTTCACGGTTACTGCTTTCTTTCACTGAGCGCAGGTTTAACCCATGCTGAACCATCATGGGCGCTGTGGTAGCGACCATGAAACTTAGCGAGACTTACGATGACTTTATTGGGAAGCTGGACCGAATTGCGCCGCGATACGGGCAAAACCTGCTTCTGCCATTCAATGATTCAGGCACAGGTCTATGATTTGTGCCATCTGGTTGCAGCGGCTTTCTTGGCGATAGCCTTCCGTTGCGCGGGCGAAAGCTTGTCGGCTCTCGCCTTTCCGCCCTTCTTTCCGCCTTGAGAGCCAAAGTTAACTGCCGACTGATTTTTACCAGCGAATGGGTCTGGGGCCGGAACTTGCCCCGTTGTAACGTCAACGATGAACTTGGCGAGTTGATTCGTGTCGCGTGGACGCTTGCCTTTGCCGATGGTCATTTGGACAGCCAGCGGGGAATGGATATGGAGAACTCGAATCTGGCAAGAAGAAAGGCCACAACCGCCACAACTGCGAGCGCCAGAAACCACCTGCTTCTCATGGCTCCCATCATGCCATAGACGGCGAGCTTAATGCGAGGCTGTGAATTTCAAACTGTAACAGTACCAAAAATAGCACCCTGTCCCTTCGCCTCTTCGGGCCGGGCTGGGTACCAAATCACTTGATATGGCAAGAGAACAGGCTACGGCGACGAGACAAATCAGTGGCGAAGACAAAGCGAATATGCTAAGTTGCTTCCGATGCCCGACCGCCGGAGCCAAGACGCACCGTTGACCGATTCGGAATTGACAGAACTCCGCAACAATCTGTCGAAATTGAGTCCTCCGGGTGTCATCGACTTCTATCGGACGGCGCACCGAGACTGCTCAGTCGAACGGAAGCCCAGCGCGAAAGCGATCCAAAGTCTGGTCGCCGCGTGGAAGGTCCTGCGACGGTGGAACTGGAAGTAACGGTTGCTGTGAAAAGTGATATCATGCCGCGTTCAAAAGCGCTTCTGGTGCTTCCGGCCCAATCGAGAGCGAAATGGAAAACAACAACACGGATCCAAAAGATACCGGACAAGATCGCAGACACGTAGGCCGGTGGGAGAGATACAAACAGTCTTGGAGAAAAACCGCAGGCTGGAACAAGATTATGGTTGGTTTTACTGCTGTCATTGCCATATCGACTACCTCGTATGCCTGCTACGAACGTAAACAACTTGGCGTCATGGCTGGCCAACTCAAGCAAATGGAAGGGACCAGCACTCAAACGGACCAAATGATCTGGTTGATTCGTCAGCAACTCGCACAGCTCACAAAACAGGCCACGGATACTCACGAACTTGCTGCCCAAGCGAAAGACCAAACCGAAAGCACGAAAGATATAGCTGACCGCGCGCTCACGCAAGCCACAGCCACTAATGAACTCGCTCGACAAGCTAAACGGTCTGCTGATTCTTCCGAGCGAGCTATAAACGAAGCTAGTCGACATGCTCAGGAAGCTTTGGATGAGAGTATTAAAGCCTACGTATTGGACCAAAGACCGTGGATTGGAGTCTACGAAGCTCCCATTATTCACTGGGACAAGGATGGATTCCGGATGCAAGTCGTATTTGAAAATTCTGGCAAGACTCCAGCGATCAAGATCATTAACCTCGGAAACACAGCTTTCGTCAGCCCTGTCGAAATTGATGGCTGTGATAATGTTCCACCACAACATAAAGGTTTGGGAGCCCTCGCCCCGCATGCCGTACTCAAACTCATAGAGCAAGACACGCCTCAACATCCGGATTATGGAGGTAGCATCTACAAGAGTTACGACGAAATCATGAACGGGACAAAATATCTTTATGTGTGCGGTATTTTGTTCTACTCAGACACAAGGGGACTGATTGGGAGCAACGGGAAACCTTACACCCTCACGGACAAACCCAAGTTCCTTACCACCACGTTTTGTCTTGAGTATGACCGATCTGTCAATGCATTTGGAAGATGCGCACAATACAACGATATGCAATAGCCCTGTCACGGCAATTCAGAACGCACCGGCGGAGGCAGATTAGCTGGGCAGCTCGCAAGAATATATACTTGCCCAGCCCAGTCGCAAAAGGGTAGGATTCTCGCCATGTCTCTGTTGCTATACTTAAACGCTCTCTGGAAATATTGGTGGGCGCTTATGAGTTGCGCGGTATTCACGGGACTGGGCGTCTACGCCGCTTGGCAAGAGAAAAGCAATCATTGGGTTGTCGGTGCGAGTATCGTAGCGGCTCTGATACTGTTTTTGGTCGCAGCTTTTCTGAGTTGGAACGAGGAACATCGCCTCCGAATGGTAGCGGAAGCTCAATTGGCTGATCGACGCCCGAGGTTCTTGTTCAATCTTGGTGCGATGATTTGGCAATACAATCGAGAGAGAGACGCAACGGCGTTCTTTGTTGTGGGCGAAATCGTTAATCAGGGAGAGCCTTCTGTAGCAACTCATTGGTCAGCAACTTATAACATTGGAGCATCTTCGGAGCCAATGACAGGGTTTTATCTTCATGGTGAATACGTGCTAACGGTTGGAAGCGAGAGCATAACGTTTACGAATAATGATTTATTGCCCGCAAGGACGCTATCAAGACGGGTAGAGCGCGGGGAGCATCGGGGAGGCAGGTTGTTATTCACTGTTCCTGGAAATAGAACGGCGCAAGTGGAATCACTGCAGTTCAGAATAGATATAACGTGCCATGACTACTTGAGGACGCCTTACACAGCATCCTACGCACCTAGCCCTGCACCTGTTGACGGTATACAGCACCTTCCGTCTGAGAACGTTCAGCCAGTGCAGGCTTCCGTCGCGTCGCCTGGCGGTACTCTACAGATCCCGCCGAGTTAGGCGGCTCGCAGATTTATTGACCTGATACTGGACGATACTGCCAGCATTTTACTCCTCGGCTGCGCGGTCGCAATGCTCAGCAAATTGAGGCGTGGCCCATAGGTATGAACTACGCCCCAATCCTAGGAGTTAAATAAATGACCACAGCCAACTGACGTTCTTTTGTTCCTTGCGCGTCAGGCAAGTCTGGCCCTTGCTACTCAGTTCATCCAGCTTTTTAGGCGCACGATCCAGCCTGAGTAGCTCCATCCAGCCTGGTCACAAACAAATCTGGCAGCGCCTAAACTTTAAACGGCAAGCCCTTCGTGAGACTTGCCGGATTTGCTAAAACTTCCTATCTAGAATGCGGTCTCCAGATCGCTTAATCTGGTCCTGATTTAGCAAAACTTAAATCTCGGATGGAGCAGATTGGCAAGAGTCTTTTTATCCCGGGACCAATCTGCCCCTTAACGATGCCGAGTCACCGCGGTATTTCCCGGAAACTTAATTCCCCAAATTGACGCAGTTGCGTAAGCTAAAGTTCGTCGGCTGATTCGATACGACGGTAGCATTCGTGAGCCACGGCGTTCCTTGCTGGGGCGCGTAAACATTGAGTGTGATATCAATCATTTCACGAGTACTGGTAATCGTATTGTTGTAGTTAAACGTTGCTGGACTGTTGTCAGTCGTGACAGGGGTGTTGGCTGTGCCATTCACAACCGTATTGACAGTAAAGGTTGGGATGTATCCAATAGGATCTTGCGGAACCGTGATCGTTCCTGTTGCTGGCTGATTTGGTAGTGTACCCAAGTACCCAGTATTAACTGGCGTATTATTCGTGTAATATCCACCCCACTGATTGTTCGGCGATGCTGGTAAAGTCACAATTGACCTCTTTTCTTAAGATGGAATATTTGTGTTCCGCTTAATCCTGATCGGTCTTCCGGTGCCCCTTGCTTTCTATGAACAACTGGCATCGCAAGTTCCTTCTGCCAGCCTTCTGGAATCATTCCATTCACAGCATTGCCACGGATGCCGCCACTCAGAGTAGTGCTCTGTTCACAACAGGATTGACAGCGCAGGCAGCCCTGTACAAACTGAATAGCCGTCGACATGCATTTCGGACAGCGGACGTACTCAAGCAGTTCATCCAGTGCTGGCATTCAGTTCACATCCTTTTTCCATATCCAATCACGTCCAGGCCATTGCAGGCGTTGCTCTTCCGTTAAGGATTCATAAATACAGGAACGGGCAATAGCATCCCTTTCATGTTCTTGGAACTCAACCATCTGGTTAAGTAGTTGTATTAATCTGATTTCTTCGATCATGCTATTTCCTGCATTTCGATCTCGACTACTTCGCCGCGGTACAGAACGTTATCTTTACGCCAGCTATCGTCTGCTTTGTTGTACGTCGGATTCATGATTTCGCGTCCATCGGCGAACTTGACCAGGACATTGCCCTTAGCACGCTTCTGGAGGGTGTCGTCAAATCCCATCGCGTTCAACTTTCGGACTGCCTTGTCTATCGGACTTTTAAAGTCGCTCAGGTCGCCAGCGCAATCCCTGCCGAAATATTCTCTGAGGACTTTCGTAACGTTCTTCCCTGAATCTACGGACTTCTTGGCGATCTCCCAGTTGATGCCAACCGGATCAGGAAGTTCTGCGGCTGGTGCGTCGGCTTTCGCTAGCGAACCGAATAAGGCTTCAAATTCGTAACTATCCATGGCGATACATCCTTTCAAACTTGGTCTTCAATTCCTCGGCGTGAGGATCTCTTTGCCCTTGTACAGGTGGTGCTTGCATCGATCTTGCGTAATCCAATTCGTCCACAGTTGGAACACGAGTCCTTGTGGCGCGTCGGCTTTGCAGGTATTGCAGTCGCGCACTCTTTTCGGCCACTTCGGCGGGCGACATATTTATGAAACGAGTCGGGTCAGACATCTCGCGTATCAGAATTGCTTCCTCTTCGTCCTCAGGTACCGGACGCGATGGCAGATATTCGCGCTCCATTTGTTCGCTCAATTTGCAAGCCTTTCTCCGAGTGGGGCTCGGGGATGAATTTCTTGCGGCGCTTGGCTTAGGGCCATACAGGCGTCAAGCAGCGCCTTGTTGTGCAGCAGCTTCCAAACAAGCTCAGCGATCAGTCCGCCGTCTGGTCGGTCATTGAACATTGCACCCATTGCCACGAAGCGAGCAGTACCACTGGCGGTTGGTCGTGCGGCGACCTCTTCCACGACCGAGTCGAGGTAGGCCGTAAACCTGGAACTTTCCTGCTCAGAAAATCCGCCACGGTCTACCGTCACGGGTGCATCGGTAGCAGCCTGTTTTGCTAGCTCTTCTAGTTGAGCTACAGACGCGAGTGCCGAGTTCAATTCACGTGACGATTGCACGTTAGGCGGATTCATTCTTTGGTGATGCCATTCCGCTCTCGATAATCGTTTCTGTGCTTTCTCAAGTTGTCTGCGTACATTACGAACAGGGTCCATATCATGCGTCGTCCAGCAGCGTCTAAGCACGTGGTAATCCACGTCGATTTTTCTAGCGACATCTGCCAGCGAACAACCTTGTCCCAGAAGGCTGTAAGCTTCGTCTCGCTTTTTCAACATGTGCGGGTTGCAGAGTGAGCAGCTATTCATGTCAGCAGCCCTCGCATTTCGCGCAATGTTGACATTTGCAATTGCACTTTGTTGCTGTTGGAACCGTGGGAGGAACGATGCTTGGGGGTGGTTGGAATTGGCCTTTGTTCACCTTACCCCACTCCATCAAGGTTGAAAGCTTTACCCGCGGGCGCTCACCCGGCCCAGTACTAACAGGAATCTCACCCTTCTGCATTGCTAGCAGAATTGTGTTCGCGTGTTTACCCATCAGGAAGGCAATGTCACCGGCGGTCAAGTAAGGGTCGAACTTAAGCAGTGAGTCAGCTAATGTATCCAGTCCCCGCATATAGTTGGTACACATAAATGCCAACCTGGGAATAAGTCAAGCATTCTTTTGGTGCACTTACAACCAGCATAAGAATATTTCAATGCTTGGACTTACCAGTACCCTCCAAATAAAATAATAGTGGGTAGCTTATGTGCACCAATGATTGTCTACTTACTAACGAACAAGGTGAATAGCAAGGTCTATGTCGGGCAGCATAGAGGGTACAGTCTCTCGAAAAGGTGGAACAAGAAGCTAGACAACGTTCATGTAAACAATCACCTCACAGGTGCCATCAACAAGTATGGCGCTGCCAGCTTTAGCCGAAAGATCATCTGCTTCGCTACCTGCCAGCAAGAGTTAGACTTACTAGAACAATTCTGGATTGCCATTTACAAAGCTACAGATCCTAAGCATGGGTATAACCAACAGAGTGGTGGCCGGATGTGGCGCGGCCAATACACGGCACGGCTTAAGCAGTTGATGAGTGAAGGGGTACGCAAGGCGTGGCAGAGGAAATCTAAAAAGGAAAGATGGGAGCATGCGTTCGCGACCAAGCTGACATGGCTGATGCGCTCAGAACATCAGCGCAAGAGGATTACCACCCCGATGCACAAAGTCCGTGCCACCACAAGAAGTCCATTCACAAAACAACACAAGGCGGCAATCAGTAAAGCGCTCATCCGATACCACCAAAAGCGTAGAAAGGAAAAGGGTTGAAAACAATGCCAGCCACTTTGAGAAGGCCTCAAACTGAGATGATTCCGGTGGAAAGCACCAATGTCCGCAGCATCGGGTACAACCCATCCAGGGCAAGGATATTCGTGCGGTTCAACGATGGGATGAGGTTGTATTATTACGACCCAGTACCGCCAGTCGTCTGGTTGGGGTTCTTTTACAGCCAGTCGAAAGGTTCATATTTGCACACTCAGATTATTCCATTTTTCAGATGCACCAGAGCAAAGGAGACAGACCTCAATGAAAGCTAAACCGAAATACGATACGCCTCAGCTTCAGATTTATTGCCGAATGGAAAGTGACCCGAACACAGGGAAGCCGTACATTGCTGAGTTCTGGGGGAAGGTTCATAAGGGTGGGCGGCGCATAGAACCAAAGGAACCGACCCAGCAACCCAGGTTGCTGTCGAAATGCGAGCGTCCTAATTGAGATTGATGGTTGAGTATCAATCGAGTATAAAATCATGCCTGCCTGGAGGAAAATCATGAAACTGACAATCGCCGTTGTCCTGCTAGTAGTTGCAGGTTTGCCTGCTCAAACACAAAGCGACAAGGAACACGCCGCATTGTTGCTGGGCTTTAAATCAGGGCAGCTAACAGGGGCGTATCAAGAATATCTTCACTTGAAAAAACCTCCAAGCTTATTGCCTGTGCTGTGTGAGCAGCGCCGGCAACTAAATAAGACAATGGAAGACGACTTACTGCGTCGACTTGTTCAGGACGTACTCTATATACAGGGTGTGAAAGCAGATAGCAATTACCTCTCGGACCTCCAAGAGGAATGTCGGTGAACAATCATGAAAACTAAACTACCAATCGCCGTTGTCCTGCTAGCTTGTGGGATGAGCTTAGCACAAGATCAACAGCAGTACAAAGTGGACAATACCAACAATGCATCTGCATGGTACATGGGAAAGTATTGCGTCCTCACCGTAAGGGATGAAGCGAATCCGAACGTCAGCATTGTCTTGATGCAACGTAAACACATTGGCCAGTGCACGCCAATAGATGCTGGAACTGTTCTCACTGGTAGCAGAAAGAAAAACAAAATACTTCTTCCTTCTGTGAACAAAGACGAATGGGAAATCAAAATGACGCAGGATACTTCTGCTTACATGCCGAAGAAATAGGTAGGCGAAAAATAGGTAAAATCCCAGTCAAAGTTAAAACGAGTAGCCCGGCGCTCAGCGCTTTCAACTTTGATTCTATATGCTGGGATTACTTACGCCTGAGTAAATGCTGTGAATATCTTCTTGCCTGCTTAACTGCCAA
>Ga0209006_10003068_pt1 | contig 15159 bp, 15 predicted proteins | sample JacPin_JW_Ref_O2_FD_188567 | JGI IMG/M metagenome (GOLD analysis project Ga0209006, IMG submission 188567) | Forest soil microbial communities from Algoma, Ontario, Canada - Jack Pine, Ontario site 1_JW_Ref_O2 (SPAdes) (version 2) | ecosystem: Environmental > Terrestrial > Soil > Boreal... | reverse complement strand
GTACTTCAAACGCCCCATCATGGCCATCTGAAAGACCGACATTACCTCCCCGCCCTCGATCCCTAACACGACGGCGCCTAAGATTTCTTCCGTCTCGGCATCGACCACCGCCTTCATCAGGCCTCGGGTTTCGTCTACCTCAAGGGCCCGCGCGACCGAGGTCATCGGCATCCGGGCTACGCGGAGCTTCCGACCACTCTGCTGCGCTTCGCTCTCCGTCATCCCTACACGACCCAACTGAGGATCGGTGAAGACGGTGTAAGGGACCATCCGGCCGCGCGTCGTGCGGTCGCCGCCGTCGAGCAGATTTGCTTTCAGAATCCGAAAATCGTCGTAGGAAATGTGGGTGAACGCAGGACCGCCTTTGATATCGCCCAGTGCATAGATGTTTTCGCCAGTGGTTTCCAGTCGATCATTCACCTGAATAAAGCCGCGGTCGTCTGTTTCAATTCTAGCCACGGGGAGATTAAGGGTGTCGGAATTGGGCACGCGGCCGGTGGCAACGAGCAGATGTGAGCCTACCAGATTGGTCGAGGCGTAGTTGCACTGAACATCCAATCGGATGCTCTTGCTCGATTTCTCCACGTGAGTTGCTTTCGCATTCAGGAGGACTTCAATCCCGTCCTGGCGCAAGATTTTAGTGACTTCTTCAGCAACATCTTGATCCTCTTTCGAAAGCAGCTGGCTGCCGGAATGAATTATGGTCACTCGACTACCGAAGCGGCGAAACAGCTGGCCAAATTCCAAGCCGATGTAGCCTCCGCCCAGAATTAGTAAATGATCCGGAAGCGTTTCCAGTTCCATGATGGAGATGTTGTTGAGAAAAGATACTTTGTCTAGCCCATCGAGCTTGGGACGCGAGGCGCGGGTGCCGGCATTGATGAAAATGTACTTCGCTGAAATTGTGCGGTGGCCGCCATCTTGCAAGCGGACCGCGACCGTCTTGGCACCGCTGAACGCCGCTTCACCGAAGATCAATTCGAGGTTTGGAGTCTTCTCAATCTTCGATTGGCTTCCGTTTCGAAAGCTGTCGACGATCTTGCGCTTGCGTTGACGAACTTTCGCCAGGTCAATGCTGATCGGTCCCGTCTGCACACCATAATCGGCGGCCCGGCGAGCCAGGTATGCGACCCGGCCGCTGGCCACCATCGTTTTCGTGGGAGTACATCCCTCGTTCACGCAGGTGCCGCCGACGTGCTTTCGCTCGATGAGAACGGTACGCATTCCGGCGCCCGCAAGGGCCGTGGAGAGCGGGGTACCGGCCTGTCCCGAGCCGATGATGAGGGCATCATATTGCTCCACGATGTTCATGAGGACACCCATGACTTGATTTCGGCGGAAAAGTATGAGGTTTCAATTCGTTGATTCAGAATCGTGAAACGAGAAACAAGCCAAGTCCGATTGCGACGACGTCCTCCGGAATTGCGACCGCGAAGTCCGGGATGCGCAAGGCGGGGACCAGCCCGACCCGCGCATTATATCCGCCGAATGCTCCAGCAATCCCGCCGATGGCGCCGGCCAGCGCTCCCAGCAAAAGTGGCGTGCCACCAGCGACGGCGAAGCATGCGCCGGTCAGCGCACCGGTGCCGATTCTAGCGGAGAGCCCTACCGGGGCTGTGCGCGAGGGCGTATTCGGAAGTTTGTCGGCCACAAGTTCGACCAATGCCAAAATCGAAAAGACGCCGACTGCCCACGCCGATCCCATGAACGTAAGGGGAGTACCGTGAAGATTGATCCAGCCTAAATGCGCCGCCCAGGCCACAACCGCAGGCGCTGTCAGAGACCGCAGGCCGGCTACGATGCCAATGCCGAATGCCAGGCCCAGAGCAAGTGCAGAATTCATAAGGCCTTTCTTTCGCAGCGGACCTTGAAGATATTCAGCGTCAGGCCACGCTTTGCGACAAGGGCAGCCGAACCTGGAAACGGGTATCTCCCGGCTTGGAATCCACCTGAATGTTGCCGCGGTGTTTCTTTACGATGCGTTGCACCGTGTCGAGGCCAAGCCCGGTTCCCTCCCCGACTCCCTTGGTGGTAAAGAATGGTTCGAATATGTGGGCCTCAACTTCCGGAGAAATTCCTGGACCGTTGTCGCCGATCTCGACGACAACACAATCGTCTTCGCGAAAGGCTCGCACCCGCAGTTCGCCTTTCCCGCCCATGGCGTCGATGGCGTTGTCGATGATGTTGGTCCAGACCTGGTTGAGTTCGCTGCCGAAGGAGTTCACGAAGAGGGGAGTCTTCTGATAATTCCTTTGCACATCCACTCCGCGCTTGAGTTTGTGATTCAAGATGGTCAGCGTGGTCTCGAGAGTCTTCACGATGTCGACGTTCTGGATGGGCGACTGATCCATGAAGGTGTATTCCTTGATCGCGCCCACCAGTTCGGAGATACGCGAAGTGCTGCTCTCAATTTGATTCAGTAAGTCGGCGATCTCCAACGAAGCTGAAATTCGTACGAGCGCCGCCCGAGCGGTACCCGCATCGAGCTTGGCGAACAGTTGTTCCAACGCTTCGACCTTGAAGTTCTTGCGGGCCAGGTCGGCCGCGAGCTGCCACAAGTCATTTTGTCCGTGACTGCGCAGCAAGGAATCGAGCCTATCTTCAAGGTCGCTGGTAGTAAGAGCGTCCGGAGGAGGTCCGCCGACTTGGACAAGCGATGCCTCCAACTTCTCAATCTCCGATTTCTGTGCCGCGGTCAGGTCGCGGCTGCCGAGGTCATGGCTGGCGTCGCGTACCCGCTTCAGGATGTCGCGCAATTGGTTGGCAGCGCGTTTCGCCGCCGACGCCGGATTGTTTAACTCATGAGCCAGGCCGGCAGAGAGTTTGCCGAGTGCGGCCAGTCGGTCTCGCTGCTGTTCAAACCTGGTCGCTTCGCGAATTCGATCTGACATCAGGCCAACCAAGCGCGTGGCCAGATCGGGCATTTTCTGCACCAACTGGGGAAACAGCGAGGCCGGGAATCGCAGAACGCGGCCCTCAGTCTCGGCGCGCCCGCCCAAAGTGAATTGTTTCATTCGGGAAAATGGCAGGATGCCCGTAACTTCGCCGGCTTTGATCGCCAGCACGAAGCTCTCCCCCGCGAGTTCGCCGCGCCATTGAAACTCCCCCTCCAACAGCACGAACATTGCGTCCGCGGGGTCGCCTTGCCGAGCGTATATCTCGCCTGGCTTAAGATAAAGTTCCTTTGAGTTGCCGAGAAACCATGCAATCTGATCGTCCGGCAAGCCTTCAAACGCCGGGACGCGACGCAGCAGATCCGTTGTTTCGACCATTTAGACCTTGCTCAAGTATTGATGGATGAATTGCACCGCGACGGAACCTTCGCCAACTCCCGAGGCCACGCGTTTGACCGAACCGTGCCGCACATCGCCCACCGCAAATATACCGGGCACATTCGTCTCCAGAAGGAAGGGATCGCGATCGGGCGCCCAACCCTTGGGACGCTGTCCGCCTTGCATCAGGTCTGGACCGGTCCGAATGAATCCGCGTTCGTCTCGTTCTACAGTGCCGGCCAGCCAATCCGTACGCGGCAGGGCTCCGATGAAGATGAACATCGAACTTGCCGGCACGCGTTCGATCTTATCGGTGTCCGAACACAGGACCGAAATTTCCTCCAGGTGGGTTTCGCCATGAACTTCTGCAACGCCAGCATGGGTCCACAGTTGAATGTTCGGAGTCTCTTTAATCTGATCGATCAGGTACTGCGACATCGTGCTGGAAAGCGAATCTCCGCGAACCAGAATGACGACCCGCTCGGCATATTTGGCAAAATTCATCGCTGCCTGGCCGGCCGAATTCGCGCCGCCGACAACGTACACGACCTCGCCCTTGCAAGACAACGCCTCCGTGGCGCCGCCGCCATAGTAAACGCCTGCGCCCTGCAACTGGTCAATGCCGGGAGCTTCCAGTTTTCTCCATTGCACTCCGGTTGCGATCATCAAGGCGTGGCAGGAAATCTCGCTGCCGTCGGCCACTTTGATGATGCGGTAAGGGCCCTCGGTGCGAACCCCAATCGCCTCCTGAGGAGCGAGGATTTCAACCCCAAAACGCTTGGCTTGCACCACCGCCCGGCGAGCCAGATCGCCCCCGCTGAGCCCAGCGGGAAATCCGAGGTAGTTCTCAATGCGAGAACTCATTCCTGCCTGGCCCCCAGGAGCTTCCCGGTCGAGCATTACGGTGTGCAAACCCTCGGACGCTCCGTAGACAGCTGCGGCGAGCCCGGCCGGCCCTCCGCCTACAATTGCCAAGTCATAAAAGCTGGTCTCGGCGCGCGTGCGCAATCCCACTTTTTGCGCTACTTCCGACGGCACGCCGTTGAGAAGCTTCGTTCCATCCGAAAACAAAACAATGGGAAGGTCAGTGGCATCGGGCCCCAGAGCTTCGAGAAGGCGTTTGGTTTCCGGATCGTTGGCCGAACCCTCAACGTCGATCCACTGATACGGAACGTGGCTGCGAGCCAGAAAATCTCTCAGTTCGTAGGATCGCGGAGACCATCGCGTGCCCAATACTCGAATGCCTTGAAAAGCCGGGCGGTACGAAGCCTGCCAATCGTCGAGCAAATCGTCGAGTTGTGGATACAGATGCTCCGTGGGAGGATCCCACGGCTTCATGAAAAAATAGTCCAGGTTAGCCTGGTTAATGGCGCTGATCGCGGCGTTGGTATCGGCGTAAGCGGTGAGCAGCGCCCGTTTGGCGTCCGGAAATATCTTCCGGGCCTCCTGCAAAAAAACCACGCCATCCATGTGAGGCATGCGCTGGTCCGCGAGCAGCAGGGCGACGCCGTCGTTGCGAACCTTCAACCCTTTGAGAAGATCGAGGGCTCCTTGGGGGGAGTCGCTGCTGAGGACGCGATAGCCGGCGCCATATTGCGAGCGCAAGTCGCGCTCGATGGCCCGCAACACATCGGGATCGTCGTCAACGGTCAGCAGAATCGGCTTTGCCATGATCGCTCTTCGATTCGTTTAAGGATTTCAGCCACCCGAATTTCCGAAGCCGCGTTTTTTGGGAAATGGGAACCGGATTAGGTCATTAGATACTGAAATCCAAATTTGGTCGCATCAAGTAGAGCGCTATCAGGCCAGGACGTCGTCCAGTTCCAATTCGTCCACGTAACACCATACCCAGGACTCCCCAGGCTCGTTGGAACGGATGAGGGGATGCTGCGTCCTCTTGAAATGTTTGGTGGCATGCTTGTTCTTGGATGAATCGCAGCAACCCACGTGCCCACAGCTCAGGCACAAGCGTAAGTGAACCCAGCGGTCGCCGGTCTTAACGCACTCTTCACACACGTGTTTATTGGTTTCTTTGATTTTGATCTGATTCAGGTGGGTGCATTCATTGGGCATGGGATCCTCCTGGAAAGTTCATCTTGAACCTCGGCAAGTGACCTCAGTCATGTAACGAAAGGACACCAGCACTGTCAAGAGCCGCGCCCTTCACGCACAATGATGTTGGGGGCATTCATCCGTGTTTCGGCTCGACTATCTATCTTGCGTGTTAACCATCGCGTCCACGATTCTGGTTGGGCGGCGACGGTGCGAAGGCTGGGCGCTGGCCGGCGTCAATAGCGTGGTCGTGTGCATTATCGGCCTCAGAACCGATCAACTAGGCTTCATTCCTGCCAACGTGTTTTGCATAGTAATGAGCGCGATTAACCTGCACGCCTGGCGAAAGACGAGCACATCTTAGGGAACCGCCGCCCGGCAGTTCTTCTTATCCTGCGATCAGAAGGTTCTCTGAAAAGGGCCAGCGCTCATCGATCCACTGCCGCTCGCAGCGGAATCCAGCGTCACGCGCTGTCTCGACGATCTCTTCCGCCGAATATTTGTGACTGCTTTCCGTCCAGATTGTTTCTCCTTCCTGAAACTCAACGGAGACTTCTGCGCGCCGGATATTCACCGTCTGCTTTCGTTTTGATTGCAGGTGCATCTCGACGCTGCGTGCGATCGGGTTGATTTTCACCAGGTGATCGAACTCGCGCAAATCGAAGTCGGCGCCGAGTTCGCGATTCGTGCGCGCGAGCAGGTTCAAATTAAATGCAGCCGTCACGCCGAGCTCGTCGTCGTAAGCTCCGAGCAGTTGCGCGGTCGGCTTCTCCAGGTCGGCTCCCAGAAGTAGAGAGTCGCCCGCCTGGAGAATGCTTCGCACGGAACCCAGAAACTTCACTCCTGCAGGTCGATCAAAGTTCCCGATCGTGCTGCCCAGAAACAGCACAAACAGGCGCTGACCGCTCTTACGGTACGACGCCACTTCTAGCAGCCCATCCAGATATTCGCGCTCGAAACCGACAATGCTGATGGCGTCAATGTCACTCAGTTCCCGCTCACACATGACCAGCGCCGAGCGGGATATTTCGACCGGATAATACGACGTGCGCTGGCGTCGACAAAACGCTTCCAGCAGCCAGCGGGTCTTCTTGCCGCTGCCACTCCCGAGTTCCGCCACGGCAACCGGCCCGGTGACCAGGTCGACAATCTCATTGGCGTGTCGCCGCAGCAGGCGCTCGTCGGCCCGAGTGAGCCCATACTGCGGCAGGCGGCTGATCACTTCAAATAGCGCTGAGCCCACATCGTCATACAGGTATTTCGAGGGAAGCTCTTTTTGCCCGGCGCGGGTAAGCCCGTCGCGAACGTCGGCGGCGAAATCGTACGAGACATTGCTGGGGATGGCATGAACGAGCATGGCAAACTCCTTTGCTCCAGAAATCAAGATCGATGATTCACACAGCGGAAGCCCGCATACACATATTGATAATGCGCCTGAAACCAGTTGCGAAACGTGGGCCGCAGCATGCACGCCGCGGTGCGCGGCGAACCGCCCTTCATGACAAAATGTTTCCCATCGAAAAAATTAGCCGAGTAGCCCGCGTAGAACGGGAACGCCTCAAACCCGGGGAAGGGAGCGAATCGAGTGGAAGTCCACTCCCACCCGTTGCCCAACAAATCGTGCATGCCAAAATCGCTGCGTCCCGCAGGAAAGGCGTTTACGGGCGTGGGATTCCAACGGCCGAAATCAAAATTGCCTAGATTTGAATTGGGCGGCTCGTTGCCCCACGGATAATTTCTTTCGCTCCCGTCGGAGGTTCCATAAGCAGCGCGGTGCCACTGCTCTTCTGTCGGCAGCGACTTGCCCGCCCACCGGGCATACGCCGTCGCCTCAGCGTGACTCACATACGCTGGCCACTCCAGAGGCAGCGGAACTTCCTCAAACATGCCGCGGTAGAACCAACCTTCGCGAGCCTTCGTCCAGAACACAGGATGGGACACGGCATGAGCTGTCTTCCAATTCCAGTCTTCATGGCTCCAAAAAGCGCGAGTTTCATAGCCGCCGGCCACCATGAACTCCAGATATTGCCGGTTTGTCACCTCATACTGATCAATCTCAAACGCCGGCACCTGCACTCCGTGGGCTTCAAACTCATTGTCCCACCCGAAAGCTTCGCCCGGGCGCGGAAGGCCTAGTGTTGCTGCACCCGCCGGAATCTCGATCATCCGATGAGCCACGGGTGATGTCGCCAGATGGAATGAATTTCCGTGAGATACTTTTCGATCGAGCGGCAACTGGTGCAGCATGTAAGCCAGCGTCTCGACGTGCATCAGCCGATGCTCAATAGCCACATTGAGCAGCGTGTCGAGCGCAAAACCGTCGCGGCCCTGACCGTATGATTCCAGACTTCCATCCACCAGCTTCTCGTCGAGAGCAGCTCGAATTCTGCTCACATAACTGCGCACAGCTTCGAGCGGCGGCCAGTCAGAGGGTTGGTCCGAAGGCAATCCGCCGCCGACCGGATCGATGCCGAAGGCAAACAGGCGATCAAACTCTGGATGAAAACTCTTCAGGCCTAGCACATTTTCGTGCAGCAGATTCCAGTCAAACGCCTCGAGATGTCCTACATAAAAAATAATCCGGTGGCGCTCGGGTATGGGCCGTTCATAAAGGAACTGTTCCCTCACGATATCGAAGAGTGCGTCGCTCCGCGAGCGAGCGTCAGCGATCCACTCCAGTAATTGACGACGGCCTGCGATCTCTCGTTGGGCGATGAGCATTAGGCCTCCCGTTGCATAGATTGGACGAACCCCCGGTGGAATTGGACTCTCAAAATGCGCGTCAAGTTTCGGACCTCTTCACGACGTAAAATGTAGAAGATGCGGATTCCCGTATTTCACGTTGACGCCTTCACTAAGCAGCCATTCCGCGGCAATCCCGCCGCGGTCTGCCCTCTTCAAGAGTGGTTAGATGACGAGTTGCTGCTCAAGGTCGCTGCCGAGAATAACCTTTCCGAAACCGCTTTTTTCGTGCCCCGGGGCGAACATGGGGTCAAACATTATGATCTGCGATGGTTTACGCCCCGTTGCGAGGTCAAGCTCTGCGGCCACGCAACCCTGGCCTCGGCTCACGTGATCTTGAACCTGTTGCAAGCCAGTCTCCAAACGGTTCGGTTCGAGACGCGTCTCAGTGGACCTTTGACTGTCAGCAAGGACGGTGAAAAGCTGGCAATGGATTTCCCCGCGATGTTCGCAAAGCCTTGCACACATTTGCCGGAAGCGCTCATCCAGGGTCTGCAGAGGGCACCGCGTCCATTCAATGTGCTGGAAGCGAACGACACCTACATCGCGGTGTACGAAAACCAAGCTGCGATACAAGATATCCAGCCTGATTTCGCGCGACTGGAACAGCTTCATCCGTACGCTGTCGCGGTCACGGCGCCTGGAGAGGGAAGTGATTTCGTGTCGCGTTATTTCGCGCCCAGCTACGGCATTCCCGAGGATCCCGTGACCGGTTCGGCTCATTGCGCGCTTACGCCATATTGGACCGAGCGATTAGGCAACTCGAGTCTCTATGCGCGCCAATTGTCGGAACGCGGCGGAGAACTATGGTGCGAAATGGCTGGAGAGCGCGTTGTTATCAAGGGAAATGCGGTTCTCACGCTGCAGGGAACGCTTCACTTCTGATCGCAACTTCGCGCCTCATACATTCACTGGACAAGCTTCTTTCCCTTTAGAAACTCGTGAATGACTGCTTTCGCGTCGCGGTGCTGGCCATCCACCGCATAATTCAGGCTTTGCATCTCTTCATCGGAAATTGTTTTCGACAATTGGGCAAAGATTTGCGCCAGCTCCGGATGTTGCTGCAGAGTCTGCTCGCGTATTACGGGCACCGCCTCATAGGGCGGAAAATAATGCCGATCGTCTTCCAGCACGAACAAGCCTAGAGCTGGAATAAGGCCGTCGGTGGTGTTACCGCCGGCGAGGTCGATCTGGCGATCTTTTAACGCGCGCGCGAGCAAGCCCAAATCCATGATGCGCGGCGGTTCCGCGAAGTGCAGCCCGTAGGTTGCGGCCAAGCCGCGATATCCATCCGGCCGCTCCATGAACTCGTAGCCGAAGCCGGCGCGCCATAGCGGAGCAAACGTGGCCGCCTGCGATAACGTTTTTATATTCAAACGGCGCGCGTCTTCGCCGCGAATCTCCATAGCAAAAGTGTCGTTGAAGCCGAACGCTGGGCCCAGAGTCAGACCGAAGCTGCGTTCGTATTCATTCTTCACCCGCTGATAGACCTCTTGCTTATCGCTGCTGGCATTCCGCTTGAGAATTGCGGTCAGAGCAGTGCCCGTATATTCCGGGTAGATGTCAATTCGTCCCGCAAGAATTGCTTGCTGACAGATGTATGTTCCGGCCAGATAAAAACGCCGATCCACTCTCAATTTAGTGTGGGCCTCGATCATTTGCGCCACGATCTCGCCCAACAAAAACGACTCGGTGAAATTCTTGGAACCAACCACGATGCGATCGGAGTGCGACGGCGAACACGAAGGCAGAAGCAACGCGACTAGTGCGAGAACAGAAATGCAAAAACTCTTCATTGCGGCTGCAGCCGCCTCTCCAGCCATCCCACGCTGAAATCGGCCAGCAACGCCATAAGCGCGGCAGGAATGGCTCCGGCCAGAATGACTCGATCATCGACCATGGCCAAACCTCGGAAGATGAATTCGCCAAGACCTCCAGCCCCAATCGCCGCCGCAATCGTCGCCAAACCGACTGATATGACGACAGCCACACGCACGCCGGAGAGAATCACACTCACTGCCAGCGGTAGCTGCACTTGAAACAGAAGCTGAGATTCGGTAAGACCCATGCCGCGCCCGGCTTCCATTACCGCAGGATCGACCCCGCGAATTCCGGTGTAGGTATTTCTGATGATCGGCAGCAAGGCATAAAGAGTGAGCGCCAGAATCGCAAGGCGGTCGGCGCGATCACCCAGCCACGGCACCGGCAACAAAAATCCAAAGAGCGCCAGACTGGGGATGGTCTGAATAATATTGGCGCTAGCCAACACGGGTTTGTTGAACCGAGGTCGATGGGCGATGAGAATGCCGAGCGGAATGCCAATCAACATCGCGAACAGCGTGGAGAGGCCGACCAACCGAAGATGCTCCAAGGTAAGTTCGAGCACTTGATCGTGATTCTGCAGAATGAATCGAAAGACGTTCATAGGGCGCCTCGTTTGGCAGCCGACTCCAAATCTCCTCCGAAAGCCCTGACGTAAGCCGAGGCCAATGGATCCGTGGAGCCTAAAAACTCTCCCGGTGCAAGAACCGTGACCAGTCGCCCTGCTTCCATCAGCGCAATGCGCGATCCCAGCCGCAGAGCTTCACGTAAGTCATGCGTGACAAATAGCACCGTCTTGTGCAGCCTTTGCTGCAGCAAAAGGAATTCGCGTTGCAACTCGTCGCGTGTCAGCGGATCGAGCGCGCCAAAAGGCTCATCCATCAACAGAATTTCCGGGTCTGCGGCCAACGCCCGCGCCACGCCCACGCGCTGCCGCTGACCGCCGGAGAGCTGATGCGGATACCGCAATCCGATCTCCGGGGCAAGCGCCACCATCTGTAGCAACTCTTGGACGCGCGTGCGAATCCGGTCTTGGGGCCACGCTTCAATCTTCGGAACGAGCCCAATATTTCGCTCAATGGTGAAGTGTGGAAACAGGCCGACATCCTGAATCACATAGCCGATACCACGACGCAGTCGAATGAGGTCGACTTCCGCGTTGGATACTCCGTTCACCTGAATTTCGCCGGAAGAAGCCGTCAGCAGGCGATTGACCAGCTTCAGTGATGTAGTCTTGCCCGAGCCGCTGCGTCCCAACAGAACAACAGTCTCCCCCCTCTGCACTTGCAGATTAAATCCGGAAAGCACCTGTGTGTCCGCTATGCGGTAGGAGACATCGCGGAATTCAATCACCGGAGTTTCGGATGCTGGTGGCATGTCCGCCCAGCATACCGGAGTTCCAGGACAAAGTGCGCAGTCAGTAATTCTTTGCCAGATAGTCGCGTAGGCGCGCAATTCTGAAGTTGGCATCGCCGGTCTCGATCTGCAAGAGCAGCTGCGCAGATGTCAATTGATTCGTGAAGTCGAGAGCGGCCGAGGTGACCGGATTGCCGACCAGCTGAAGATTTTTATCGATCTGTCCGCTTTCTTCCTGCATCGACTTGAGCTTGGTTTCCTGCACCGCAACGCTGTCCACCAACTGCTGTCGAAGCACTTCCGCGCTGCCAGGTAAGAATCGCTCCAATTCCAAGTGCTGCAATCAGCGGCACAGGCCCCGCCCATGCCAGTGGATCCGAACTGAGCGATGTGACCACGACCAGAAATCCCACAATCGCTCCCAGCGGCACCATTACGAGCGTTAACACCGTATTGGGGTGCAGTTTCCAGACATGTTGCGGCAGAGTTCTCAGCGTGAAGAAAAAGTCGCGCGCTATGCTGCGCCGCCAGCGGAGTTGCTGTTTGAAGAGCACAGAAAGTGTGTTCGGCACCGTGGTCCAGCACAGCGCGTCATTATTGATATAAGTTCCATAGCCACGCAACAGCGTCTGATGAGTCAGAAAACGGTCTTCTCCCTGATTCACCGGAATCCCGAACCAGTTGCGTCCCCGAATCGCCGGCTCGATCTCCAGCAGCAACTCGCGCCGAATCGCGAACAGGCATCCACTGATGCAGCACACGCTGCGGGTCCAATTCTCAGGAATCTTATAGAGCTCGAACGCCGAGTAATAAACGATCGTCTGAATGGCGGTAATCACACTGTCGTTGGGATTCCGGACGCCCACCCTGCCACCAACCGCCCCCATGCGAGGCTCCGCGAAACACGCAGTCAGCTCGCGAATCGCATCGGGATGAAAAATGCAATCCGAATCGATGGAGATGATGATCTCGGCGGTGGAGTGTTGTAGAGCGTTGCAGACGGAACGAGCCTTCCCGCTATTGACTTCATTCCGCCCTGTCCTGATGCGGATGTTGGTGAAATCGCGCTGGGCCTTCAGCATCCACTCGTAGCTGTTGTCGCCGGAGCAGTCGTCTTGCGCGATCACTTCAAATTTCTCGTTTGGATAATTGCTCTTGCTGATGCTTTCGATCGTCTCGTACACCGTTTTGCCCTCGTTGTAGCAGGGCATCAACACGCTCACGGTGGGCTCATACGTGTAGTCCTTTCGCGCCTTGGTGCTGGGGAAAGAAAACTTCAGAATGATCCCCATCAAATACTTCACCACTGAAATCAGCAGGCAAAGAACGAGGATGAGCCAAAGTAGAACGGGGGCCATTACCGCCGCGCCTCCTGCCACCCATGGCTGACGCCAGCAAGACAGACGTGTCTGACAGATTGGGCTTCCATGCGGCTGCCTGGTTCCAGATAATGAAGCGTACCTCGACCCGTACCTCGACCCCGAAGCCGCACAATATCACATTCAGGAGGTAGTTCCTGAAAGCGATCCACTGCAGGCTTTACTCCGTAGAGTCGGACGCATTTGCAATGCCCGCTCCTCCCGGCGACAATCTTAAGGTGGAAAATCGTTCCTCGATCGTCAATTCATTCGCTGCGGACAAGCGCGAGCCTTTTGCGCCAGGCGCAATCGTGATTGCAACCCTGTCCAATCCACGGGAAAAGTTCTGGGGAATGATCCTGGCTCTGGCGACTGAGGGGCTGAGTTTGAGCGGAGCCGAACTCGCCTCATTCGAGGATCTTGCCGTAATGGTCCGGGACGGCGAGCCGTTCACTCCGGCCGTGGTTTTCTTTCCCATGCACCGCCTCGAGCGTGTTGAACTTGACCTGCCCGACGGGAGTCTGCCTTCGCTTTCCCAGCGTTTCCTCGCCAAAACTGGACTGGAGCCTTCCGCTACGCTTGCGCCTTCCAGCCGGGAACAACACAACGGGAGCGACGAAGACTCCAGTTCGCACGCTTCGAAGGAGCGTGCGTGAAGCCCTCGCAACTCTTCACCGCTCCCAACCAGCTCACTCTGCTGCGGATGGTGTTTGTTCCGTTCATCGTGATTCATCTGGTGGAAGGGCGCTATCTTTGGGCATTGGTGGTTTTCGTAATTGCCGGGTTCAGCGACGGACTCGACGGCTTGCTGGCTCGGATGCTCCATCAACAGACTCTCCTGGGGCAGTATCTCGATCCGATTGCCGATAAGCTTCTGTTGAGTACGATATTTCTTGTGCTCTCCATCTTGCGCAAGATTCCGTGGAAGTTCACGGTAGTGGTCTTCAGCCGCGACATCTCCATTCTTGCGGCCAGTGCGGTCTTATTCGCAATCGCCGGGCTGAGGGATTTCCGTCCCAGCATCTTTGGCAAGGCCAACACTTTCTCGCAGATTGGCGCCGTTTTTTTCGTTCTTCTGTTTGAGATTCGTCCGTTGCGCGGAATATGGATTCTGCGCACTGAGTTCCTTCGAGCTACTTTTTTCTTCACCATCATTTCGGCGTTGCATTACGTCATCCTGGTGCAGCAGCGCTTGCGCGAACACACGCATGCTTTACCGCCAGCCCGAAGTCCCGCTGCCTGATGGTGATTTGACCCACTCTGTGCCCGACCCTAGAATCTTTAGTTCGTTTCTTCGTAATCGAAATTTCTATGGCGCTTCGTCTTTTTAATACCCTGCCGTCACAAATCGAAGAGTTCCGCCCGCTGCGCGCTCGCGAGGTCCGCATGTACGCCTGCGGCCCTACCGTCTACGACTATGGACACATTGGCAACTTCCGGACCTTCGTTGCAGTCGACATTCTGCGAAGGTTCTTGCGACACAGCGGATACACAGTGCGTCACGTCATGAACATAACCGACGTGGACGACAAGATTATCCGCTTCGCGGCCCGCGACGGCGTCAGCGTGCAGCAGTACACCGCGAAGTACGAGAAAGCGTTTCTCGAAGACGCTACCATGATCAGCATCGAGGAGCCGACGCTTGTGCGGGCGACCGCGCACATTCCGGAAATGGCGGACTTCGTCGCAAAACTGGTGGAAAGAGGCTTTGCTTACCGCACCGAAGACGGGTCCTATTACTTTCGCATCGCCAAGTTTCCGCAGTATGGCAAACTCTCAAAAAAAGATTTCAGCAACATGCGGGATGGCGCCCGCGTCGATGTCGACGAATATGACAAAGACAGCGCACGCGACTTCGCTATGTGGAAGGCGCCCAAGCCGGGAGAAGCTTCGTGGGATACTTCGATTGGGCCGGGACGACCGGGCTGGCACCTGGAATGCTCGGTCATGTCGATGGCAGAACTCGGAGAAACTTTCGACCTGCACGCCGGCGGCGAAGATCTCATCTTCCCGCATCATGAAAACGAGATCGCACAGTCAGAATCGTTTACCGGCAAGCCTTTCGCGAAGTTCTGGTTCCATGCTCGCTTCCTGCTGGTGGAGGGCGAGAAGATGTCGAAGAGTCTGGGAAATTTTTTCACTCTCCGCGACCTGGTTCTCAAAGGGCACAAGCCGTCGTCGATCCGTTATTTGCTGGCGTCAGTTCCCTACCGAAATCAGCTGAACTTCACTTTCGATGGGCTCAAGCAGGCCGCGGTGTCGGTTGAACGTCTACGAAACTTTCGGACACGTTTGAGCGCGGGAAATTTCGCTGCAGGTACCAGTCCTCAGATGCAGTCGCTGGCGGCTGACACAGTCGAAAGCATGAGGGCCGCGCTTGACGATGACCTGAACACCGCACAGGCGCAAGCTGCAATCTTCGAGATGGTCCGGCAGGCGAACGCCGCGGCTGACGCTGGCGGGATGAAGAAAGATGATGTTCCGCCCCTGCTCGCGGCGTTGGCGAAATTCGACAAAATCTTCGCCGTGCTCGACGATGACGATGCAGCAAAAATGAA
>Ga0209006_10003067_pt1 | contig 15164 bp, 16 predicted proteins | sample JacPin_JW_Ref_O2_FD_188567 | JGI IMG/M metagenome (GOLD analysis project Ga0209006, IMG submission 188567) | Forest soil microbial communities from Algoma, Ontario, Canada - Jack Pine, Ontario site 1_JW_Ref_O2 (SPAdes) (version 2) | ecosystem: Environmental > Terrestrial > Soil > Boreal... | reverse complement strand
CTGAGGAGACGGACATGACAGGCGAGACCTCGCGTCGGTCCGATCTGCGATCATGATTACTGCTTCAAACTCCTCCGTAAAGAGGGGCAGGATGCCGCGATCAATGACTCGCTCCAGAAGCCGTTTACCCTCTCCACTCTGAGAACCACGGTGAGGGCGAAGCTCGCCTCCCCGTTCCGCGCGCAACGTTTCGCTCTTTCGATCGTCAGTTGCCATTGAAATATCGGCTCGCGGGCGAGCTGCCTGGCGCAAAAAAGCACCAGTGAGAACATCAGCCGTTCGGGAATGCTATTCCGGGCGGAGGAAATGATTCGATCCGACGTCCAGATCGAGATCAACCGGGTCTTGCCAGCAGAAATTGCGGGGCTGTCCACGGCCGAAGGTCTCTGCCGGGGCGAGGTTGTTCGGGCCATGACGCCCGAGCCACCTCTAATGAATCGCTTTCTAGGCGCGAAGCTTCTGCGCTATCAGTTCCTCCAGGGGGCACAGCAGCCACCGGGATAACCCCGTGCAGTGGGCGGGCAACTCGGTCTGACGAAATGTCGGAAAGCAACGGCAACTCGTCTTCCCGCCAGGAGCCGAATCCAGCCAAAAATAGGCAGCGTCTGCCACTGCTCCTCAGTCCGGAGGTGACGCCATCTTTACATGTCTTGAGGCGATGCGAAAATTGGTGGTTATCCACAAGTCCTCCAGGGCATATACTTCGCCCGGCGCCAAATCTGCGCCGGAGGCCTCCCCCATGAATCGCACAGCTGAAATCCTGCTAGTCGCTTTAGCGCTCACTGGAATGTATTGTGCCATTCCGAAGAAGTCTGACCCAGTCGGTAATCCTGCTATTCGAGCAGAACAGATGGTATTGGTTGCTGATGGTAGCGACCCCATGCCTTTGTGCCGCGGGAAGAGCTGCAAATAATATAAAGATGAGCGGATAATTGGGCGAACCGGGCGGCCACGATAAAAAGCTTGCAGCGCCGCCGAGGGAGAGGTATGCTTCTCGCCTTTCGGGAGGGCCGAAGCGATGCACTGGCTAATCTACGTAAGCTGGCTGGTGGGTCCGGTGCTGCAGATCACTCTCCTCAGCCTCATGATTCAGCGCAAGCTGCATGTGGTTTTTCCACGATTCTTCTCCTACATCCTCTTTCAGATCGTCAAGTCCGGAATTCTGTTTGTCATCTATCAGTACTATGACGGAAGCTACTTCGACGCATACTGGACTGGGAACGCGATCAGTGTGCTGCTGGCTGTCACAGTCATGGATGAAATATTGCACAATCTCCTGAGAAAATACGGAGGTATTCAAAGCTTAGGATCCACCATATTCCGGTGGGCCTGCGGACTGCTGCTTTTGCTTTCAATTGTGAGCGCGTTCTCTAGCCAGCAGACCAGTGCCGACAGGGTGGTATCGGCCGTACTGGCGTTTGACCGGAGTGTGCGCGTTACGCAGTGCGGGCTCTTCTTACTTTTGATGATTCTTTGTCGGTTTCTCAGAAATTGCTGGCGGCAACATGTATTTGGAATCGCTCTTGGCTTCGGAATGTTTGCAAGCATCGAGCTAATTCTGGTCACCATCATGATGCACTACGGCGATGGTCCGGTTGCGATCGTCAGCATAGTGAAGAGTGCAGCGTACAATGCTGTGACTCTGCTCTGGATTGTGTACCTAAGAATTCAACGCCAATCGATGGTGGAGATAGACGCGCCTCCGCAACTTAACGCGCTGAATGCGGCTTTAGTCGCGTCGACTCAAGGAGGGGATAGCGGTTTCATTTCGATGGTGGAGCAATCCGTGGACCGCGTCTTGTCTCGTGGCTCATGGCCGAGACCGTCGGTCAAGGGGTCTCAAATCATCGGCCGCAAACCCGAAGCAGAAGAACGCAATTGAACCTAACCGCTTCCCGGTGTCAACAAAATGAAACGCAACGCAGAGCAAGTAGGCACGGGAGCGACCTGGCCTCCGGACGAAGGCCAAACCCTCACATTCACGTCCCGCAGCGGTTTGACAACAGGTATCCTCAGAGAGGTGAGGTGGGGACTTGTGTGGCGAGATTTCATTCTCGAGGATGGGCGAGTGATACCCGAGCACAAAGTTGTAGGTTGCCCGGAGCAGCCAGTCTGGCGCAGGGCCGACGAGGTAACGCAGGATGAGCGAGAGTCCTGGGAGAGACGGCTCGTTACGATGGCCGAAGCCGGATTGGATCCCCGGGACCAGGAGCAGTCATTCTGGGCCGAGCTGAACCAGTATCTGGCATATACATATCTCAGGTTCAAGCGAGCCGAGGGTAACCCGTCTGATGTTGAGTGACGAACGGAGCTCAGGGAGTAACAGCCAAGTCACGATAAGAACGGGAGCGTAGAGGCGTGAACCGAACGTATCAGGAATCCGAAAAGGAACGGGTTTGGAAGTTGCTTTCGGAAGCTGGTCTCATAGACATAACTCCCGATGAGTTTCCAGGGCGGGTGAAGGAAGCTAAGGATCTTGTCATGGGACGGCTGGGTGAATTGTTAGAACGGACAACTGATATTCGGGAGCGCGAATCCGCAGCGTACTCGCTGGCCACGTTAAAGAGATTAGAGACCACACTGGAGCGAGGCGAAAAACGGCACAGGCACGACTGAGCCGGGTCACAAACTGCGTCCGGATGTTGTCATCCTAACTGCCCCCGAGCGGTTTGGCACCGTCTCCTAATTGCCGCTGATTCCCGGTTCTCTGGTGCGGTTGCACGACCCTGGGGAGGTTCGTCGTTCCCCGTCGTTCTTCTGTTTTGGGCACTCGACAGGTTGAGCCGAGAGGGCATCGTAAGAACCACCGGATACCCACACCGGATGGAATTCGAACTGTCCCCAGCCGCATTTCACCAGCTGCTTGCGTTATTGGGATATTGGGTCCACCACAGCGCCCCCCACTTCCTAGCGCGATGTCCCCCCGTATTCCCAAGTTTTGGTCTCCGCTGACCCTCAGAACGGTTTCCGTGCCGTATCTTTCGGATGAACATATGGAGGACGTTCGCTTCGCAGCTACGGTTTGGAAGTTTGGAATGCCCACAGAGTATTCGCCGCGAACTCCTTCTGCGTTTCAGCCCTTGCGAATCGCCTCCCGATTTTCAGAGGTGGGATGCATGCAGCACCGTCTGTTGGGCGCCCGTGCGTCGCCCAGGCCATCTACGTAAGCATTACCGTTCTGTGAAACGATGGCCGTGACGCGCTCCGGGCGCGCCATGTCCAGGCGAAAGCCGGTGGGAGCACCGTAGTCAAAGACGTATAGCGCGGAGGACTTGAGACCGAGTGCGTCGGTGAACGCCAGCATGGTCTGAGCTCATGCGTCGAAGGAATATTTGATATTGGCGCTGCTCGAGGACATCCGTGAACCCGAATCCCGGAAGATCCGGTGCAATTCCGCGATAACGGTCAGCGAGACGAGCAATCAAATGCCGGTCCTCAGGGGTCACGCCAAAACCGGCCAACGGTGGTCGGGGCAAAACCAGCCAACGGAACTGGCCGGGGACTCAGTGGTTTTAACCTGCTGCCTCCTGGGGAGGCAAGTCTGATTTTGTGCGCCAACTCCGCCGGCCGCATTTCAGTGCGTGGCCATGATGGAAGAAACGATCGAGCCCGGCGGTTGCGTCCGCGCCGTCGCCCAAGAGTTTTCCCCAGTCCCCTACGGGTCGATTCGAAGTGAGCAAAGTACTGGCGCGCTCATACCGTCGCATCACGATTTCCAGCAGATCCTCGGCGGCGGTAACGGGGAGCTTTCGCATTCCCAGATCATCGATGATGGGCAGCGGCGCGGAGACCAACGGTTCCATGTATTCTTTGCGGGGTGCATCGATGGTGGCTTCGGCCAGGTCATCGAGCAGTTTGTGGGTTTCGCGATCGCGCACGCGATAACCCTGCTGAATGGCCGCTTGTCCGGTGGCCTGCGCCACATGAACTTTTCCCGGTACCCAGGCGCTAAAGGTAGGGATTTCTTCAGCCTTGCGCGCTATGCGCCTAGAAGTTCCCGAATGTTTCCGTTCGCGGTGGGATGACGCGATGGCTCAATCATGAAGACCGAACCGAGCGAGCATTTCGCGACGACCGTGTTTGGTGATGGTCAGAGCGCGACTGTCGAGATCCTGAATTACCCATTTTCGCTTTAACGCGACGTTCAGCAACGCCGCGCCGACTGCGCCGCCAATATGCGGCCGCCGCTCACTCCAATCCAGGCAGGCATAGGCAAGACAGCGGCGTTGCTTCCGAGTAGCCTCGACGTCAATGCCAAGTGCCTCAAGCGCCTCAGTTCCGCGCACGGTGACCTGGTATGCCTTGTTACTTACTGTACCGTCTGATAACCATCCCAGCTCCCTGAAGCGCTGGTGGAGGCTCACACCGAGGACGCCCGCAATATGGTCGTAGCAAGTTCGCGCCGTGCGCAGCCGGCTTGGTGTGTTCGGTACGAATACGTCCCGTGATCCACTGGTAAGGACGCTCAAGGCTTCCAGCGCAGCGGCGACATTAGCCCCGCCCAGACTGTAGTAGCGATGCCTTCCCTGCGCGAGCACCGTCACCAATCGTTGTGTCCTAAGTCGCTGGAGGTGAGCACTCGCGGTTGCCGGGCTGATAGCAGCCACAACCGACAGCTCGGTGCTCGTGCGTGCTCGCCCGTCCACCAGGCAGTACAGCATGCGAGCCCGCGCCGGCTCGCCAATGGCCGCGGCAATTTGCGAAACCTCATCATCAACGCGAGATTCGACATCCATACTTCGATGTTAGACGAAGTATAGCTGTTCGGCAAAATGTAGATTTCGAGAGAGCCGTATTTTTCGCGCTGATCGTTGCCATTGGATACTTCTCGTGCCGCGTATTCGCCATTGTGTGGAATGCCCGAAGTGCCATACGCTGTATCTCATCTCCCTTAGCCCCTATCGCAATGGGTCTTACCTCATCCCCACGCTGGATGGTTCTTCGCGAGAGTATGCATTGTATTGTTCTTGCAGGACAGGTAGCGCGGTTGGGGTGTGGAGATGGAGCGAGATGAAAACCTGTGAGGTCTCGAAAGCGGCTTATGATCGTGGCTACGGAACACTCGACGAGGTAGTGTCGAGCGATGCTCGGCCGCAGGATGCGTGGTCATTTGATGTTTCCAGGTGCTTTGATGATTTGAAAGCAATGAAGAAACGGAGAAGTCCGCGTTGAGCCAGAGTCGTCCTGGTGCGATGCCCTGCGCCTCAACAATTAAGGACTCAAAGATGAGGAGCCATTTGCGAGAAGCTCGGATGGTGTTCGCATCGCTGTTGGTTGCAGCGGTTTTGCTGCCCGCAGGTGCACTCGCCCAATCCCCCGAACCTGAGCACTATGTGTCACCGTGGAAGACACCGTGGACCTACGAAGGGCCAACCATTGGAGTGAACTGGACCCGGGCTATGCCGTCTGCAACCTCGGCAAGGAACAATCTCCGATCGACATTCAAAATGCGGAGAAAGCCGAACTCCCGGCCTTACGATTCGAATACAAGAGCGGCGCGCTTAAAGATGTAATCAATAATGGCCACACGATCCGGGTGAACTACCACGACGCCCAGGGAAGCGGCAACTTTCTGATGGTGGGAGACGAGCGCTACCAACTGACGCAATTCCACTTTCACCGTCCCAGCGAAGAGTACGTTCACGGTAAGCCATACGATATGGTGGTCCACTTGATGCACCAGACCAGCGATGGGAAGGCTGCCGGAGTCGCGATTTTTCTGAACGCCGGCAGCGTGAACGCAGCCGTTCAGCTGGTATGGGAACATATGCCTAAGACCGAGGGCCAGCAGGATGTTGCCGGAGTCGAGCTTAATCCCGCCGGCTTGTTGCCCCACACGACCGGCTATTACACCTACAAGGGGTCTGAAACAGCTCCGCCGTGCGCTGAGGGCGTCACGTGGTTTGTGCTGAAGACTCCGGTTGAAATCTCAGCAGAACAAGTCGACGCGTTCGCCAAGCTTTATCCACACGATGTCCGCCCTCTTCAGCCGCTCAACGGGCGCACCGTGAAGGCAAGTCAGTAGTAGCGCGAATAAGTTATGCGTGAGATCTGGCCTTTGCATGCCTTGGTCCCAGTAAGCCTGAGCTGGTTAGGCCGTGAGCGGCACTCTTTCGGCCCTTCGCGGCTCATTTCTCGCGTAAGAGACGCGCGAGAAATGGGGCACCCGGTCGTCGTCGCGCACGCCGGGTTTGGAACAGAATCAAGACCGAGGGTTGGAGGTCCATGGTACCCCACCGTTCGGCTGTGCTCAGCGTTAGGCCCTTTGCCAAGCGCGCAAAAGGATGAGGTACCCGGACTTAACAGCGCCACTGCAAATGCCCTTATTGACGTTCGCAGGTCACATTGTTGTTCCAGTCGACGAACGCACCCTGGGGGTTGTCGCGCCACGCCCAGACGTGCAGCTCGAAGAAATCGGCCAGATTAAAACGATTCGGTGCCGGGACGAACTGAAAATCCTGGCCATCGAGTGCGGGAGGCGTATTGTTGTTATTCTTCAGCCATGTGGCCGCGTCGACGATATACTCGACGCCCACCAGCCTGCGTTTATTCCCCACTGGTTCGTAGATCAGGGCTTCGGGGTGGGCGACATCGATCAGGCCGTCGACCACCAGAGTGCCGTTGACATAGTGAATGCCCATGGCTCCGTGGTCGGGACCGCTGACGCATCCAAACGCCGGCCCGTAGCCGGCCGGGCCGGCATTGTTGACGTCAAGGAACTGCCTGGTCGCCTCGCGAACATCTCGAACGAGCTCGGCCGAGGTCGCATGACTCGAGTGCTCGGAGTCCTGTGCGAAGAGCGGCGAGGCCGTAGTGAAACTAACCATCAGCACTAAGGGCAGGATGGTTTGGGTAGAGGTGTGAATTAAACCTGTGATTCGGGGCATAGTCTTCTTCTCCTTTTCGTATTTTGTTTTTGAAGTGTTTTCTCGTCCTCCATTCCACAGGGGACACTTGCGCGGCCCTGGCAAGGCTCATCGCTTTGCCGATTTCGTTCATGGGGTTGAACTGATGCGCGGAGTTAGAGTCGTTCCGCGTTTACCGAGACCGGCACCCCATTGGTCAGCGAATCGAACACCGGAGAATGCCCGGTCCCCAACTCAACCAGCTCCCGCAACTGCTCGTCGGCTACGTCAGCCTTGATCTTGAAGTTGACTCGAATCCCCTGGTATCCATTGCGCACGCTTTTGTCGAGATCCAGAAATCCGTGCAGGTCGAGATCGCCTTCGAACGAAGACTCGACTTCTTCGATGCTGATGCCACGCGCCGCCGCGTGATAAACCATGGACGTGGTCAAACAAGACGCCAGTGCGTGGAGCAGATGTTCGACGGGATTCGCGGCCGCATCTTTGCCCAGCAGAACGGCAGGCTCATCCGCCTCCAATACGAATGGCTTCGGCCGCGATAGCTCCTGACCCGCGCCGTAAAACTCGCTTACCGCCGAGCGATTTTGACTGGCTCCCTGCCATTGGTTGTGAATACGAAATTTGAATTTCGCGACGGCCGGCGTGATCTTGATGGCGTCGATAGTCGCAAACAGATCGTTAACGTTGACCCCGTTGACAATTTTGGGAAGCTTTTGTGCGGTCGCCATGGGTGGTGTTCCTCCATTTTCCGTGTGATTTCATCGAACCAGTCGCATTCGATGGTTCAAAATAGCCGCAAAATGGACTTGCAACAAGATGGCAGATATGCCATTGTAGGTGGGCGTTTAGGCCATTAGCGATTTTTGCTGATTCCGAGGAGCAGCCATGAGAGAGATTACAGTTCTTCTTCTCGACCAGATGTTTTCCTCGACTGCCATCGGGCCGATGGAAGTCTTCCGCCACGCAGGCTCGTTGTGGAACGTTCTCACGGGAACGGCGCTTGCTCCCCCCTTCCACGTGATCACCGCGTCGGCCGACGGACGTCCGGTCCGCTGCGACGGAGACATTCAGATTCGACCGAACGTCGCTTTGAAAGATGTGGGCAAGACCGACCTCATTTTTGTTCCGACTACGGGACTCAGCGTTGACGATGTAGTCGAACGCAACGCGACGATTGTGCCCTGGTTGAAGTGCCGGAGTACAAGAGGCGTCGCTGTCGCGAGCGTTTGCTCCGGAGTGGGTTTGGTCGCGGCCGCTGGGTTGCTCGATGGCAAGCGCGCCACGACTCACTGGGGACTAGCGGAGCGGTTTCGAGAAAAATATCCCAAAGTGAAGTGGATGCCGGAATTGATGGTGACGGAGGACCGGGGCTTCTATTGCGGTGGTGGGGTGAACGCCTCGCTTGACCTCAGCATCTACCTGGTGGAGAGATTCTGCGGACACGAGATTGCGATGCAGACCGCTAAGGCGCTGCTCATCGAGACGCCGCGAGCCTGGCAGTCTGGATTCGCCATTGTTCCTTTGAAAACTGACCATACCGATGACACGATCTCCAGCGCGCAAGAGTGGATGCATAGGAATTTCGCCAAGACTTTCTCGCTGGAAGAGCCAGCGCGACGCGTGGGTATGAGTGTGCGCAATTTCGTGCGCCGTTTTAAGCATGCGACCGGAGACACTCCGTTGATCTATTTGCAGAAACTGCGGATCGCCGCGGCCAAGCGCATGTTAGAAAGCAACCATCGCACCATGCAGGAGATCAGTGATGGCGTTGGCTATCAAGATGTAGCGTTTTTTCGCTCGCTCTTTCAGCGGCACACCGGCGTGTCGCCGAGCGCATATCGCGAAAGGTTCGGGGTGTAGTACTTTGCAGTGCCCAAACTTGAAAGAATCATTTCCTTTTTCGGAGGTCTTATGGATAAACCTGTCCCGGATATTCGATCGCTGCAGAAGCCATTGAAGGAGCAGTATCGGCGCGAGCCGCAAAGCTCGCGTATCACTCTGACGGCCAAAGGTGGTGAGACGGACACGCCCCTCTCTTGTTCCGTAGATATCGGCCGTGCCATCTATCAGGCGGAGGCCCACAAAGGAGTGGGGGGGGCAGGCACCGCGGCCTGCTCTGGCGATCTTCTGCTGGGGGCCTTGGCCGCCTGCGCGCAGCTTACTTGTCAGCTGGTTGCCACGGCGATGGGAATTCAAACCCGACATATCGAAGTAACCGTCAACGGGGATATGGATTTGCAAGGAACATTGGGTATCTCCAAAGAAGTGCCGGTGGGTTTCGACGCCATTCGCCTGCAATTTAAAGTTGACGCGCCACAAGCGACTCCAGATCAGTTGCGTTTGCTGCAGGAAAAGACGGAGCAATATTGCGTGGTCCTCCAAACCATGTTGCGCCCGCCGAGGATTGACGCTCAGTGGAGTGCCGCCGGTTAACGCTGGGCTGTCGAACCTTTCGCCCGCAACGGCTGAGGCCGTCTCCCGGCGTCAAGATTCGGATGACTTGGTTGCGGATCTAGCTCAGGATCGAAGTTAGCTGTTTCGCTAGCCGAGAGTGATCAGGGGAAGTCCGCATAACGCAGCGATGGAGCGCTGCGCCACCCAAAATCCGAGTTGGCCGCAGCTTTTGAGGCTATGGGACTGGATGCTTTCGCCGCTCCAGGGCGCAGTTCTCGCCTGGGGGAATGACCCTGTCGCGATTCTGTTTGTGCGAGGGAAAGGCCCGATTTCTCGCGGAAAAGGCGCGCTAGAAATGGAGCACCCGGCTGTTTCGGGATTGGTTATCTATGCCGTCCCTGATGGGACCCGGTTCCTGTTTCGACGCTTACCCAGCCCTTTACGTCCTGGGCTAAGATATGCCGCCACTGCGGCGGCTGTTGCGTGGAGGACGCGGCGTTATCTTCTCCAAGCGAGCCTGGAATGTTTGGTGTCCAGCCGTCTCGCGATGGAATACCCCGAGCCCTCTCGTGATGGAAACAGTGTCGGGGAGCATGCACTTGGTTAGGCTGCCGCTTTTTTGTGAGGCGGTCCGTTCTGCTGCTGCGCGTCTTTCTCGGGCGTTGCGTTTTTCTGATCACCTTCTTTTTCGGACGTTGCCTTTTTCTCCGAGGTTTCGCCGGTGGCTCCGGCGGAGGATTCGGGAGCTAGTTCCGCACTCTTCGGGGCGGGTGGGGCGGGGGGGTGCTCCGGAGGCTTCAAGGCAGAGGAGATGAGGGCGGCAGTCCTAACGCGGACGCTGCGCCATCTGACGTTGCTTGCGTTGCCCGCTTGCTCAAGATATGGAGCAAGCTCCTCATCGGTGGCTATGCCTTTGGCTTTCAGGAATTGAAGCAAGGCCGCGTTCTGGGTTTCAAGGGGCTCGAGCGAGGAAAACAGTTCGTCGAAGATCTGCTGCAGAATTGCTTCGTCCATTTCAATCACCTGCGTCCATTACGATCGCGTGCCAAAGAGGCTGCCGATTTGCGGCCGAACTTGCGAGTGTTGTCGGGAGAGATCTGCTTGCTCAGGATTCGGTTCGGGAGGGAACTCAGGTGTTGCCACGCGACGAGCGGCTTTCTGCCCCAAAATCTGATTGGGGCGACGTGAGACAGGTGAACCGCGACCGAAGATCTATCGGGCGGCGGTTCTGGCTGGTGTCGGAGGCACCGTGAAATAGCGCACGGTGACATCGTTGCCGATGTGTGCGATCCTGCTCTCGGAAACCCGCGCCCGTTTGACTGCAACTTTGTCCGAGAAAGTGCGGACGGTCACATCGTCTGCGAGGTAATCGACTTCATTCGGTCCTACCCGGACGCGCTTAAACGCGGTTCTGGCGGGTCCTGCTCCTTTCGCTGGAATTGTCGCCGTATACGCGCCGGACGTGCCTTTCCCCGGCAGCGGCTTCGGGACGGGTGGCTGCTGATTGACAGGTGCGGATTTCGGCAAGGTAGCAGATTCCAAGGAGCCAGACGGTCCACGATGCCGGTAGGCCATCGTAGCCGCGAATGCGATCACAACGGCAACTGCCGCGACGGCGAATGTCCGCGAGCGGTTGGGCCATTTGAAATGCTTCGCTTGCCGCGTGAACGTCGCGACGAACAACGCGGCGCGCTTAGAGACGGACTGCAGTTCCTCGATCGCTGTCGGGACTGAATTCCGCCAGCGGTTCGGCCAAGTTAGAGCTTTCGCCCGCGGCGCGAACGTTCTGAGTGAAGCTCGTAGTCTGGACGCTGGCAACTGGCCGGGGGTGGCCGGAACTGAACTGGGCAGGCGCCTGGGCCAATTTAGGGATTTGGCCCGGCGCGTGATCGTTGTCGCGAGCACGGCTGACAGCTTAAATGCTGGCAACTCCTTCATTGCCGCGAAAACAGCTCCCCACCGCGCGTAGAGCGAGTGCTCGTTTTCAGGGAGCATGCCAAACTCGGGCGGAGGTACGAAGCTCTCGTCTGGAAATGCGTCTTCGGTAAGAGCGTTCGAAAGGGCCGAAGTCTGGGCGGCGGAGGCTTCTTCTTCTTCCAGTTTGGCGACTTGACTGATGGCCGCTTCGATCTGTTCCGCCATGAGCCGGTAGGTGGACACCTCGTGTTCCTGGAATGCGTGCGCCTCCCTGAACAGGACTTGGAGAACTCCCGCTAAAGCGCGATCTTGGTAGATCGGCAGGATCAGAAGAGAGTTAGCGTCGAACTGGCGGCAAATGGCAGCTTCGATCCGACTATCGGTCCGGGCGTCCTCAACCCGAAGAATCTCACGGTTCGTGTTGGTATTTGCTGAAACTGTAAGAGAAGCCGTCATATGGCGCCCGATATAAGCGGCACTGGTTCCGCTTCCGGCGCGGTAGAAGAGTTGGTCGCGCTTTAGCAGAGCAATGGCGACGCCGGAGGCATTGGCGACGTTGCGAGCAGACTCGACGATGCGACCCATGGCACCGTCCAAGTCGAGCTTTCCGCTCGCAATCGAACGTTGCAGATCCATGATGTCGGAAAGACATTCACGACTGATGCGACTTTGCTGAACGGCAAATGCGCTCGCCAAGAACTGCTGAAAAGTTTCGCGACTGACGCTGGAGGGAGTATTCATACAGACGCTCTACAGCCAAGCAGCCTTTGGCGGGCGAGCGGGCCGAACCACTCTGGAAGCTGGCATTCGAAGTTTCTCATCGCGGGAATCGACTGTCAATACCACAGCAGTACACACCATCATGGTATTAACACCCGCTCAACATTCGAGGAATCAGGTGAAAGCAGTATTCACGACTGGTGCGCGAGACCAGTTAACGCGCACTCTCAGTTCTTTCGCGCCTCGATGATTGATAAGGCATCAGCCGGGACGATTCCTGCCCTCACGGAGTGGAGACGGTTGCAGTGAGCGGCAAGTCCCGACAGGAGCGGCCGACCAGCAGTTTGCGCGGACCGGTGGATTTGATCCACTGGCCCTCGGCCGTCGACCAGTATTCAAACCGGCGCAACGGCAGGTGGATGGTGACGGATTGTGTTTGACCGGCGTTCAGGTGAATTCGTTCGAAGGCCGCCAGAGCGTGCACAGCAAAGTCGGCTGCTTTTGGCTTGTCGACAGGGGCACCTAGATAAATTTGAGCTACCTCGTCGGCTGCGACTGTTCCTGTGTTCTGCAGTTGGAAACTGACGTCGAGACCGCCGTCAGTAGAGGGAACAGTCTTGAGGTCAGAGTAGGAGAAAGTGGCGTAGGACAAACCGTAACCGAAGGGAAACAGGGGAGCGATCTTTTGCTTGTCGAACCAGCGGTAACCGACGTTGAGCCCCTCGCTGAACGTGGTTGCTCCGTTGACCCCGGCCGACGAACGCTCGGGATGCGCGGGATCAGTCGCCGGGTAGTCTTCCAGGCGCTTGCCCCAGGTGAACGGCAAACGTCCCGCGGGACTTGTCGTCCCCAGCAAAATGTTGGCAGTTGACCATCCACCTTCGTCGCCAGGCCACCACATTTGCAAGACCGCCTTCACTTTGTTCAGCCACGGCAAGGCTACCGGCTGGCTTACGTTGAGCACGACAATCGTGTTGGGATTCACGGCTGCAATCTCGTCGATCAGCTTGTCCTGATTTCCTGGAAGAGCGAAGTCGGGACGGCCTCGCGTCCAGGCGAAGACTACGGCAGTCTTGGCTGCTTTGGCTGCGGCAATTGCGGCCTCATGATCCGCCTTTCTCTGGCTGGGTGTCATCCAGGCGAGCCGTATCTGTTCGGGATCGTTTGAAGTGTCGCCCGCAACCGTGACTGCGAGAGAGTGAGGGCCGGCGGAGAGATTGACGGAGGAGCGCAGGTTGTCCAGTCCGTCGGTGGTGGGCATCAATCCGTCCTTGCCGGCGAGTACGGTGTCGCCGTGCACTGCGCCGAGCATGCCGTTCGCTCCGGCTACTTTCTTACCATCGATGCTGACGCTTCCGGCTGCGCCGAGTAATTGGAGGTAGATCCAGTAAGAACCGGCAGAGGGCACCGTGAGCGTGCCCGTCCACGAGGCTTCGTGGTTTGTGGACAGGGGATGGCCGCTCTTTTTGGTGAAATCCAGGATTTGATCCATGTGAGTGGCCCCGCCTTTGTCGGTGCGCAGCAGGCCAGGCTGGCCGACATGAGATAAAGCGGAGGCGGGAATTGGCGCGCCGGTCATGTCATCTTCGACCGCATAGGTGATTTTGGCGTCAGGAGCAAATTTCTTGAGCGCCTGGTACGGTCCGACCTGTCTCTCCGGGAAGCCGAGAGACCGTTCGCCGGCAATGCCGATGGCGACTACCTGTCCGCCGCCGGGGCCGATCATGGCGAGCGACGCCAGGTCAGCGGGCTTGAGCGGGAGGGTGTTTCCCTCGTTCTTCAGAAGAACCGCCGCATCCTCTGCCGTTTTTTCGATGATGAGCGCGTTGGCTTCGGTTGAGTGCGGCTGAATCCGATGGCTCGGGGGATGATCGAGATAGCCGAACTTGGCCATCCGATCCAAGACCTGCCCAGCGGCTTTCGTGATGGTCCCTTCTTTGAGCTCGCCGGATTGCATCAGGGTCCAGAAATTTACGCGTGCATCTTTACTCGTTCCAAATGAAGAAAGATCCAGCGGCTTTTGATGAGGTTCTTCGGGCAAGTCTCCATCTTGAAATCCTTCGAGCGCCGAGGTGTCCGGGTTTTTATCCGGCGGAGGTCCGGGCTTCTCGGCGCTGAAGAATGTAAAGAGTAACGAATTTATGGCGCTATCTTTTGGTCCAGGCCCAGGCATTTCCATGTCGAGCCCGTGATTGATAAATGAAGCCGCGTGGGTGGCGCCCCAGTCGGAGGTGACGAATCCTTTGAAACCGAGTTCTTTGCGCAGAATCTTGATGAGCGTATCGGAATTACCGCAGGCGTAGGTGCCATTCACTTTGTTGTACGAGCACATGATGGAGGACACATCAGCCCGAACCGCATCGACAAAAGGAGCAACGTAGATTTCGTGGAGTGCCTGTTGATCGACCATGACGTTGGCGGCAGCCGTGTCATAGGCGACATAGTGCTTGGCCTGAGCCATGACGCCCTGCTCCTGAATGCCTTTGATCAGACCGGCTCCCATGACGCCCGTTAAGACTGGATCTTCTCCGTAAGTGTTGTAGCCGCGATCGAAGGTGATATCGCGATCAATATTGATGAAGGGTTCGAGCACCAGGTCGATACCGAGGGACTTTGCTTCGCGTCCGATCACAACGCCGTTGTCTTCGGCATCTTTGACGCTGAAAGTGGCAGCGAGGCCCATGGTTGCGATTTCAGCCTGGGAGGGGACGCGCGTGAGCACGCCAGGAGGTCCGTCGGACAGGCGGATAGGGGGAATTCCAAGACGAGGGACTCCGGTGAGATATCCAGCCTGCCCCTGGTTCGTGGTTGGATCTTCGGAGGCGCCACGAATAAGCGCCAGCTTTTCGTCGAGAGTCATCTGGCTCAAGAGCTTGTCGACGCGAGCGTCGCCGGTAACGACCGGAACCGCGCTCTGCGCCACCGCGGTCAGTCCTCCGACGGCTAGAACGGTCAACACAAGGGCAGCCACCAGGAGTTCCACTCGATTATTACGGTTCCAACGCATCTTGATCCGAAGGCGTTTCATAGCCAGACTCTCCTGCCGCAGGCTGGATCAGAAAACGATCCACTGTACGCCTCCGAGCAACGACATAACAATCTCTTGCGATGGGAAGGGGCGGAGTTGCCGTTACATCAAGGCGATTCCGGCACGGGCGCGCTTCAACCCGGAACATCGGCTGGAGGGCTTTCAAGGCCAAATTAGATGAGCGAAGGAAGCAGGTTCCTCGACTTCGCTCGGAATGACAAAACACAGAACTTCCTGTG
>Ga0209006_10003066_pt1 | contig 15173 bp, 18 predicted proteins | sample JacPin_JW_Ref_O2_FD_188567 | JGI IMG/M metagenome (GOLD analysis project Ga0209006, IMG submission 188567) | Forest soil microbial communities from Algoma, Ontario, Canada - Jack Pine, Ontario site 1_JW_Ref_O2 (SPAdes) (version 2) | ecosystem: Environmental > Terrestrial > Soil > Boreal... | reverse complement strand
CGCCGATCGAGCTGCGGCCACGATTCGACGAGAACCTCGAGTTGATCCTGCGCGCCTGGCGGGAAGACACGCCGTTTGCGTGGAACGGCACGTTCTCGCAGCTGCCCTCGGTCAACATCTGGCCGCGCCCGCAACAACGCCCACGTCCGCCGGTCTGGCTGACGGGCATCGGCAATCCCGGGACGATTCCAAAAATCGCCAGCATGATCGTCAGGATCACCAGCACGCGGGGATAAGCCAGCAACTGCTTCGTCAATTCCTTGCCCAACTCCTCCTTCGCGGCGGCGCGCGTGACCAAAATACCAGCAGCAGTGGAAGTAATTAGCGCGGGAATTTGCGAGACCAGACCATCGCCAATCGAAAGCAGCGTGAACCGTTGCAATGCCTCGCTCACGCTCATGCCTTTTTGCATGATGCCGATGGCGAAACCGCCGAGAACATTGATCAAAGTGATGAGGATCGCCGCAATGGCGTCGCCGCGCACAAACTTGCTCGCTCCGTCCATCGCGCCGTAAAAATCCGCTTCCTGCTCGACCTTGCGGCGGCGCAGGCGCGCCTCGGCTTCGTTGATCATGCCGGCGTTCAACTCGGCATCAATCGCCATTTGTTTGCCGGGCATCGCGTCCAAAGTAAAGCGGGCCGCGACTTCCGCGATGCGCCCGGCGCCCTTGGTGATGACGATGAAATTGATCAGCGCCAGGATGAGGAAGATCACCAGGCCGACGACGTAATTGCCATGCACGACGTAGTTGCCGAACGTTTCAATGATGTGTCCGGCGTAACCATCCAGCAGGATCAAACGCGTCGAGGCGATGTTGAGCGAAAGCCGGTAGAGCGTTACGAAAAGAAGCAGAGTCGGGAAGCCGGTGAATTCGGCGGGTTCCTTGACGTAAAGAATGGAAAGCAAAATGAGCAGCGAGAGCGCGATGCTGATGGCCAAAAAGCCGTCCAGCAGCATCGGATGCACAGGCAGGATCATCAGCAGGACCGTCCCGAACAGTCCGCCAATGAGAATGACGTCGCCGTTCTTGAACAGGCGCGCCAAATTTGCTTTTCCTGATTTAGTTTGTGCCATTGCTCTTTAAGAGTCGGTCATGCTCCGCTCGCGGTAGTAGCGATAGGCATTGACGCGATACACCCAGGCCAAAATCTCGGCCACAGCGGCATATAACTGAGCAGGAATCTCGCCACCCACCCGGCCATATTTGAACATAAGCTGGGCCAGAGGCTTGTTTTCGACTATCGGCACCTGGTGCTCCTGGGCGATTTGCCGGATTTGCGCTGCGTTGAGGCGGATGCCTTTGGCCACGATTTTGGGGGCCTTCATCGTCTTCCGGTCGTAGCGGAGCGCGATGGCGATATGGGTTGGATTCGTCACAATCACATCAGCCTTAGGCACTTCCGCAAGCATCTTGCGCTTGCTCATGGTCATGCGGCGGCGGCGCACCCGTGCCTTCATGGCGGGGTCGCCTTCCGTGCTTTTGGTTTCCTCTTTGACCTCTTCCTTGGTCATTTTGAGGTCTTGGTTGGTCTGCCAGAATTTGTAGCTGTAATCAGCCGCCGCCAGAACAACCAGCGCCACACCCACTTGCAAAGTAATCTTGAAGGAAGAATCTGCCATGAACGCGGCAATCCTTGCCACATCGACCGAGGAATAGAAAATCGGGTCGCTCAAGATCTGCTTGATGACGTGGTAACAAAGCGCAATGACAACCGTCAGTTTGACTATTCCCAAGCCCGTGGCCACGCTGGAACGCATGGAGAAAAGCCGTTTGAAGCCTTCCGCAGGATTCAATCGTTCCCAATTGACGTCCAGTGCCTCCGAGGAAGTGCGAAAACGCGTCTGGATGCCTCCCGCCAGTAAGCCACCGGTGACGGTTGCGACCATGATCGGCAACACGCAATGCCCCAACGCCAGCGCGCCGGTGATGGCGTAGCCTTGCATGGCGTCCAACGTAACCGGGGTGTCGTGCAAATGGCCTAGTGTTGACATGCACGATTGCGCCATGGCGCGCCACATTTCGCCGCCGGTCATGCCCATCGCCAGCAATGCGCCGCCCAAAACGAAAACCGTCTGCACCTCCGGGCTGCGCGCGATCTGGCCCTTCTTAAGCGCCTCTTCCAGGCGCTTGCTCGTGGCCTTCTCTGTCTTCTCGCCGGCTTGATCGCTCATGGGAAAATTTCTCCGGTGCTAATGCAACCCCTGGGCCACGCGCAGCATGTCCTCGGGCAACCGGCGCATATAATTCATGATGTGCTGCGACATCAAATCCAGCGTCAACCCAAACACACTCAAGCCGACCAGCGGCCGCACGGCAAAGCTCTCGGCAAACACGTTCATCTGCGGCACCGCCCGGCCCAGCACGGCGAAAACAATCGAAATAATAAAAGAAACCGCCAGCAGCGGAGCGGCCATTTGCAAGGCGACGATGAATATGCCGCCGGTGCGCGCAATCATGTCCGACAACAACGCCTGGGAGAAATGCGCGGAGCCGATGGGCAGATATTTGTAAGTCTTCTGAAAAGCGATCAGCATCCAATGATGCATGTCCAGGCTCAACCAAAGCATGGCCGCAAGGTAGTAGAGCATCGAAGCGGCCGCCGACATTTGCATGTCGTCCAATGGATTAAAACCGGGCGGGATGGTAAGGCCGATCTCCGTGCTGATGACGCTGCCCGCGATTTCGAGCATGAAAAAAACCATCCGGCCGACAAAACCAATCAGCAATCCCAGCCCCACCTCCACCGCCATTTGGCCGGCCAATCCCCAAAAATCGGTCGCTTGGACTGCGTCCGCCGGCATTGTGGCGGCGACCATGCCGGCCAGCAACGCGCCCAGGGCCAGACGGAGTTGGACGGGAAAATTACGCGCGGAAAAAATGGGGAACACCGCCAGCATCGAGCTGGCTCGCAAAAAAACCATCAGCCAGTTGGTAAGCTCGATCATGGGAGTCGCTCATTGCACCATCTGCGGCATCTTGCTGATCATCACGCTCGCGAACTCCACCAGCGTGCGGAGCATCCAAGGCATGAGCAGGATCAACAACGCGACGATGGCCAGAACTTTGGGGACAAAAGTCAGCGTTTGTTCCTGAATGGAAGTGACGGACTGGAAGAGGCTCACGGCCAATCCAATGACCATCGCCGTCAGCAGAATCGGCGCGGCCAGAGTCACGGCGCTGGTCATCAACATCTTGAGCAAGTCGGTGGCGTAGGCGGGATTCATATCAGGTGGCAAAACTTTGAATGATGGAGCTGACGACCAGATGCCAGCCATCGACCAGCACGAACAATAGGATTTTCAAAGGCAGCGAGATCGTCATGGGCGGCATCATCATCATTCCCATGCTCATCAGCACGGTGGCGACGATCAGGTCGATCAAAATAAACGGCAGAAACAGGAGGAACCCCATTTGGAAGGCGGTCCGCAACTCGCTGATGATGAAGCCGGGCACGACCACCTTCAACGGCAGCTCGATTGGCGGTGTCGGCCCCAATTGTGCCAGCGCGGCGAACAACTCCACGTCCTTCGGGCGCGCTTGTTTGAGCATAAAATTACGAATAGGGCCTGTCGCCCGCTTCAGCGCTTCCTGGCTGCTGATGTCATGGGCGCGGTACGGCTCCAGCGCCTCCTGGTCGATCCTTTCCCACACCGGCGCCATGATGAAAAACGTCAAGAATAATGAAAGCCCGATCAAAATCTGGTTCGAGGGCGCGCCTTGCAGCGAGAGCGCCGAGCGCACGAACGAAAGCACAATCACGATGCGCGTGAAACACGTCATCAACAGGATGATGGAGGGCGCCAGCGTCAGCAGCGTCATCACCGCCAGCACTTTCATCGCGCCATCGACATCTACAGGTTGATTCAAGCCGTTGAGACCGATGTTCAAGCTCAGGTTGCTGTTGTTGGTTTGAGCCGACAACGGCGTGGCGCAGGCTACCAGCAATAGCAACGCGAGCAGCGCCGGACGAATCAAGGCGCGTTTGGAGCGAAGCGCGTTCATGATTTGCGGGCCAGGACTTGTTGGAAAGCCTGGGCAAAACTCATCTTGGGCGACTCCGGCGCCGGCGCTTCGTCCGCGGCGGGAAGATGACTGAGCAACGTCACGCCCGTGCTGCAAGAAGCGATGAGTAGGCGCTGTTGCTCGTATCCGACGACGTAAATGGCCTGGCGTTGTCCCAGCGACCGGACTTCCAGCACGCTGAGTTTAGGTGCGGCGCCTTTGCGCATGGTCACGCGCTGCCAATTTCTAAAGAGCCAGACGCCGGCCAAAAAGACGGCAATCACCACCACCAACGCGCCCACGACGCGCAGGAGCGACGCGCCCATGTCAGGCAGGGCGCTGGTCATGGATGGGAGGTTGGTCACTGGGCGGCGCCGAATAATTCGGTGATTTTAACGCCGTAGCAATCGTTGACCACGACGACTTCGCCGCGGGCAATTTGTTTCTGATTGGCGTAAAGATTGACGGGACACTGCGCGGCCTGGTCCAACTTGACAACTGACCCGGGAGCAAGTTGCAGAACGTCGCGCATCGGCATCTGGCAGGAGCCTAGCTCGATGGTCAATTTGACCCGCACGTCCAGCAGCAGTTCGAGGTTGGGTGGAGAAATTGGTTTGGCGTCCATAAAATTAAGGTTTGATGGCTTGGGTCAACTCAACGGCCCAATTGCCATTCACGGTGCCGAGGCGACCGTTAAATTTCGAAATATCGCCCAGCCGCAGGTAAACCTCGCGGGCCACTTGCGGGCTGATTTGCAAAACGTCTCCCACCTTCAAGTGCAGCACCTCACGCGCGGACACTTCCAAGCCCTGCCATTCGGCCGTCACCGGCAAGGCGACATCGTCCATCACACGGTTCCATTTGGCAGGCGCGGGCGGAGCGGGCGCGGGCGTTTCCGCGGCGACCTCCGACGCACCGCAAAGCTGGCGCAGGCACGGTTCCAGCGAGGCGTAGGGAAAAGCCAATTTGATTTGCCCGGCGCAATCGCCTAAACGCGCGTCGATGGCCAGAGTCAGCATGTTGGTCTGCGGCGGCGCGGTCTGCAAAAAGCGTCCGTTGGATTCGCAACCCAGCAAGGTGGGCTTCAACGATTTGATGGCGGCCCAATTGTTGCACCACTCCTCGAGGATGACTTGCACGATTTGATCCAGCACCGCCTTCTCGATTTCGCTGATCTCGCGCGTTGTCGGCTCAACGCGGCCCGGTCCGCCCAGCAGGCGGTCCACGATGGTCAAACTCAATTGGAGGGGAATCTCCAGCACGGAGACGCCGCGCAACGGCTCGGCTTTGAAAAGTATTAAATGCGTCGGCGCCGCCCAGCCGTCGGTCAGTTTCTGGTAGGAATCGATTTGGATGCCGGCGAGCTTGAGTGGAAATTGCACACGCAGAAATTGCGCCACGCGCGCTTCCATCGCGTTGAGGAATTGCGTCTCGTGCGCCCGCAACTTGCGCATCTGGCGCGGCGAAAGCAGGGTCGAATTGCGAAAATCGTGCGGCTGTGCACCAGAATCCGCGAACGCGCTTGACGCCGCGTCCGGGACCGCGTCAACAGGCGCGCTTGCCGCCTGAGGCGGGGCGGCTTCGGCGGCGGCGGGTTCCGGCTGGGGTGCGTCGCTCATTGGATGGCCAATTCGGTTATGTAAATCTCTTTGATCAAAGGAGACCCCAAGGCATTATTGAATACCTCCAACAATTCGGCGCGGATCACATTGCGCGAGTCGGGTTTCTCGATGTCGGCGATGGTCTTGGTGGAGAGCGCCCCAGTGGCGAGGTCCAACAACTGGTCCTTATTCAGTTCGATCTTTTCCTTCAGATTCGGGTCCGAGCCGACCAGCGTGACGCTGGTCATCAAGTAACGAGTGCCCATGGTGCCGGCGACGTTGACCAAAATTTTGCTCAGCGGCACAGTATATTTGACTTTGCTTTCCTCGACGGCCGCGCCCGCTGCGTTGGTGCCGCCCGCTTCCGCCGGCGCCGCCATCGACATCGATTTCGACAAAGCCTGCTTCATCTGCGGGACCAGAACATAACGGGTCATGGCGAAAGCCAGCACCGGCATGACGACCACGGTGATGATCAAGGGCACCCACGGACTGGACGCGGGCGCGGCGCTGGGCGCTACGGCGGGAGTTTCTTCCGCCACCGCTTCTTCCTGGCGCCCATTGCGCGCTTCCGCAGTTTTTTCGGCCATAATGAGAATGGTTTATCGTTTCATGTTCACCACGGTCTGCAGCAATTCATCGCTGGTGGTGACGATCTTGGAGTTGGCCTCGAAGGCGCGCTGGGCGACGATCAAATCAGCCATCTGTGCGGAAAGATCGACGTTGGACAATTCCAGTGCGCCTGAGACGATGGAGGTATTGGTCAAGCTGCTGGAACCGGCCGCGCTCAACGCGGGAAGAGGGCCGGCATTGCTCAAATTGGAATAATTATTGTTGCCCACGCTCGTCAAAGCCTGCGGATCCGTGAAGTTCTGCAGCAGCACCTGACCGCGCGTGAAGGAAGAGTTGTCGGACATATTGACGGTGATGACGCCCTGGGGATTGATCGTCCAGGAGGTCATGGTGGCGCCTGGCGTGTTGCCAGGGTACCCGGTGGCGTCAATCTTGATGCCGCCAACCGTGCTGAGTGACGCGTTGTTAAAGCCTTGCACCAAATAGCCGGTGGTGGCTTGAACCAATTGCCCCTGATTGTTCAAGGTGAAGGTGCCGTCCTGGGTCGCATAAGTAGCGCCCGTGTTCTGATCTTGCACCTCGAAAAATCCGTTGCCGTTGATGTATAAATCGCTGGCGATGTTGGTGGTGTTGATCCCACCTTGCGACCAATCGTTGGTGATCGAGCCGGTGAGGACGCCGGTTCCAACTTGCATCGAGTTGGTGCCGTTGAGATTGCCGGCGCTGGGATTGGTGGCGGCTTCCAGCGTCTCGCTGAAGCCATCGGCCAAATTGCCGGTAGCCGACTTGTAGCCGGTGGTGTTGAGGTTGGCAATGTTGTTGCCAATGATGTCCATTTGTTCCTGATAGACGTCCAGGCCGCTGACGGCTGCGCTAAGTGCGGTTAACATATATTTTCCTTAGTTCGGGTTAGTTTTGTGTTTAAGACGAAGTCGTGCTGTTCGGATTCGTCGGGTGTGAAGTTGTGCCGCCGGCCGGCGTGCTGCCGCCAGGCGTCGTTGCGGGCGCCAGGGCCATCACTCCTTCAATCTGGCTCAGGCCGTAAGGCTGATTGTTGACGATAATGGATGGCGTGCCGGAGGAAATCTGCACCGAACTGACCACGCCCGTAACTGCGCTCCCACCAGTCTTGGGTAACACGGTCACGACTTGGCCGATCAGCCCGGTGGCTTGGATGTTCGCCAGGTCGGCTTGCATGTCCTGCGATTCCTGCAAGGAACTGAACTGCGCCAATTGCGCCGCGAAATCGGTGTCGCTCTGCGGGTTCAACGGGTCTTGCGAACTCATCTGCGTAACCAGGAGTTGAAGAAAGTTGGCCTGGTTCAAGGTTTGCGAGCCGGCCGTGCTTTGCGATGCAGCGCTCGGTGTGGTGTTAATATAATTGATAGGTGAGGACATAAGTTTGGATCTCAGGTTAAGCCCATGATTCCCAGTTTTTGCGCGAACGGTTTTGCTTTTGCTCTTGCTGCTGCTTGCGTGGTTGCGCTGGCTGCACAGCGGCGCCGCCCGTCGCCCGATCTTCGCGCGCGGCAGGCTGGCGCGGACGTTCGTCGGAGGGCTGTTTGAAATTCAAGTTCGAGCTGCCAGTCATCGGCATCAACTCCACGTTCTGCCGCGCCAACGATTGCTGCAACTGCGCCCACTGCGCATCTTCAGGGGCAAAATTGCCGCGTTCGGCGCGCACCGAGGCCTGCACCATGCCATTGTGCGTTGTCAACTCTAAGTAAAGCTGTGTATTCACGTCCAGCTTCAGTGTCACTCCGAGCGTTTGCGCGCCGAATTGCCGGACGCTTACCACTTCGCGCGAAATCATCTGCTCCAAGCGCTCCAACGGCGAGGTGGTGCTGGAAGTCCGCGCCGGAGCGTCCACGGCGATATCTGCAACTGGCGCGACCGTCGCGGCGGCTTTGGCCGAAAGATCGACGATGGTCAAAGGTTCGGTAGGCGCGTCGTGCCAGGAGAAGGCAAGGGACGATTTTGCCCCGCTGTCAGGCGAGGAACCGCCCGAATCAGCGCTGCTGACAGCGGAAATGCCCGGCGGCGGCAATTTTTGCTCCACCCGCCCGGCAATTTCGTTTCTTTCAGGAACAAAGCTCATTCGTTGATTAGTATTAGCAGCGGACGTGCCACTTGTTGGGGGCGGTTTAATCTCCGGCTCTTTCACCGGCGTGACCTGTGCCAGCAACGGCGGCGTCTTGTCCGCGGTGTCGGTCTTGGAGGGCTTGGTTTCGCCTGCGGTTTCGGTCGGAGCCGCAGGGACAGAAGGGATGGAAGGGACGACAGGCACAGGCGCGGACGAGGCTTTGTGCAACAGCGGTTTGACCAAGTTGAGGAGAGGCGGAGCCAGCAAGCCCAACAGCAGGCTGGCGGCTGTCAAGTCAAGCGCCACCGGCGTGGGAGTGGGTTTTTCTTTGTCGGTTTGCGCCGGAGCGGACGGCGGCGAATCCGAACCGGCGTCAGCAACCGAAGCGGCGGATACTTTGTTCGACGGCGCCTTGGTAAAATTGGGCAGAGGCGGGGCCAGCGAAGCCAGAAGCAGGCTGACTGCTGTTGGGTCAGGCACGGTCGCGTCCTTAGCAGACGCTTTCTGTGGGGGGGATTGCGCCGCAGGTGAACGGTCTGCTCCGTCACCTCTGGGAACCAAGGCTTGCAGCATGACGTCCATGAAATTGTCGTTGGCCGAGGGCGGAGGCGGAGGCGGATTGCTGGAAAAGGAAGCCAGCAGCGCAGAGACGCCACTGGCTTTGGGGGCGGGAGTCGAGGCGGTCATTTTTTGGTCGTTGTTGTGTGCGCGGACAGTCGAATCTGCTCGGAAATCTGGGCCGTGCGGCGAGCCGCGGCGTCGCTCTTCTTGGCCATCGCCTCCAAAATAGCAGCCTCCTCCCCGTCTTTGAGAAAAATCATGATCTTGACGATCGCCTCGTTGTCCAATTGCTCCAGGATGCTGGCCGCGGTGTCCGGGGACATCGCGGCATAGACTTTCGCCAATTTCTTCAAATTGCCGGTCTCGTCGTCTTGCACGCGCAACACCGCTTTGTCGAACTCGCTTTGGAGCTGGCGCACGGATTGGATGACCTGGCCCAATTCGGCGCGTTCGGTGTTCAGTCGCTTCTCCAGGTCGTTCAGTTGTTGATCACGCGTTTGGACGGATTTTTTTTCGACCTTCAGTTCCGCGATTAATTGGTCGGCCTCCGGATTAATAAAATCCCAAGACGGGCCGACGGGGCGAACCATCGCCACGAGCTTCTGCCTTGGTGGCAGTGTGGGCGTTTGCCAACAGAGGACGGTGGCGACAAGGTAAAGCACAGCGCCCAGGGGCGCGGAAATCCAACTGTGTGCAAGCAATCTATTCATGGTAGGTATCGGTTTGGGCCGAAACGGGCGCGGTCACACGACGGATGGCGAATTCATCCATGATCTTCTGTTCCTCGCGCATTTCCAGCCGTTGATGCAGTGCATGTTGTTTTTCTCGATAGACATCGACCATCTCCCGCTGTTGGCGCGCGGCGAGCATGGCATGGGAGGCTTCGTTGACGCGGCGCTCGGCTTGTGCCAGCGCAGCCGCGGCGGCGTCGCGCTTGATTTCAAGTGAGCGATGGTAGTTTTGGGCCTGGGCCGCTCGCACCGCGGTGCAGCTTCCGGCCATCAATTGCCGCATCTCCGCAAAATCGCGCGCGATGCTTTGATCGACGGCCTCCAGCGCGTTGAGCGCCTTTTGCCTGGCAAGCAGGGCGCTGATGTAATTCTCCAACGCCTCCCGTTCCTGCCGTTGCCGGAGGGTTCGGACTGCTTCCAAAGTAAATCGAAAGGCTTTCACGCGCGTTTAACCGGCGGCACTTTGGCCGGCGTGGTCGTGGACATCGTTTGCGCCAGCGCCGCCCAGCTTTGCGCCGTGGCGAAGCCCTGGTTGATGCCCTGGCAAAGAAAAGCCTTCAGCGGCTCATGCAATTGAATGCTTAGATCAATGGCTGGATTGGTTCCGGCCGGATACGCGCCGATGTTGATCAAATCCTGGTTCTTGCGAAAAGTGGCCAGCGCCTCCCGCCCGCGCGCGGTCAACTGTTGCTGGTCGGGCGTGGTCAAATCTCTCGTCAACCGGCTCACGCTTTCCAGCACATCGATGGCGGGGTAATGATTCTGCGTCGCCAACTCGCGCGTGAGCACGACGTGTCCGTCAAGAATAGAACGCACGGCGTCGGCAATCGGGTCGTTCATGTCGTCGGCTTCCACCAGCACGGCGAAGAGGCCGGTGATGGAACCGATTTCCCCGGACCCGGCCCGCTCCAGCAATTGCGGCAACAGAGAAAATACTGATGGCGTGTAGCCGCGAGTGGCAGGCGGTTCGCCGACGGCCAAACCAATCTCGCGTTGGGCCATTGCGAAGCGGGTGACAGAATCCATCATCAAAAGCACATTCTTGCCCTGGTCTCGGAAATACTCCGCGATGGCCATGGCCACAAATGCGCCCTTCAAACGGGCGATGGCCGGCTGGTTGGAAGTCGCCACCACCACGACCGATTTTTTCCGGCCCGTCTCATCCAAATCTTTTTCCAGAAACTCTCGCACTTCACGGCCTCGCTCGCCGATGAGCGCGATGACGTTGACGTCGGCTTCGGCCTGGCTGGCGATCATGCCCAGCAAGGTCGATTTGCCCACGCCGCTGCCCGCGAAAATTCCGAGGCGTTGCCCGCGTCCGCAAGGGATGAAAGTGTCGATGGCTTTGACGCCCGTGCGAAAGCAATGGGAGATGCGCTGGCGCTTGAGCGGATGCGGCGGCGCCAAATTCAAACTGACGTGATCGTCCGCCTCGATGGGTCCCAAATCGTCCAACGGATTTCCCAGGCCGTCGATGACCCGGCCCATCAGCGCATCGCCGACGGGCACACGCAGGGCGGAGCCGAGCGCGATCACTTCGCTGCCGGGATGAATGCCGTGCAACTCTCCGAGCGGCATGAGCAGGACATGATGATTGCGAAAGCCAACCACTTCGGCCAAGGTCGAGGCATTGTGTCCAGCCGATTCAATGCGGCAGATTTCACCCACTGCGGCCAGCGGGCCTTCGGATTCGATCACCAGGCCAATCAACTGCACGACGCGGCCATGATTGCGAATGACCTCGGTCTCCTGCACGCGGCGCAGAAGGCCGTCCAGCCGGTTGGTCGCGCATGAATGGGGGAGATTCATCATGCCGTGAGCGTCCTTTGCAGAAGGTCAAATTTTGTTTCGCGGCGAGCATCGACCGTCCCGAATTGGGTTTGCACCAGACAGCCGCCGCGGGTGACTTCCGGCGAGGAAAGAAAACGAAACTCCTTCGTGCCGTCGGCGTCGCCAAGTAGCGGCGAATCGGATTTTTGCAGCAGCTCCAAATCGGCCGGATGCAGGCGGACAGTGAATTGGGCCGTGCCTTCGATCTGAGTCAGCGCGTCGCGCACAACCTGCTCGACCAGTGGGGCGGAAATGGGCATGCCCGCGACCAGTTTTTGGGCCACGGAAAGAGAGAGGGCGATCATGGAGTTCTCGGTCTCGCGCACCACTTGCGGCACGGCGTTGCGCAAGGATTCCAGCACGCCGCGCATCAACTCATGCACCTCCGCGCGTTGCTGGAACAATTGCTCGCTCAGGGCTTGCTCCGCATCGCGCTTGCCCCGCTCGTAACTAGTGCGCAATTCCTCCTCGGCCGCCAACTGCGCGTCGGCGCCTGCGTCGCCTTTGAGGCGGGCCTGGCGCAAGGGCTTGGGCAAAGTGAGTGTTTCAGACCAGGGCTTCATCGCGTGAGGCGCCGGGGGCGCTGTGAGTTTCGATTTCGCCTTCGCTCTCCAGCCGGCGCACGCTGTCCACGACCCGCATTTGCGCGGCTTCCATATCCTTTTTCTTGACAGAACCGAGGAAGGAGATTTCCTCCTTGACGGTTTCGGCGGCGCGTTTGGAGATGCAGCCCAGCAGCGCGTCCTTCAATTTGGCGCTGGCGCCTTTGAGGGCCACGGCCAGGTCGCGCATATCCACTTCGCGCATGACCTTTTGCAGCGCGGCCACATCGAGCGTGAGCAGATCCTCGAAGGTGAACATCTTGTGGCGGATGGCCTGGCCCAATTCGGGATTGCGCCGGTCCAATTCCGTCAGCAGCGGATCGCTGAAATTGCGATCCATGGCGTTGAGCACGTCGGCGGCTGTTTTGAGGCCTCCGGTCTGGCTCAACGCGCGGGTGGATTTGACATTGGTCTTGACACTAAGCACTTGCACGATCGTTTCCACCACCTCGACCGGCGTCGGCCCCAACGTGGCCAGGCGCTCGATGATCTGGTCGCGCGCTGAGTCGGAAAAGAGAGTCAACAAGAGCGACGTTTTTTCCGGGTTGAGATAACTGGCCACCAGCGCCACCGTTTGGGGCTGTTCTTCTTTGAGTAAATTGAAAAGCTGGCGCGGATCCATCTCGACGATCTGGCGCATGGAACCGACTGGCACAGGCGCGGGGGCAACGCGGCCAATGATATCGGAGGCGCGAAAGAGGCCGACGGATTTTTCCAGAACGGCCTTGGTGTAAGCAGCACCGCCCAGCGCCGCCGTGCCGGCTTGCACTGCCATTTCGCTGAACTCGCGCAAAATTTCCTGGCGCATTTCCTGGGTGATGAGCGTCAATTTGGACATCTCCGCCGAAACCAACTCCACCTCATGCTCGTCAAGGTTCTTGAGAATTTGCGCGGCGCTGTCGGGGCCTAGCACGACCAGCAGCCCCGCCAGCTTCTGGTGGCGCGTCATCTTGGAAATCTGTTGAGCGGCTATATCGGCTTCCATGGTCATCGTCACTCCTGGGGTTTGCCGCGCGAGAGCCAACTGCGCACGGCCTGGGTCATATTCGCGGGATTCTCACGGATCAACTGATTGAGCACTTCGACCGTGACGACGCCGTGGGCGGACTTGCGATGGCCATTGCCATTGCCGTTGGTCGCGGGGATGGCAATGGGAATTTCATCCTTGGAGGTCTTTTGCCACAGCCGCCAAAAGAGGAAAAGCACGCCGGCGGCCAGTGCCGGGTAAACGGCTTTGAGGGCCGTATCATACCAGAATTGGCGCTTTTGCTGTTGGTCCAGTTGCTGGGTCATTTCCACCTCCGGCTGATCATTGAAAGGCATCTCCTCCAGCGCGATGTCATCCTTATGCGTCGCATCCGCGCTGACTTCCATGCCGAGCGCGTTGCGGACGATTTCGCGCAGCTTGGTCTTTTCGTCATCTGTGCGCGGCACGGCTTTTCGATCCGCGCCCTTGCCCTCGAAGCGCTGGGCGATGAAAACGGCGGCGGTGATGCGCTTGATGCCGCCGGGGGCTTCGGTTACGTCGCTGGTCGTGGAGTTGATCTCGTATTGGCTGGTGGTCACCTTCTTGGTGGTTTTGCTCTTGTTGACAGGCATGGCGGTCACGTTGGTCTCAGACGAATTGGCCGCTACGCCGGGCGCGCCGCCTTGGCTGCTGGTGGCGGTCTCGGTGGTTTCGTCGTTGATGCTGCTGTTCTTGGCGACCTGGCCGTCGGGATCGTATTTGACCTCGCTGCGCTTCGTGGTATCCCAGTTCAAATCGGTCGAGACGCGCACGACGGCCTGGCCTGGGCCAAGAACTTGCTCGAGCATGCCTTGCGCCTTCTTGCTCAGATACTGTTCGAAGTTGCGCCGCGCGGTGAGCTGGTTGTTGGACAAGCCGGCCAGGGAATCGCTCTCCTCGTTTTCCGAAAGGACGTTGCCCAGATTATCCACCACCGAAACATTGTTGACTTGCAGCCCTTCCACGCTGTTGGCCACCAGAAAGCGGATGGAGTTGACGCCGGCGGCGGGCAGTTGCGCGTTGCCCCGCACGCGCACGAAGACTGACGCGGTGGGTTTGCGTCCGTTGTCAATCACCAGGCGATTTTCCGGCATGACGATCATGACCCGCGCGGACTCGATCTGGTCGAGCTGGCTGATGGTGCGGGCCAATTCGCCCTGGACGGCACGGGTGTAATTGGCGCGCTGCACGAAATCGGAAATGCCGAAATTGGCCTTGTCAAATATCTCGAACCCGACTCCCTCGCCGCGCGGAATGCCTTTGCCGGCCATCTGCATGCGGACTTGATAAACCTTGTCGGAGGGAACATAGATGGAGCCGCTGCGGACTTGATAGGGGATTTTGGATTCGTCCAGCGCGGCCACGATTTTGGAGGCTTCGCCGTCGTCGAGTTTGCCGTAGAGCAGGGCGAAATCGGGGCGGCTGGACCAAAAGACCATCGCGCCGAGTCCCAGGAACACCAGGCCCGTGGCCAGGATGATGCTGATGCGCTGATTCAGTCCAAGTTGTTTCCAGATCGCCAACAAATGCTGGCCTAATTGAGTGAGGTTTTTATTCATGTCGGTTTATCAAATTTGCATGCGCATCAATTCCTGGTAGGAGTCCAGCAGCCGGTTGCGCACTTCCACCATCATCTGGAAGGATACGTTGGCTTCTTCCATCGAAATCATCGCCTGGTGCAGCGAAACATTCTGCCCGCTTAGCAAGCCAGTGACCGCGCTCCCGGCCTCGGCCTGCTTTTGGGCGACGTCGTTGACCAAACCGCCCAGCATATTAGAGAAATTGGCGCCGCCGGTGGAGGAGCTGGCCGAAGAGGCCGCGAGCGGATTGTCAGAGTTGATCGAACCAAGCTGCTGCAACTCCGCGGCCGGAATGGACTTCGTCACCGACGCCGTGTCCTGGACGGCATTGGCCGAAAAACCTCCCGCCGGCGGGGACGCGATCAGTTTGGTTGCGGAGAGAGGGTCCATTTAGAAGGCTGGGCGTTAGTGCTTGCCGATGGAAAGCGCCTGCATGGCCATGGCGCGCGCATTCTTGACTACGGCAAGGTTCGCTTCATACGAGCGCGAGGAGGCGATCATATCGACCATTTCCTCGTGGATATTGATATTAGGCATCGCCACCATTCCGTGCGCGTCGGCGTCGGGATGCCCGGGATTATAGATCATGCGAGGCGGGCGAT
>Ga0209006_10003065_pt1 | contig 15178 bp, 15 predicted proteins | sample JacPin_JW_Ref_O2_FD_188567 | JGI IMG/M metagenome (GOLD analysis project Ga0209006, IMG submission 188567) | Forest soil microbial communities from Algoma, Ontario, Canada - Jack Pine, Ontario site 1_JW_Ref_O2 (SPAdes) (version 2) | ecosystem: Environmental > Terrestrial > Soil > Boreal... | reverse complement strand
CCGCGACAAGCGCGGGCATGACGATCTCGAATCACGGTGTGCGCGAGTGCGTGCCGGGAACGCTTAGAAGGCTGGAAATCGCATGGCGCTTGCAAGAAATCGCCGCGACAGCGGCATGAATTACTGGCCGGGCTTTGTCGACGCGCTGTCGACGCTCGTCCTCTCGATCATCTTTTTGCTCACCGTGTTCATGGTGGCGCAGTTTTATCTGTCGCAACAGATTTCCGGCAAGGATACGGCGCTGGCGCGCCTGAATGCGCAAATCTCCCGCCTTTCCGAGCTTCTCTCGCTGGAGCGGACCGGCAAGACCAGCCTGGAGACCGAGATCGCGCAGTTGCACGCCTCGCTCTCCGCCGCCCAGGGCGAACGCGAACGGTTGCGCGGCGCCGCCGAAGGCGCGCAATCGAGCAATGACGCCGGCAAGGCCGAAGCCGGCAGGCTCAATTCGCAGATCGACATCGAGAAGGCGGCAACCGCGCGCGCCGTCGCGCAGATCGAGATTCTCAACCAGCAGATCAGCGCGCTGCGCCGCCAGATTGCCGCGCTCGAGACCGCGCTCGGCGCCTCCGAGAATAAAGAAAAGGAATCGCAGCTTCACATCGCCGACCTGGGCCAGCGCCTTAACGTCGCCCTCGCCCAGCGCGTGCAGGAATTGTCGCGCTATCGCTCCGACTTCTTCGGCAAGCTGCGCGACATTCTCGGCAATCGTCCCGACATCCGCGTCGTCGGCGATCGTTTCGTGTTCCAGTCGGAGGTGTTCTTCGATTCAGGTCAGGCCGTTTTGCGTCCGGAAGGACGCGCCGAGCTCGACAAGCTCGCGAGCGCGCTGATCGATCTGGAAAAGCAGATCCCGTCGGAGATCAACTGGGTGCTGCGGGTCGACGGCCATACCGACACGCGGCCGCTGTCCGGCACATCGACATACAAGACCAACTGGGACCTGTCGGCGGCGCGCGCGATCTCTGTGGTGCAATATCTGATCTCCAAGGGCGTGCCGCCGCAGCGTCTGGTCGCCGCCGGCTTCGGTGAGTTCCAGCCGATCGATCCGGGCACGACCGACGAGGCGCACAGCCGCAACCGCCGCATCGAACTGAAACTGACGGAGAAGTGAGGCGTGGACGAAACGCCGACACTCCGACTCGGTTCGCTTGCGGTTTCGCTGCGGCCCTACGAGGCGAAAGATGAAGACGCGGCTGTTGCGCTCTGGCTGCGCAGTTGGCAGAGCGCCTATCCGCAGATCGATTTCGAGAAGCGGCTCGACTGGTGGCGCAATCGCTGGCGCAACGAGCTGACAACATCCGCCGACATCGTCATCGCGGAAGCCGGCGGCGATATGATCGGCTTTGTCACCGTCGATCCAAAAACCCACTATCTCGATCAGATCGCGGTTGCGCCGGAGCATTGGGCGTCCGGCGTCGGCAGAGCGCTGATCGCGGTGGCTAAAGAGCTTTCGCCCTCAGGGCTCGAGCTTCATGTCAACGCCGACAACGCCCGCGCCATCCGCTTCTACGAAAAGCTCGGATTTGTCATCACCGGCGACGGCGTCAATCCGATCTCCGGCAAGCCGGTGCATCGCATGCGGTGGGCGCCCTGAATGCCGAACGCGTTTCGGTGAACTTAACTGCCCTGAAATTGCAGCTTCGCCAGTCGCGCATAGAGGCCGCCGGCGGCGGCGAGGGTTTGATGCGTCCCCTCCTCGACGATGCGGCCCTGGTCGAGCACGAGGATGCGGTCGCAGGACAGCACGGTGGCGAGCCGATGCGCGATCACGATGGTCGTGCGCTCCTGCATCAATTGCGTGAGCGCCGCAGCGACCAGCGTTTCGCTTTCGGCATCGAGCGACGAGGTCGCCTCGTCGAGCAGAAGGAGCGGCGCGTCGCGCAGAATGGCGCGCGCGATGGCAATGCGCTGGCGCTGGCCGCCGGAAAGCGTGACGCCACGTTCGCCGACAGGCGTTTCCATACCGGCCGGCAAGGCGGCGATGAACGAAGCCGCATAGGCAAGCTCGGCGGCGCGGGCGACTTCGGCATCGGTTGCGTTCGGGCGGCCGAAGCGGATGTTCTCCCCAATCGTGGTCGCGAACATCACGCTATCCTGGGGCACGAGCGCGATGCGCCCGCGCAAGGCCGTCGGATCGAGTTGGCGAAGCTCGACACCGTCAAGCAGGATGCGGCCGGAAAGCGGATCATAGTAGCGCAGCAGCAGATGAAAGATCGTGCTCTTGCCGGCGCCGGACGGGCCGACAATCGCGACCTTCTCGCCCGGCCGGACCGCGAACGAGACGCCGTTGAGCGCGGAGACATTCGGGCGGGTCGGGTAGGAGAAACGCACGTCTTCGAAATTGACTTCGCCACGCGGCGGCATCGGCAATGGCAGCGGGTGCGCAGGCGCCGCGATCGCGGGCCGGATAGCAAGAATTTCGAACAGCCGCTCGGCGGCGCCAGACGCTTGTGCCATCTCGCCGCCGACTTCCGACAGCGAGCCCAGCGCGCTGCCGGCAAGCACCGCATAGAGAATGAATTGGCTGAGGCGGCCGGGCGTAATTTGGCCGGCCAGCACTTGCTGGGCGCCGATCCACAACACCACGATGATGCTCGTGGCGACCAGAAAGATGGCGATACCGGTGAGGCACGCGCGCGAGCGTGTCGAATTGCGCGCCGCCTCGTAAGCGCGCTCGACCGCTTGTCGAAACCGGCCGATCCCAAGTTGCTCGTTGGTAAAAGCCTGCAGCACGCGCACGGCGCCGATCAGTTCCGCGGCGTACGCAGAGGCTTCCGCAAGCGTATCCTGTGCCGAGCGCGAACGGCGGCGTACGGCGCGGCCGAAAGCGTACAGCGGCAGCACGATGATCGGGATCGCGGCGAGAACGAAGGCCGAGAGCTGCGGACTCGACACCACCATCATCACGGTCGCGCCGACGAACAACACGACATTACGCAGCGCGATCGAAACCGATGTGCCGGCCGCCGCCTTGATCTGCGTCGTGTCGGCGGTAAGCCGCGATACGACCTCGCCGGTTCTGGCTTCGTCGAAAAACGCGCTCGACAGCGAGGTGACATGCGCGAACACGTCACCGCGCAGGTCCGCGACCACGCGTTCGCCCAGCGTCGTGACGAGGTAATAGCGAAGCGCGCTGGCGATCGCCAACACCGCGGCGACGCCGATCATGACCAGAAAGTAGCTGTCAATCAGCGCGACGCCGCGGGCGGTGAAACCGAAATCGATCATGCGCCGGACAGCGATCGGTACGACCAGCGTCGTCAATGCGGCGACGATCAAGGAGCCAAGCGCCGACAAGGCGCGCCACCGGTAACGTCCGATATAAGGCAGGAGCGAAGCGAGCGGCCGCAAATTCGTGCGCCGCTCAGGCGCCGCCCCGACCGCAGTCGTCTCCGCGGACGCACCGGCCCGCTCGGCGCTCAGCGCCAGTTTCTCAGCGGTTGATGACGAGCCCTCGGCCCCCGCATCTTGGTCAACACGCAAGTCCATGCGCCGCAACACCTTTTCGTCGCCTCGCCGGCGCTAATGGCGGCGACAATGCCTCGTGTCGGTCGCGCTTTCAACGTGCATGGTGATGGCTGCGGCGGCTTGTCTCGGCGGAGCCGGCGCGCTATAGAGCGCGTCAAATTCCACCCTATATCGCTCGAACACGCCGGAAGGCTCGGTATCGCCATGAAATCCGACACGCATCCTGATTACCATCTCGTCAAGGTCGTCATGACCGACGGCACCGAATTCACCACCCGTTCGACCTGGGGCAAGCCAGGCGACAAGCTTCAACTCGATATCGATCCGAAGTCGCACCCGGCTTGGACGGGTGGCCAGCAGCAGCTCCTCGATCGCGGCGGCCGGCTGTCGCGGTTCCAGAAGAAGTATTCGGGCTTCCTCAAGAAGTAAGCGCGCTACCCGCCCGGGCGCGGCCAACGCCTACGCGGGCGGACCCAGGCGGCCTTGTAGCCAATAGGCGCTGATCGCAAGCTTCGGATCCTCGATCAGGCCCTGAGCGAGGTGCTGGAACAGGTCCGCGAGACCGAGGTGCAGCACCTTGATGTCCTCGTCATCGATTCCGCCGCCTTTGCCGACACGATCGCGATCGCCAACTTCGGCGAAATAGAGAAACACGCGCTCGGACGTCCCGCCCGGCGAGACCAAAAACCGGCCGATCAGCTCAGGAGTGCCGATCCGATATCCGGTCTCCTCGAGGGTTTCGCGAACGGCAGTTGCTTCCGGCGTTTCGCCGTCATTCACCATTCCGGCTAGCGTTTCCACCAGCCAGCCGTCCGTGGTTGCGTGATCGTCGCGGCGTCGGGCGATCAGCGCCGGCACCTTGAATTGTTCCACCAGCACGACAGTGCGCCGGTCCCGATTGAAGGGCAGAACGGCGACCGAGTCGCCGCGTTCAAAGACCAGCCGGCGCTGCACCTGGCTCATCGTTCCGTCGATCTGGCGGTGACTGACAAGGAGTTCGTCGACTTTAAAGAAATCGTCGAAAAGCCGGTTCTGGCGCTTAATCACCACCCTGCCCGGCATCACGCTCCCCGTCGCAGCGCGCAACCGCCGCCGGCGCTATACCCCGTCGCGCTCGAAAGCGGCGCGCAGCAACCCGAGTTGCCGCTCGACCGGGTTACCGGCAGCCGCCTTGATCGGCGCGGGCGCGTGCATCGTTGCATCCAGGCGTCGCACTTCCGCCTGCAATTTGGTCGAGCGCGCGATCAGGTCCTGCAGCTTCGAGGGCAAAAGCGCGATCGACTTGGCGTCCCCGGGATCGCAGGAGGCAACCCTTACTTTGCTCTTTTCCTCGTGCGCCTGGGCTAGCGTCATTTCGCCGTCCTTGACGGCGCGGTGCAGCAAGAGCCACGACGCAAGCTGCATTAGCCGCGTGGTCAATCGCATGCTTTCGGTCGCGTATACCAATGCCGCGCTGCGCGCGAGTTTCTTCGATTCGGAGCGACCGCTGCCATCGAGATAGCCCGCGGTCTCCTCGACCAGCGCCATTCCATCGCGAAAGAGAATGGCAAAAACCTGAGAACTCGCCAGCCGTTCACTGAACGAAACTGTGCTCGCTTCACTCGCACGCTTCTCGGACATCGACACGCCTCACACCGACAACAGCATCGCTCGACTGGTCTTCCGAGTCCAGCACGCGACGCGGTCAAAGCGCATTTCTAAGGCCGCCGGCGAAAAATTTGGTTGCCGGCGCGGACATTCATATGGCGCCAATGAGGCGCTTGCCGATCGGCCGAAAAAAGGAGCCGCCGTTTCCGGCGGCTCAAGGTGATAACAGGGAGGCGTCAAACAGAGTGGACAGGAGCCACTCAATGTCCAAAAGTTGGACATTCTTTGTAATGAACGAGAAAGCTTAACCGAAGGTTAAGATTCTCCAGAGAGTTAGCGAATTCTTCTGCAATTCAGCTTTATTTAGCAAAAATGCGCTAGCGCGTGGGTCGCGTAAGATCTTGATCTATTTCTTGAAAAACGCGTTTGCCGCGGTCTGCGAAGCGTGCTTTCGCGCAATTTCAGCCTCAAGGCGGCCGATTTCGTCCTTGAGCAAATTAACCCGTTCGCCCAGTTCGCCGACCGAAAGCAGCGAGAGGTCCTGACCGATATCGTGAACGGTCTTTTTCTTCGGCAGATCGTCGGGATCGATCATGGTTCCGGCGCTCCTTGGCAAAACTAGCAGCGGCTCGCGACTGTTGTCAGCGATACGCCCGCTCCTCTAAGACTGCCGCACAATTCCTTTCCGCAACGCTTCAGCACGCAGCCCATGACAACACTGCCCGATCGGATGACGACGATCGCCATCCGCCAAGCCGGCGGCCCAGAGGTCCTGACGCCGCAATCGCGGCCGCGACCCGAGCCTGCGGCCGGCGAGATCCTCGTCAAGGTTGCCGCCGCCGGCGTCAACCGGCCGGACGTCATGCAGCGGATGGGACTTTATCCGCCCCCGCCAGGCGCCACCGAAATTCCCGGGCTCGAGATTGCCGGCGAGGTCGTCGCGCGCGGCTCCGGAGTGACACGCTGGAAACAAGGCGACTTGGTGATGGCGCTCGTCATCGGCGGCGGATACGCCGAGTACTGTCTCGCCCACGAGAGTCACGCGCTGCCGGTCCCACAGAATCTGTCGCTGATCGAGGCGGCGGCCATCCCCGAAACCTTCTTCACGGTCTGGCACAACGTTTTCGAGCGCGGTCGCCTTGCTGCCGGAGAAACACTGCTGGTCCACGGCGGGTCGTCCGGCATCGGCACGACCGCGATCCAGCTCGCCAAGGCGTTCGGCGCCCGTGTCATGACGACAGCCGGATCGCCGGAAAAATGTGCGGCATGCATCACGCTCGGTGCCGATCTCGCCGTCAACTACAAGACCGAGGACTTCGTCGCCGCCACCAAAGAGGCGACCGGAGGCCGCGGCGCCGATGTCATCCTCGACATGATCGGTGGTGAATACATCAATCGCAACTACGAGGCTGCCGCCGTCGACGGACGCATCGTGCAGATCGCGTTTCAATCCTCTTCCCGCGCCGCCGTCGATTTCCTTCGCCTCATGCTCAAGCGTCTGACGCATACCGGCTCGACACTGCGCGCACGCTCAGTCGCCGACAAGGCGGCGATCGCCGGCGCCGTCGAAAGCAAGGTGCTGCCGCTCATCGCCGCCGGAACGGTCAAACCGGTGATCGATTCAACCTTCGGGCTCGCCAATGCCGAGGCCGCTCATAGGCGCATGGAGCGCAGCGAGCACATCGGCAAAATTGTTCTGACCCTTTGATAAGAAAGGAAAATTTCTTGCGCCCCGGGGGCTCGCAGGCTACTGATCGGAGAGCGCTGCGGTTCGGCACGAGGGCTAGTAGGAAAGTCGCGAATCCGGCGCAAAAATCGGCTATGATTGCGCCCGTGGCGTGGGGAAACTCGATATTTCTCGGGGCGCGACCGGCGCCGGCTGCTCGGAGTGGTCTGTTGGCATTTCTTCGCGCCGCTATCGCGCTCGCGACGCTCGCATGTGCTGCCGTCCTCGGCGTCTCCAGCGCCGGCGCCGTTGACGCCGTCAATGTCCGTGTCGATGCCTCCGCGATCGACCTCACCGATGCCGTCGAAATACAACGCACCGACACCGACCGCGTGCAGGTCTCCACCGCGCCGGGCGCCGACGGAATCGTCCGCCGCATCGAAGTGCGCGGGCGCGAGGCCGGAAACGACTGGGCCGTGTTCGCGCTCGCCAATAACGGCGAAGAGCAGATCGACCGCCTGATCGTCGCTCCGCACTATCGCATGGTCGGTTCCGGACTGCTGTGGCCCGATCTCGGCATGTCGCGCATCGCCAATATCACTCCGTCGTCGGGCGATCCGCCCGAGCGAATAGAGAACGCCACGGCCGACGTCTTCCGGGTGACGCTTGATCCCGGGACGGTCATCACGTTCGTGGCCGAGTTGCGCGGCTCGAATTTGCCGCAGCTCTATTTGTGGGAGCCGGACGCGTTCAAGGACAAGGTCAACTCGCTTACGCTTTATCAGGGCATCGTCATCGGCATCGCCGGCTTGCTGGCGCTGTTTCTCACCATTCTGTTCGTGGTGAAAGGCAGCGTCATGTTCCCCGCCGCAGCCGCTCTCGGCTGGGCGGTGCTGATCTATATCGGGGTCGATTTCGGCTTCTGGGGCAAAGTGTTCGACATGTCGTCGGGCGCCGAGCGCATCTGGCGCGCGTCCGGCGAAGCCATTCTGGTCGCTACGCTCCTGGTATTTCTGTTTGCATATTTGAATCTGAACCGCTGGCATGTGCGGTACGCCCACATTACCGTCGGCTGGCTTGCCTTTCTGGGCGCGCTTGTGGCCGTGGCACTCTACTCGCCGCAAGTTGCTTCCGGGATTGCGCGCATCTCGTTGTTTTTTGTCGCTGTGCTCGGCTTCGCGCTGGTGCTCTACCTCTCGACCCACGGCTTCGACCGGGCGGTGATGCTGATCCCGACCTGGTTGCTGCTGGTGGCATGGGTTTTCGGCGCCGCGACGACGGTGCTCGGGCTCGTCACCAACGATATCGTCGGCCCGGCATTGCTTGGCGGCCTCGTCCTCATCGTCATGCTGATCGGTTTTACGGTGATGCAGCACGCCTTTGCGGGCGGCATGGCGCAAGGCATCGTGTCGGATGTGGAGCGTCGAGCGCTGGCGCTCACCGGCGCCGGCGACATGATCTGGGACTGGGATGTCGCCGCCGACCGCGTCTTCACCAGCCCGGAAACCGAAGCCATGCTCGGCCTGAAAAGCGGATCGCTCGACGGCGCCGCCGCCAACTGGCTCGAAGTCCTGCATCCGCTCGACCGCGACCGCTTCCGCGCGACGCTCGACGGCATCGTCGAGCAGCGCCGCGGACGCATCGCGCAGGACTTCCGCATGCGCACCGCCGACGGCCATTATTTGTGGTTCACCTTGCGCGCGCGTCCGGTCGTCGGCTCCGACGGCGAAGTGATCCGCCTCGTCGGCACGCTCACCGACGTGACCGAATTCAAGACCGCCGAAGAGCGCTTGTTGCACGACGCGGTTCACGACAACCTCACCGGGCTTCCCAACCGCGAACTGTTCCTCGACCGGCTGGAAGCGGTGCTGGGTCTCGCCAAGGCCGACACCGCGATCAAACCGACGGTGATGGTGATCGATATCGATCGCTTCAAGCAGGTGAACGATTCAGTCGGCATGGCGCTCGCCGACTCCATCCTGCTCACGCTCTCCCGCCGGCTTGGTCGGCTGATCAAGCCGCACGACACGCTCGCCCGGCTTTCCGGCGATCAGTTCGGTCTCATTGTTCTTTCGGAGCGCGAATCCGCGCGCATTACCGCGCTTGCCGAAACCGTGCGCCGCACGGTGCGCGCGCCCATTACGTTCAACGATCGCGAGATCTTCCTTACCGGCTCGGTCGGGCTGGCGCTCGGCGACAGCGAACCGCAAAACGCCGAGGAACGGCTGAAAGACGCCGAGCTTGCGATGTATCACGCCAAGCGCAACGGCGGCGACCGCATCGACGTGTACAAGCCGGCCATGCGGGCCCGCAAAACCGATCGCCTGACGATCGCATCCGATCTGCGGCGCGCGATCGAACGCGAAGAGATCAACATTCTCTACCAGCCTATCGTGCGGCTCGAAGATCGTGTGGTCGCGGGCTTCGAGGCTCTGGCGCGCTGGAATCATCCCAAGCTCGGCCGCATGTCGCCGCAGGAATTCATCAAGACCGCCGAGGAAAGCGGGCTGATCGTCGAGCTCGGCCTGTTTGTCCTTGAGCGCACCGCGCGGCAGCTCAGCACCTGGCAGCGTACGTTGCGCCCGCGCGAGCCGTTGTTCGCCAGCGTCAATGTCTCCTCGCGGCAATTGCTGCGCCACGATCTGATGCAAGATCTGCGCACGGTGCTGGCGCGCGCCCCGGTCAGCCGTGGAACGCTCAAGCTTGAAATCACCGAGTCGGTGGTGATGGAAAATCCGGAACACGCCGCACAGATGCTGCACCGGATTCGCGAGCTCGGCGCCGGCCTCGCCTTGGACGATTTCGGCACCGGCTATTCTTCGCTCGCTTATCTTCAACGCTTTCCCTTCGACACGATCAAGATCGACAAGTCCTTCGTCCACACCACCGCCAAGGGCACGCGGCCGGTCATTCTTCGTTCGATGATTGCGCTCGCCCACGATCTCGGCATGGACGTCGTAGCCGAAGGCGCCGAGACCGACTCGGATGCGGTCGAGCTTTCACAGCTCGGGTGCGAATATGCGCAAGGCTTTGTCTTCGGCGAGCCAATGACGGCGGAACGCGCCCGCGACCTCATCCAAGCACAAGCCAGAGAAGCCAAGTCGACGCGGCAGGCGGCGACTGCCGTCGTCGGCAAGTAGCCAGGCTGATTGCCTAGAACGCGATCATTTTACATAGAATCGACATCGCGCTCTAGATCTTTGGTGGAGCATGATCTTTTCGGAAAACCGGCATCCACTTTTCCGGATCATGCTCTAAGCGTGCCCGGCTTCGCTCGACAGCATGCCGAGATCGATGCCGATCTTTCGCAGCGCGCGCTCGTATTTGCCGCCGATGTCGGTGCCGAAGATCAGCTCGGGATCCGGCGCGCAATGCAGCCAGCCGTTGCCCTGGATCTCGCTTTCGAGCTGACCGGGCGCCCAACCCGCATAGCCGAGGGCGAGAATGGCGCTTGCCGGGCCGTCGCCACGCGCGATCGCCTTGAGGATGTCCAGTGTCGCGGTCAGGCAAATGCCCTCGTCGATCGGTAGCGTCGAATTCTCGATAAAGAAATCGGCGCTGTGCAGGACAAAGCCGCGCTCGGTTTCGACCGGGCCGCCGCGCATGACCCGCACCACGCCGGCGCGCGACGGTAGCCGGATCACATCCGCGGCGGGAATGACATCAAGTTTCACCAAGAGATCGGAGAAATTGATATTGGGCGCCGGATGATTGACCACGATACCCATCGCGCCTTCGGACGAGTGCGCGCAGATATAGATGAGCGAACGGGCAAAGCGGTCGTCCAGCATCGCCGGCATGGCAATCAGCATCTGGCCATCCAGATAGCCCCTGCCCCGTACGGTATTCTTGACGGATGCGCCGCGTGGCAATTTCATACCCAAAGGTTAGCTCATAGTTCCGCATTTGCAAACGAATGGCCGCGGCAAAAGTTCACGCAACCTTTCCGTCGCTACCGCCGCCCAACGCGCCACAGTCGAGGCAACGCCAAACATGAACGGCAGACGTGCGCGTCCAAACGTGCGCGTCCAAACGTGCGCGTCCAAACTTGCGCGTCCAAAGTTGGGCGTCCAAACAGGAGCGTCGCGCCGGACACCGCCATCACGACAGATAAGCGTTTCACGACGATGAATGGATCATGGCCGGGTCACGATGATGTCAGTAGCACGTGTGGGCCACTTCGCCTTAAGGACGACAACCATGCGTGTCTCATTGGCCTATTCGTTAATGATAACAATTGTCGCAGCGGCAGGCGCGGTCTTCATACCGGTCGCCGAGGCGCAAGACGCTTCGCCGTGGGACGAAGAATCGCACGGTGCAACGCGCTTGATCGCGGGCGCGACCCGCGGCGCGGGCGACAGCACGCGCGCACGCGCCGGCATTGAGATCCGCCTCGAACCGGGCTGGAAAACCTACTGGCGCTATCCGGGGGATTCCGGCGTGCCGCCGACGCTCGATTTTGCCGGCTCGGAAAATGTAAAGTCGGTCATCATGCTGTGGCCGGCACCGGAAGCGTTTGCCGACGGGGCCGGCGGCGCTTCGATCGGCTATCACGGCAATGTCGTCTTGCCGCTGCAAATCATTCCCAACGACGCCGCAAAACCGTCTTCGCTGCACGTAAAGCTCGGCTACGCAGTTTGTGGAAAACTTTGCGTGCCGACCGAAGCGCATCTCGCACTGACACTCTCCGGTAAGCCCGGCGCGCAAGAGCCCGCATTGGTCGCCGCCGAAGCGCGTGTGCCGCGCCACGCGACCCTGGGCGAGACGGGCGGCAGCTTGGCCGTTGCTTCGGTTCACCGCGAAAACGACGGCAAACACGCGCGCGTCGTCTTGCTCGTCAAGGCGCCCGAGGGCGTCCCTGTCAGCATATTTGCTGAGGGTCCGACGCGAGAATGGGCTTTGCCGCTTCCCCAGCCCGAGAACGGCGTTGCCGATAGCGCAAAAGGAACGCGACGCTACGCGTTCGAGCTCGATGGCCTGCCGCCCGGCGCCAGCGCCGAAGGCGCGACGCTCAAGATCACGGCGGTCTCGCCAAGCGATGCTATCGAAGTCGAAGCCCGTCTCGACTAATTTGCCGATTACGTTAATTTACATGCCTCCCGACAAACCCCCATTGGGATAACGAAAGGATTCCACACCATGCCGATCAAGGTTGGCGATCGTTTGCCGCCCGACATTAAATTCCGCGTCATGGGGCCGGAAGGCCCGGCGGTGAAAACCGTAGAGGACGTGTTCAAGGGCAAGAAGGTCGTACTGTTCGCCGTGCCCGGCGCATTCACGCCGACCTGCAACAACAATCATCTGCCCGGCTTTCTCACCAACGCCGAGGCCTTCAAGAGCAAAGGCATCGACACCATCGCGGTCACCGGCGTCAACGACGTGTTTGTGTTCGACGCTTGGAAAAAGTCCACGGGTGCCGGCAACAAGATCGAATTCCTGTCGGACGGCAATGCCGATTTCGCCAAGGCACTCGACCTCACGCTTGACGGCTCCGGCGTCGGTCTCGGCACACGCTCCAAGCGCTACGCCATGCTTGTCGAAGATGGCGTTGTCAAAAAGCTCAATGTCGAGGAGGCCGCCGGCAAGGCGGAAGCCTCCAGCGCCGACGCTCTGCTCAAACAAATATAGGCAACGCCGTCGGTGCAAGCTGCCTTGCAGACATAAGCCGCCTTGCAGATGCAAGCAGGCTCGCGGATATAGGCAGCCTTGATGGCACGACAAGTGCAGCAGCACCCGCGGGATGAGATTATCTGCGGGTGCCTGGCTGCCGCCGCTTCAACCCGACAGCCGCGATAGCTGCCGCGGTTGAGGCGAGTTCACCGGCGTCGGGTTCGCGCTCAAAATCCCAGACCGGCTGAGGCGACCGCGACGCACGCCATTGCGGCGCCGCGGGACGCCGGTTCGATCGCCCAAACAAATAGGACAGAAGCTTGACGATGCGCCTGACCGAGCGTCTGCGCACTTCTTCGCGCATGCGCATCGCCAAGATCAGCGCATTCTTTTTGTCGAGCTCGACCTGCAGACGGGCCATTTCCGCGGTTTGCCGGTCGGCCGTCCGCTCCAGCGCTTTCAGGCGCATCTGCTCCATGTTGACTTCGAGACGCCTGACCGAGACCGCAAACTGTGCGCGCAACTGATCCTTTTCGACTTGAATCTCTTTGGCGGTCAGCGGCGTCGCATCGATGAGATCGCGACGGGTCAGCCGCACCGCTCGCTGATGAACGGCCGGGAAGAACAGCAGCATCAAGAGGCAACCGGCGAGAAGGCCAATGCCGCACAACATCAGCGATTCGATCATCCGCCTTCCTTCCCAGAAAAGCGCCGCTAAGTGAACGAGCATTTAAATTAACTGTGAATGCGTAAATGCATTCACCCATGCGCCGCGATTTTCGCACGTCACCGCGCGGCATTGCGAACGTCGGCAATGCCCTGCCGGGCCAATTCGTCGGCGCGCTCGTTCATGTCGTGCCCGGAGTGTCCCTTCACCCAATGCCAGTGCACCTGGTGCTCCCCGACCGCGGCGTCGAGCCGCTGCCAGAGATCGACATTCTTGACCGGCTTCTTGTCCGCCGTCCGCCAGCCGTTGCGTTTCCAGTTGGCCAGCCAGGACATGACGCCGTTGCGCAGATACTGGCTGTCGGTGTGAATGTCGACCCGACACGGCCGCTTGAGCGCCTCCAGCGCCGAGATCGCCGCCATCAGCTCCATGCGGTTGTTGGTGGTGTTGAGCTCACCACCCTTGAGCTCTTTTTCGCGATCTCCGAAGGCAAGGATCGCGCCCCAGCCGCCGGGACCGGGATTGCCGGAGCAGGCGCCGTCGGTGTGCACAACCACATGCGGCAGGTTCGCGCTCACGGTACGGTCATCCCGTAGTCGCGCACGCTCTCGACCCTCTGGTGGAAGCGCAGCTTGCGCAAATATTCGATCGGATCCTTCGGCCGTACCAGCGCGCCCGGTGGCACATTGAGCCAGTCGACCAATCGCGTGAGCAGGAAGCGCAAGGCGGCGCCGCGCGAGAGCAGCGGCAACTTCTCCCATTCGGCGGGCGATAGCGGCCGGGTCTTGGCGTAGTTCGCGAGCAGCGCACGTCCCTTGGTCACGTTGTAGGAATGGTCCGGCTCGAAACACCAAGCATTGAGACAGATGGCGACGTCGTAAACCAGCGTATCGGTGCAGGCGAAATAAAAATCGATCAACCCCGACAGCTTGTCGCTCAAAAAGAAGACATTGTCGGGGAACAGGTCGGCGTGAATGACGCCTTGCGGCAATCCCTGCGGCCATGCGCCTTCGAGCGCCGCGAGTTCGCGGGCCAGCAGGTCTTTGAGCCCATCCTGCACTTCGTCGGCGCGCTCTCGGCAGGCGCCATAAAGAACCTCCCACCCGGCCACCGAAAGCGCGTTTTCGCGCCGCATCGGAAAATCCGCACCGGCGAGATGAAACCGCGCCAGTGCCTCGCCGAGCGCGGCGCAATGCAGCGCGCTTGGACGGCGGATCCACATGCCTTCCAAAAAGGTGACCATGGCGGCCGGCCGGCCGGCAAGCCGGCCCAAAGTCTCGCCGGCGCGGTTCTTGACCGGCTGCGGACAGGTGATGCCGCGGCTCGCCAGGTGCTCCATCAGCGCCAGGAAGAACGGCAGGTCGCCCTCGGCCACGCGCCGTTCGTAGAGCGTAAGGATGAAATAGCCGCGGCCGGTGTGAACCAAAAAGTTCGAGTTTTCGACGCCCTCGGCGATTCCCTTATAGGAGAGGAGTTCGCCGATGTCATAGCCGGCGAGGAAGAGGGCGAGATCTTCCGCCGCGACATCGGTGTAGACAGCCATTGAAAAGTCTCCAGCATCGTGGCGGCTAACCCGCACACGTGGCGCCGTCAAGATGGCGCGCAAGACGTTGTGAAGAAGCCGGTCGATAGCCGACCTGCTCTATCGGCCGCAACGGCCTCGCGATATGATCGGCGCAACTGCCCGAAAAAGACGGCAGATCATGGGGCGCCGACCGATGAAAACGATTCTCGTTCCCACCGAGCAAACAGGTGCGATGGAACAAGCGCTGCAGTGCGCGCTGCTGCTGGCGGAGAAATTCGCCGGCCGCATCGAGGGCTTTGCGCTGCGGCCGGCGGTCGCCGAGATGGTGGCCATGGATCCTGACGCCGGCATGACCATGGTGGCGGTGAAGGAGAACGACGCCGACATGGTGCGGCAGGCCGAGGAGCTGTTCCGCACCTTCATGCAGCGGCGCGGCATTGCGCAGCAATCGAGCGACGCTCCCCCCCAAGGTTCGATCGTCCCCTCGACCGCGGCTTCGACGCCCTCCTCCGCCGTGACCTGGTGTTGGCATGCCGACGCCCCGAGCGGCCACGACTTCGTCGGCAGCTACGGGCGGGTGTTCGACCTCATCGTGCTGGGGCGACCGGGGGAGGAATGGCAGAGCCCCTCGATGGTGACGCTCGAGTCGGCTTTG
>Ga0209006_10003063_pt1 | contig 15185 bp, 16 predicted proteins | sample JacPin_JW_Ref_O2_FD_188567 | JGI IMG/M metagenome (GOLD analysis project Ga0209006, IMG submission 188567) | Forest soil microbial communities from Algoma, Ontario, Canada - Jack Pine, Ontario site 1_JW_Ref_O2 (SPAdes) (version 2) | ecosystem: Environmental > Terrestrial > Soil > Boreal... | reverse complement strand
TCTCAGGCGCGAGCGCAGGCGCAGAAGGCTCCCCTCGGTCAGTATCTGATGCCCGACGAGAAGTCTGAAATCGCGCTGGCGCGCAGTGCTGCTCCAGCTTCCATTTCGGATGGGGCGCGGTGATGGTGGTGTTGCGGACGGCGGATTAAAACAAATGGCACAGCGAATTTTGGGACCTGATGAAGACCAAACCGAGATTGTCCAGGCGACGCGGCGAAAAGCTCGGGAGCCAATCTTCCGGGTTCGCCGGTTCTGGCGACAAATGATCTGGAAGAACGGGTAACTATTCAGATGGTCCCGGTTGGCGCATGGTCCGATGGGCCGATGGCGCACTGATCCCGAATAGGATTTCGCTCAAAACAAGCTTCCACCTTCCCTTCCCTCTCAGTAATTGTTTGGTAACCATAAATAGCCAGTAACCTCTAACCATCGAGATTTCCCGCCAGTCGTCAGGAGCTTTGAAGAGTAACAATGTCGAAACGCGATAGCATGCCCATGTTTTTGGCCGGCCTTGGAATCGGAGCGGCTGTAGGCCTGTTATGGGTGCCCGTGACCAGTAGCCAGTTCGGAAAACGTGCTCGGAAGGCAATTCGAAATACTACAGACAATCTAGCTAATCGCTCCCGGAGCATCGCCGAATCTGTGTCGAGCGCGATGCCGGATGCGGGCGAAACGTGGAAAAAAGGAGAAAAAACGATGAGCGATGTTAAGGACAAACTGAAGGACAAGATCGACGATACGGCCGACGCCACGAAAAAGGCTGTGGACAAAGTGGCGGACAAGGCGAAAGAGGCCGCGCACGAAGCAGGCAAGAAATTAGAGCAGGGCGGCAAGAACCTCCAGAAAGCTTGATGAGAGAAAAGAGGACCTCAAGATGTCAATTCAACACACATTTCTATCAATTGCATTTTTAGCTGCATCCGTGGCTGCTGTGGCGCCCGTCAGCGCCCAAACGCCGAATCCGGACAATACGACGGTAAACAAACGAGACCGCGATCCAAGCCAACCCACCGCGGACCAGCAAAAAGACAATAAAAGCGATCGTGAACTGACGAAGAACATTCGACAGTCCATTATGGCCGACAAAACCCTGTCGAGCTATGCGCACAACGTCAAGATCATTAGTCAGAACGGAAGCGTCACGCTCAAGGGACCGGTGAAATCGGAAGATGAAAAAAGCGCGGTCATCGCGAAGGCAGTCGCGGTCGTCGGTAGTGCTGACAAAGTGACCGATCAAGTGTCAGTGAAGCATTAACTTTTAAATTAAGACTCTAAAGGAAAATCAACATGGCAAGCAAAAATACGGCCGTTTTCGGCATTTATAAGAACAGTGCGCTCGCCGAGCGTGCTGTTGATCGCATCCTCGCAGCGGGGTTTTCGAACAACGACATTTCGGTGTTACTGCCCGACAGCCAGAGCTCTAAGGAATTCGCTCATGAGAAGAACACCAAGGCTCCTGAAGGCACAACCACGGGCGTGACTACCGGTGGCGTGGTGGGCGGAGCTCTTGGCCTTTTGGCCGGGATCGGCGCCCTGGCAATCCCTGGTGTCGGTCCTTTCATTGCGGCCGGCCCCATCATGGGCGCCCTCGCAGGTTTGGGCGTAGGCGGCGCTGTGGGCGGTCTGATCGGCGCTCTCGTGGGGATGGGCATCCCTGAGTACGAGGCGAAGCGGTACGAAGGCCGCGTCAAAGAGGGCGGCGTGCTTCTGTCGGTGCATTGCGATACTTCCGATGAAATCACGCGCGCTAAAGATCTTCTGAAAGACACCGGCGCGGAAGACATATCGTCGGCGGGAGAAAAGAGTGCAAGTACTCACGGCGTAGAGCCCGTCGCCCGGTAGGCTTTCGGAACGTCTCTGTTCGGAGGTTGCGGATCATTCCCAACCTCCGGCAGCGGCAGACGCCCCGCTGGCGCCCCGGGCGTCCTGAACCATGATAAGAACCGCGCCTTCAACTCCTGCCTTCCGTCTCGGACCATTACCCATCTTCGCTCTCGCAATTGCGGCTCTGTTCTTTGCGCGCGATATTCTCATTCCTTTAGCCTTCGCTCTGACACTGACCCTGATTCTGTCGCCGGCCGTGGGTTGGCTGAACAGAATTCACATTAGCCGTGCCCCTGCTGTTGTCGCCGTCGTTTTAGTTTCTGTGGGAGTAACAGCTGGCCTCGCGTGGGTAATGATGAACCAGCTCATTGATGTGGTCAATGAGGTCCCCAACTACAGACAGAACATTAACCGCAAATTAGACGCCCTGCGCACGCCGACCAAGGGGGGCTTAGGACGCGCCGCGGCGAGCGTCCAGGAACTCGGCAAGGAACTATCCAGCGCGGAGGCGCCCCGCGCGGCGGGTGTGCCCGAACGTTCGAACAGGCGGGGCCCTGCGATCCAATCCAACAGCCCGATGCCGGTTGAAATTATCGAACCGCCTCGTAACGAAATCCAGTACGCTCGCGATCTGACGAAAGCCGTCATCGCTCCGATTAGTATTACCGGCATCGTTCTAGTCTTCACCATCTTCATGCTCCTGAAGAAAGAGGATTTGCGCAACCGGCTGCTGCGCCTCGTCGGATTGGGTCAACTCAATGTGATGACGCAAGCCCTCGACGACGCCACCCAAAGAGTCAGCCGGTATTTGTTAATGCAATTTCTGGTGAACGCAGTCTTCGGTCTTCTGGTCGGGTTCGGTCTCTATTTCATCGGGGTGCCGTACGCCGTTCTTTGGGGAACAGTCGCTGGATTATTGCGCCTGGTGCCGTATGTCGGCACATTGGTTGCGACAGCTTTGCCATTGGCACTTGCAATGATCGTGTTCGACAGGTGGGCGCCGCCGCTGCTGGTGCTGGGGCTATTTATTTTCTTGGAGCTTATTACGGGAAACGTCGTGGAGCCCTGGCTATACGGTGCGCATACCGGCGTGTCGTCATTGGCGATTCTTGTATCCGCCGTCTTTTGGACGGTCCTCTGGGGTCCGGCAGGCTTGATACTCTCAACACCGTTGACCGTTTGCTTGTTGGTGTTGGGAAGGTATGTTCCCCAATTGTCGTTTCTACACATTCTTCTCGGCGACGAACCCGTTCTTGAGCCGCATGCCCATCTTTACCAGCGCCTGCTGGCGATGGACCAATCCGAGGCACAATCCATTGTCGATGTCTTTCTCAAGGATCACCGCCTGATTGAGCTATACGATTCTGTTTTGGTCCCAGCCTTAACGATGGCCGAACAGGACCGGCATCGGGGCTCGATCGATGCCGCGAGGGAAGAATTTCTTTTCTTGAGCATCAACGAGATGATTGAGGATCTTTCGGGGTACCAACCCGACCCCGGTCCCGAAGCAGCTGAAAATGGCGGCGGCGAGGGCGGTATGCCGATTGAGTTTTCCTCCCTTGCGGGCAGATTGTTTTGCGTACCAGCGTATGATCAGGCGGACGAAATTGCCTCCGCGATGCTCGCGCAGCTACTCGAGCGGCAAGGCGGAATTGCGATTTCATTTCCACTGAGTTCCAATGCCAACGACGTGCTCAAAACCGTAAGACCGAGAGCCGGAGATGTGATTTGTATTTCAGCGTTGCCGCCGTATGCGTTCACCCCGGTTCGAAAGATGTGCAAACAGATACGGACGCGTTTTCCGAAGGTCAGTATTGTCGTTGGTGTCTGGGGATTCTCCGGCGACCAGAATAAGGCAAAAGTATCGTTCGATCGAACGCCGCCGGATCAGTTCTTCACGAGCTTCGCGCAAGCCATCGAATATTTGCGGCCGCCTGTTCCCGAAGTCACTGAATCCATGCTCGTCGCCACTTCAGAATAGCTTCAGCCGTTGGCGCGGCGGACGCAGGAAGCTCAGAATCAGCGTAGCCGTCAAAGCATTTGCCTATCGCCCTCGCATTAAACGCGGGCGCTCCCTATGCGACATCGGATTCCTTGAGCCTGCGCCTCGCGCCGTGGCGTAGGTGAAGTACTTCAACCTGCTTCTGTCTTTCCAACACGCGATACCATCTCAATGCCAGATCGGAGTTGTCGGCGTCAATTTGCCGGTAAAAGCCGGGCAAGATCGCGCTGGGCACGCGTGGTGATATTAACGAGGTATTCCATGCTCGGCTTCGAAATCCGAGAAAAACTCTCTTGCCGGGCGAACCTTCCCGTGTTTCACATCTTCGAGTCCCTGGCGAATTCCTTCCTCCGCGCTGGCGCTCGCGGCAATATCAAGGAGGCGCTGATACGCCTCGGCGTCCTGCACGATGGCTGCTGCATTGCCTTTCACGGTGAGCACCACCGGGCGCTTGGTCTTTTAAGCTGTTTCATGAAGTCGCCGGACCGGCGGCGAAGCTGGTAATGGAAAGCTCTTGGTCTTGGGCACCTTTAAAGTGCTACCAGCATAACAGTTGAAATCCGCTCACAGGTCCAACCCCGAAACTCCCCCTTCCCTGCGCGTTCTAACGGTTGCTATGAATGCAATCGGAAAGCATATGGACTTCGGCAGGACGCAGATCCGGCGCTACGAGGACAGCGTCGGAGCGGAGGGGATCGAGAAAGAGGATTGATGCAGGTTTGTCCCCAGCCAGAGAGACACTGTTCACGTCCCATCGTGGCCCCCTGACACAGCCGAACGGCCCCATCTGCTGAGGGGCAAAAACTTCTTCCTGGCCCTCAAACTGCTCCAAATCCAATACCGTGAGGCGATTTCTTGGTCTGATCTTGTTAAGCGCGATGGGCGCTGCGGCCGCCACGCCAACTTTCCAGCTCGGAGTCAATTACAGCGAATGGCTGATCCCTGCCAGCGGGACGCAATTGGCCACTGACAGCACCGGCGCCGCCTATTTTCTCTCTAACACCCTCCAGTCCAACATCGTCCTATCCACCGTCACGAAATTGAGTCCGGACGGTAAGACGCTGGTTTGGCAGAATCAGCTCGGCTTTGGCGTCAGCGCCATGACCGTCGACCCGAACGGCGGCGTCTATGTCGTCCCCATGCCCCAGCAGTCCGATACCACCGGCTACGTGGCAAAGCTCAGCGCCACCGGAACCGGCTTGGCCTGGAAGACACCCCTCGGATTCCCTCCGGCGGCGCCACCCGCTATGGCCGCCGACTCGCAGGGCCGCGTTTACCTTGCCGCTCAATATGCACTCAACTACATCACCCCGGCCGCTTATGTGGTTCGCCTCAATGCCTCCGGAAGCGCGATCGATTTCACCACCAGCCTGGGGGGTCAGCCCATCTCAATGGCCCTCGACCCATCCGGTGCAGCCTACATCGCGGGGACAACCATCAGCACCGAGGGCGCCACCACCAGCTTCCTGGCCAAGGTCGCATCCGACGGCACCGCCGGGTACTACACGTTCATCCCCGACGGCCTCAGCCTAACAGTTGCCGTGGATGCGAACGGAAACGTGACTCTCTTTGGCCAATCCACAGGAATTTCCGGGGTGGTCCAGCGCATAGACTCAAGCGGCACGCCTACTCTCCAAACCACGGTACCCGGCGCCGCAGTTTCCTTTGCACTCGACGCCGCCGGCAATGCCTACGTCGCGGCGGCGACCAACCAACTCTACCCACTCAAGAATAGTCTTGCGACCTGCCTCTTCGACCCCGCCACAATCCTGTCCAGCTACTCCGAGTTGCTCAACGTCATCGCTCCCGACGGCACCCTCCTCCAGGCCACCTACATCCCCGGCGGAGACAATCTCGGCTCCCCGCTGCTCGCCGTAACTCCGAGTGGAACGGTTCTGGTAGCTGCAATAGCGGGCCCCGCCTTCACGCCCACGCAAGCCGGACCGTTCCCCGCGGGAACCACAGGCAGCATGTTCTTTTCGAACCTTTCGTCCAGCGCGTCCAATTCCCCCGCTCCCACCTATTCCTTGGCCTGTGCCGGCAGTTCCGCAAGCTTCGACATCGGCTCGATTTCGCCCGGAGAACTGATCACGTTGTTCGGAAACGCGCTGGGGCCGCAGCAGGGTGTACAAGCCTTTGTCGTTCCCCCGAACGTTTATCCAACCAAGATGGCGAACGTGCAGGTGACTTTTGACGGAACTCCCGCCCCTTTGCTCTGGGTGCAGGATGCGCAAATCAACCTCGTCGCGCCCTGGTCGCTCACCCCCGGTCAGAACACGCAGGTCTGCGCCTCTTACAACGGCGCGAACACCAACTGCCTCACCCTGCCGGTGGTTCAGGCAACACCCGCTGTGTTCATGGTCGACGACCGATACGCCGCTGCCCTGAATCAGGACGGCTCGTTGAATTCCGCCGACAACCCCGCCGCGCCCGGCTCCATCGTCAGCGTTTTCGCCACCGGACTCGGCCCTATTACACCCTCGCAGCCCGATGGCTCGCTGATCGGCCTCCCCCTGCCCGTGAACGCCCTCACATTTGGAGTCGAGGCCATCGAAGACTTGGGTCCCTCCGGACCCCAAATCGACTTGCCGTTCGAGGTGCTGTACGCCGGTCCCGCCCCCACACTGGTTGCCGGAGTCAGCCAGATCAATTTTCGCATCGAGCCCTACGTCTCTTATGCAGCGATCTATGTGTACATGGGCTCAACCTTCAGCCCCGGCTTCTCAATTTACCTGGCGGGGCAATAAGGCCCGTGAGTGACGATAATCGTTACTGCTTCCCGAGCGCCGGTCTGGTGGTGACCAGGTGCTGGACATCCCGATTGTTTTCGCTGCACTCATACTCGATCAGTTCCGGCAGGGCAGGGTCCAGCTTCAATGGCGTGAATGTCCGGGACAGCGGCCAGGGCTTCTCGTACATTTTCGAATCGTTTAATGTGTATTCGTACTGAATGTTGTCCGCCGTCCGGCGAAAACGCTCGGTCACGTGCATCTCGTCGCTGTGCTGGTGGCCTGCGGTGTCCAGCCAGGTCCAAGGCGGACCCTTCAGGCCAACGGTATCGACAACCAGCGTGTCCCCTTCCCAATGGCCCGTCGAGTCGCCCATGAAGGCCGGCTCCATGTTGGCAGGATGAGGCCGCCCGTTGAGCGGGATGGAGCGGAACGTGTGCATGTATTCGAACAGAATCACCAAGTGAGTTGGTGTCTGGACGAATTGCGTCGGGTATGGCGATTGCATAATTCGCGGCACACCAGGGAGCCAGCAGTTTGAGGTTGGATCGTCCTTCGCATCGTGATTGAGATAGGCGGCTTTTCCGGCTGGCGCATAAGGAACAAGATCTTCCTTGCCCATGGCCATATTGGGCGTGTACTGCAGATTGAAGAACCCGCTGAAATCCGGTTTGCCGTCGGACGTGCGTGGAATCGGCTTGGATGAAGCGTCAGTAGGATTCGTCTGGGCGCCCAGCACCGCGGATCCGAGCATCGCAAATAATAGCCAGAGCCAAAATCGATTTGTCATAGCGCCCTCCCGCTTATTGTCCGTGATTGTATCAGCCGTCACGCCCTCAGCGTCCAACATGATTGTCGCGAGATACGCGGGCACGTTGCCGGCATAGGAGCCACAAACATTTCAGAGGACTTACGTTGTTTGCCGGATGGTATACATTTCGCTCAGCCCTCGCAAAAAGGTCAACAGGCGTCGGCATGAGTGCCGACGCGGCACGCAGGAGTGCGTGCGCCACGATGGATTCAACCACAAATAACCTGAAGCGTCAAAGAGCGTTTGGAAATCCGATAAACTTAGGTCATAGTTAATCGAAGTGGTTTCAAACCAGATTTGCCCCTTTCGGGGAGAAGGAGCAGGGTATGTTGCGAAGAGGATTGATTGCGCTCGTTTTCGCGAGCGCATTAACGTTCAGTGCGGCCGCCGCGGAGGTAGTGGTTCGGGTCGCGCCGCCGGCTGCGATTGTGGAGACTCGGGGCGTCGCCCCCGGTCCTGGTTACATTTGGATCGGCGGATATCATCGCTGGGACGGGGCTGCTTACGTTTGGGTTCCGGGAAGATGGGACAGGCCTCCACGGCCCGGCGCCCATTGGGTTGCCCATCGCTGGGTGCGCCGGCATGGCGGATACGTCTTCGTTGAGGGGCGTTGGCGCTAGTTCTGTTCGGCTAGACTGACGGGGCGATTCTGGCACCTGCCGGAGTCGCCTCAGCTAATTTCCAGTAGGAATGATCCCGGCGTTTTCTACCATCAGAATCACCGTGCGTTCCGCGGCGCGCGTACGGTGGACAACGCCTTTCGGCACCACAAATCCTTGCCTGGGTTGCAACGCCACGGTTCGATCTTCCAGATCGATCAATAACTCGCCTTCGACGACATAGAAAAACTCATCGTCGTCATCGTGCTTGTGCCAGTGATATTCGCCTTCCACCACGCCCAGGCGCACCACCGACGCATTCACCTGGCAAAGCGTCTGGTTGTACCACTTGTAAGCGCAATCGTCCGCGAGCGCCTTCTCATCCACCACTTCCAAAGGCTTGTAGTAAACGTTTAGCCGAGTCTCGTACGGATAGCTTGGAGTGCCCATGCCACGATTTTAGCCTTTGGCTAATACGGTCCCAAAGCCTTTTGACTGGCCACTCAAGCCCAGCAATCGAACGCTGGCCCACAGCGCGTGCGGGGTGCTGGAGACTACGGGCCGTTTGCAGCGTTGTTCCAAAGGCACGATCAGATCCAGCGTCTTCAATCCACCGCAGGAAATCACCAGCGCTTCAGCTTTGGGCGCGCCCTCATACACATTCGCGCTGAAGTTGAAGAGTTCGTCCGGCGTCACGGGTCCCCGGTCCTGGAAGCTGACGATACCGAGCCCCTTCACCGACACCACTTGAAATCCCGACTCCTCCAGAAAAACTTTTAGCCGATGACTCACGTCTTCGTCGTACGCCGTGGCCACCGCCACCCGGCGCGCATTCAACGCCTTCAACCCTTCGACGATTCCCGTGCTCATGGTGGTGGACGGCAGCCCGGTAGCCTTCGTCACGTTCACCTTCAACTGATGCTCATACTCGGCGCCTTTATAAAAAGTGAGCGAGGTTCCCATCACCGAGATCGCGTTCGATCCTTCCTTGGCCAGCTTTTCCGCGGCGGGCAAAATGCGGCCGAACACGCGGTCGTACTCTTCGGCGGTCATTTTCTGCAGGCCGACGCCTTCGGCCAGAAACCGCACGCCGGATGGATACAGCAGCGTCGCTTCCGGAGGAACCGGGTAGTTCGCCGGCGGGAAAATCATGCCGAGGGTAGGAACGTCGGCGGCATGGAGCGCTGTACCGAGCGTCGCGCCAATCGCGCCAGCGGATGTAATCTGCAGGAATTGCCGTCGGGAACTAGTCACGCGTCACCTCTTCAAGCAGTATAGTCCCGGGCGGTGTTGTTTGGAAGCGCGCGGGTTATCCGCGAACGTCGATACGGCTGCTGCCGCTGCTGCGGAAGGAAATGCGAACCGTGCTGGCTACCCCGCGGCCGAACGTCGTGGCTGGCCGAAACTCAGTGAACAGAAGGCTATTCTCGATGCTGCGGCGCAGCGCCTCGTTCTGCTGGCCGGGCACGCTAACGATGGTGAAGTCGATAATCCGTCCCTGGTCGTTCAGTTTTAAATCCACCACTGCGTCGCTGTCGGCGAAAGTGATCGGCCCCGCGTATTTCAGCAACGGCTCAGTAGTCAGCATGGTCGGAATGTCGCCAGGCCCGCCGAACGCATAAGCTGACTTGAACATCGGCACCAGAGTGCTGAACAGAAATACAGCCGAGCACAACCCGCCCACCGCAGGCAGAGCCAGCGGCCGCATCAGATTGTGCAGTGACAACTCCACCCGATCCCGCCAGCGGCTCCACGCACTGGCTCCGCCAAAGGACTCCATTCGCACCTTCGAAGCCACCACCCGCAAACGCGTGGTCAAGTCGGCCGGAGGCACCCGCTTGGGGAGCGAGCGCAGCTTTTCGCGCAACTGTGAGTATCGTTCGGATTCGAGCGCGCACTGGTGGCAGCCGTTCAAGTGGCGCTTCAGCGCGCGCCGCTCCTCGGCCGAAACCGCGCCATCCAGATATTCCGATACTCGTTGTCTAACGCTCAAGCACTCCATACTATTCCGCACTATTCGGTCACGGGCTGGGAGGACCAACGCATGTTCGTCTCCAGTTCCAGCCGCCCTTCCAAAATGTTTCGCAATGCTTCGCGGCCGCGCATGATGCGCGACTTTACGGTCCCGAGCGATACGTCCAGAACCGTAGCTATGTCCTCGTAACTCAGATCTTCAATGTCGCGCAACACCACCGCCGCGCGAAACTTCGGATTCAGCTTCTCCAGCGCCTGTTCCACTAACGCGCGCGTCTCGTGATCGGCTGCCTGCTCAAAAGGCGACCGGCCGGGGTCCGTCATCCCGCCGATGTAGTTGGGCGTCCCTTCCTCGGACCCGAGCGCCACCTCTTGCCGTTGATGCCGGCAAAACCAGCGCCGATGATTGTAGGCTTCATTCACCGCGATGCGGTAGATCCAGGTCTTCAGACTGCTGTTGCCGCGGAACGCCGCGATGTTGCGGAACACCTTCAGAAACACCTCTTGCACGATGTCGGAGGCGTCGCCAGGATTGTTCATCAGCCGGCAGACCAGGCTATAAACCGGCTGTTGGTAGCGCTGAATCAGAATTTCGTACGCGTCTTCAGACCCCTGGTTGAGCGCAGTCACCAGTGCGTCCTCCTCCGCGTGGGAGAACAGGCAGCCGTCAATATGTAGACCAACAGCAGTATCGGCCACAGTCGTCTACTCAAAGTCTAGCCCAAACATCGAGCTCCGTTGTAAGGGTAGACCCCGGAGGGGGCAGGAAAGTTCCCGCAGAGTGGGTCAGGGAAACCGGGAGAGCCATAACCGACCGTACTGTAAGCGCTTGTACGCAAGGTTAGCGAATGTTACACTAGGCTCGATTTGGGGGAATTTTGGGGGAACTCTCGGCAATGAGCCAGAGATTAAAGCGAATTTGGGCGTATCTTGCCGTTTGCGCGGCTATGGGTGTAATTTCGTCGGCGCAGACCTTCACAACTTTGGTAAATTTCGACGGAACCAACGACGCGTACCCAGACGCGCCTCTGGTTCAAGCTACCAACGGGGATCTCTACGGAACGACCCTTGGAGCACCCTACTCCTACGGCACGATTTTCAAAATGACCCCAGCTGGCGCGCTGACGACAGTTTACGAGTTCGGTGCCTCTAACCCTTATCCAGGCGCTGGGCTGATACAGGCTACTAACGGCGATCTCTACGGGACAACCGGAGTCTACGCACACGGGACTATTTTCAGGATCACGCCGCAAGGCGTGCTAGCCACGCTTTACAGCTTCTGCGCCCTAACCAATTGCGCTGACGGACAAGAGCCTGCGGGGCTGGTACAAGCTGCGAATGGCAAGCTGTACGGAACAACGCAGGGGGGAGGAGCCAATGGCTGGGGCACCGTTTTCGAAATTACTCCCGGAGGCACGCTAACAACTCTGTACAGCTTTATCCAAGCCTACGGCGGGGCTAATCCTGGATCCGGGCTCCTGCAGGCCGCAAATGGGATCCTCTACGGTACTACCATATTCGGGGCGGGCGTGACCTATGGCGGCACCATCTTCGGAATTACACCTTCCGGCGGATTCACGAGCCTTTACAGCTTTCCCGATACTGCCGAAGCGTTCCCGAACGGCCTGCTCCAGGGCATTAACGGGACACTCTACGGAACCACCTCCAACATGCTAGGGGGAACCAATGACTTTGGCACAATTTTCAAAATTACGCCGACTGCCGGCCTAACCACCATCCACAGCTTCAACATGACCGACGGAGCGTATCCCAGCGGTGAGCTGATACAGGCTACCAACGGGAATCTTTATGGGACGACTTCGCAAGGTGGGGCAAACGGATATGGCACTATCTTTGAAATCACGCCAACTGGGCTACTGACGACCCTACACAACTTCGACGGTAGTGACGGAGCGTCTCCTCTGGCTGGGCTGTTGCAAGATACCAATGGAGATCTCTACGGGACGACTAATAGAGGCGGAGCCAACAGCCTTGGTACTATCTTCAAGCTTTCCCTAGGCCTCGCCCCGTTTGTCAAAACCCTGCCCACCGTTGGCTTGGTGGGATCGACTGTGAAAATACTCGGGTCCGATCTGACCGACGCGACGAGCGTTACCTTCAACGGCGTGCCGGCTGCGTTCACGGTCGTCTCGGCTCGTGAAATCTCAACCACCGTGCCGACCGGCGCGACCACGGGCAAGGTGGAAGTGGTCACACCAAGCGGAACGCTGATAAGCCATGTGGGTTTCGCCGTGCGCTAACAACAGGCATACGTTGTCCCGGCTTACTTCAACTCCATCATCATCGCGCTGCCGGTCCCGTGCTCCAGCAGTTCGGTATGCGTGCGATCGCGCAGATTGAAGCGAATATCGAACGCCTTGTATTCGTTCAGCTTCTTCGCGCCGTCGGGCGTGGTGGATGTCAGGGCCGTATCTTCGAGATAAACCACCACTACATCCTTATCGTGAAAATGCATCGGCGTTGGCTCGCCTGGATTCCAGCGGTAAGACCAGACGATCACGCGGTCGTTTTCGAGCAGCTTCTTCACGTGCGGACGCGGAAACGCCAGCGGATACCCGGTTTTGTTCTCCAGCGGCGGAACGGGATGATCCTTCAGCGCGATTACCAGACACCGTTCGCATGATTTAAGCGCGCCGCCTTTCGGAACAAAGCTGGCTGTTCGGGCGTGCGACCCGGTCAACTGCATCACGACGACGTCGTGGTCAACGTTGCGCGCCAGTCTAGAATTACCCGTCACGTCCCAAACCGTGACGCGCTCATTATCGATCGCCGGTTTCAAATCCTGACCGTAAGCGGCCACGCCGATTACCAACAACGCGATTACTTTAGCTACCATTCCGAATTACCTCTTCATAGTATTTCTCATATTGCGGAATAATCGTCGAGCTCGCGAACCGCTCCACAGCCGTACGGCGCGCGGCTTGCGCCATGGCACGATAGCGCTCCTCATCGGTCAGCAACTCCACCACGCGGCGTGACTGCGCCTCGATATCGCCCACCGGTTCCAGGAACCCGTCCACACCATCCGTCACCAGCTCCGGCAAGCCGCCCACGCGCGTCGCCACCGGCGGAACGCCGCACGCCATTCCCTCTAGCGCACCCAATCCAAAAGACTCCATGTCGCTCGGCATCAGCAGCACATGCATCTTTGGAAACAGCCGCTCCACATGATCCTGTTTGCCCAGAAAAGTGACGTGTCGCTCCACGCCCAGATCGCGCGCCAGCCGATGGGCTTCGGGACGGTCGGGGCCATCCCCCACCATATAGAGGTGCACCGGCGTCGTCTTAAGCACCTCGGCCAGGATGCGCACGCAATCCGTCACGCGTTTTACCGGCCGGAAATTCGAAATGTGCATCAGCCGTTTCTCGCCATTCGGTCGATTTTCCATGGGCCGGTAAATCTCCGTGTTCACGAAATTGTAGATCACCCGGATTTCGTTCGGCACGCCAAACACCTCATAGGTGTCGCGGCGCACGTCCTGGCTGACGCTGGTGATTCCATCGGATTTCTCGATCGAGAACTTAGTGATGGGGAAATAGGAGCGGTCCAGGCCGACGATGGTGATATCGGTGCCATGCAGCGTAGTGATAAACGGCAGGCGGCGTCTGGCCGCCACCATCTGCTGGGCCAGCATGGCCGCGGTGGAGTGAGGAATGGCATAGTGCACGTGCAACAAATCGAGTTCGTAGTCTTCGGCCACCTCGGCCATGCGCGACGCCAGCGCCATGCAGTACGGCGGATATTGGAACAGCGGATAGTTGGATACTTCCACTTCGTGATAGTAAATGCGCGGCGTGCCAGGATCCAGGCGAATGGGATTCGCGTAGGTGATGAAATGAACGTCGTGGCCGCGCGTGGCCAGTTCCAGGCCAAGCTCTGTCGCGACAATGCCGCTGCCGCCGTAAGTGGGATAGCAGGTGATTCCGATCCGCATGGTCAACGGGCGGCGATCAGCTCACCCAAACCAATTTGACCATGCAGGTTCTGGTCTGGACGCGCCACGTCTCCTCCGCCGAACCATACCGTAACACGGTCGCCGTCCGCGATCACGCTGGGATCGCAGATCACTTTCGAATCCCACGCCTGATCTCCCGCGATCACCAGCGCCTGTTTCTCCCAATGCACACCATCGCGCGACCGCGCCAGGCCCAACCGCCGCACCTCATCGCGATCGCGCCCCGTGTACAGCATCCAGTAGTAGCCGCGCGCCGTCCACACCGCCGGCTCGCCCAATCCGTTCGCATCGAAAGCGCCGTAGCTGCCCAGTTCCAGAATCGGATTCGACCGCAGCTTCTGCCAGCTCACGCCATCGCGCGACATCGCGACGCCGATCCGTTGCCGCCGCGCGCGATCCTGTCCCAGATAGAACATATAGAAGTTGTCGCCGGCGCGAATCACGTAGGGATCGCCCACGCCGCGTTCATCCCAACTTTCCCACGGGCCGACAGGGAGAACCGGCGCCGGGTTCCGCGACCACTGTCGACCGAGTCCGATCTCGACTGGATCGCCAGCCTGATAATAGTAAAAAATTTCGGAGCCTACGGCAATCGCCGAGCCGTTCGCGGCAATTGCGCCGCCCTCCCATGAGTTCGGCGATGGCGAAAGGGTCTTGCCCTTTTTGTGCCACTGGGCTCCATCCGGCGAAACCGCGAGGCCTGTATGCCAGGTCTTGCCGTCGAATCCCGAATAGAAATTGTAGTAAGTGTTGCCTTGTCGAATGACGGAAGGATTCAGAACGTCCACGGCATCCCAGTCACCCGCAACGCCACGCGTCATCACCGGCTCCGCGCGCGCCTGCCACTGCCATTTTACGGAGGGTCCACCACTTTGTTCGGGAAGAGCAAAATCGCGATACTTCCCGCACGCGCAAAGCAAGCCAATCCCCAACAAGCCAACAGCGGCGAAGCGACTCAAGTCGCGAGCCTTATTTTCAGTCCCGCTCCCTGGCCGGGCTTGGAGTCCAGCACCATGTCGCCGCCCAGCGTGCGAACGCGGCGTTTGATGCTCATCGGTCCCAGGCGCAGCAGCTCCAATTCATCCAGCGTGTAGCGGCCGCTGAAGGGAAAGCCGTTGCCGTTGTCTTCCACCAGGATTTCCAGCACCGTGTCCGATTTCGCGATGCTCACCGCCACGCGCGACGCGGCGGAATGCTTCTGCACGTTGTAGAGCGCCTCTCGGACAATCTGCAACAGCTCCAGCGAAATCTCCGGTTCGGCCGGCTCCA
>Ga0209006_10003061_pt1 | contig 15187 bp, 10 predicted proteins | sample JacPin_JW_Ref_O2_FD_188567 | JGI IMG/M metagenome (GOLD analysis project Ga0209006, IMG submission 188567) | Forest soil microbial communities from Algoma, Ontario, Canada - Jack Pine, Ontario site 1_JW_Ref_O2 (SPAdes) (version 2) | ecosystem: Environmental > Terrestrial > Soil > Boreal... | reverse complement strand
CTGTCTCTAGCCAGCGGCATCTTTTTTGGCTTGTTGCCGGCAAGGCAGGTTTGGCGAACGGATGTGGTGCAGGCCATCAAGACGGGTTATGTGTGGATGGAGTCGTTCCGCCGCTTTGCCGTGCGCGATCTGCTGCTGGTGATTCAGATTGTGGTATGTACGCTGCTGGTCACTGCGTCCGCAGTGGCGATGCGCGGTATGGTGCGAGCCCTGCATGTGCCGCTGGGTTTCAATCATCAGGGTGTAACAGCAGCTCAGACAGATTTGAACATGGCCGGATATACAAGTGATTCGGCGCTACCGGTGCAGAAGCGCATTCTTGCACAAGCGCAGGGCATGCCGGGGATAACGTCCGCCACCATGGCGGACAACATGCCATTCAGTAACAGCGGAGGCCAGTGGTTCGTCTACCGCTGGGGCACGACGGACTTTGTCCCTGCGCACATGGCCTTTGCAGCAATTACATTCCAGGTGGCGCCCGGTTATTTGCAAACCGTGCAGACGCCTTTATTAGCGGGGCGTGACTTTACCTGGCACGACGACAAAAACGCGCCCAACGTAGCCATCGTGAACCAGACCTTTGCTCGCATGCTCTACGGCAACGCCTCACCTATCGGGCAGAAGTTCGCTTTGTGGGCTACGGCTAAGTATCAAATCGTGGGCGAGGTGGAGGATGGAAAATACCGCTCCGTTGGCGAGAAGCCGGAACCAATGATGATGATGCCCTTGGCGCAAGGTGTAGGCGGCAATATGTCCACCGCGGCCACTCTCCTTGTGCGTTCCAGGCTGCCGCAGGATCAGGTCACCTCGGCACTGCATCGCATGCTGAGCCGCGAGGTACCCGGTACACCCTTCACAGAGCGCTCATGGACCGACTCCGTCGATCTCTCTCTGATTCCGATGCGTGCCATCACCATGCTTCTGGCGGTGATGGGCCTGCTGGCCGCGGTCCTGGCGATGACGGGCATTTTCGGCATGGCCTCGTATTCTGTGGCCAGGCGCATGAAGGAGCAGGGCATTCGCATCGCGCTTGGCGCCAGGCGACCGCAGGTGATGCGGGCGATTCTCGGCCGGCCGCTGCTGCTACTGGTTTGCGGATCAATTCTGGGGCTCGGCGCGGGATTGCTGACCAGCCGTGTGATCGCGCGCCTTGGATCGTTGGCGACGCCCAGCGATCCGCTGGTCATGTTCAGCGTGTGCCTGGCAATGATCCTGATCGGCGTCGTGGCGACCTGGATTCCCGCGCGCCGCATGTTAGCTATCGATCCGGCCCAGTTGCTCAGAGACGCTTAGGTATCAGGGCATTAAATTTTTGGAGCCTGCGATCTGCAGTGCTTTCCATCCACTAGCGACTCCGACCTGGGCCGTGCCTCTCCCCTTGTCATCCCGAACAAAGTGAGGGATCTGCAGTGCGCCTTGCGGCGTTCTCAAATGCCTCCTGGGGGGCATCGTGCGAAAAAAATGCGCGAAATGTAGAGAATGGTTCGGCGCCTCCGACTACCTCACGACAGCGCAGATTCAACCTCTGGCTGCCGAGTGACATCAGCTAAGGAGGATCATCATGCTCACCACCAACATAGTCTCTCGCCGTCGCTTCGCCGCACGCGTGTTGTCGAGTGCGGCCATGACGGCTTCGCCCATTCGTTTCCTGGCGAATGCCCAAACGCAGAAAACAAGAGGAAATGAAATGACAACATTGACGCCGTATCTCTTGTTTGAAGGCAACTGCCATGAAGCAATGGAATTCTACAAAACCTGTTTTGACGCAGAATTGACCGTAGTGAAAGTGAAAGACTCTCCTGCCAAGAACCACATGACAGAAACCCAACAGGACAAAGTTCTCTACGCACGACTTAGGAAGGGCAATCTGGCGATCTCTGCGTCGGACTGGTTACGCCCTGACGAAACCCCTGTTCGCGGGAACATGGTTTGTCTATACCTGAGCGGCGGAACCTTTCAGGAACTTACCGCGCTCTTTCAAAAACTCTCAGAAGGCGCGCAGGTAACCGATCCCCTCGAAGAACAGTTTCATGGATACTACGGTGCGCTCAACGACAAATTCGCGGTCCGCTGGATGTTTCATGGCTAAATACAGATGGATGAGCCGGGGGAACGGTCCCCGGCTCCGCACTTCCTGAGCTACTCCTGGCGGAGGGCCAACACCGGATCGATCTTCGCTGCGCGTCGCGCCGGGAGCCAACACGCGATCGCAGCGGTCAAGCAAACGAATCCAACCTCGATTCCAACGTGGCCGAAATTCCCATAGGTAAGACCTGGCAAAACTCCGCCAACCGCTTTCATAAAAACCAGCGTTGACCCCAGTCCAATCACTAAACCCACCGCGGCAGAAACAAATCCCTGGCGAAATATCAAAGCTTCTACGTCATTGCGAGTCGCCCCGAGCGCCATGCGGACCCCAATCTCCTGCGTTCTACGCGAGGTCGCATAAGCGGCGACTCCATACACGCCGGCCGCGGCCATTGCCAGGGCAAGGAAACCCGTCACCGCCAGCAAGTCCATGACGAAACGGCGATCGGCAAGGGAGTCATCGATAAGCGTTTCCATACTGGCGCTAAGAAAGACCGGTTGGTTCGGATCAACCTGCGCTATCGACCGTCGGATGGCTCTCTCCATCTCTGCAGTGGGCCGGTCGCTCCTCACCACAAGGAAGGCGGCGTTTTCGAGCGCGCTCGACGCCAGATAGGCACTCGCTCCCTGCGGTTCGTCCATTGCCGCGTGCCGGATGCCGGAAACGACGCCTATGACTCGCTTCCAGTTGTTCGGATTTTCCGGAGAGCAGTCCACGCAGATCCGTTTGCCAACAGCACTTGTTTCCGGCCACAAATGACTGGCAGCGATATCGTTCAGAATCACGCTGTTGCCGGGTTCCTTCATGTCAGCGTCGCCGAACCAGCGCCCGCTGGTAAGACGAACTCCCATGGTTTGCAGATACCCGGCGCTGACAACGTCAACTTCGGCGGTTGTCTCGAGCCCTCCACCGCCAAGCAGGCCGCCGTGATTCTCGCCGCTGAAAGGGAGCGCGTCGATGGTTCCCACGCTCTCAACACCGGGAAGCACACGTACCGCGTCCAGAATTCGTCTGAACAGCAATCCGTGTTGTTCAGGAGTGTGATATCGGTCGCCGGTGGGAATGATCACCGATGCAAGTACGTGTTTTGCGTCAAAGCCAGGATCGGTGCGCAGCAATCCAACAAAACTTGCCAGCAGTTGCCCCCCAATTACTACCAGGGATACGGCCAAAGCCACTTCGATGGTTACGAGTGCACCACGAATCCGATCTCGGCCTCCGGCAATGCCGGAGTGGGCGCGCAAGTCCTGAGCTGAGGTGGCGCTCGTTCTACCCAATCGGAGTGCCGGCATCATTCCGAATAAAATCCCATTGAGCAAAGCGATCGTAAGAGCAAATGCAAAAACCTGCCAATCCGCGCGCGCCGCTGCCAGCCGGGGAATGCTGACCGGAGCCACCGCCGGCAGGAGCCTCCAGGCAACGACCGTCAGCATATACCCGCCGGCGCCCCCCAGACCCGCCAGTACACAGCTTTCCGTGAGCAGTTGGCGAACGATGCGTCCCTGGCCCGCGCCGATCGCGACCCGGATGGCGATTTCACGCTGCCGGCCGAATCCGCGAGCCAGCAGTAAATTGGCCACGTTGGCGCATCCGATCAGCAGGAACATCACTGCTGCTGCCATCAGAAAAAAGAGAGCCTTCTCCGCACTCCCCACGGTTCGATCGCGCAGAAGACCCATGCGCAAGCTATGATCGCGGTTGGTTGCGGGAAATTCGCGGCTGAGGTCGCTGCTGATGGAAGCGAGATCCTGTTGCGCTTCAGGGAGGGACACCCCCCGGCGCAGCCTCGCCACCACGCCAACTGCCTCGGTCGCGCTGACAGCTCTCCCACTTCGCAGCGGAGCCCAAAAATCCACATAAGGCGACGGAGTATGGACAGCGGCACGGCGAAAAGGGAAGTTGAATTCCTGCGGCATGACTCCGATGACAAGGCAGTCGTGACTATCGATAGTGATGGTTCGGCCGACGATTGTCGGGTCGGAATGGAAGCGGCGAGCCCACAGTCCGTAGCTCAGGATCATTTCGTTCGCGTGGCCGGGCTGATCTTCGTCAGGAAGAATGTTGCGCCCTAACATAGGCGTAACACCCAGGGTCGGGAACAGGCTTGCAGACACTCGCAAACCGTAAAGCGCTTCGGGCGGGGCGGAACCATCGGAGGAAAGATTGAGAATCTCGTTGCGATAAACTCCTGCGGACGCGAGTGTTCGCGCGCGCCGGATGATCTCCTGGGCATCGTTCCAGAGAGCCCAATCCGAGTGCGATTGCGATGCCCCAAACTTGGGGAACTCGGTCCTGATCTGAACCAATTCTCCGGGGCGCGCATAGGGGAGGGGGTTAATCAGGACGGACTTAACGGCGGCGAAGACGACCGCCGTAGCGCCCACGCTCAGCGCGATGGAAACCAGGGCGATACCCGTCAAGCCAGGGGAGCGCCAGAAAAGGCGAAAAGCGAGTTTGATGTCGCGCAGGACGGGCATGACCGCAGTATATTTCAGCGCTTTCCTTGCCCGGTGGTTCCGCGCGCGGCGGCCCGCTTCATGTAGCCCGGGTGTCCCCGCGGGCTCACACCGCGATGGGCGGCAAGTTTGGCGCACAGGTCGATCAATGTTTCTCTCTCCGGCGCCGTCAAGGCGGAGCTCAGGTCGGCTTCGTGTGCCGCGGCGATCGTCTCAACCTTTTCGAGAAGATGAGTCCCTTTTTTGCTCAATTGCAACTGTTGGTTCCGGCGGTCCTGCGGGCTGCGTTGCCGTGCAACCAGACCCTTAGCCTCGAGCTCGTCAAGCAGCAACACCAGACGGCTGGGAAGAACACCGAGGTGAGAGGCGAGTTGACGCTGATTTTCCCCTGCGTTGTCACGGATCCACCGCAAAATACCGACGTGCGGTGGGGAAATGCCGAATCCTTTGATCTTGTGGCCAAAACTCAGGGCCGCGTGCGTGCCCAGTTGGGACAGCAACAACCCCAGCGGGCGTAGCCCCTCTTGCTTTTCCGTCGTCATAGTCCTCTGGTCCTCACTATAATCCCGTTGTCATTTACTTCACATAATGAATCGTTCATAATGTGAATTGAATTTAGAGAGCAAACGGAGGTATTGCTATGTATCGAGTCGCAAAATTGTTGTCCCTCATGTCTACCGGCTTCCTCGCTGGAGTGTTCACTTACGCGTTTTTCGCGATTATTCCCGCATGGAACGAAGTGCCGCGGCAGGTCCACTTTGCTTACCGCGTGGCCCTCATGCGGCACAACGCAATCGTGATGCAAAGCGTCATGGCCCTTGGCATCATCGCCCCGCTTTGGTTGGCCTGGACCATCCGCGCCGTACCAGCCGCCCGCGCCTGCGCCATCGCGGCCAGCATCATGAATGTGACCGCCGTCTTAATAACCCGCTTCGGAAATGTGCCCATTAATCAGCTGGTAAGAAGATGGCTAACAGAACCGCCGCCCGCAGACTACCTGGTGCCGTTGCATCGCTGGACTGTGTTCAACAATATCCGGAGCCTCGCAGCCGTATGCGGCTTTGCCCTGATCCTGATTGCGGATATTCTTCTGGACGGAGGCATGTGATGGCCCGTGAGTTACCGGGTACGGAAGTCATTACCACTAAGAGGTTATAAGAGCGGTTTGAAAAACAGGTGACCAACCGCGATGAGTGACGCTAACCGCAGTCTTAACAAAGAATAAGAGTTAAGTCCGGCGATTCTAGGAGGTTATTCAGCGCCGCCCGCGAAGCTCGAGGCCAGTCTCGCATTGGATTCGTTTGAGAGAAATTGCTTGTCAAGGCCCCCCGGTTCGTCGTACAAGAAGGCAACCAAACTTTCTCCCCCCTTTTTGCCAGCAGCAGTGACTGCTGCGGCTACTCGTCTGCCGGAGGATCGTGGTGTCCCTTAGATTGTGTCGCTTGCTACCTCTTATCCTTGGCCCGGTTTTGCCCCTGATCAGTACGCAGGCTCTGGCGGATTCATGGACCAAACCAACAACGGAAGAGCTGCAGATGACCGCCGAGGCCGCCGCTCCCGGAGCAGCGGCGATCTATCTTTTACGCGACGAACGAGCAGATGACAAGTTGCACGTTCACACCACCTACGTGCGTCTCAAGATTCTTAACGATAAAGGCAAGCAGTACGCTGACCAGGAAATCTCCTACGAGGGCGGTCAATTCAGTACCTTTGGCATAGAAGGCCGTACCATTCACAGCGACGGCACCGTGATACCGTTTACCGGCAAACCATATCAGAAGGTGCTCTCAAAGGGTGGAAGGGAGCAGTACAAAGCCACGGTCTTTACCTTGCCTGACGTTCAAGTGGGAAGCATCCTCGAATATCGCTATGTACTGGCCTATGACGACAAACTGGTAGTCTCGCCTCGCTGGTATTTACAGGGCCCGCTCTATGTGCGCCGGGCTCACTATCAATTCACTCCCAGCGAGCATGATTTGGAGGATGGCCATGGCGGCGTAATCCGGGGGCGCGTGGCCTACTCAGCCTATCTGCCGCCGGGCTGCTCGGTCGCTTACTCCTCGATCTCCAACTATTACACCATCGATGCGGAGAAGATCCCGCCGGACCCGGAGGAGGAGTACATGCCTCCCATGCACAACTACACGTTTCGCGCGCTCTTTTACTACACCATTGCCAAGACGACTGACGAATACTGGGCGAATGAAGGCAAATATTGGTCGAAAAATGTCGACAGATTCATCGATGGAGGGAAACTTTCTCCCATCGCATCCCAGATTGTGAGTCCGGCGGATACACCCGAGCAGAAACTCAAGAAGATTTATGCCGAGATCATGAAACTCGAAAACACCACCTTTACCCGCGAGCACACCGGAGAAGAAGATAAGGCTCAGGGTATTAAAGTTAAAACGGCCATCGATATATGGGAACAGAAGCGAGGCAACCGTAACGAAGTCACTCGACTGTTTGTTGGCCTTGCCCGCGCCGCCGGGTTCAAGGCGTATGTCGGGTATGTGACCAACCGCGATAGTAATCTGTTCATGCCTTCCTACCTCAGCCTAAGCCAGTTAGACGACGAAATCGCGATCGTGGAGGTCGACGGAAAGGAACAGTTCTTCGATCCCGGCGAACGTTATGCAGCTTTTGGCGAACTGCATTGGAAGCATGCCCCAACTCAGGGCATTCGTCAGACTGATAAGGGCACCGTGGTTTTTGGGACGCCAGTCACCAGTTACCAGAAGACGGTTGAGATCCGAACGGCGTTCCTCGATCTCAATGGCGATGGCAAGGTAAAAGGGACGGTCCGTATTTCGCTGACAGGCAGCAGGGCTCTGCGCTGGCGCGAGTTTGCCCTGAACAATGATGAAGACGCGCTCAAACGGGAATTTGAAAACACCGTGCAACGGCAGATGCCCCCGGGCATCGAGGTAAAGACGGATCATTTTATTGGGTTGACCGATTGGGACACAGTGCTACAGGGGGTTCTGAGCGTTAGCGGGTCGATGGGCACGGCCACCGCAAAACGCGTCTTTTTGCCGGCGACGTTCTTTGCGGCTTCGGGCCATCCTCTTTTCGCCCTCGACAAACGGACGATGCCTATCGACCTCGACTATCCCTATATGTTGCAGGACTTGGTAACGATCAACCTGCCATCGGAGTGGGCTGTCGAAAGTCTCCCCAAGGACATCGAGTTCAGCTATGCCCACGATGCTTACTACAAGGCAAAATTCAGCCGCGAGGGAGCTGCCGTCAAGAGTGTTCGGATCTTCGCCCTGGGAAATGCCGTCTTTGAAGCCAAAGAGTATCCGGAGCTAAAAGGCTTCTATGAAAAGGTCAATGGCAAAGATAAGGAGCCCGCTGTGCTCGAGCTGACGCAAACTGCTTCGGGCCAGGTTGGCACGCCGGGAAGCGTCGCGGCAGGTAAGGTCGAATGACGCGGCGGCGACGGTTTTCGCCGCTTGCCCTGATGATCGTTTTCGCCGGCACGCCGTGCACCGCTCTTGCGGCCAACGTCTTTCCGGATTGGATCGTTCAGGCTGCGGCGAGCAAGACGCCGGTCTACTCCGCCAATACGGGTGCGGTGGTATTGCTCGATGATCGCCTGATCACCGTGGCCCCCGCCGGTCAGGCTACCGAGCGGGAACGGCGCGTGCTTAAGATCCTGCGCCCCGGTGGCCGCGAGTATGCAGAGATTGTTGCCCATTACTCCAAGGATGAAAAGCTGGACTACTTTCATGCCTGGAGCATCGGCCCGGATGGACATCAGTACACCGTCAAGGATCAGGATGTGCGCGATGAAGCGCTGGGGGAGTGGGGAATCCTCTACGATGATCTTCGAGGAAAAGTTGTTAAACCACCCGGGGCCGATCCGGGCGGGATCATCGCCTACGAGGTCCAACGTCATGTTGCCGGGTATGGCACTGAGGAACAAACCTGGAGCTTCCAACGAGACGTTCCCGAGTATCGCTCAATTCTCGAAGTAGATCTGCCAGTGAACTGGAACTACTATGCGGCCTGGCTGCATCATGCGCCGGTCTCGCCCATCGAGGTTGCCCCCAACCACTGGCGATGGGAATTGAGCGACACTCCCGCCATCGATCTCACGGACGTGCCCATGGCTCCCTCGGGCTACGCGCTGGCTGCGCGCATGGTGGTTCATTACTCCGCGTCGACGCTGCCGACGGGCGACCAGCGCTGGACCGAGATTGGCAATTGGTACGACACGCTGGCCGCCGGACGTACCGAAGCTCCTCATGAGATTGCGGATAAGTCCCGGGAAGTAGGGAATGGGGCGGATTTCAAGACGAAGATTCAAGGCATAGCGAATTTTATGCAGCGCGAGATACGCTACGTCGGGATCGAGATCGGCATCGGGGGATTGCAGCCGCATTCGGCAGCCGACGTATTCAAATATCGCTATGGTGACTGCAAAGACAAGGCGACGCTGCTGATCGCCATGCTCAATGCAGTTGGCGTCCGCGCCACCTGGGTGCTGGTAGACACGCATCGCGGGTTCATCGATCCGGTGCTGCCTTCGATTGAAGGCAATCACGCCATCGCCGCCATCGAACTGCCTGCGGGCTACAGTGATCCGGACTTGCGCGCCACGGTGGTTGCCCACAGCGGTAAGCATTATCTGATCTTCGATCCCACCGACACCTATACTCCCATCGGCTTGCTGGGGCCGCATTTGCAGGGAAGCTACGGCATCCTGGTCGCAGGCAACGACAGTCAGGTGATTCAGTTGCCCATACTTTCGCCTGACGCGGCGGTGCTTGACCGCAAGGCTTCCTTCGCACTGAACGAAGACGGAGCGCTTAAAGGTACAGTCACGGAGACACGTTCCGGTGAGGCTGCTCTCCGTTATCGCCGCCTGTACAACGAGGAAGGTGAGAAGGAGCAGCACGAAGAGATTGAGAAGCGCCTGCAGAGAGACTTCTCCAGCTTCACTTTGGAAGGGAATAGCGGGAAGGTCGTTCCCGAGATGGGCAAGAGTGTGGTGTTGCAATACTCGCTGACTGCCGGTGCATATGCTCAGCCGGCGGGAGACCTGCTACTGATCCGCCCCCGTGTTTTGGGTCGAGACGCGCGGCCTTACAATGACAAGCCCCGCGTCTACCCTATCGATTTGGGAGAGACCGGAACGTGGCGCGACAGTATTGATGTTGCGCTGCCGTCGGACTATGCCGTTGACGATATGCCGGCCGCAGTGGATCTGGATGTAGGCTTTGCCCGTTACAAGAGCGAAGTGAAGGCGAACGGAGGCGTTCTCCACTATTCGCGCGAGTATGTAGTGCGTGAGCTTGACCTCGCTCCGGAGAAATCCGCCGACGTGGATAAATTGATGCGTGTGATCACCGCCGACGAATACAGCAGCGCCGTGCTCAAAAAGAAGTAAGCGGGGCATCGAAGCATCCCGGCATCGTGCCGGTTCCCAGTACTCAAGAACCGTACCGTTAGTACTGGTGACCCTCTCCCTTCAGGGCAGACCTCACATATCATTGCGGTTGGGAAGCGGCGCGTGCCAGTAGGGGAAGGGAAATCATGGGAGAGTACTTTTCTCGACGTGGAGTCTTGGCGGGTATGGCGGTCACAGCGGCGAATCTATTGTTCCGCAGAGAGCTGGTAGCTGCGCCACAGGGCGTTCCTGCTGTGGGGAATACCCACTTGCTGACCCTGGTTGCGGTAAGCGAAAAAACTCTTCGTTTTCGCGTCATCCAGCAGGGCAAACAAGGACCGGCAAGTGAAACCGGCATTGTTCCAAGGGCCTGGCCGGAACCATTGTCGCCGGATCCCAATGGTCCTGTGGCGTGGGGCAAATTCACCGTTCGGATCGAAGAGCGGCCCTGGCAAATCACTATCGTCGATGCGGCCGGTAAGACGAGGCAGCAGCTTCAACTTGACCCATCCACCGGCGCGATTCATTTCAACCTCGGTAACGGCCCCATCTTCGGCCTGGGCGAGGGAGGCCATCCGCTGAATCGCCGGGGCACTGCGGATGCTATGAGGAATGGGCAACATAGTCCCGACCTCGCAACGTTTGGCGCCCGCGTCCCCATCCCCTGGGTCATTGGAACGGGAGGGGTCGGAGCGGAGTGCTGGGGAATCTTCGTTGCTCATCCGTGGGGCAGCTTCGATCTCGAGGGCGACCAGGGCATTTTCCAGCCCACAGAAGAGACGCCGACGCGGGACATCTTCATCGTGCTGGCCGAGACTCCGGCGGAGCTGTTGCGTGAATGGGCCGACCTGACTGGATACCCTCATATGCCGCCGCTCTGGTCGCTCGGGTATCAACAATCCCACCGCACGTTGGAAAGCCGCGAGTCGGTGCTCGCCGAGGCCAAGCGCTTTCGCAGCGAGAAACTGCCATGTGACGCGATGGTCTACCTTGGCACCGGCTTCTGCCCATCCGGCTGGAACACGGGTCACGGTTCTTTTACTTTCAATCCCCAGGTCTTTCCCGATCCCGCGGTCATGTTCAAGGAACTGCACGACGACCACTTCAAGCTTGTGGTTCACGTGGTCAGTTGCCCTGAGGATCTGCATGGCGAGGTGGGCGACACGGGCGATGCCCTGAAAGATCCAAGCAGCGCGGCAGTGTACTGGCCTAAACATCGGGAAGTGCACCGTGCCGGAGTGGATGCATGGTGGCCGGATGAAGGAGACGAGCTTCGTCCTGCGTCGCGCCTGGCCAGAAACCGGATGTACTGGGAGGGCTCACAGCTTTTCCAGCCAGACACCAGACCGTTTGCACTGCACAGAAATGGATACGCGGGGCTTCAGCGCTATGGCTGGCTCTGGTCGGGCGACACACTCTCGACCTGGGCGACGCTTGCGGCGCAGGTAAGCATAGGCATCAACGCCGGTCTGTGCGGCATCCCGTATTGGGGTACGGATACCGGAGGCTTTGTTCCGACAAAAGAATTCACTGCGGAGCTCTTCGTGCGCTGGTTTCAATGGAGCGCTTTCTGTCCATCGTTTCGCTGTCACGGACGAACGTGGAAGCTACGCCTGCCCTGGGGATGGAACCTCGGCAGTTACGAACCGGCTGAGTTCGACGGTCAGTTCGCCGCCGCGACCTTGCCCCAGCCGCAAGATCTGCATAACACCCAGGTTGAAGTAATCTGCAGAAAATATCTGAATCTCCGTTATCAGCTCTTGCCGTACCTCTATTCTGCGGTGGCCGAGACCCATGCGACCGGGCTGCCGCTGATACGCTCGCTGTGGCTCGCCTATCCCGAAGACCCGAAGGCCGCTGCCATCGACGACCAATATTTGTGGGGAGAAAGTATTTTGGTATCGCCGGTGCTCGAAGCAGGGGTCACGCACCGGACCACGTATCTGCCTCGCGGGCAATGGTGGGACTACTGGAACAACAATCGCCTCGAAGGCGGAAGCAATGCGGTACGCGAAGTGGATCTCGAAACATTGCCCTTGTATATAAAAGCGGGAACGATCTTACCCATGGGCCCGGTGAAACAGTACGCGCAGGAAACGAGCAGCGAGCCTCTCATCTTGCGGATCTATCCAGGCGCCGACGGAACGACGTCTCTCTACCAGGATGACGGCATCAGCTTCGCTTACCAGAAGGGGCAGTTCAGCCGCATCGCTTGCACGTGGAACGACCGGGAACGTATCCTTACCTTGAAAGCCGACCCACTGGGAAAACTTTTAAGGCGCGAGGCAATCGTGGCCGAGATCGCGGGAACACCCGGAAGCAAGCCACTCACGATGCACAATGGTGCCGCCTCCATTCACTTGTAAGGAGCTTCTAACGGTAGATTAAGCACCCGCGCTCCTCCAGGGCACCGAACCATTCTGGTGTCCGTAGCGAATCGACCCATCGCAAATCCAATTTCTCTAATCTCGGCAATCGGGCAAGCTCCTCCGGTAAGGTTCGGATCGGATTCGCGCGAAGATCGAGCTGACGCAGCTCTGAAAGCTCGGAAATTGCTGCGGGCAAGGTCGTTAGCCTATTGTTCCGCAGGTGAAGCTCGCGCAGTCTGTGCAAATGCCGTATGCAATCCGGAATGCGAGTGAGTTGGTTGTCTGTGACGCGCAGTTCTATCAATCCGGACATCGCGCAAACTGATTCCGGTAGCTCCGAAAAGGAGTTTTCACTTAGATTGAGGTATCGCAGTTTACGCAGTTGTCCAATAGAGTCCGGCAGGCCGGCAAGCCTGTTGTCATGCAGGTACAGGTAGTCGCTTAACCCGACGATTTCGCCAATTGTTTCCGGAATAGCGGATAGTTGGTTATGGCCGAGGTCGAGCATCCGCAAACTCTTCAATTGTCCCAGGCGCGCTGAGACCTCCACAAGCCCGTTGTCAGCCAAGACCAAGGCTACCAACGAGACGTTGTCCCAGACCGATGACGGCACCTGACCGAGATTCTTTTTCCAAAGGTTGAGGATTGTGTTGGAAGACATTTCCTGAATCCTACGATACTTGCCGTGTTGGGAGCCGGAGGTGTAAGAAACCGCGAGCTCATGCGTCTACAGGACAGACGCTCAAACTCGTCCCAAGGAGAAACACCATGAAATGCCCGAACTGCCCTTGTGGTTCCAACTGTGAATGCGTAACCTGCACTTGCAATAAGCGTAGCTAACCGCTTCCACGTCTAATGGGAGGGAGGCTGCGCCCCCCTCCCAGGCACGCCTATGCCCGAAACAGCTCTCGATCAGTTACTTGCCCAGCAGAGGCAGTTCCTTGCCTTCTTACAGCGTCGTGTCTCAGACCCTGAGCTCGCGAAAGACATTCTCCAGACCGCTTACCTCCGTGCTTTTGAGCACCAGGACGACTTCAAGCCAAGCGAGTCGGCAGTGGCCTGGTTCTACCGCTTGCTCCGCAATGCAGTGATTGATAGTTACCGGCGACGGGCGTCCACGAACAAAGCTCTTGAGGCCTGGACACACGAGCTGGAAACGGCGGTCCAGACATCTCCAGACCTTCACGACGAGGTCTGCGCCTGCCTGCACGGGGTCCTGGACGGTCTCAAGCCGGAGTATTCCGAGGTGCTGCGTGCCGTCGATCTCGAAGAGCAGCGTCTGCAGGATTTTGCCCAGCAGAACAAACTTTCCCCGTCAAACGCTGGAGTTCGTATTCACCGTGCGCGCGCAGCTCTGCGGAAGCAGCTTCTGCGAACGTGCGGGACCTGTTCGGAGCACGGTTGCCTGAACTGCACCTGCAAGACCGCGTGACCCAGTCTGCATGTCTGTCCATCCCATTCTTCCGGGAAGAACCCTCTCTCTTGACATCCGACCGACGGGAGGGATGCAGTCCTCGCGGAGAAGCCGCTCTCAACTCCATCCAGCCGAGTCGCCATCCTACCTGAAAGCAACCACCCTCCCCTTGTCATCCCGACCAACGGGAGGGATCTGCAGTCGGTGCGGAGTAGCCGCTCTGCATGTCTGTGCATCCGAGTAGCCATTACCTCAGAAAGGTAACCACCCTCCCCTTGTCATCCCGACCAAGGGGAGGGATCTGCAGTTGGTGCGGAGCAGCAGCTCTGCATGTCTGTCCATCCGAGTCGCCATTCTTCCGAAAGGTGACCACCCTCCCCTTGTCATCCCGACCAAGGGGAGGGATCTGCAGTTGGTGCGGAGTAGCAGCTCTGCATGTCCGTCCATTCGAGTCGCCATTCTTCCGTAAATTAATCTTTCCGTCGACGTCTGCCTAACGCACTTCTTGAAAAACGATGGTATAGCCGTCAGGATCTTCTACGCTGAAGAGCTTGAGCCCGTACGGTGCCACTTTTGGAAGCTCAGCCTTCAGGCCTCGGGTGGTGAGTTCCTGGTATGCAAGCTCTACATCAGAGCAATGGATGTAAAACACGGCATCCCTGGACCTGTTCTCTGGAGGCTGCGCCGGGCGCTCATTCGAGTCATATTGGGTGTTTAGCATGATCTCGGCTTGCCCAAACCGTAGCCACATGTAATGGGAGAACCGGCCCTCTGCTGTCTCGACCTCAGGTGAGGCAAAGACTACAGAGAAGCCAAGCGTGTCCCGATAGAAGGCTAGCGCCCTTGGCATGTCGAAAACGCCGATCAGCGGTGTCAATCCCAGCGGAGAGAAGTTCATGTTTCCCTCGTAACTAGTGGAACGTCGGCAGAATACCCTGTTCAATTGCAACTGTGGAAGCTTCTGTGCGATCGCAAACCTCGAGTTTTTCGAGGATCCGGTTCACATGGTTACGAACGGTATATTTGCTGATCCCGAGGGCCTGGCCGATAGCTTTGTTGGTAAGCCCTTTCGAGAGCAGCTCCAGAATCTCTACCTCCCTGGCGCTCAGTCCGTTGCGCTGCTTCCGCTCTGACAGCCTCTCCTCAATTCGTTTCGGAAAGTGAGTGTTCCCAGCGAACACCGCCTTGATGGCAGCGATGATTTCGTCCCGCGACGTATCTTTGACCAGGTAGCCCATCGCACCAGCTTCCACGGCGCGGTAAATCTCTTCGTCTAACTCGAAATTGGATAAGATGACGACCTTTGGGGGCGACAAGAGCTTGTGCAAGGCCCGCAATGTGTCGATGCCATCCATGTTGGGCATGCGGAGATCAAGCAACATTACGTCCGCCGGCTCCTTAGCCAAAAACTCCAGAGCTTCCAGGCCGCCATGCACGGTCCCGACGATTCTGAGGCCGCTC